>Ga0070660_100000787_pt1 | contig 21082 bp, 22 predicted proteins | sample KBSC33metaG_FD_64670 | JGI IMG/M metagenome (GOLD analysis project Ga0070660, IMG submission 64670) | Corn rhizosphere microbial communities from Kellogg Biological Station, Michigan, USA - KBS C3-3 metaG | ecosystem: Host-associated > Plants > Roots > Rhizosphere > Soil ... | reverse complement strand
ACGAACAAAGGCATTTTATGCAGGGTCATGCCCGGCGCGCGCATGTTGAAGATGGTGGTGATGAAGTTGATCGCGCCGAGGATCGAGCTGATGCCCGCGAGGTGGATCGAGAAGATCACCATGTCCACCGCGGGTCCCGATGAGCCCGCCGTCGACAGCGGCGCATAGAGCGTCCAGCCGGTCCCCGCACCGAGCCCGCTTCCGCCCGGCACCATGGTCGATCCAAGCAAAAGGATGAAGGCCGGGACGAGCAGCCAGAAGGAGATGTTGTTCATCCGCGGGAACGCCATGTCGGGCGCTCCGATCATCAGCGGAACGAACCAGTTTCCAAACCCGCCCATCATCGCCGGCATCAGGGTGAAGAAGATCATGATGAGCCCATGGGCCGTGACCAGGACATTCCAGTGGTGGGTCCATTCGTCGAAGTTCGCGGTACCGGAACCGAGCGGCCAGGCGCGGTTGAGCACCTGGATTCCGGGCTCCATCAGCTCCCAGCGCATGATACCGGAGATCGAGCCGCCGATGATCCCCGCGCAAATTGCGAAGATCAGGTAGAGCGTGCCGATGTCCTTGTGGTTCGTCGACATGAACCAGCGGACGAAGAAGCCCGGCTTGTGATCGACATGTTCGCCGCTCGTATCGGCGGCGTCCGACGGCTCAAGGTGGAGCGCGTCGGCTGGAATAGTGCTCATTCCCGCCAATTGCGCTTCCCGGGCAATCGCTGACAAATGAATATCGGTGATGATTCAGTGCAATGATCTTGCTTTGTTTCCTGCTCTCCGTTTCACGAAGACGCCAAATCGTTCGCGCGGTGATTGCGGACGAGCGGTCTTGATGGAATGATTGGCAATGGCCCACGAGCTCAGCACGACCGAGACCTTCTTTCTGGCAATCCGCATTTGAGCGCGAACGAGGGCGATCTGGGGCCGCACGGGCTCGCGCGCCGCCTTGGTGTGTTCGACGCGACCATGCTGGTCATGGGCGGAATCATCGGCGCCGGCATCTTCGTCAATCCGGCCGAGGTCGCTCGTCACGTTTCCACACCGTTCCTGATCGTCGGAGTCTGGGTCGCGGGCGGGCTCGTCGCGCTCGCCGCCTCCTTTATTTATGCAGAGCTTGCGGCGCGAAGGCCCGAAGTCGGCGGCCAATATGCCTATCTGCGCGACGCTTATGGGCCGATGCCGGCGTTCCTCTACGGCTGGGCGCTGCTGTTGGTGATCCAGTCGGGCGGAATGGCGGCGGTCGCGATCACGTTTGCGCGCTATTTCCTGGAGCTTGTGCCGATGCCGCTCGCGGAAGGGGCGGTGGCGGTGATCACGCTTGCGGCGCTGACCGTCGTCAACTGCCTTGGCGTCCGGTCGGGAAGCAATGTGCAGAGCGCCCTGATGGTGCTCAAGATTGCCGCAATCGTCGCGCTCGTGCTTCTCGGCTGGTGGTTTGCGCCGTCGATGCCGCCCGTTGCGGCGCCGGCCGCCAAGCCGTCGGATAACGGGATTGCGGCGATCGGCGCGGCCCTGACGCCGGTCATGTTCGCTTATGGCGGCTGGCAGACGGCAAGCTTCGTCGCCGGGGAAATGCGCGATCCCAGGCGCGACCTTGCGCGCGGACTGCTGATGGGGGTCGCGGGCGTCGTGATCCTCTACACGGCGGTCGCCTTCGTATGCGTGCACGCGCTCGGGCCGGCCGGGCTCGGCGCATCGACGACTCCTGCGAGCGACGTTATCCGGCTTGCGCTCGGGTCGCACGGGGCCACCTTGATCGCGCTCGGAATCGCGATTTCGACGCTCGGATTCCTCAGCCAGGGAATGCTGACGGCACCTCGCGTCTATTTCGCGATGGCCGAGGACGGCCTGTTCTTCAAAAGCGTTGCCAAGGTTCACCCGGTGACTCGCGTGCCGGTGGTCGCGATCGTCCTGCAGGGGCTTGCGGCAGCAGCAATCGCGCTGTCGGGCACTTACGGCCAGATCCTGAGCTACGTCGTTTCGGTCGACTTCATCTTCTTCGGCCTGACCGGGGCCGCGCTGTTCGTGTTCCGGCGGCGCTTCCCCGACCAGCAGGTCTTCTTCAAAACTCCGCTGCACCCGTTGACGACGGGGCTGTTCGTGGCCGCCTGCGCGATCGTCGTCATCGCGACGGTCTGGACCAGCCCGGTCAACAGCCTGATCGGCTACACGATTCTGCTCGCCGGGATCCCGGCCTGTCTCTACTGGCAATCGAAGAACCGGCGGGCGCGCGGATGAGGGCGATGCAGTCGGACTATATGCATTGGGCCAAGTTCAAGGCGCCTGTGCGTTTCGGGCTGACGGGAAGCGAAGTGCCGCATTTCCGGATGGACTCCTTGCCGATCACGATGGCCGACCTCGACCTCGATGGGGCGAGCCACCCGCGGTACGCGCCCCTTCGGGAGCGGATTGCGCGCCGCTATGGCGTCTCCACCGAGCAGGTCGTCGCGGCCGACGGGACGTCGATGGCGAATTTCGTCGCGCTCGCCGCCCTGGTCGAGCCGGGCGACGAAGTCCTGCTCGAGCGGCCCGCTTACGATCCCTTGCCGGCCGCGGCGAGCTTCCTCGGAGCGACGGTGACCCGGTTCGATCGCCGGCCTGAGGAGGGATTCCGGCTCGACGTCGAGCGCATCGCGGCGACGGCAAACGAGCGGACCCGACTCATCCTGGTCACAAACCTCCATAACCCGAGCAGCGCGCTCGCCGGCGAGGACGAGCTTGCGGCGGTCGGGGAGGTTGCGCGTCGCGTCGGCGCCCGGGTGCTGGTCGACGAGGTCTATCTCGATTCCGCGGTGCCGCCGCGGCGGAGCGCGGTGCATCTCGGCCCCCAATTCGTCGTCACCAACAGCCTGACCAAGGTCCACGGGCTGAGCGGCCTGAGGTGTGGGTGGATCCTCGCCGAGCCGGCGCTCGCGGAGCGCATGTGGCGGGTGAACGACCTCTTCGGGGTCAACCAGGCGCATTCCGCCGAGCGGCTGGCCTGCATCGCCTTCGACCGGATCGACGCGGTGCTCGGCCGCACGCCGGAGATGCTGCGGCGCAATCGCGAGGCGTTCAATGCCTTCGTGACAGAGCGGGACGACGTCGACTGCATCCCCGCCAAGCACGGGATAACGGCCTTTCCGCGTTGGGCCGGCGGCGACACGGAGCGGCTCGACGATCGTCTTCATGAGTTCGATAGTGCCGTGGTTCCCGGTCGCTGGTTCGAAATGCCGGAGCATTTCCGGATCGGGTTTGGCTATCCGGCGGACCATTTCGTCGAGGGGCTGAAGCGGCTGGGCGCGGCGCTGGACTTGTTTCGGTGAAGCTTGCCCGCCGCTACGTCGAAAAGCCTTGGGGCCGCGACCGGTTGCCGGCGGGGTTCGATGCCCCGGAGGGAAAGAGGATCGGGGAAGTGTGGTTCGGAGCATCGGCGGACCTTCCGTTGCTCGCCAAATATCTGTTCACCAGCGACAAGCTGTCGGTGCAGGTTCATCCCGACGACGAGCAGGCCCGCGCGATGGGCCTGGCGAGCGGAAAGACCGAATGCTGGTACGTGCTCGACTCGGAGCCGGGGGCCTCGATCGGGCTCGGATTGAAGCAGGAAATGTCCGGCGACGCGCTTCGCGTCTCGGCGCTCGACGGATCGATCGAGCACCGGCTCGACTGGCGAGAGGTCCGGGCGGGCGATTTCTACTTCATTCCGGCGGGCACCATTCATGCGATCGGCGGCGGGCTGGCGCTGCTCGAATTCCAGCAGAATTCGGACGTCACGTTCCGGCTCTACGATTACGGCCGGCCGCGCGACCTCCATCTCGACGACGCGCTCACGGTGGCGAAGCGGAGGCCCTATGGCGAGAGGGTGCAACATCTGTCGGGGGCAGACGATCGGGTGCTGGTGGACGGCGAGGCCTTCACCATGGTGCTCAGCCATGAGGATGCGCTTCGCTACCGACGGCGCTGGATCCTTCCGCTGGCCGGCAAGGTGCGGGCGGGCGAGGATGTCGCGGGCGCCGGAGAGTGCCTTCTGCTGGAGCCCGGAGATCGACTGGAGAGCGACGGCGCGCGGATGTTAATCGGCGCTAGCGCCTTACGGTCATTGCCAGCGCGATCGCGCCCAGCGGCCCGGCGTCGCTGCCGAGTTCGGGCTCGCGGATATAGTCGCCGTCGGACGGAAGCGTGAGAAATCCCCCGAGACTTTCCACCAGCCTCGATTGGATTTGGCGGAGCAGGTGTGGTTGCGCCGCAGTCACTCCGCCGCCGATGGCGATTCGTCGCGGCGCGGCGGCACAGACGATCGCATGGCAAAGCTGGGCAAGGGCCGAGGCGACCGCGTCCCAGACGGGATCGCCGGGCGCGATGGCGTCGGCGCGAAGGCCGAACCGCGCCTCGAGGGCGGAGCCGGAAGCAAGGCCTTCAACGCAATCGCCGTGATAGGGGCACGAGCCGGGCCACGCGTCGCCGGGCAGCCGCGCCACCCGGACATGGCCGAGCTCGCAATGGCCGAAGCCGCGCACCGGACGGCCGTTGACGATCAGCCCGACGCCGACGCCCGTGCCGACGGTAATATAAGCGAAGTCGTCGAAGCCGCGCCCCGACCCCCAGCGCATTTCGGCAAGGGCGGCGCCATTGACGTCCGTATCGAAGGCGACGGGAACATGGATCGCGGCTTTCAGCCGGGCAGCGACGTCGACGTTCGCCCATCCGCGCTTCGGAGTCGCGCGGATCGTCCCCCAGGTGGGCGAGTTCGTGTCGAGGTCGATCGGGCCGAAGCTCGCGATCCCGAGAGAGTCGAAACCGTGGCTTGATTTCCAACGCAGGAGCGTTCGCTCGATCGACCCAAGCGTTTCGTCGGGGCTGGTGGTCGGGATCAGCTCGCGCTCGACGATGGCCGCGGGGTCGCGGGCCATCAGGATGGCGCATTTGGTTCCACCAAGCTCGACCCCGGCATAGGTCATGCCGACCCGCTAGCCGCCACAGGATTGCGCCGCAACCAGGGCATTGCCGGTCACCCGACATTGAATTGCCGGACGGCCCGACCATCTGGTGCGGATGGTGAAGCTCTCCGTCCTCGATCTTGCGCCAATCGTCGAAGGCGGCGACGCGGGCGACTCTCTTCGCAATGCCGCCGAGCTGGCGCAGACCGCCGAACGGCTCGGCTACACGCGCTACTGGATGGCCGAGCACCATTCGATGCCCGGAATCGCGAGCGCGGCGACGGCGGTTGCTCTGGCTTACGTGGGTGCCAACACGTCGACCATCCGGATCGGCTCGGGCGGGGTCATGCTCCCTAACCACGCGCCGCTGATCGTCGCCGAGCAATTCGGGACCCTGGAGTCGCTATTTCCCGGCCGCATCGATCTCGGCCTCGGGCGCGCGCCCGGTACGGATCAGGCGGCGGCTTATGCGATGCGGCGGAACATGACCATCGACGAAAACCAGTTTCCAAACGACGTCGTCGAGCTGATGCGCTACTTCCGCGGCGAGAACGGGCGCGTCCGGGCGATCCCGGGCGAGGGCTTGAACATCCCGGTCTATATCCTCGGATCGAGCTTGTTCGGAGCCCAACTCGCGGCGGCGCTCGGCCTGCCTTACGCCTTCGCGTCGCATTTCGCGCCACAGATGATGATGGAAGCTATCGACGTTTACCGGCAGCGGTTCGAGCCCTCGGAGCAGCTTGCCGAGCCCTATGTGATGCTGGGGTTCAACGCCTTCGTTGCGGATAGCGAGGAGGAAGCGGAGCTGCTTTCGACCTCAATCCAGCAGGCGTTCGTCGCGCTTCGCACGGGCCACCCGACGCAGCTTCCGCCGCCCATGGCGGGCTATGCCGATACCCTGCCGTTGCAATCGCGGGCAATCCTGAAAAGCGTGCTGTCCTGCGCCGCGGTCGGAACGCCGGAAACGGCGCGGCGGCAGGTCGAGGAATTCGTCGATCGGACCAGGGCCGACGAGCTGATCGTCACCTCGCAGATCTACGACAAGACGGCCCGGCTGCGGTCCTACGAGCTTCTTGCCCAGTCGGTGCAACTCAGGTCTTGATCGAAGACAAAAGCGTTTTCACGACGTTGCTCGGGATGGCGAAGCCGATGCCGATGTTCCCCTGGCCGCCGTTGGGACTGAACAGCGCCGAATTGATTCCGACTACGTCGCCGTGAAGGTCGATGAGAGGGCCGCCCGAATTTCCCGGGTTGATGGGTGCGTCGGTTTGAATGAAGCGCCGCGAATCGCCGGCGACCAGCGGCCGGGACGTGGCGCTGACGATTCCCGAAGTCACGGTCTGGCCGAGCCCGAACGGATTGCCGATCGCGACGACGAAATCGCCCACGCTCAGCTTATCGCTGTCGCCGAGCGGGAGTTGCGGAAGGTTTTTTGCGTCGATCCGAAGCACTGCAAGATCGAGCTGCGGCGCAAGCGCGACTGGCTGGGCGGCGACCTTTCGGCCATCCTTGAGGCCGACTGCGACCGCCTGGGCTTCCTGCACCACGTGGAAGTTGGTGATGACGAGCCCGCGCCGGCCGTCGACGATGACTCCCGATCCCGCCGCCACCGTCGGCTCGAGAGCGGTGTCCGGAACCCCCATATAGCGGCGAAAGAAGGGGTCCCGAAGCAAGGGGTTCTGCTGCGCCGGCGAGGGCTGCAGAACCGAAATCGTGACCACCGCAGGCGCCGTCTTCCGGATCAGCGGGGACAGCGAAATCTCGGAAGCGGGAGCGACCAGCGCAGGTGCCGCCGCAGAACTCTCGCCGAGCGGGATCAAACGGGCGACGATACCGCCCGCCAGGGCGGCGGCAACGATCGCGAGCAGAATGAGCGGAAGTGCCGGCGAACGGCTGCTTGGTTCGGCCATGCCTGCTGAAATTGCCATGGGCGCCGCTGTGTTCCGCCCGGCCGGCTTTGACACGACGCGGCGCGATACCTAAGCGCCCGCCATGACGGTCCACCCCGCTGATTCCATTCTCATCATCGACTTCGGAAGCCAGGTCACGCAGCTGATTGCGCGGCGCATTCGCGAGGCAGGCGTTTATTGCGAGATCGCGCCTTTCAACAACGCGGAGGAGGCGTTCGAACGGCTCCGGCCCAAGGGCGTAATCTTCTCCGGGGGGCCGGCGTCCGTGCTCCACCACGAAAGCCCTCGCGCTCCGCAAATCGCGTTCGACAGCGGCGTTCCACTTCTCGGCATCTGCTACGGCCAGCAGACGCTCCACCAGCAATTGGGCGGGAAGGTCGTCACCTCCGACCAAAAGGAATTCGGCCGCGCTTTCGTCGAGGTCGTGGCGCCATCGGCCCTTTTCGACGGCCTGTGGAAAGTCGGCGAGAGCCACCAGGTGTGGATGAGCCACGGCGATCGGGTCGAGACCCTGGCGCCGGGCTTCGCGGTCGTCGCGAAGTCCGAAGGTGCACCCTTCGCGATCGCCACCGACGAGGACGCCAGGCGCTACAGCCTGATGTTCCATCCGGAGGTCGTGCACACGCCGGACGGCGGCAAGCTACTCGCCAATTTCGCGCGGCATATCTGTGGTTGCGCGGGCGATTGGACGATGGGAGCCTTCCGCGACACCAAGATCGCCGAAATCCGCCAGCAGGTCGGCGACGGGAAAGTGATCTGCGGGTTGTCCGGCGGCGTTGACAGCGCGGTCGCAGCGGTGCTGATCCACGAGGCGATCGGCGACCAGCTGACCTGCGTGTTCGTCGATCACGGACTGATGCGGCAGGGCGAGGCGGAACAGGTCGTTTCGCTGTTTCGGGGAAGCTACAACATCCCGCTCGTCCATGTCGACGCGAGCAAGGATTTCCTCGGCGGGCTGGCGGGCGTCACCGATCCCGAGAAGAAGCGCAAGTTCATCGGCGCCGAGTTCATCAACGTCTTCGAAGTCGAGGCGAAGCGGATCGGCGGGGCCGACTTCCTGGCGCAGGGAACGCTCTATCCCGACGTGATCGAGAGCGTCAGCTTCACCGGCGGACCATCGGTGACGATCAAGAGCCACCACAATGTCGGCGGCCTGCCCGAGCGGATGAACATGAAGCTGGTCGAGCCGCTTCGGGAGTTGTTCAAGGACGAGGTTCGGGCGCTCGGCCGGGAGCTGGGACTTCCCGACGTGTTCGTCGACCGGCATCCGTTCCCCGGACCCGGGCTGGCCATACGCATCCCGGGCGAGGTGACCAGGGAGAAATGCGATATCCTGAGGAAAGCGGATGCCGTCTATCTCGAGGAAATCCGCAACGCCGGGCTCTACAATGCAATCTGGCAGGCGTTCGCGGTCCTGCTTCCAGTCCGCACGGTCGGCGTGATGGGCGATTACCGCACCTATGACAGCGTCTGCGCGTTGCGGGCCGTGACCAGCGTCGACGGGATGACCGCCGACATCTATCCGTTCGACGCGGAGTTCCTGAGCCGCGTCGCCACGCGCATCGTCAACGAGGTCGAAGGCATTAACCGGGTCGTCTACGATTTCACGTCGAAGCCGCCCGGAACGATCGAGTGGGAGTGAGCCGGCTGGTCAGTCCGGGGGACTGACCATTGAAGGTCACCGGCCGCATCATCTAGCGTGCGCTTCGGGGGAGGCGGCTCATGGAGATGTTCAACTATGTAATGGTGCTGGCCTCGGTGATCATCGGGCTCGGCATCGCGCATCTGCTCCAGGGCGTCGGCGGCATTGTCCAGCATCCGGGGCGCGAGAAGATTTACTGGGTGCACCTTTTGTGGGTCGCCGCCATCTTCCTTCGGGCGATCTTCTGGTGGTGGTTCGAGTTCGACCTGTCGACGACCGCCGAATGGACGTTCGCTCTCTACTTGTACGTCCTCGGCTATGCGGTGCTGATTTACCTGTCGTGCGCTTTGCTCTTCCCGCGCGATCTCGCCGGCTATGACGGATTCAAGGATTATTTCTATTCGCGGAGGGGCTGGTTTTTCGGCCTTCTCCTGGCGGGGCAGGCGGTCGACGTCGCCGACACCTTGCTCAAGGGGACGGCACATTTCCGCTCGCTCGGCCCCGCCTATCCGATCGTGATCGGGAGTTTCTCGGTGCTGTTTCTCATCGCCATGCTCACCCGCAACGCGCGCTATCACGGCGCGCTCGCAATCTTCGCGATCGCCGAGCTCGTCGTGTTTCCGTGGGTCATGTTCTACACGGTCGGACGGTGAATCGATTGAAGCGGATATCCCTGTGAAGCCTCATGTCGCGCCTGCGGCGCTGCTGACCATCGGCGTAGCTCCGGCTCCGAAGATGGACGCGGATACAGCGGCCCGGTGGCGGACGACGGCGCGACTTTCGAACGATAGCACCTGATCGAACTCACGAGCAATTTGAGGAGGACTGGCGCGCATCGATTCTGGGAACGCATTGGCTACGAGCGGACCGGTGCGCGCTTCGCCAGGGACCTCCGCAGTTCTAAAGAAAATGGCGGTTAACCGCTAAATTTGCGTTTACCGATCTATTGACGAAAGGTGCGGCTTCGGCTGTTCCGCTGTCCGATGAAGACTCTCGCCAAATGGAGTGTTGCAGCCGCCGCCGCAGCGTTGCTCGCAAGCTGCTCGACCGCTCCTCCGCGGCGCGTCGCCGTCGCTCCGCCCGCCGCGGTGCCGCAGGAGCTTCCCTATCGCTGGACCCAGGGCAATGCCCCGCAGGCGCATCAGGATGCGGTCGCCGCCTTCGGCCCGCTCCACCTGAAGCCCGGCGAGTACAAGTGGGTCGCCGACATGCCGTCGAGCGGCGACGCCAAGGTCATCATCGATACGCTGACCCAGCGCTTCTATGTCTACCAGGGCGACAAGCTGGTCGGAATCTCGACCATCTCCAGCGGCAAGAAAGGCAAGGAGACGCCGCTGGGCTTCTGGAAAGTCTTCATGAAGAAGAAGCTCGGCTATTCGCGCAAATACGACAATGCGCCGATGCCCTACATGCAAATGTACGACGAAAAGGGGATCGCGTTCCACGCCGGCCCTAACCCCGGCTATCCCGCGAGTCACGGCTGCGTCAGGCTTCCCAAGGCATTTGCCGAGAAATTGTTCGGGCTGACCAAGGTGGGGACCGAGGTCATCATCGAGGGCTGATCTGAATTAGCCTGAATTCATATGCGTGTCGGCGGCGATGTTGTAGGGTCCGGCCCGGTAGGGGGCGCTGGAGCTCGGATGGCAATTCCCCGAATGATCCTGGATTGCGTGAGCCTGCCCGGTGTCCGTGCGGTGCCGATCTGGTTTTTCGACCAGCGCTTCCGGCGTTGGAAGAAGCGGAATCCGCAGGGCTCCTTTGGCGATTTCTATGTGGCCGATGCCGAGCGCAAGCTTCGCAAGGGGCATCATCATTCGACGCTCGGCGCGCGCGGATGGGCCAACCAGGGCTCGTCGCAGATCGATTGGGATTCCGCGTCCTTCGCCGCACGGGGGCTGGTGAACTGGGGCCAGATTATCAGCCTCGGGCTCCAGCCAGACATGCGCTGCGTGGATTTCGGCTGCGGGAGCCTTCGCCTCGGCCAGCACGCGATCCGCTATCTCGCTCCGTCCAGTTACTGGGGGGTGGACCTGACCGACAGCTTCTTTGAGGCCGGGCTCCGGCTGCTTCCGCCCGAACTGGTCGCGGGCAAGCGGCCCAGGTTGGGAGTGATCGGCGAAGAATTGCTCGCCGAAATCCGGAGGTGGGAGCCCGATTTCATCTTCGCCAACGCGGTGCTTCAGCACGTTCCGCCGGACGAGTTGCCGGCCTTCTTCGGGCGGATCGCGGCGATGATGGCGCCCTCGACGCGCGCTTACGTGCTGTTCGTCTCCGACAGCCGGGTGCGCCGCATCAAGCCCGTGAGCTGGGCCTACCCGCCCCGGTTCCTGGAGGAGCAGGCGCGCTCTGCGGTTCCGGACGCGGCCGTGCGCTCGATCGAAGTTGGCGAGGCCTACGGACGAATCGCCGGCGAAAACCGCAAGATCCTGTGCCTTGAGGGTCTCGGCAGCACATCCGGAATTGTGAACCGCATTTAATTCCTCCGTCACCGGGCGGCGAGAGACGAGGCGCTAATTGCAGGTCATCGGCGATTCTGCCGGTTAGGAGATCTGGAATGAAACGCATTCTCGCATCGATGGCGGTGCTGGGGCTGATGGCGACCCCGGCGCTGGCTGCAACTCCGGCGAAGACGAAGCCGGCGGCTGCGCAGACCCAGACCAAGCCGACGAAGCAGACCAACGACAAGAAGGTCGCTACGAACACGAAGACCAAGGCGAAGACGAACGCCAAGGCCGGCAACACCAAGTCGAAGTAGGCGCTTCGCCGTGGTTCGTCCGGCGTCTTACCCTCCTGTTTGCCGGACGATTTCCACCCTCTGCGCGGCGGTGACTAACCGTCCGCGGATGAAAGACTTTTAATCGGCAATCCACGGCGTTGAGAGCTTTGCTCCGTTAAAAACCGGGCAGCGCATCTCAGCGCATGGAGGAGAGACAGTATGAAAACGGCATTTGCAACACTGGCTGCGATCTCGCTCGTAGCGACTCCGATCTACGCCGCGAGCGCGGCTCCGGCCAAGACGGCTCCGGCCAAGACGACTGCGGTCGCCAAGCAGGCGAAAGCCGAAGGCGAATCGACGAAGACCGAGGCCAAGGAAGTCCGCCATCACGCCGCGAAGCACAAATACGGCAAGTATCGGCGCTGTGCTCCGTCGCACATGGCGAGCAAGCATCACAAGGCCACGACGCACCACAAGGCCGCCGCGAAGCCTGCGGCCAAGAACGGCTAGTCAGAGCGGCCGTCCGCCCGGCGTCTGTCCCCCCTGTACGCCGGGCGGACACCGCCCGTTCATCAACGCGGTTGCAATTCGCGCGCCGCAAAGAGACAGCGGGGAACAATGGGCCGCAAAATTCTCCTTGTCGAAGACGATCGAGAGACCGCAGCCTATTTGATGCGCGGGCTCGGCGAGGACGGGCATAGCGTCGAACACGTCACCGACGGCCGCGAAGGGCTGTTCCGGGCGAGCGACGGAAGTTACGACCTCATCATCCTCGATCGAATGCTTCCGCTGCTGGACGGGCTTGCCGTGCTTCGGGCGCTTCGCGCCGCGGAAATTGCCACGCCGGTCCTCATCCTGTCGGCGCTCGCCTCGGTGGGCGACAGGATCGAAGGGCTCGAGTGCGGATCGGACGATTATCTCGTCAAACCTTTTTCGTTCGCGGAGCTGACCGCTCGCGCCAACGCCTTGTTCCGCCGCAACGAGTCCCGGCCCACCGCCGACCCCAAGATCACGGTCGCGGACCTGGAGATCGACCCGCTGTCGCGGACCGTGAGACGCAACGGGAAGAAGATCGACCTCAAGCCGCGCGAATATCTGCTGCTCGAATATTTCGCGCGCAACGAGGGGAAGATCGTGACCCGGACAATGCTTTTGGAGAAGGTCTGGGATTATCACTTCGATCCGGGCACGAACGTCATCGATGTCCATGTGAGTCGCCTTCGGCGCAAGCTCGAGGAGGGATTTGACCGCCCGCTTCTCCATACCGTCCGCGGAGCCGGTTACAGGCTCGAGGGCTGAAGGTTCGGCCGGCTGATGCCGACGAGCATCCGAATTGCGCTGCTCGCCGCAATCCTCGCTTTGGCGTCCAACGCGGCGGTCATCGGCTTCATTCACTGGCAGACCTATGACGAGAGCGTCGCGACGTTGCGCCGCGAGGTTACCGACCAGAACGCCTTCCTCGCCGATATCTACCAGGAAGGTGGCCTGGACGCGCTGCAAAGCGCGATGGACGAGGTCGATGCCGACGATCCCCATGCGAAGGCCGGGGTTCTCGATCCTCGCGGGCGCCCGGAATTCGGCGACTTCGCGGGCGTCCAGACCGACCTTTCGGAAGGCTACCGGCCGGCCCTCGTCCGGCTCCAGGACGAAGACGTCACGCGCGAGGCGGCGGTCTACCTGCACCGGATGCGCGGCGGATATTGGCTGATCAGCGCCCGGACCGCCGGCGAAGGGTTGGCGTTCCGGCAGACCTTGCAGCGCTCGCTCCTGATCGGGCTTGCGCTTGCGCTCCTGCTCGGGCTCGCCTGCGGAATCATCGTCGCCCGGTATGTCGGACGCAGCGTCCGTGCCGTCGCAACGGTCGCCGACCGGATCGGAGGCGGGGATTTCCGGCAGCGCGTGCCGGTGCACGGCACCCGCGATCCGTTCGACGCGCTGGCGCGGCAAATCAATGCGATGCTCGACCGCATCAACACTCTGATGGACGAGCTTTCGATCCTCACCGATGCTCTTGCGCACGACTTGAGGTCGCCGGTCGGCCGTATCCGGGCGGCAGCCGATGCAGCGCTGACCGCTCCGACCGAAGAGCGGCGCGAACAATTGCTTGCGGGCATCATCCAGCAGGCGGATTCTCTGATGCGGATCCTGACCACGATCCTGGAAATCGGCCGGTCCGAAGCGCTGACCAGCCGCAAGCAATTTGCCTGGTTCGATGCCGGCGACCTCGTCGACGAGCTTGCGGAAATGTACGAACCCGTTGCCGACGAGGCCGGCGCCGAGCTCGCACTCCGCCCGGCTCGCGGGGACTTGAAGGTGAACGGCCACCGGCAGCTTCTGGCGCAGGCGCTCAGCAACCTTATCGAGAATGCGATCAAATATGGAGCTTCCGGAGAGGAGATCGGGCTCGGCGCCACGCGCAGCGGAGACAGGCTGGCGCTGACCGTCACCGATCGTGGGCCCGGCATCCCGGAGCAGAATCGCGACGAAGCCCGGCGGCGGTTCCGGAGGCTCGACACCAGCCGCTCGCTCGAAGGCGCGGGGCTTGGCCTCGCGCTTGCCGAAGCGATAGCCCACCTCCACGGCGGGGAGCTTTTGCTCGGCGATTGCAAGCCGGGGCTGAGCGCGACGATCGAAATCCCGATCCATCCCGACCAGTCAAAGAAGCGGCCGCTTGCACCCGGGCGGAGGGTGGAGCAGGCTCTCCTCAAGTGAGGGAGAGCCGATGACCGACCGACGCTTTTCGCCGCAGCCGCTTGCCGGTTGGTATATGATCGGAGCGGTCGCCGCCCTGCTGTTCGCAATCGCTGCCTGCGCCGCGTTCGTCGTCGACCTGAGGACCGATCCGACGACCCTGCCGCTCGATCAGCGCGCCGCCTTCGTCGCGCGGCCGCTATGGATGGTCGTGGGTTATGGGATCGCCGTCTGTACCGGGCTGGCGGGAGCGCTGATGCTGCTTCTTCGCCGGAAGATCGCGCAGCCGCTGTTGTTGGTTTCGCTGGCCGGCGCGGCGGTGACCTTCTTGCCGTTCGTTCTGGTGCCCGCCGTTCGCGACAATATCACGACCAACGACATTGCCGTCGCCATCGTCATCCTGGCGATTAGCTGGACCATCTTCTGGTTCGCGCGCCATTCCAGCCAACGCGGCTGGCTGCATTAAATCAGGGGCTGCGGCCGCCGCGGCCTTGCATGAACGGCGGGAAAATCGGGCGCGCCGAAGCGCGCCCGAGGAGATTAGTGCGGTTTCTTCTTTGCTTTTTTTACCGGCTTCTGCGGCTGGTCGGTCGTCGTGGCCGAGGCCGGGGAATCGTCGCCTGCGGTGGCCTGGGCCGGGGGCGTGGCCGGAGTCGCCGGGTCAGCGGGAGTCGCGGCGGTTGCGGGCGTTGCCGCAGTGCCGGCCGACGGATCGGCCGGAGTCGCCGGAGTTGCGCCTTCCGACGGCGTTGCCGGCGCCGCTGGAGCGGCGGCCTGGGCCGGAGGGGCGCTCGGACTGGGATCGGTCTGGCTGGCGAGGGCCGCCCCCGTTCCAAGCGTCATCAGGGCGCTTGCGGCGATCAGCTTCAGCATCATCATTGTTGGTCCTTTCGTTGCGCACTCGAGGTGCGGCGGCATCAGCCATTGGCGAAAGGGCAGGTTCCCCGGTTTCGAGACGTTATCGGCAAGCCGGTACGCGCCTACGGCTGCTGAAGCCTCCGGTTAACGCATTATTTTTCAGGAGCGGCCGGTCAGGATCCAGCGAAGATCGCGCGGGGCGGCATAGGCCACCGAGACTGCCGCGGGCGCGCTCGCGCTATGGACGATTGCGCTTCTCATTCCATGCGACGCGGGCAGCACGGCCGGAAACGCAATCAGGGCCGCCAGCGCAACGTCGGTCACCAGACGGCGATCGAGCATCACAAGCTCCATCCAAATCACGACGCTGTTTCGCGCCGCACCTGTCCGTCCTGACGGTTGTTAATCCGGAAGGTTCCATCGATAACGACCAGCCGTTGACCGCGCGGGCTTGGCTGTCCGTCTCGCCAGCCCTAGAAGCCCGGCCATGTCGAAAGTCACGATCGATACCAGCACGAGCCGGGCGACTCCCTCGCCGGTTCCGGGCAAGCGGATGACGGTCCCGTCGATCCGTGCGCGCAAGGTGGAAGGAAAGGCCGAGCAGCCATTGGTGATGCTCACCGCCTACACGATGCGGATGGCGCAGCTGCTTGACCCGCATTGCGACATGCTGCTGGTCGGCGACAGCCTTGGCCAGGTCATCTACGGCCTTCCCTCGACGATCCCCGTTACGCTCGACATGATGTGCGCGCACGGAGCCGCGGTCGTTCGCGGGAGCTGGCACGCGCTGGTCGGCGTCGACATGCCGTTCGGAAGCTATGAGCAGTCGCCGGAATATGCCTTTGCAAGCGCCTCGCGGATCATGAAGGAGACCGGCTGCGCGGCGGTGAAGCTTGAAGGCGGCGAGGCGATGGCCGAGACGATCGCCTTCCTGACGCTGCGCGGGATCCCGGTGATCGGCCATGTCGGCCTCACTCCGCAGGCGGTCAACATGCTCGGCGGCTACGGCGTGCGCGGTCGCGAGGATGTCGAGGCCAAAAAGATCCTCGCCGATGCCCGCGCAGTCGCGGAAGCCGGCGCTTTCGTCATGGTCGTCGAAGGCGTGATGGAAGAGCTCGCCAGCCGCATCACTCGGGAGGTCGCGGTGCCGGTGATCGGGATTGGCGCGTCGGCCGAATGCGACGGCCAGGTGCTCGTGACCGAGGACATGCTCGGCCTGTTCGAGCGCACGCCGCGATTCGTGAAGCGCTATGACGACATGGCGGAGCGGATCGGCAAGGCGGCCCAGGCCTATGCCGGCGAAGTGCGCTCGCGCAGCTTCCCGTCGGCGGATCAGACCTACCGCCCCAAATAAGAGCTCCAGGCACCGGCACGTTCGCCCCTTTGCCTTTGCCGCATCTGCCGCTAGACGATGCGCCGCCAGCTTCCGTTCATCAGGCGTGGGGGAAGGAAGCGGCCATAGAATCCATGCGTTTTCCTGCTCGAGGCTGTCTTTGGCTTTAGAACCCGACACACCGAACGAGGCATTCCTGCGCGAGGTCGACGACGACCTTCGCCGGGACCAGATGGAGCAGTTCGCCAAGCGGTACGGCACGTTGCTGATCGCCGCCGTCGTGCTCTTCCTCGTCGCATTCGCGAGCTATCTCTACTGGCAGAAGAAGCAGCAGGAGAAAGCAACCGCTCAGTCCGAACAGCTGATGTCGATCTACAACGACATCGGCACCGGCAAGACGGACGCCGCGAAGAAGAAGCTGCAGCCGCTCGAGAGTGCCGGAAGCGACGTCGTCCGCTCACTGGCGCTGCTCACCGAGGCGGCGATCGCGCTCGACTCCAACGACCGCGACACGGCACTTTCGAAATATCGGGCGATTTGGGCCGACAAGGGCATCCCGCAGCCATACCGCGACCTTGCGCTCGTCAGGGCCACCACGCTGGAATTCGACAAGCTGAAGCCCGAAGAGGTGATCTCCCGCCTCGAACCGATGACCAAGCCCGGAAACCCGTGGTTCGGATCGGCCGGCGAGCTGACCGCGATGGCGTACATCAAGCAGGGTCACAATGACCAAGCGGGTCGCCTGTTCGCTGCGATCGCGGCCGACAAGCAGGTACCCGAAACCATCCGCGGCAGGGCCGTCCAGATTGCAGGAACGCTGGGCGTCGATGCCAGCGCGGCACAACCCCCGCAGCCAGGAACCAACGAATGAATGTCAGGCAGTTGAGGTTTGGGATCATCGTCGCGGCGGCGATCGCTTCGGCGGGCTGCGGAGTCTTTGGCCACAAGAAGGCGTCGACCCCGGTCCTCGGCGAGCGAATTGCGGTGCTCGCTACCGAAAGCGACGTTTCCGTCGATCCCGCGACCGCAGCGTTGCCGATGAGCCTTCCGCCGGCGGTGGCGAACCCGGCCTGGAGCCAATCGGGCGGCAACGCCTCAAAGGTCATGGGCCAGGTCGCCCTCGGGACGTCGCTTGCCCAGGCTTGGGAAGCGTCGATCGGCCAGGGCACCTCGCTGGCCGCTCGGCTCGCGGCGGCTCCGGTCGTTGCCGATGGACGAGTGTATACCATCGACACGCTTGCGACGGTGCGCGCCTTCGACGCGCAGACCGGCGCCGCGCTGTGGCGCACGCAGTTCGGGACCGAAAAGGGCAATGATGCCGCGCTGTTCGGAGGCGGGCTCGCTTTCGACAACGGCCGAATCTACGCGACCAACGGGCTAGGATTCGTGGCCGCGCTCGATGCGTCCAACGGTGGCATCGCCTGGCAGGTTCGTCCCGGTGGCCCGCTGCGGGGTTCTCCGACGATTGCCGGCGACGCAGTTTACGTGATGAGCCAGGACAACCAGATCTATTCGCTGAAGCTGTCCGACGGCACGACCAACTGGAGCGAGGCGGCGGCGCTCGAAATCGCGGGGATCTTTGGGGTTGCCTCTCCAGCTTACGCGCAGGGGACCATCGTCGCCGGATTCTCCTCCGGCGAGCTCAACGCATACCGCTACGAGAACGGCCGCGTGGTGTGGCAGGACGCGCTCGCGCGGACCAGCATCCGGACCAGCGTGTCGTCGCTGTCGGACATCGATGCCGACCCGGTGATCGATAACGGGCAGGTGATCGCCATTGGCCAGGGCGGGCGAATGGTCGCGATGGAGCTCATCACCGGCCAGCGCATGTGGGAATTGAACCTCGCCGGAATCGCGACTCCGTGGGTCGCGGGCGACTGGGTCTTCGTCGTCACGAGCGACGCAAAGCTGATGGCGATTGCCCGGACCAACGGGAAGGTGCGCTGGATTACGCAGCTCCACGAATTCCGCAACGAGAAGAGCAAGAACGGCCCGATCAACTATTCCGGCCCGATCCTCGCGGGCGGTCGCCTGATTGTCACCGGCACCAACGGCGCGATCATGTTCGTCAATCCCGATACGGGGGCGATCGAAGGGCAGACTGCCGTGAAATCCAGCATCACGCTCCCGCCCGTCGTCGCCAACAACACGCTGTATGTGCTCGACGACAGCGGACGGCTCCACGCTTTCCGCTAAGACTGGACGGCTCGCGGCGCGGGCTTAGAGAGGCCCAATGCCGCTGCCCACCGTCGCCATCGTCGGCCGACCCAATGTCGGGAAATCGACCCTGTTCAACAGGCTCGTCGGCAAGAAACTGGCGCTCGTCGACGACCGCCCTGGAGTGACTCGCGACCGGCGCGAGGGCGAGGCGAGGTTGCTTGGGCTGGAGTTCCGGGTGATCGATACCGCCGGCTATGAAGACGAGGATGCGCACACGCTTCCGGGCCGGATGCGGGCCCAGACCGAGGCGGCGGTGCGCGATGCGGACGTTGCACTGTTTCTGATCGATGGGCGCGAGGGCGTGACTCCGCTCGATGCGGAGATCGCGCGCTGGCTCCGGGCGGGACGGACTCCGGTCGTGGTCGTCGCCAACAAGGCCGAAAGCCGGGCGGCGGAAGCGGGCATCCTCGATGCCTACCGACTCGGCCTGGGCGATCCGGTTCCGCTTAGCGCCGAGCATGGCGAGGGGGTCGTCGATCTGTTCGAAGCGCTGCGGCCGCTGGTCGAGCGGGAAGCCGAGGAGGAATCGGCCGTCGAGGAAGCCACGGATTCTCCCCTCAAGCTCGCCATCATGGGCCGTCCGAACGCGGGCAAGTCGACGCTCGTCAACAGGATGCTCGGCGAGGAGCGGCTGATTACCGGGCCCGAAGCGGGGATCACGCGCGACGCGATCGCGCTCGACTGGGAATGGCGGGCCAAAGACGGCACGACACATCCCGTTCGGATCGTCGATACGGCGGGTCTGAGGAAACGGGCGAAGATCACCGACAAGCTCGAAAAGCTGTCCGGCGCCGACGCCCGACGGGCGATGGAACATGCCGAGGTCGTCATTCTCTTGCTCGACGCGACTCGCGGCCTGGAGGCGCAGGACCTGCGCATCGCCGAGCTGGTCATCGAGGAGGGCCGGGCGCTGATCATCGCGGTCAACAAGTGGGACGTCGCGGAAAATGCGTCCTCGCTGTTCAACGGGATCAAGGCCGCGCTCGAGGAAGGGTTGGCGCAGATCAAGAGGATCCCCGTGCTGACCGTGTCGGCAAAGACCGGGAAGGGCATCGACGAGCTTCTCCTGGTGGCGTTCGAGCTTCGCGAGCAATGGTCGCGGCGGATCGGGACCGGCGAACTCAACCGCTGGTTCGAAGCGGCGGTCGAGGCCAATCCCCCGCCCGCGCCCGGGGGAAAGAGGATCAAGCTGCGCTATATCACCCAGGTGAAGTCCCGGCCCCCGAGCTTCGTCGTCTTTGGCACGCGTGTCGGCGAGCTCCCGGAAAGCTACCGTCGGTATCTCCTGAACTCGATGCGGCGTGAGCTCGGGCTGGGCCCGGTGCCGTTGCGGTTGACGATGCGGGCGCCGAAAAATCCGTTCGACCTGTCACGCTAAACGAAATTTTACACTTTGGGCGTAGCTCCGCGGGCGTGGAACCACTGCCCCATCGGGGCGAGGAGAATTTGGTGAGCGACGACCAGGACCTCGTCGACTGGGTGCATTTCGAGCGTAGCCGTTCCGAGCTGGGGCCGGGATTCATCAAGATCCTTGGCTATTTCCGCGAGGATGGCACAAAGTCGCTCGGCCAGATCGAGCAGGCAATGCGCGAGCAGAACACGCCCGCGCTCGTCATTCCGGCCCACACGCTGAAAGGCGAGTCGCGGCAACTGGGCGCCGAGCCGCTCGCCAAGGTCGCGGAGCTGATCGAATCGACCGCGCGCTTCTGCGTCGAGAGCCACCGCTTCCCGGATGAGCTGGTGCCAAAAGTGGTGGAACTTCGTCAGCTGTTCGAGCGGACGGTGGATCAGTTCGACAAGGCGACCAACCCGCTGATGGCGCGCAACCGCCCGGGCGCCGCCGGTTTCGGCCGCAAGGCAACCAACCAGAATTTCGGCCGGATCTGATTTCCCTCCCGCTAGCGGGAGAGGGCAGGGGCGAGGCAATGTCGATCTGCTTCGACACGTCCCCGCGCTCGCGTCGCTAGGCGCTCTCCCTCTCCCGCAGTGCGGGAAAGGGTAATTTCCGCATCGGCTGAAGCTTCAACCGCGACAGGCTGCGCCAAGCCCATTCGAACGGGCCGTAGTGGAAGCGGTCGAGCCACGGTTTCGACCAAAGGAGCATCACCGTCCACAGGACCGGCGCGAGCAGCCAGGCCTGCCAACGCGAGACGCTGCCGTAGAGGCCGAGGCCCCAGCCGTAGAAGATCAGGTTGGCGACGATGCTGGTGCCCAGATAGTTGCTGAAGGCACAGCGCCCGGCGGCGGCGATACGCTGCGTCAGCGCTCCGTTGCGGCGCGACAACAGGATGATCAGGGCCGCATAACCGACGGCCATGATCGTGATGAACGGCGTCTCGGCGACGACAAAGGCGCTCATCAAGCCGACAGAATAGAAATGCGAAGAGATGTCGTAGACGACCGTCGCGAGACCCGAAAGGGCGCCGAGCGCGAGGGCAGGGACGGCGAGACGCCGGTAGCTCGAATTCGCCCACTCGCCGGTCAGGAAGCCCGACTTGAAGCCGGCCATGCCGAGAAGCATCAGCCCCACCGTATCCATGAGGAAAGGGAGCGTGTCGCCGAAGATGCCCTGCCAATGGGCCAGGTTGTAGCCAACGAAATTCGCATAGCTTCCCAGGTGCAGCGCCTTGTCCGTCGCGACATCGGCGGCCGACGGGTAGAGCCCGCCGAGCCCGTCGTTCCATTCGCTTATGGCCTTGGCGCTCGCGTCCGGCGCATGGGCTGCGATGTCGGCGACATATTGCCCGTGCAGGAACAGGCCGAACAGGATCATGCTTCCCAGCAGCAGCGCCGC
>Ga0070660_100000770_pt1 | contig 21264 bp, 23 predicted proteins | sample KBSC33metaG_FD_64670 | JGI IMG/M metagenome (GOLD analysis project Ga0070660, IMG submission 64670) | Corn rhizosphere microbial communities from Kellogg Biological Station, Michigan, USA - KBS C3-3 metaG | ecosystem: Host-associated > Plants > Roots > Rhizosphere > Soil ... | reverse complement strand
GTGATGAGCGCGTACCTGTCCTTCAACCACTACGACCTGCTGTCGTCACCGCGCTGGGTCGGGCTCGCGAACTACCGCTACCTGTTCACCGTCGACCCGCAGGTCTGGACCGCGATCAAGAACACGCTGTGGCTGATCGCGGTGATGGTGCCGTTGCAGGTCGTGTTCGCGTACGGCATCGCGATGCTGCTCGCACGTGCGAAGAGCGGCGTCGGCGTGCTGCGGACGATCTTCTACCTGCCGGCGCTCGCGCCCCCGGTCGCGGCGACGCTCGGCTTCGTCTTCATCCTCAACCCGGCGACGGGGCCGGTGAACACGATCCTCGGCCACCTCGGGATCCAGGGACCGTTGTGGTTCCAGGATCCAGCGTGGTCGAAGCCGTCGCTGACGCTCCTCGGCCTATGGGGTGTCGGCAACACGATGGTGATCTTCCTCGCGGCCGTCCTCGACGTGCCGCGTCATCTCTACGAGTCGGCCGAGCTCGACGGCGCCGGTCCGCTGCAGCGGCTGCGCTGGGTGACGCTGCCGACGACGAGCCCGGTGATCCTGTTCGCGGTCATCCTCGGCGTGATCCAAGGGCTGCAGTACTTCACACAGGCGTACGTTGCGGCGGGTGTTGCGTCCGGCCAGGCGTCGCAGGCGGGCGATGTCACCGCAGGCACCCTCGGCTACCCGCTCGACTCGACGCTCGTGTATCCCGTGCTGCTCTTCCAGCACGGCTTCACCGACTTCCAGATGGGCTACGCGTCGGCGATGGCGATGCTGCTGCTCGCCGTCTCGTTCGCGGTGATCTCGATCATCCTGATCAACTCGCGCCGGTGGGTGCATTACGGCGGGGCAGCCCGATGACGGCGGCAGCTACGACCGCCACGTTTGCGCGGCGCCGCGTACCGGCCGCCGTGCGCCGGCGCCGCTTCCTGCTCGCGATCGCGAACCACGCGGTGCTGATCGGGTTCGCGATCGCATTTCTTGCGCCCTTCATCTTCATCGCGCTGACCGCGCTGATGACGAACAACCAGGCGCTCTCTCCGGATCTCTGGCCGCATCCGTTCCGCTGGCGCAACTTCCTCGACGTGTGGACGAAGGCACCGCTCTGGCGCTGGATGCTGAACACGCTCGAGTACTCGGTGCTCGGGACGCTTGGGCTCGTCGTCTCGAGCGTGCCCGTCGCCTACGCCCTCGCACGGCTGCGCTGGCGTGGCCGCCAGGCGATGTTCCTGGTCGTGCTCGTCGCGCTGATGCTGCCGCCGCAGGTGACGGTCGTGCCGCTGTACGTGATGTGGGCGAAGTTCCACCCGTTCGGATACGACTTCATCGGGACGCTCTGGCCGGTGATCCTCCCGAACTGGTTCGGCGATGCGTTCTCGATCTTCCTGTTGCGGCAGTTCTTCCTGACGATCCCGGAGGAGTACCTGGACGCTGCGCGCGTCGACGGCTGCGGGGAGTTGCGGATCCTCGGCACGGTCGTGATCCGGCTCGCGAAGCCGGCGATCGTCGCGGTCGCGCTTTTCTCGTTCCTCTACACCTTCAACGACTTCTTCCTGCCGCTCCTCTATACCGGCGAGGCGCCGCACCACTGGGTGCTGTCGATCGGTCTCTCGCAGTTCCGCTCGCTCCATCAGGTGCAGTGGAACCTGACGATGGCCGCGACGCTGCTCGTGATGGTGCCGGTGATCGTCGTCTTCTTCCTCGCGCAGAAGGCGTTCGTCGAAGGCGTGACCCTGACGGGAGTGAAGGGATGAAAGTAGCCGTCGTCGGCGCCGGCTCGACGTACACACCCGAGCTCGTCTCCGGGCTCGGCAGCTTCGACGTGCCGATCGACGAGCTCGCACTGATGGATGTGAACGACGAGCGGCTCGACGTCGTCGGCGGGCTCGCGACGCGCATGCTCGATCGCACCGGCTGGCGCGGCGGCCTCTCGCTCACCACCGACCTCGACCAAGCGGTCGAAGGCGCGGACTTCGTGCTCGTGCAGATCCGTGTCGGCGGACAGGCGGCGCGCCTTCGCGACGAGACGATCCCGCTTGCGTGCGGTTGCATCGGCCAGGAAACGACCGGCGCCGGCGGCTTCGCGAAGGCGATGCGCACCGTGCCGGTGATGCTGCAGATCGCGGACCGCGTGCGCGAGCTCGCCGGTGAGCGTGCGTGGATCGTCGACTTCACGAACCCGGTCGGGATCGTCACGCGCGCGCTGCTCGACGCGGGCCATCGCGCCGTCGGGCTCTGCAACGTCGCGATCGGGTTCCAGCGCGGTCTCGCCGACCTGCTCGGCGTGGAACCTCAGCGCGTGGTCGTCGACCAGGTTGGCCTCAACCATCTGACATGGGTTCGGCGCGTGTTCCTCGACGACCGCGACGTCCTGCCGGAGCTCCTCGAGGCGCACGCGGACGAGCTTGCTGAGCACACGGGTATGCATCGCAGCGTGCTCGACGACCTGGGCGTCCTGCCGTCGTACTACCTCCACTACTTCTACGACCACGACCGTGTGCTCGAGGAGCTGCACGATGCAACGCCCAGGGCGACGGCGGTCGCCGAGATCGAGCGGCAGCTGCTCGAGATGTACCGCGATCCGGCGCTCACCACCAAGCCGGCACTGCTCGAGCAGCGGGGCGGCGCGTTCTACAGCGAGGCCGCGGTCGGCCTCGTCGCGTCGCTCCTTCGCGACGACGGCGTCGTGCACGAGGTGGACGTCCGGAACAACGGCGTCCTCGCCGGGCTCGCGGACGACGACGTGGTCGAGGTTCCGGCACGCGTCCGCAGTGGTGTCATCGAGCCGCTGCCGCAGGAGCCGCTCGCGCCCGAGTTCCTCGGCCTCACGCAACACGTCGCTGCCTACGAGCGGCTCGCAGCGGAGGCCGCGGTCACGCGCGATCCGTTGACGGCGCGCAAGGCGCTGCTCGCGCACCCGCTCATCGGCCAGATCGAGAAGATCGACGGACTGCTCGCAGCTGCGCTGCTCGAGTCTGAGGTGCCGCGGTGAGACTCGCGGTCGCGATCGACGGCGGCAATTCGAAGACCGACGCAGCGCTCGTACGCGAGGACGGCACCGTGCTGGGCGCGGCGCGCGGCGGCGGCAGCTCCCCGCATCATCTCGGCGTCGAAGCGGCCCTCGACGTGGTCGGCGGGCTGATCGCTGAGCTCGCACCGGCCGAGGAGCCCGCCGAGGCGCTGCTCCTGCTCGCGGGCGTCGACTTTCCCGACGAGGAAGACGCCGCAGAGCACGCGGCGGCCGGCCGTGGCTGGGCGCGCCGGACGCGCGTTCGGAACGACACGTTCGCGGTTCTTCGAGCCGGCACCGACGCCGGCTGGGGGATCGCAATCACCTGCGGGGCCGGCATGAACTGCGTGGGCCGCGCGCGCGACGGTCGCGAAGCGCGGTTCCCGGCGCTCGGGCCGACCTCCGGCGACTGGGGCGGAGGCGCCGACCTCGGCAGCGACGCGCTGTACTTCGCCGCTCGCAGCGAAGACGGGCGTGGCGCGCACACCGTGCTCGAGACGCGCGTGCCGGCGCACTTCGGCCTGGCGACTCCGACGGAGGTCGCACACGCGATCCACCGCGGGCAGCTGTCGGACTGGCGGCTGCTGGAGCTCGCACCGCTCGTCTTCGAGCTCGCGGCCGAGGACGCCGTCGCGGCGTCGATCGTCACCCGGCTCGTCGCTGAGATCGTCGCGTACGTCCGGGTCGCCGCCGAGCGTCTTCGCCTGCAGGAGGAGGTGTTCGACGTCGTCCTCGGTGGTGGTCTTCTGCAGCACGCCGCGCCGTCGTTCGTCGCGGCGGTGGCGCAAGGTGTTCATCTCACGGCGCCGGGAGCCGTCGTGCGGCCGACCGCTTCTCCGGCGATCGTCGGCTCGGCGCTCCTCGTCCTCGACGAGCTCGGCGCGACCGACGAGGCGAAGCAGCGGGTGCGCAAGGAATTGGAGAGCGAAACCGTGATGATCGGAGGACGCGATGGCTGAGGTTCGGTATGAGCAGGCGACGCGCGTCTATCCGGGGACGGACAGCCCGGCCGTCGATTCGCTCGATCTCGAGATCGGCGACGGCGAGTTCGTCGTGCTGGTCGGCCCGTCGGGGTCGGGCAAGACGACGGCGCTGCGCATGCTCGCCGGGCTCGAGGAGGTAGATGCCGGCGCGATCTTCATCGGCGATCGCGATGTCACCGATGTCACGCCGAAGGATCGCGACGTCGCGATGGTGTTCCAGAACTACGCGCTCTACCCGTACCTCACCGTGGCGGCCAACATCGCGTTCCCGCTGCGGATCGCGCGCGTGCCGAAGGCTGAGCGCGACCGGCGCGTGCACGAGGTCGCGACGATGCTCGGCCTCGTCGACTACCTCGAGCGCAAGCCCGGGCAGCTGTCCGGCGGCCAGCGACAGCGAGTGGCGATGGGCCGAGCGATCATCCGCGAGCCGAGCGTGTTCCTGATGGACGAGCCGCTGTCGAATCTCGACGCGAAGCTGCGTGTCCAGATGCGCGCCGACATCGCGGCGCTGCAGGCGCGGCTCGGGACGACGACGGTCTACGTGACCCACGACCAGTCGGAGGCGATGACGCTCGGCCATCGCGTCGCGGTGCTGCGCGATGCACGGCTACAGCAGTTCGACGCACCGCGCACGTTGTACGCGCAGCCGGCGAACACGTTCGTGGCCGAGTTCATCGGCTCGCCGTCGATGAACCTCTGCCGCCTGCCGCTGGAGCATGGTGCGCTCTCGTTCGGCGGCGTCGACATCGCGGTGCCGGAAGCGGTGCGCAACGGCCACTCGGAGCTGATCGTCGGACTGCGCCCGGAATCACTCGCTCTCGCGTCCGACGGCTGCGGCGCGTTGGTCGAGGTGGTCGAGGAGATCGGCGCCGACACGCATGTGTTCTGCGCTGCGCAGATCGCGGGACAGGACACGAAGCTCGTCGCACGCGTGCCGACGAGCGTGGCGCCGCAGCAGGGGGAGCGCGTGCATTTGCGGCCGACCGGCGGCGATGTGCACTTCTTCGACCCCGCGAGCGGCGTGCGCCTTTCGTAAGCGCTCGGTAAAGCCTCGCGTGGATCCCTCATTCGGTCCTTGCCAGAGGCCCGCGGAGCACCGACTATTCACCCCATGGACGCCGCACCGGTCACCGCTCGCTTCCGCATCGCGCTCGGCGCGGTGGTGTCGGCTGCGCTGCTCGTGCCGCTGGCGGTCTACGGCGCGCCCGCGATCGCGAAGAGCGCATCGAGCGCATCGCATCAGTACAAGGCGGCATGCGGCCAGTACGGCTCGTCAGGCGGCCAGTACGGCTCGTCGGGCGGCCAGTACGGGTCCTCCGGCGGCGAGTACGGATCGTCGTGCAAGCAGTACCGCGTGCAGATCTGCCATCGCACGCACTCGAAGAAGCACCCCTGGCACCTGATCACCGTCTCGTCGAGGGCCCTGAAGGCGCACCTGCGCCACGGCGACACGCTCCCGCCCTGCTCGACCCAGCCCGCTGCGAAGCACAAGCACGGGAAGGGCCACGGGCACGGGAAGCCGGACGACGCGGGCTCCAAGCACGACCGCGACTGATCGCGCCGGCGCCACTCCCGGTTCCGACGAGCTTCGCGCACCCGCGATCGAGACTGCGCCGAGCGCCAGCGCAAGGACGACGATCGCCGCACGGCCTCGGGTCGTGACCGTACGCGGCTGATCCGATGCGGCCGCCAGCGCGGCGGCGCCGCAGCACAGCCCCGCGAGGATCACCGCCGGCATCTCCCAGTCCCAGTCGAGGCCTGCATGCACCAGGACGACGGCGTAGGCGCCTGCCGCAACCGGCGCGCGGGTCGCCCGAACGAGGGGCAGCGCGAGAAAGGCGAGCACGAGCACGAGCCCGACGAGGCCGAGCTCGGCGAGCGTCTCGAGGTAGAGCGAATGGGCGTCGAGGGCACCGCCGCGCATCTCGATCAGCCCTGAGCGCGCCCACGCGAGGGCGAAGGTCCCGGCGCCCGAGCCGAGGGCGACGTGCCCTTCGAACTGGTGCCACGCCACGCGCCACAGCGAGGCGCGGGGCTCGGTTGCTCGTGATGCGACGCTGGCCGCGATCACGCCGACCACCAGGGCTGCGGCAAGAGCGAGCCGCGGCAGATGTCGGCGGGAGCGCGGTACGCGACGAACGCGCGCGGCGGCGATCGCCGTGCCCGCCGCGGACGCGACGGCCGCGATGCCGACGACCCAGGCGGCGTGCGCGTACGGCCTGGCGTTTCCGTCGCTGAGGCGCGAGGTGGCCGCCACGACCGCTGCGAGCGCTGAGCCCGGAGCGACGAGCAGTGCGGCGCGTACGATCGGCGCCGCGTCCGCTGCGCACGCGACGGTCGTGACGAGGCCGATGCCCAGGGCTATGACTGCGCCCCGGCTGCTCGTCAGCGGAAGCGCGGTCGCGAGACCGGGAACTGTCGCCGCGGCCACCGCACGTGCGCGCGGGACCGGTGCTTGCGCCGCGAGCCCGATGCCGAGGACGATGCCGACTGCAGCGAGTGCGCCGACCGCGTTTGCGTAGCCGAGCGGCTGGGCGAGGAGCGTTCCCTCGAACGTGTCGAAGGTGCGTGTCTCCGTCAGATAGCGCGCGAGTGCGTACACCACGACGCCGGTGATCGCACCGTGTGTCAGGACGAGCAGGTGCGCCGTGGCCCCACGCCGCACGACGACGACCAGCGCCAGCACGGCAGCCGCGTATACGGCCGTGCGGCGCAGTTCGAGCACCGTCTGCGCGCGCCGATCCGACCACACCCATGACAGGGCTACCCACGCAAGCACCAAACCCGCCGTGGCGATCCACGCCCAGGCGCTTCGCGAGAGGCGGAGCTCACGCGATGCCACGGCCGCCGTCGCGGCGGCCCACGCCGCGAGCGCGCCCGACCACACCCAGGCGGACGGGTCGAAACCGCCCTGGTCGAGGGCGAGCGCGACGACGAGCGCCGGCAGGACGAACAGGAGCGGATGCACGCGTCTCGCGATGTTCACCGCTCACCATCGTGCGCGACCTAGAGGACGAACGGCACGAGCATCTTGGTCGAGCGCCTGTAGGCCGGATAGGTGTCCGGAAACTGCTCCGTCAGAAAGCGCTCCTCGACCGTTGCGCTGTAGATGAAGTAGACGCCCGCGAGGACTGGGCCAGCCAGCCAGAACCAACTCAGCCCGACCGCCGTGCCGACGCCCGCGAGGAGGATCCCGGAGTAGATCGGGTGTCGGACGAAGCGGTACGGGCCGCTCGTCACCAGCTCAGGCTCGTTCTTCTGCGTCATCGGCGTGCCCCAGTTGCGCCCGATGTGGATACGGGCCCGGACCGCGAACAGGAGGCCGAGTGCGAAGAGTACGAGACCGACGGCGGCGCGCAACGGATCGGAGTGCACACCGTGCCCGCGGAAGACACCGGCGCGAGTCAGGACGAGCACGGCGACGATGATCACCGCCCTGATCCGCAGCTCACGGGACCACGGCCGACGGCCCTTCTTCATCGAGAAGGCCGCCACGATCCAGTACAGCCAGAACGCGGCCCAACCGACACCGAAGACGACCTCGACCGCTCGCATCGCTAGATCGTCTTGAACTGCTCGAACGGCTGGCGGCAGCTCTCGCACCAGCGGATCGAGCGGCACGGCGTGGGGCCGAAGATGTTCTCCAGGCGCGTCTCGGTCGAGCCGCAGTACGGACAGCGGAACGCCTTCGACTGCAGCTGCACGAGCGTCGTCGCGCCGGCGGCGCGCGGTGTCGGCGGAGCGAAACCGGCTTCACGCAGCTTCTCGCGTCCGGCCGGTGAGATGCGGTCGGTCGACCACGAGTCGTCCTGGATCACCGTGACATCCGCCTGTCCGCCGAGCTCGGCCACCTTCTCCTCCATCGCGCGGCGCATCACCTCGAGTGCGGGGCAGCCGAGGAACGTCGGCGTGAATTCGATCCGTACGTGCTCGCCGTCGACCGCCACGTCGCGCACGACGCCGAGGTCGACGAGCGAGATCACCGGGATCTCCGGATCGGGGATCTCGTCGAGGGCCGCCCAGACGGCGGCCGCGGTCACCACGTTGCACCCGGATCCGACCGCCGCACCTCGGTCATCTCGTTCCACAGCTCTGTGAGCTCCGGTGTGTGCTCGCCGCGCTCGTTGGCGTCGACGAGCTCGAGCCCGACGCGCCGTGCAAGCTCCGGACGCTGGTCGGGCTCCAGCACCCCGAGCGCGTACGGCCAAAGCTCCTCGACGGCGTCGCGAAAGCGCGGCTCGCTGCGCAGCCGCCCTGCCCACATCTCCGCGTGCAGCCGGTGGTAGGTCTCTTCGCGGTCGATCTTCGCGGCGAGCCCGGCGAGCTCGGCATCGTCTCCTGCCTTCAACGCGTCGATGCGCACGCGGTCCGCCTCTTCGTAGAGGTAGCGCCGCGCAATCGTGTGCGCCCAGTCCATCAGGTGCAGTTCGACGAGCGGCGCACACCGGTACTCGTCCGGCCGACGGTCGAAGGCGAGCGCATCCGCATCGGTGCCGAGCTCGGATGCAGCGAGCTCGTACAACGCCCGTGCGTGGCCGATCTCGTTTTGTGCGATCGACGAGAACGCGACGTCCTCCTCGAGTGTCGGCGCTATCCCGGTCCACTCGGAGTCGCGCCAGCCGAGGATCAGCTCGTCGTCAGCTATCGCCAGGAGCCGCTGTGCCCGCGCGTTCACGTGCGATCCGCAGCCTTTCCTTGATCGAGTAGCCGTCGACGCGGCGGTATTTGAGATCGAACTCGTCCGCCCACTCCGTCACCTGGTGCACCGCGTCGCGTGGGACGAGCCACAACGCCTCGCTCTCGCCGCGCCGCCCGTACTGCTCGCGCGCCCACGCATCGGCGAACGCCGCATCCGGCGCCACGACCGACCCGGCATGCGCGAACGGCTGGCCCTTCTTCTCCTGGCGGAAGACCTCGAAGATCATGCGGCCCGCAGGGTCTCGCGCACCCATTTCTCCTGCTCGAGGAAGCGCGCGCGGAACGCCAGCCGGTCTTGCGAGCGCGGCCCGTGGCCCGTGACCACGGAACGCAGCTCGTCCCAGTCAGGCTCGCTGTACTCCCAGACGCCGTCGTCGCGGCGGCGCAGGTTCGGATCGGGCACCGTGAGGCCGAGCTCCCGGATCTGCGGCACGTAGCCCTCGAGGAACTGCTGCCGTGCCTCCTCGTTCCCCTGCGACTTGATCCGCCAGATGTACATCGGGTCCTCTTCCCGCGGGATCGGGTTGCCGTGGAACTGCATCAGCGGTCCCCACCACCGGTCGACTGCTTCCTGCACGAGGGCGCGCTGCGCATCGGTGCCGGTGACCATCGCGAGGATCACGTCGCGCCCGTGGAGGATGTGGAACGACTCCTCCCAGCAGATCTTCTTCATGATCCGCGCGTACGGCGCGTACGAGCACTTGAGGAGCGCCTTCTGGCTGATGATCGCCGCAGCGTCGACGAGCCATGCGATCACGCCGACATCACCCCACGTCTTCGTCGGGTAGTGGAAGACGTTGTGGAATTTCGCTTTGCCAGAGATCAGATCCGCGAGCATCTGGTCGCGCGGCTTGCCGAGATCCTCGGCGACGCGGTAGATGAGCTGCGCGTGCCCGACCTCGTCCTGCACCTTTGCGGTGAGCGCAAGCTTGCGTTGGAGCGTCGGCGCGCGCAGGATCCACTCCCGCTCGGGCAGCACGCCCATCAGCTCCGAGTTGCCGTGCATCTCGATGAACTTGACGAGCTTCTGGCGGTACTCCTCCGGCAGCCAGTCCGTCGCCTCGACCTGGCCTCCGTCCTGCACGTAAGCCAGGAACTCCTGTGTGCGCGCGTCCACTCGACCTCCCTACCTACCGATCGTTAGGCTACGCATCATAGATGTCCGCGAGGCGTGAGGAGCTCACCCGCGTCGCCGCCCGCCTGTTCGCCGAGCGGGGCTACCAAGGGACGTCCCTCGCCGATCTCGCCGACGCGCTCGGCATGCAGAAGCCGTCGCTGTACCACCACATCGATTCGAAGGAAGACCTCCTCTGGGAGGTCGCCTGGGACGGCGCCGAGGCGTTCCACGCAGGGCTCGACGGCGTGCCGGCGGACGCCGCCGCGACCGAGCGGATCAGGCTCGCGCTCCGGGCGCACCTGGCGGTCGTCGCCGCACAGCTCGATGTCGCGACCGTCTTCGTGCGCGAGTGGCGGTACCTCGGCGGAGAGCGCCGCGACCGCTTCGTCGCCGAGCGGCGACGCTACGAGGAACGGATCCGCGACCTGTTTCGCGACGGGGTCGAGCGCAGCGAGCTCCGAACCGATCTCGACGTCTCGACGGCCGCGCTCCTCTTTCTCTCGGCCGCGAACTGGGCCTACACCTGGCTCCGCCCGGGCGCACGCACCGACGAGCTCGCCGATCGCCTCTACGCGGCGCTGCTCGACGGCATGCGCGGCTACGCCACGCCCGACTGACTGACGATTCAGTCAGGGTTGTTTGGAAACCACTGGGTGTGGTGACAACGGCCCTGTTGCGTTCCCCTCAAGGAGGCCCCATGGTCAGGCTGGGTTCCCGGAACCGTCGCCCATTCGTGCGCGCGACGGTCGTCTTCTTGCTCGTCGCCGCGGCGGCGATCACAGTCGGAGCGCTGCACGTCGGCGCCTCGACGCCATCGACGCAGAGCGTCACCGTTCCCGATCGCGTCGGCCAGACGGCGACGCTGGCGTGGGACGGGACCATCCCCGCGGTCAGCGCGCACCCGACGAACGACTGCAACAGCGCCGGCGTCGGCATGGACGAGGAAGCTGTCGCGGTCACGTTGCCACGCAAGGGGTATGCGAAGTTCGATGCCGCCTTCACGTTCCAGATCGCATGGACGCCGTCTAATCCGACGGGCGCGGAGGATGTGAACGACGAGGTGCTCACCGTCAACGGTCCCGACGGGAGCGACGAAGGCGACACGGCGGCGAACGAGATCGGTTCGAGCGACGGCAGCACGACGAGCGAGACGGTCGTCGCGCACAACCTCGCACCGGGCACCTACCACGTCCTCGCATGCGGGTTCGTCAACTCGACGCCGCAGGACTACCACGGCACGCTCACGGTTCAGACCGTTCCGCGGTCGGCGAGCGCGTCGCTCGCCTCCGCGAACGCGCAGGGCCTCGCGTTCTCGGCCTCGGTTCCGGCCGATCCGCAGCGCGACGAGGCCGAGCCGCTGATCGAGATCGGGCGCGACGGCCACATCTACACGTGCGGCCCGACCGGCTTCTCCGCAGCCGCCGACTACGCGCAGGTCTCGACCGACGGCGGCGACCAGTTCCATCTGCTCGGCACACCGCCGCGTGGTCAGCAAGGCCTCGGCGGCGGGGGCGACTGCGCTCTCGCGACCGGCGTGACGAAGAACGCGTTCGGTCACTACGCGTACGCATACGCAGGGCTCGGTGCCTTGTCGGGCTTCGCCACGTCGACGTCGGCGGACGACGGTCACAGCATCGCGACCCTCGGCGCCGATGCAAACGGTGGCATCACCTCGAACGGAGCCGCGGCCGACCGGCAGTGGATGACCTTCGTCGACGACCACACGGTCCTGCTCGCGTGGAACCAGCAGGCGCCGCGCAACATCGTCGTGCAGACGTCGACCGACGGCGGTCTCACGTACTCGCCGATCACGTCGATCGCTGCACCCGATCCTGAGTTCCCGGGACCGATGCGCTACATCCCGTCCTCCGACACCGTCTACATGCCGTGGACGAAGGGCGAGCAAGTGAACCTCGCCGTCTCGCACGACCACGGCGCGACGTGGACCGATTGCAAGGTCGCCTCCGGCGCGACCGTCACGGGCGGGACGGCCGGCTTCGCCGTGGCCGACCACGACTCGGCCGGCAACATCTACGTCGTCTGGGCGGACTCGTCCGACTACCACACGTGGCTGAGCGTGGTGCCTGCGGCGAAGATCGCTGCCTGCAACCAGTCGATCGACGATGTGTCGGCGACGGCCGACGGCGAGCCGACGGTCGATCCAGGTGCCTCGACGCCCGTGCAGGTCGACCGCGATGCCGTGCGGACGACCGTGTTCCCATGGGTCGCAGCGGGTGGTGCGCCCGGCCGCGTCGCGGTGGCGTTCTACGGCACGACGTCCGACGGCGATCCCAACACCGGCGACTTCAAGGGCGCGTGGAACGTGTACATCAACCAGTCGCTGAACGCACTCGACGCGTCACGGACGTTCAGCCAGGTGAGTGCGAGCACGCACCCGTTCCACTACGACTCGATCTGCCTGAACGGGCTCGGCTGCGACCTGGCCGTCCCGCCGGGCGACCGCACGCTCGCCGACTTCTTCGCGATCGGCTACGACCCGTCCAGCGGCAGGCTGTCGGTGGTCTACGACCGCGACAACAAGAAGCCGGACGAAGCGGCCGGCCACATCGCGACGCCGATGGTCGCGACGCAGATCGCGGGACCGTCGAACAACGGCGGCACGGTCACGACGACGGGACACGCGACGGTGCGCACGTCTTCGACCGACCCGGCCGGTGACGCGCTGTCGAGCTACTCGCTCGCGACGCCCGGCGCTGCACCGCCGGCTCCGCCGACGAAGAACGAGCCGGCGGCGGACTTCACGTCGGCGTCGATCGGCAAGGACGCCGCAACCGGCGGCTTCACCGTCACGCTGAAGGTGGCGAACCTGTCGTCGGCGTCGCTGCTGCAAGCGCTCACCGACACCGGCGGGCAATCGCTGCTGTGGGTGTGGCGGTTCACGAACGGCTACCAGGACTCTGCGGCGAGCATGCGCTGGAATCCGCTGCAGGGGTTCACGTTCGGCTGGAACGACTACTCGACCGGCGGCTCGCCGTGCCTCTCGACGACGAACGCACAGGGCGACAAGTGCGTCGTCTACCCGGGCGGCCAGCCGCTGCAGGGGACGGTCAACCAGGTCACGGGGACGATCACGTTGACGGTCCCGAAGACGTACCTGCGGCAACTCGCCGGCACCGACGCCGACGGGCGGCCGCTCGAGCAGCCTGCGGCGACGGGCGCGCGGTTCTACGACGGGACGGCGTTCTCGTTCGCGAACACGACCGGGCTGACGCAGGACACGCAGTCGTTCCTGTATCCGCTCGACAACACGCCGGCCATGGACTTCACCCTCCCGTAGGGGAGAGAGGGAACACGCGGCGGACGGACCAGCGTCCGTCCGCCGCTTGCTCGATCAATGTGACCTCACGCGCGGTCGCGCGGATCGGCAGCTCGACGTCGATGTCGATCGGCACCTCGCTCACGGTGAGGTGAGGGACGACGACGTCGAAGGCGCCCTCGTACGGCGGGTACTCGGGGAACCGGCGCCAGACTGCCTGGATCAGCGCCGAGAACGGCTCTGACGGCTCCGGATGAAGCCACACCAGGCCGTCGTCGAACCGGTCGACCCGGTCGAGCTCGAAGTCGAACGGGGCGAAGGAGGCGACCACTTCGGCGATCGCAGGCTCGTCGACGTCGGCGCCGTCGGCGAAGGGATAGAGGATCGTCACGTGCGCGGGAACGCCGAGCGGCGCCGAGCTGTCGTGGGCGAGCCGCAGGGCGCCGACGGCAGGTTCGGCCTCGGGGATCGCGACGATGAGGGCCGTGCGTGGCATGCTCGTCCCCGCAAGGGTGAAGCGGGCGCTCCTCATCGTCAATCCGTACTCGACGCAGGTGACCGGGCCGTCGATCACCGCGGTCGAGAACGCCCTGCGCGAGCGCGTCGCCATCGAGACGAGCTTCACGCAGCACAAAGGTCACGCGACGGAGCTCGCCGCCGCCGCCGCCGCAGACTCGGTCGACGCGATCGTCATCTTCTCCGGCGACGGGACGTACAACGAGGCGCTGAACGGCGCGGACGGCGCGCTGCCGATCGGCTTCCTGCCCGGCGGCGGCACAAGCGTGCTGCCGCGCGCACTCGGGCTCTCGCGCGACCCGTCCGAGGCGGCGCGGGCCGTCGGCGCTGCGCTCGCCGAAGGCCGGTTGCGGCGCATCACGCTCGGCACGGTCAACGGCCGACGCTTCAGCTTCTCCGCGGGCATCGGCTTCGACGCCGAGGCAGTGCGGTTGCTCGATCGGCTCGGCCGCGACCCCGCCGGGGCGCGACCCGGTGACTTCACGTTCGGGCGGATGCTGGCGCGAATGGCCTTCGAGCGGCGCGGCCGCTGGAGCCCGGTGCTCGAGATCGAAGGCGTCGGCCGCGCAGCGTTCGTGTTCGTCGGGAACTGCGACCCGTACTCCTTCGCAGGGTCGGTCCCGCTGCACGTCACTCCCGGTGCGCGGTTCGAGGACGGCCTCGCGTTCGCGGCCCCCGAGCGCGTCCGCCGCCGCGACGTGCCGCGGCTCGCCGCAGCGATCACGGCGGGCCGCCCGTACGGGACGAACGTGATGACCGGCCTCGACCTCGACCGGATCGTGGTTCGCTGCGACCGCCCGTTGCCGCTGCAGGCGGACGGCGAAGACCTCGGCGACGTCGAGCACGCAGTGTTCGAGGCGCACCGCGACGCGGTTGCGGTCCTCGTCTAGCTAGCCTCCCGGCGCATGGCGACGGACACGCGGAGCGACGTTCGATTCGGGGGTCTCGCCGGCGCCGACCTCCTCGAGCTGCACCGCCGGATGGTGCTTCTCCGCACCTACGACGAGCGCTCCGTCATCTACCACCGGCAGGGCCGGATCGGGACGTACGCGATCTTCTGGAACCACGAGGCGATCCAGGCGGGCGCGACATTCGCGCTCGGCGCCGACGACTGGATCTTCCCGTCGTATCGCGAGTCGGCGATCGGCCTCGTGCGCGGGCTACCGGCCCAGACGATCCTGCAGTGGTGGCGCGGCCATCCCTCCGGTTGGTGGAACCCTGCTGACTGGAACGTGGCGTCGATCTCAGTTCCGATCGCGAGCCACGTGCCGCACGCGGCCGGCCTCGCGTGGGGGAAGAAGCTGCGCGGCGAGAATGGGGTCGCGATGGCGTTCTTCGGCGACGGCGCGACGAGCGAAGGCGAGTTTCATGAAGGCGTCAACCTCGCCGCCGTGATGAACGCGCCGGCCGTGTTCATCTGCAACAACAACCACTGGGCGATCTCGACGCCCCTCGAGGCGCAGACGCGCGCCGAGACGCTCGCCGACAAGGCCGTCGGCTATGGGATCCCGGGCGTGACGGTCGACGGGCTCGACGTGCTCGCGGTCTACGGCGCAGCGCGTGAAGCGGTCGAGCGTGCCCGCGCCGGCGGCGGCCCGACGCTGATCGAGTGCGTCCACTATCGCGCCGCTCCGCACGCGACCGCCGACGATCCAAGCGCGTACATCGACCTCGCGCGCGTCGAGGAAGAGCGCGCGAACGAATGCCTCGGTCGCTTCGAACGATTGCTGCTCGACGCAGGCGTGCTCACCGAAGAACGCGCCGAGGCGGCCCGCAAGGACGCCGAAGACCTCATGCGGGCCGGAATCGCTGCGGCGGAGGCCGAGCCGCCGGCCGATCCGGAGCTTGTGTTCACGAACGCGTACGTCGACCCGCCGGAGAACTTCCGCAATGGCTGAGCTGACGCTTGTCGAGGCGGTCAACGACGCGCTGCACACCGAGCTTGCGCGCGACGACGACGTGATGGTGCTCGGTGAGGACGTCGGGCGTGCGGGCGGAGTGTTCCGCGCGACCGCCGGCCTCCTCGATCGCTTCGGGCCGGACCGGTGCGTCGACACGCCGCTTGCAGAGGCGGGGCTGCTCGGCGGTGCCGTCGGACTCTGCATGGCGGGCTGGCGCCCCGTCGTCGAGATGCAGTACGACGCGTTCTCGTACCCGTCGCTGAATCAGTTGATCACGCACGTCGGTCGCTACCGGTGGCGCACCGGCGGCCGCATGCAGTTCCCGCTCACGATCCGCATGCCGTACGGCGGGGGCGTCCGCGCCCCCGAGCTGCACGACGACTCGCCCGAGGCGTACTACGTGCACACCCCAGGGATCAAGGTCGCCATCCCGTCGACGCCCGCGGACGCGAAAGGGCTCCTTGCCTCGGCGATCCGCGATCCGGATCCCGTTGTCGTGCTCGAGCCGAAGCTCGTGTACCGCACGTCGCGCGGCGAGGTGCCGGAGGGCGAGCACGTCGTGCCGCTCGGCGAGGCGCGCATCGCGCGCGAGGGAAGCGACGTGACGCTCGTCGCGTACGGCGCGATGGTGGCGGTGTGTGAACAGGCCGCCGACGCACTGGACGTGTCGTGCGAGATCGTCGACATCCGTTCGCTCCGCCCGCTCGACGAGCGCGCGATCCTCGCATCGGTCGCGAAGACCGGCCGCGTCGTGATCGTGCACGAGGCGCCGCGCACGGCGGGGTTCGGCGCCGAGCTCGCCGCGCTGATCGCCGAGCGCGCGATCTTCGACCTGCAGGGCCCGGTGCTCCGCGTGACGGGCTACGACGTGCCGTATCCCTACTGGACGATCGAGGATGCGTACATGCCGTCGGTCGAGCGTGTCGTCGCCGCCGTCAACTCGCTGACGTGATCCACGAGCTTCCGCTCGAGCGACGGACGCTGCACGGGCACTTCTCGCGCGACCTCGAGCCGGTGCTCGCGGTCGACCCGGGCGACGCGGTGCGCTTCGCAACGCCGAACGCCGGTTGGTGGCTCGACGACCGGACGCGATTCGCGCCCACGTCGTCGCCGGAGGACGACGGCCACGCCCTTGCCGGGCCGATCCAAGTTCGCGGTGCCACCGAGGGACAGACGCTCGTCGTGCAGATCGACGACGTCGTGCCCGGATCATGGGGCGAGACCATCGGCGACGGGGCCCACGTCTTCTGGGACCTCGCCGACGGGGTCGGCGTGTCGGCTGGAGGCCTGCGGGTCCGGCTCGCCCCGTTCCTCGGCGTGATGGGCATGCCACCGGTCGGCCACGGTGTGCACTCGACGGTCCCGCCGCGTCCGCAGGGCGGCAACATCGACTGCAAGGAGCTCGTCGCGGGCACGACGCTCTACTTGCCCATTCCGGTTGACGGCGCACTGTTCTCGGCCGGTGACGGTCACGCTGCGCAAGGCGACGGCGAGGTCAGCGGGACGGCCATCGAGTGTGCGTCGCGGGCGCAGCTCACGCTCGATGTCCGCGACGACCTGCCGCTCGAGTGGCCGTGTGCCCGCATCGACGGAGCGTGGATCGCGTTCGGCTTCGACCCGGATCTAGCGACCGCCGCCTCGAAAGCGACCGACGGCATCCTCGCGCTGATGCATCGGGAGCTCGGCATCGCGCGTCCGGAAGCGTTGGCCTACGCGAGCGTTGTCGTCGACCTGCGCGTGACGCAGCTCGTCAACGGCGTGCTCGGCGTGCACGCGGTGCTCCGCGACGATGCGCTGATGTGAGCGAGCGGCTTCGTCTCTGGCTCGAGCGCGACCGGCGCGGCGCCGGGTATCACCTGCGCGACGCGGCAAGCGGCGAGCGGGTCGACTCGGACGATCCGAGGCTCCGCGTGATCGCGGTCGCGGGCGTCTCCTTCCGGCCCGAGGCGGTGAGCGACTCGTCGTTCGATCCGGGTGCCCGACTTGCGCTCGTGCCGGAGCCCGAGAACGCGCACGACCCGAACGCGATCGGCATCTGGAACGCGGAGCGCACGCTGCAGGCGGGCTATGTGCCGCGCGACACGGTCGCCGAGCTGGCCGGCGACGAGCTCGCCGTCTCGCTCTGGCGGGCGGGCGCCGACGGGTTGCGCGTGCTGCTCGTGCCCTCGGGCTCGTGGGTGGGGAAGCCTCGTCGGTGAGCTAGCCTCCGCGTCCGTGCCATACGAGTTCAAGCTGCCGGACCTCGGCGAGGGGCTGACGGAGGGAGAGATCGCGCGCTGGCTCGTCGCCGAGGGCGACGAGATCGCCGAGGACGCCCCACTGGTCGAGATCGCGACCGACAAGACGACGGTCGAGATCCCGTCGCCCGCCGCCGGGCTGGTGTCGAAGATCCTCGTCGCCGAAGGCGACGTCGTCCCGGTCGGCACGGTGCTCGTCGTGATCGGCGGCGGTCCCGCAGACCCAGCAAGTAACAGTCTGTTACAAGCCTCCTCGGCGCTCCCAGATCGGGTGCAGGCGACGCCGCTCGTTCGTCGAGTCGCCCAGGAACTGGGCGTCGACTTGGCTTCCGTCACCGCGACCGGCCCTGGCGGACGCGTCACCGAGGAGGACGTGCGCGCCGCCGCCGGCGGAGCAAGTAACAGTCTGTTACAAGCCTCCGAGGGGCGTCGCGAGAAGGTCCGTGGGATCCGGCGGCAGATCGTCGACCACCTGAGCCGCGCGCACCGTGAGGTGCCCGCAGTGACGTACGTCGAGGAGTGCGACTTCACGCACGCCGACCTGAAGCTGCTGCTGCCGACCGTACTTCGCGTGACCGCCGCTTCGCTCAAGGAGTTCCCCGAGCTGAACGCGCGGCTCGAGCGGGACGAGATCGTGTACCTCGACCGCTACGACCTCGGGATCGCGGTGCAGACCGACGCCGGGCTCGTCGTGCCCGTCGTCCGCGCGTGCGACACACGCAGCATCGACGAGCTTCGCGCAGACGTCGACGCGCTCGCGGAGAAGGCGCGCACCGGCACGCTCGCGCCGGAAGAGCTCCGCGGCTCGACGTTCACCGTGACGAGCGCCGGCAAGCTCTCCGGCCTCTTTGTCACGCCGATCGTCAACCACCCCGAGGTCGCCATCCTCGGCGTGCACCGCATCGCACCGCGCGCCGTAGTCGTCGACGGCGAGGTCGTCGTGCGGTCGATGGGGAACATCAGCGTCACGTTCGACCACCGCGTCGTCGACGGCGCGCGGGCCGCGCAGTTCACGCTCAGCGTGATCGAGAAGCTGCAGAACGCCTAAGCGGTAACAGCGAGGTGGCGCTCGAGCATCGCCTCGATCTTCGGTGCGCTGACGCGACCGGTGAGACGGTCGACCGCTTTGCGCTCGACGACGAGCACGAGTGTCGGCACGTCCTCGACCCCTAGCTTCTTGGCGACCGCCGGCGCGCCGTCGACGTCGACCTGGATCACCCGCAGACGGCCGCGCTCCTTCCGCGCGAGGTGCGCGACCAGGCTCTCCATGCGCCGCGCCGGCCCGGAGCGGGCCGATGTGAAGAAGACGAGCTGCGGGCGGGAGTCGCCGTCCATTGACTCCGTCCTGCCCGTTGACGGGCCATGTGTAACCTCGCTGGCGTGGGAGATTGGTACTCGATCGGGATCCTCGTCGGGCTCGGTGCTTCGATCGGCCTCGCCGCGACGGGCGCGTTGCGCCGAGCGCTCGCGGGACTCGTTGTCGCCGTGGCCGCCGCCGTCGCGATCGGGCTCGTGTTCGGTCAGTGGGACGAGGCGGTCGGGGGCGCGGCAGGTGCGATCTGCGGCGCGATCGGTTCCGCTCCGCTCGTCCGCGGCACGTTGAGGCGTGGCGGCACGCGCGGCGGCACCGCACTGCTCCTCGGGCTCGCCGCGCTCGTCGGCGCTGCGCTCGCGTTCGTCCCCGTGCTCGGATACCTCGAGGCCGTCGCGGTGCCGGCGCTCGGCGCACGGCTGCGGTCACGCGCGCCGGAGCGGCACGCCGGGCTCCGATCGCTTGCCCGGGACTGACGCCTCGCCGGCGAAGCCGAAGCCCGTCGTCCTCGTCATCGTCGACGGGCTGACGCCGGCCACGTTCGAGGCTGCCGACACACCCGCGCTTCGCTTCCTCGCGGAGCACGGTGAGTACCGCCGCGCGATCAGCACGTTCCCGTCGCTGACGCCCGTCTGCCTCAGTTCGATCGCGACGGGCTCGCATCCCGACGGGCACCACATTCCGCACCTCGTCTGGTGGCACCGCGGCGAGCAGCGCCTGGTCGAGTACGGCTCGTCGTTCGGTGCGGTCCGGGCGGCCGGACTCACGCGCTCGCTGCGCGACACGATCGTCGACCTGAACGCGAAGCATCTCTCGCGGGACATCGAGACCGTGTACGAGACGCTCGAGGACGCCGGTCTGACGACCGCGGCGATCAACATCACGTGCTACCGCGGGCGGTCGCGTCATCTCGCGACGATTCCCGGCGCGCCGGCCGTGTACGGCCCGAAGCGGTTCTTCTGGTACTCGCTGTACGAGAGCGAGCGCACCGGCGCACCGATCGCGGTGCGGAACCGCGCGCTCGGGTCGATCGACGCGTACGCCGCGTGGGTCGGCCGCTGGCTCGTCACACGCGACGGGTTCGACCTCCTCGTCTACTACCTGCCGGACTACGACTACGCCTCGCACGCCGCCGGCCCGGACAGCTCCAAGGAGGCGCTCGAGCGCTCCGACGCCGCGATCGGTTCACTCCTCGACGCTGCCGGCGGCCCCGAGGCGTTCCTCGAGCGCTATGCCGTCATCGTCTGCTCCGACCACGGACAATCGCACGTCGACCGCGTTGGCCGCCTCGACGTCGGTGACGACATGGTCACGGCGTCGAACCGCGCTGCGATGGTCTACACGGACGAGCCTCGTCGGGTCGCCGAGCGCCTCGACGGGGAGCCGTCCGCGGGGATCGTCTGCTTCCGCGAGGGTGACCGCGTCGTCGCCCGGCTGAACGGCGACGAGGACGACGCGATCCTCGACGACGTCCCGGACGGTCGCGTGCGCGCCGCAGCCGCCCTCGCGAACCCGAACGCAGGCGAGGTGCTGGTCTCGGCGGCGCCCGGGTGGGAGTTCTACGACCTCGCCGGCCGCCACCACCTCGGCGGCGGCAGTCACGGCTCGCTCGAGGCTCCCGATTCGCTCGTGCCGATGCTCTCGATCGGGCTCGGGCCGCCTCCTGCGTCGATCGCCGGGATCAAGGACGCGATCGTCCGCCACTTCGCAGTCCACGGCGCGTAGTACCCTCGCCCGCGTGTCTGCCCTTGGCGCTCGGACCGCTGAAGCGCTCCGCAAACCGCACAACTGGATCCAGCTCGCCAAGTTCGGCGTCGTCGGCGCAAGCGGCTTCGCGATCAACATCGCGATCTACCAGGCGGTCCTCGGCCTCGGCGCGCACACCGCCGCCGCAATCTCGTTCGTCATCTCCGCCGGTAGCAACTACTGGTGGAACCGCCACTGGACGTTCGCGCACCAGAAGGGCCACTTCGGCTACCAGGGGATGCGCTTCTACATCGTCTCGAGCGTGGCGTTCGTCGTGAACCAGTTCTGGCTGTTCGTGTTCCTCGACTGGCTCGGGTGGGGAAAGACGGTGTCGCAAATGGTCGCGATCGCGCTCGTCACCCCGCTGAACTTCATCGGGAACAAGCTCTGGTCGTTCCGCCGCTGAGGACGATCGCGATTGTGGTCGCGGCGCTGGCGCTCGTGCCGGCGGCTCGCGCCGGCACGACGACCACGACGAC
>Ga0070660_100000769_pt1 | contig 21275 bp, 23 predicted proteins | sample KBSC33metaG_FD_64670 | JGI IMG/M metagenome (GOLD analysis project Ga0070660, IMG submission 64670) | Corn rhizosphere microbial communities from Kellogg Biological Station, Michigan, USA - KBS C3-3 metaG | ecosystem: Host-associated > Plants > Roots > Rhizosphere > Soil ... | reverse complement strand
CTTGCCGGTGTTGCCGCCGGTGAACAGCAGGTTCAGGGTGTCCGGGAACGTCTCGAAGCCCTCGACGACGTCCTCCCGCGTCTTGAGCTTGCCCTCGGCGATCCACTGCGCCATCTGCGCGCCGCCCTCCGCGTAGCGATCGGCCCAGTCGAAGACGATGATCCCGCGCATCGTCGAGCGGGTCACGAGAAGCGCCAGGTAGTTGTGCAGCACCGGCGCCTCGGTCGCGTTGTACTGCGAGATCGCGCCGCAGATGACCACGCGCGCGTGAAGCGCCAGCCGCGCCAGGCACGCCTCGAGGATGTCGCCGCCGACGTTGTCGAAATACACGTCGATGCCCTTCGGGCAGTGCTCCTTCAGGCCGCCCGCGACATGTCCGCCCTTGTAGTCGATGCAGGCGTCGAAGCCGAGCTCGTCGACGACGTACGTGCACTTCTCCGGTCCGCCCGCGATCCCGATCGCCGTGCAGCCCTTGATCTTGGCGATCTGCCCGACGAGCGAGCCGACGGCGCCCGCGGCGCCGGAGACGACGACCGTGTCGCCCTCCTTCGGCTCGCCGGCGTCGAGGAAGCCGAAGTACGCGGTCATGCCCGGCATGCCCAGCGCGCTGAGGAACGTCGGCAGCGGCGCGAACGACGTGTCGGCCTTCTGCAGGCCCTCGCCCCCGACGGTCGCGTAGCGCTGCACCCCGAGCATGCCGGTGACCGTGTCGCCCTCGGCGAAGCCGTCGGCGTTCGACGCGACCACGCGGCCCGCCGCGCCCGCGCGCATGACCTCCCCGATCCCGACCGGCGGCACGTAGGAGCGCCCGTCGTTCATCCAGCCGCGCATCGCCGGGTCGAGCGAGATGTACTCGACCTCGACGAGCACCTCGCCGTCGCCGGGATCGCCGGCGGGCTCCTCGACGAACTCGAAGTCGTCGCGCTCGACCATCCCGACGGGACGCTTGGCAAGGCGGAACTGCTGGTTGGCGGCGGTCATGCGCCAACCCTGTCACGTCCGGCCCGTCGGCGAGCGTTCGACGGCGCATGGCCGACGCGTTCGTCTACCTGCTGCGCTGCGCCGACGACAGCCTCTATTGCGGCTGGACCGTCGACCTCGGCAAGCGCCTGGCCGCCCACCGGGCCGGCAAGGGCTCGGCGTACGTCCAGGCCCGGCTCCCGGTCGGCTACGCGGCGACCTGGCGGGCGACCGACGCCAGCCACGCTCGCAGCGCCGAGGCGCGCATCAAGCGCCTGGACCGGCCGGCGAAGCTGCGCCTGCTCGACGGCGAGATCCCGCCGGAGCTCGGGCCGCTCGAACCGCTCTAGAAGCCGAGCGGGACGAGGGCGAGGGGCGCCAGGACGTGCAGGCCGCCCTCGAGGCGGCGGCGCGCCGCGAGCTTCGCCAGGAGGTTCGCGTGCTGGCGCAGGAAGAACCGGGCCTCGGGCGTCTGCGCCTCGTCGGCGGCCTTCCGAGCAGCGTCGGCCGCCTGCTCGGCGATCTGGTCCGTGCGCTCGCGAGCGGTCATGGCAACGACCCTATGGGCGGTCCCTTAGCCCAGGATCAAGGACTGATAACAAGGTTTTCACGCCCTTCTCGTTAACGGGCCATGCGACGGATCGCGATGGCAGCTTCCGCGGTGCTCATCTTTGCCGCGGGCATCAGCTCGGCGGCGAAGGCCAAGCCGTTCGACGACGCCTGCAACCAGGCGAGCCCGAGCGCGATGGCCTGCATCGGGGCCGACAAGCTCAACGAGGCCGCCGCGGCCGAGTGCCGCGCGGCCGGCGCGCCGGACGACGCGTGCGCCGAGACGCCGGCCGGCCACGACGTCCGCCAGGCCGATCTCGCCGCCTACGCCGCGTCCTGGACGCACCGCACGGCGCAGTTCCAGTACGCGCTCGGCAACAGCGTCGCGCTGCGCGACGCCCAGTGGCTCGGCACGCACAACTCGTTCAACACCGACGCCAACGGCCCGACGCTGTCGCACACCGACAACAACCAGCAGCTCACGCTGACCCAGCAGCTCGACGGCGACATCCGCGCGCTCGAGCTCGACGTCCACTACATCCCGACGACCGACGGCGGCGCCTCGCACGTCGTCGTCTGCCACGGCCGCGGCCCCGACCAGTACCACGCGGGCTGCACGACCGAACCGCTCTTCAAGGACGTCCTGCCGGAGATCGCCACCTGGCTCAACCACCACTCCGACCAGGTGGTCCTCCTCTACCTCGAGGACGAGCTCGGGGCCGACGCCGGGTACGCCGAGACCGTCAGCACGCTGAACTCGGTCCTCGGCAGCCGCATCTACAAGCCGACCGAGGTGCCGAGCGGCGGCTGTCAGAACGTGCCGCTCGACGTCAGCCGCGCCGACGTCCTCGCCGCCGGCAAGAACGTCATCCTCGTCGGCAACTGCCGCTCCGGCTGGTCGAGCGACGTCTTCGGCTGGGACGCCAACCACGTCGAGAGCGGCTCGACGCCGGACTACAAGCCGTTCCCGGCCTGCGACGCGACGTACAACAGCGGCGTCTACGCCGCCAAGCTCGTCCGCTACTTCGAGGACAGCACCTGGCTGTCGGCCGCGACCAGCCCGAACACCACGCCGGCCGACCAGGAGGCCGGCTCGCTCACGCCCGCCAAGGTGCGCTCGATGACCGCCTGCGGCGTCAACCTCTTCGGCCTCGACCAGTTCGAGCCCGGCGACGGCCGCGTCGACGCCTCGATCTGGAGCTGGGCGCCGAACCAGCCCGACGCGAGCGCCGGCGCGTGCGCCGTGCAGGGCGCCGACGGCCGCTGGACCTCGGCGGACTGCGTCACGCCGCGACCCGCCGCGTGCCGCGCGAGCGACGGGACGTGGTCGCTCAGCCCGGCCGTTCCGCTCGCCGGCGCGGCCGGTGCGTGCAGCGCACGCGGCGCCACGTTCTCGCTGCCGCGCACGGGCCTGGAGAACAGCCAGCTGCACCAGGCGGCAGGATCTGCGCCTGAGGTGCTGCTCGATCTCCACTGAAACGATCTTCACGACCATGACCGCCCTGGCCGAGCGCACGGGCTCGGTCAACCTGGGCCAGGGCTTCCCCGACGGCGGCGAGCCGCCGGAGATCGTCGAGGCGGCGGCGGAGGCGATGCGCGCCGGCCACAACCAGTACGCGCCGCTGGCAGGCGTGCCGGCGCTGCGCGAGGCGATCGCCGAGCACCAGCGCCGCCACTACGGCATCGAGCTCGATCCCGCGCGCGAGGTGCAGGTGACGTTCGGCGCCACCGAGGCGATCGCGTGCTGCCTGCTCGGCCTCGTCAGGCCCGCTGACGAGGTCGCGATGCTCGACCCGAGCTACGACTCCTACGCGGCGATGATCGCCACGGCGGGCGGCGTGCCGAAGCCGATCGTGCTGGCGCCCCCGGAGTGGCGCGTCACCGAGGAGGCGCTGGCCGCGGCGATCGGCCCGGCGACGCGCGTGCTGCTGCTCAACTCACCGCACAACCCGACCGGGCACGTGCTCGGCGCCGACGAGCTCGAGCTGGTCGCCGCCGCATGCCGCGAGCACGACCTGATCGCCGTCACCGACGAGGTCTACGAGCACCTCGTCTACGAAGGGCGCCACGTCCCGCTCGCCACGCTGCCCGGCATGGCCGAGCGGACGCTGACGATCTCGAGCCTCGGCAAGACCCACTCGCTGACCGGCTGGAAGGTCGGCTGGGTGACCGGGCCCGGCGAGCTGCTCGGCGCCGCGCGCCAGATCAAGCAGTTCGTCTCGTTCTCGGGCGGCACGCCGCTGCAGCACGCGGCCGCCACCGGGCTGGCGATGGACGCGGCCGCCCGCGATCTCGCGGCATCGCTGCGCGAGCGGCGCGACCGCCTGTCCGAGGGACTGGCCGCCGCCGGGTTCGGCGTGCTGCCGACCCACGGCACGTACTTCGTCTGCGCCGACACCCGCCCGCTCGGCGAGCCCGACGCGGCGGCGCTCTCACTGCGGCTCCCCGAGGCGGCCGGCGTGGTCGCGATCCCGGTGTCGGCGTTCGCCGCGGCCCCCACGCCCGACACCGCCGCGCTGCTGCGCTTCACGTTCTGCAAGCGTCCCGAGGTGCTCGACGAGGGGATGAAACGCCTGCAAACGTGGTCCGGCGCTCATACCTGATTCTCCTCAACTCGCCGCCGCGCACAGACCGGGCGGCTCCACCATGGCGCCCATCATGTTGAGCACCGGAGAGTTCCTGGGTGTCCTGAACCTGGCCGGCGCCGCCCTCGTGTGCGGTGTCAGCGTCAGCGCGACCATCCGCCGCAAGGGGATCAACAAGTAGCCTCGGCCCGAGTGGCCGAGCTTCCCCTGACGGGCGGCTGCCTCTGCGAGGCCGTCCGCTACGAGATCACCGAGCCGCTCGTCTCGAGCGGCTACTGCCACTGCCACCGCTGCCAGAAGCGCAGCGGCGCCGCGGCGTCCCCGCAGGCGCGCATCGCCCCCGGCTCCATGCGGCTGCTGTCCGGCGAGGAGCACATCCGCGGCTGGCAGCCGCCCGGCGACGGTTGGGCGAAGTACTTCTGCTCGAACTGCGGATCGCAGCTGTGGAGCCAGTCGCCCGACGGCGAGATCCGCGCGGTGCGCCTCGGCACGTTCGACGGTGATCCGGGCATCCGCCCGGCCGACCGCCAGTGGCTGAGCTCCGCCGCGCCGTGGGAGGCCGTCCCCGACGACGGCCTCGCGCACTTCGACGGGCCGCGCTCCTAAAGACCCCGAAACGCCTGCCGACCAATCGGGGCAGGCATGAGCCTCCCCGATGACACCCGCCGCACCCGGACCGTCACGCTCCCCTCGGGCAAGACCGTCGTCGTGCACTACGTCGACGAGCAGCTCGGAGCGCGGACGCAGGTTGCCGATCCCGAGCATCAGCTCGAGGTCTGCGGCGCGTGCGGCTCGCATCTGGTGCACCCCGTCGAGTGGGAGCCGGTCGGCTCGGCCCACTGGCAGATCCTGCTGCGCTGCCCGCAGTGCGAGTGGGAGGGCACCGGCGTCTTCGAGCAGGCGGCCGTCGAGCGCTTCGACGAGGCACTCGAGCGCGCCACCGATCATCTCGTGACCGACCTGCGCACGCTCGAGCGGGCCAACATGGCCGAGTTCGCGGACCGCTTCATCGCGTGTCTGCAGGCCGACCTGATCCTGCCCGAAGACTTCTAGACCCGCCGCTCGGCGGTCTACCCTCGTTGCCGACGATGGCGCGAGGGATACGGATGCTGCTGCTCGTGCCTGTGCTCGCGTGCGCGCTGCCCGCGACGGCCGGCGCCAAGACCGAGACGTTCCGGATCGGGCCGATCGTCCTGCACGGCTACGAGTCCAAGCTCGAGACGCCGCTGGACATCCCGACGCCGCGCATCACCGGGTCGATCACCTACATGCACGCGCGCGTCATCGACGCGCACGGCGGCTTCATCCCCCAGCAGATCGTGATGCTCCACCACGTCGCGTTCGTCAACGACGGCGTGCACTACGGCGACAAGCGCCAGCAGTACTGCGGCTGGCACAAGACCGAGCGCTTCTACGGGACCGGCGAGGAGGACGAGAGCCTGATGCTCCCGCCGGGCTACGGCTACCACGTCCGCGCCGGCGACCGCTGGCATGCGAGCTGGATGCTGATGAACCACCGCTTCGCGACGCGCAAGGTGTACGTCGAGTACACGGTCCACATCACGCCCGGCTGGCACGACGTCGGCGTCACGCCGTACTGGCTGGGCGTCGCGCCGTGCCCGAAGGACCCGATCTTCGAGGTGCCCGGCGGCGGCGCGCCGGGCTCGGACTACATCAAGCGGATCTCGTGGACGCCGCCGGCCGATGGCCGCATCGTCGCGGTCGGCACCCACCTGCACGGCGGCGCGAAGTACATGGACATCCGCGAGCCGTCCTGCGGCAACCGCGCGCTCGTGACGACCCAGGCCCAGTACGGGATGCCCGACGACCCGATCTACCACGTGCTCCCCCAGATCCACGAGCCCGGCCCGCGCGCGGTCAGCTACCCCATGACGCCGACCGGGATCCCGGTCCACAAGGGCGAGCGGCTGGTCGTCCGCGGCATCTACGACGGCGAGCTGCCCCACTCCCGGGTCATGGCGATCATGCACGTCTACGTCGCGCCGCCCGGGCCGCAGGGCGTCGGGCCGAAGTGCGGGCCGCTGCCGACCGACGTCCACGACGTCAACTGGGACAAGCCCTACCGCACCGACGTGCCGAAGGTCCTCATCCCGCTGACCCAGCGCGACGCCACCGGCCACGCCGAGGCGATCTCCGACCTGCCCGGCCAGTTCTTCGCGCCGACGAGCACCCCGACGGTCGACATCCAGGCCACGCGCTTCAGCCACCCGAAGATCTATCTGCCGACTCCCGGCTCCTCGATTCGCTACGTCTTCAAGGACGCCGTCTGGCACGACGTCACGACCGCCAACGGCCCCACCGCGATCGGCTCGCAGTACCTCAAGGACGGCGCGTCCTACGTCCAGACCTTCACGCGCCCGGGCACCTACCAGCTCTACTGCACGCTGCACCCGGTGGACATGCACCAGGTGATCGTCGTCGGCCGCGGCGCGCCCTAGCCCCCGACGACCGCAGCCTGCAGCCGGCGCATGCCGGCGATCCAGCGGTCGTAGTCCGAGGTCTTGCGCTGGAGGAACGTCAGGACCTCGGGGTGCGGCAGGACGAGGAAGCGCTCGTCGCGGATCGCCGCGACGACGTCGTCGGCGACCTGCTCGGGCTCGACGACCATGCCCGCGGCGCGGACCACGTCGCCGGCGGTGACGTCGCCCTCGCCGGCGCCCGCGTTGAGCATGTTGGTGTTGACGCCCATCGGGCACAGGCAGCTGACCTTCACGCCCTGGTCGCCGTAGCTGACCGACAGCCACTCGGCGAAGGCGACCGCCGCGTGCTTGGTCACCGCGTAGGGCGCGCTGCCGATCTGGGTGACCAGGCCGGCGGCCGAGGCGGTCGTCAGGAAGTAGCCCTCGCCGCGCTCGATCCAGCCGGGCACGAGCGCCTTGGCCGCGTAGATGTGCGAGCGGATGTTGACGCCGAAGGCCGTGTCCCAGACCGACTCGTCGTCCTCGAGCATCGCGCCGATCGCGACGCCCGCGTTCGCGCAAAACAGGTCGACCGGGCCGTGGGTCTCCTCGGCGTGGGCGATCAGCGCCTCGGTCTGCGCCTGGTCGGCGACGTCGGCCACGAACGCCGACGCACGCTCGCCGAGCTCGTCCGCCACCGCCTCGGTGCGCTCGGCGTCGATGTCGGAGACGACGACGCCCTTGGCCCCCTCCTCGATGAACTTGTAGGCGAGCGCGCGGCCGATCCCGCCCGCTCCGCCGGTGACGACCGCGACCTTGCCCTCGAGTTCCATGCCGCGATCCTTTCACGGACGCGGCCCTATCCGTCCCGGAGGGCCTCCATGCCGCCGATCGTCCCGAGGTACGCGGTCCCGTCGGGCCCGAGCGCCAGCCCGGCGTAGTTGTTGTTGCCGGTCAGCAGGTCGGTCGACGCCGTCTTGCGCCACACGTTCCTGCCGGTCTTGGCGCTGATCGCGGTCCACTGCCACGCGCTCTGGCCGCTGGCGTCCGGCTGGTAGTCGTAGGCGTAGATCAGGCCGGTCTTCGTCGAGAGCTTCGGCACGACCGTCGGCGACGAGTCGGTCGTGTTCGTCCACACCTTGCGGCAGCCCTTGCCGTTCTTGTCGATGTCGACGCGGGCGAAGCCGGCCTTGCTCGGCGCGCCGGCCGTCGGCCCGAACGGGTCCTGGTAGCCGTAGTTGTTCTCGACGATCAGCGTGCGGCCGGTGCCGAGCAGCGAGTTCTCGGTCGCGCTCGCGCCCTTCGCGAAGACCGGCACCTGGCAGACCACGCGCTTGAAGCCCTTCTTCAGCTTCTTGGCCGTGCGGTAGACCACGACGTCCATCGGGTCCGCGTTGTCGGTGATCGCCACGAACCCGCCATCCATGATCGTCGGCGTCGTGCCCGACCCGGCGTCGACCTGGCTGGGCTTGACGATCCCGGAGTTGCGGTACTTCACGCTCCACACGGGGGCCGGCCGGCCGTCGCCGCCGACGCTGAACCGGTACATCCGCTTGTCGGAGACGATGTAGACGCCGTCGCGATCGACCGCGAACGAGTTCTCGATCTCCTCGTTCATCTTGCTGGCCAGCACCTTGCCGGTCTTCTCGTTGAGGATCCCGACGACGCCGTCCTTCTTCGAGACGAACCAGATGCGGCCCTGGAAGTCCGGCAGCGCGGAGGTGACGCGCTCGTCGGGGCTCAGCACGCCGGTCAGGTCGTAGTCGCCGACCTTGTCGAACCCGGTCGCGTCGGCCTTCTCGGCCAGCACGAAGAGGTGGCTCGTCTTCGTCGCGGCCACGATCCGGTCCTGGTTGTCGAGGAAGAAGTAGCCCCCGCCCGTGAAGTTCTGGTAGGTCTTCGTGCCCGGCGGATCGGCCGCCGTCGGCATCTCGTACTGGCCGAGGACGGCGAGCGTCTTGGGGTCGATGATCCGCGCGACGGGCGGCGAGACCGACGAGGGGCAGACGCTCACGATCCGGCCGGCGCTGTCGAACGCGACCGAGCCGCACAGCGACGGCGGATAGGGGCCGAGCTGCGTCTGCAGGTTCGTGCCGCGCGGGCCGGGGCGCGAGTAGACGTCGGTCATCCACGTGTCGTTGTGGATGTTCGAGTTGGGGTTCGGCGCCATGTACGGGTTCTGGGGCGGACGCGCCGACGCGGTGGCGGAAAGGAGCAGAAGCCCGGCGATTGCGAGGCGTACGGGGGACATCGGCCGACCCTAACCGGACTGGACGCTCTGACCGCTCAAATAAACTTGTCCGTTCGGTCTTGACAACTGTCGAGTGAACGGTACAGTTCCGTGGAGTCAGGGAGGGAGTCGGCCCTTGTGAGGGTGCGACTCGGTTCGACCAACGGACAGGGGAAGGCAGATGAGCACCTTCGCGCTCGCCCACCGAGGGCGCGAGACGTCGGCTGTGGGGACCGGCGATGTCGATCTCGTTGCGGCTGTACGCCGCGGGGACGACACGGCGTTCGAGCAGCTCTACTCGCGGTACCACGCTCGCGTGACCGCGTACGTCTCGAGGATGGTTGGCTGTCGTGAGCACGCAGAGGAGATCGCCCAGGAGGCGTTCATCTCCGCGCTGCGCCGGCTGCGTGAGACCGATCAGGCCATCGCCTTCAAGGCGTGGATCTACGGCATCGCGCGCAACGGGGCCATCGACTTCCTGCGCGCTCGCTCGCGCCGCGGGACCGAGGTCGGCTTCGACCACATCGAGGGCGTGGCCGAGCCGCGCCACCTCGCGACCCCCGCGCCGCACGTCGCGATGGAGAACAAGCAGGCTTTGACCGACCTTCAGGGCGCCTTCGGCGGCCTGTCGGACGCGCATCACCAGATCCTCATCATGCGCGAGCTCGAGGGTCTGTCCTACGACCAGATCGGCGAGCGCCTCGACATGTCGCGCTCGCAGGTCGAGAGCACGCTCTTCCGGGCGCGCCGGCGTCTCGAGGAGGAGTACGAGGAGCTCGTGACCGGCCAGCGCTGCCAGCGCGTGCAGTCGATCCTCGCCCGTCGCGATCAGGGCCAGGTCGGCGTGCGCGACGAGCGTCGCGTCGAGCGCCACCTGTCGCACTGCACCTCGTGCCGCAAGGACGCCCGCCGCGCACGGCTCGTTGCCGTCGCGGCCGCCTGATCGCACAGCTGCAACTTCGCTGCAACTTCCTCACAGGGAAAATTGCGCAGAGCGGGTGGTCGCGCAGGCGGCCACCCGCCGCGCGCCGTAACCGTGCAGCGTGTCCACCCTCCTGCTCGATCGGCCCGTCACCGACGACCCGATCCTTCTTCATGCCTTTGCCCGCCGCGGCCGGCCGCTGACCGTCAGCGACCTGCTGCGCGCGATGTCCGGGACGGGTTCCCGGGTCTCTGACGTCATGGAGCTGCTCGCCCGCGGCCTGGCCGACGGCCGGCTGCGGGCCCGCGGCTTCCGCACCGACGACTTCGGCCGGCCGATCGGCGCGCTGCTCTACGAGCTCAGCGACGCCGGCTGGGACGCCGTCGCGCTCGACCGCATCGCGGCCTAGGCCGCGTACGCGCCCAGCGCGTCGCGGATGTGGTCGGGCATCGCCGTCTTGGCCTTGCTCGCGACCTCGATGAAGACGTGGCGCATGTCCCCCTCGACGAGCGGCTCGCCGTCGCGGGAGATCGCGTACGAGCTGAGCATCGACGTCGTCCCGAGCTTGTCGATCGAGATGTCGACTTCGACGAGCTCGTCGAAGCGGGCGGGCGCGCGGTAGCGCAGCGACTGCTCGGCCACGACCAGATCGACGCCTGAGTCGACCATCGCCTGGTAGGAGCCGATCGCCTCACGGAACATCTCGGTCAGCGTGATGTCGTAGTACTCGGGATAACGGGCGAAGTACACGACGCCCTGGGCGTCGCACTCCTGGTAGCGGATGCGCAGCGTGTGGCGGAAGGGAGGCACTCAGCCGTGCAGTTTCCCAGCAACGGCGGCGCGGGCTGTCGCCTGCGCGACGACCTCCTCGAAGACGACGGCGCGGCGGCACCTCGCGATCTCCGCCTCGAGGTCGGCCATGTAGGCCTCGTTGCGCGCCAGCGGCGTCCGCAGGGCCGCCCGGCGCTCGGCCAGGAGGTCGTCGAGGAGGTGTGTAAGGGCGCCAACTGCCATCCATGACGGTTTTCCCCATCGACCGTTCGTCCAGTCGCCCTCTCCCCCGGCGCGCAGGTGCCGACAACCATGGGTGACGTTCCAACGACAAGGGCACCCCCGTCGCGAGGCGGGTCCGCAAAGCCAGGGGTCTCTCCGAGACAGCCCAGCCGCCGAAAGGAGCCGTACATGTTGAGCATGTCCCCGACGACGCTGCTCGCGCCGCTGCCGGCCGAGGTTGCGTCCGTCCTGACCGCCCTGACGTCCGACCGGACGCCGAGCGGCCGCAAGCTGAACGAGCTGTCCGAGATCACCGGGCTGCCGACGGGTCACGTCGGCCGCCACCTGCGGACGCTCGAGCGCGATCGCCTGGCCCGTTACGAGGCCGGCGCGTGGCATCCCACCGTGCGTGGGCTGCGCCACCCGACCGACGAGCCGCTCGCCGCGTAGGACCGGACCGACGGCCGGCCGCCAATCCGACGGCCGGCCGAAGTTCCACACGCACAACACCGCGGCGGTTCCCGGTCCGCCGCAGCGACATTCGCCGAACGCGGGACCACCCCGCAGTTTGCGGCGATCAGGAGGCGAGGGCGGCGTCGTCCTCGCCGGCGGCGCGACGCAGCGCCTGGCTCGGATCGCCCAGCAGCAGATAGCCGTCGGCCATCCGCTCGATCTCGCCGGCGGCCGTCAGCGCGCCGATCGCCGTCGTCACCGATGGGCGGCGGGCGCCGACGAGCTTGCCGAGCGCCTCGTGGGTGAGGCGCAGACGAACGTGCACGCCGCGCGGGGTCACATGGCCCCAGCGCTCGGAGAGCGCCCAGAAGAGGATCAGGAGACGCCCCTCGACGCGCATGATCTCCTTCATCGCGAGCCGGAAGGAGAGGTAGCGCGAGCGGCGCACCATCCGCGTGCCGAGCTCGTCGACGACGGTCGGCCAGCGGCAGGCCGCCATCAGGAAGCGCTCGTCGAGGATCGCCAGGCGCGCGCGGTTGGTGATCATCCACGTCGCCGGCATCTGCAGCGTGCCGACGTCGGCGTCCTGATCCCAGGGCCGCAGCAGATCGCCGGCGCCGAGCAGCTCGGTGCTCTGACGGCCGGCCACGGTGACCTCGCGCGTCATGAGCCCCTCGAGGACGAGGAGCCCGAGCGTCGGGTGCTCCTCGCGGGTCCAGTGGTCCTCGGGGCGCCAGCGGCCGGGCTCGAGCGTCACGGCGCGGGCCAGCAGCGCGCGGCGGGCGGCCTCGAACTGATCGCGGTCGAGGGCATCGCCGAGCTCGGGGTCGGTGTCGAGGACCGGGACGATGTCAGTGGGGGACAACTTTTCCTTCCGGGGCGTTGCTGAACCGATCGTGCCAAGCCAGCGCTCGACACCTTGTCAAAGGTACTAACAACGACACCCCGTTCCGGGTTGCGATCACGCCATCCTGCGCACGGGTAGGTTCCAGGCGGGTGGCCGGGTGGACGAGCATCCCTCCGCTGCTGCGGCAGCTGCGCGAGCCCAAGGGGCTGGGGCGGTCCGCGATGTCCCGGCGCTCCGAGGAGCTGCAGCCCCGCACGAAGACCGCCGACCGCGTCGTCCAGTCGATCTGCCCGTACTGCGCGGTGGGCTGCGGGCAGAAGGTCTACGTCAAGGACGAGAGGGTCGTGCAGATCGAGGGCGACCCGGACTCCCCGATCTCGCGCGGGCGGCTGTGCCCGAAGGGCGCCGGCTCGCTGGGCTACGTCAACTCCCCGATCCGCGAGACCAGGGTCAAGTACCGGCGGCCGCACGGCACGCGCTGGGAGGAGCTCGACCTCGAGACCGCGATGGACATGATCGCCGACCGCGTCGTCAAGGCGCGCGAGGAGACGTGGGAGGCCGAGAACGAGCACGGCCAGAAGCTCAACCGCACGCTCGGCATCGCCGTGCTCGGGGGCGCCACGCTCGACAGCGAGGAGAACTACCTGCTCAAGAAGTCGTTCACCGCGATGGGCGCGGTGTCGATCGAGAACCAGGCGCGCATATGACACTCGAGCACCGTCCCCGGTCTGGGGACCTCGTTCGGGCGCGGCGGCGCCACCACGTTCCAGCAGGACCTGCAGAACTCCGACTGCATCCTGATCATGGGCTCGAACATGGCCGAGCAGCACCCGGTCGGCTTCCAGTGGGTCATGGAGGCCAAGGAGCGCGGCGCCAAGGTCATCCACGTCGACCCGCGGTTCACGCGCACGAGCGCGATGGCCGACCTCCACGTGCCGATCCGCTCGGGCACCGACATCGCGTTCCTCGGCGGCGTGATCCGCCACATCATCGAGAACGGCCGCGAGTTCCGCGAGTACGTCAAGCACTACACGAACGCCCGCGCGATCATCAAGGCGGACTTCGAGGACACCGAGGACCTCGACGGGCTCTACTCCGGATGGGTCGCCGAGGACGCCGCCTACGACCCGTCGTCGTGGGGCTACGCGGGCGTGAAGTCCGAGCTCACCGCGGGCGCGACCGAGCAGACCGGCGACGTGTCGGGCGACCAGGCCCACGGCGCCCACGGCGCGGACATGCCGCTGCCCGGCGGCGAGCCGCCGGAGACCGACTGGGACCTCGAGGATCCGCGCAGCGTGTTTCAGATCACGCGCCGGCACTTCCGCCGCTACACGCCGGAGATGGTCGAGAAGGTCTGCGGCGTCCCGCAGGAGCTCTTCCTCGAGGTCGCCGACGCGCTGTGCGACAACAGCGGCCGCGAGCGCACCTCGGCCATCTGCTACGCGGTCGGCTGGACGCAGCACACGACCGGCGTGCAGAACATCCGCGCCGCGGCGATCGTCCAGCTGCTGCTCGGCAACATCGGCCGGCCGGGCGGCGGGATCCTGGCGCTGCGCGGCCACGCGAACATCCAGGGCTCGACCGACATCCCGACGCTCTACGACATCCTGCCGGGCTACATCCCGATGCCGCACCCGAACGAGGGCACGTTCGCCGAGTGGGTGGAGAAGAGCGCGCCGAAGGACGGGGTCTGGAGCTCGCTGTCGACGTACTGCGTGTCGCTGATGAAGGCATGGTGGGGCGACGCAGCGACCGCGGAGAACGACTGGGCCTACGACTACCTGCCGCGCATCGACGACGACCACTCGCACTACGCGATGTGCCTGCGGATGATCGACCGTGACACCAAGGGCTTCTTCGTGATCGGCCAGAACCCGGTCGTCGGCTCGGCGAACGGCGCGCTCCAGCGCAAGGCGCTCGACAACCTCGAGTGGCTGGTCGTGCGCGATGCGGTCGAGATCGAGACGGCGTCGTGGTGGCAGGACTCGCCGCAGGACACCGCGACCGAGGTGTTCTTCCTGCCGTGCGCGCTGCACGTCGAGAAGGACGGCACGTTCACCAATACCCAGCGGCTGCTGCAGTGGCACCACAAGGCGGTCGAGCCGCCGGGCGACTGCCGCGACGAGCTGTGGTTCGCCGACCAGCTCTTCCGGCGGGTGCGCGAGCGGCTCGTCGATTCGACCGATCCGAAGGACCGCCCGATCCTCGACCTCTGCTGGGGCGAGGCCGACCCGGCGGCCGTCATGCAGGAGGTCAACGGGCGCAAGGCCGACGGATCGTTCGTCACGAAGTACCAGGACCTCGCCGACGACGGCTCGACCACGTGCGGGTCGTGGATCCACGCCGGCATCTACGCCGACGGCGTCAACCAGGCGGCCCGCCGCAAGCCGGGCTCCGAGCAGAGCTGGATCGCGCCCGAATGGGGCTGGGCGTGGCCCGCCAACCGCCGGATCCTCTACAACCGCGCGTCGGCGGACCCGGACGGCAAGCCGTGGTCGGAGCGCAAGAAGTACGTGTGGTGGGACGCCGCGAAGGGCGAGTGGGACTCGCTCGGCGACAACGTCGACTTCGAGCCCGACAAGCCGCCCGACTACAAGCCGTCGCGCAAGGACACCGGCATGGACGCGATCGCCGGCGACAACCCGTTCATCCTGCACCCCGACGGCCTGGGCTGGATCTACGCCCAGCAGGGGCTCGTCGACGGGCCGCTGCCCGCGCACTACGAGCCGCACGAGTCGCCGGTCGCCAACGCGCTCTACGGCGAGCGGGCCAACCCGACGCGCCAGGAGTTCGACCGGCCCGACAACCGGTACAACCCGCCGGGCGGCGAGGAGTACCCGTTCGTGATGACCACCTACCGGCTGACCGAGCACCACACCGCGGGCGGGATGTCGCGCTCGGTCCCCTACCTGGCCGAGCTCCAGCCCGAGATGTTCTGCGAGGTCTCGCCGGCGCTCGCGCGGGAGCGCGGGCTCGAGCACGGCGGGTGGGCGACGATCAGCACGGCGCGCGGCGCGATCGAGGCGCGCGTGCTCGTCACGCACCGCATCGCGCCGCTGCACGTCGGGCTGCCCTACCACTGGGGCCGCAAGGGCCTCGTCACCGGCGACGCGGCGAACGAGCTGCTCGCCGTCGTGCTCGACCAGAACGTGCACATCAGCGAGTACAAGACCGCGACGTGCGACATCCGGCCGGGGCGGCGTCGGCGATGAGCGGAGAGAAGGCCGGCCGGAGGCCTGGCCGGGTTGTCAGAACGCGGGCCCGGAGGGTCCGCGGAGGTGACCTTGTCTAAGGGGTTCTTCACCGACACGTCGATCTGCATCGGCTGCAAGGCGTGCGAGGTCGCGTGCAAGGAGTGGAACGACATCCCGCAGTCATTGCAGGGCTTCACGGGGATGTCCTACGACAACACGGTCGACCTCGGCGCCGACACCTGGCGCCACGTCGCGTTCGTCGAGCAGGAGGTCCACGACGGCGTGCGCTGGCTGATGTCCTCGGACGTCTGCAAGCACTGCACGCACGCCGCGTGCCTCGAGGTCTGCCCGACCGGCGCGCTGTTCCGCACGGAGTTCGACACGGTCGTCGTCCAGCAGGACATCTGCAACGGCTGCGGCTACTGCGTCCCGGCGTGTCCGTTCGGCGTGCTCGACAAGCGCGAGAGCGACGGGCGCGTGTGGAAGTGCACGCTCTGCTACGACCGGCTCAAGGACGACAAGACGCCGGCCTGCGCGCAGGCGTGCCCGACGCAGTCGATCCAGTTCGGTGAGCTCGACGAGCTGCGCGAGCGCGCGAACGGCCGGCTCGAGAAGCTCGTCGAGGCCGGGCCGACCGACGCCCGGCTCTACCTCTCCGGCTCCGACGACGGCGTCAACGGGGCCGGGGCGTTCTTCCTGCTGCTCGACGAGCCCGAGGTCTACGGGCTGCCCCCGGACCCGGTCGACCCGGTGCACGACCTCGGCTCGACGTGGGCCGCGGCGGGCGCGGCCGCCGTGGCACTGGGCGCGGGGATCGCGGCGGCGTTCCTCGGAGGCCGGCGATGACCGAGGCGCGCTCCTACTACGGCCGGCCGATCCTCAAGGAGCCGGTGTGGACGCCCGAGATCCCCGTCTACTTCTTCGTCGGCGGCATGGCCGGCGCGTCGGCGGCGCTGGCGTTCGCCGCGGAAGCGGCGGGTCAGGAGGACCTCGCGCGCCGTGCCTGGGGCGTGGCGGCGGCCGGCGTGACGGTCTCCCCCGCGCTGCTGATCTCCGACCTCGGCCGGCCCTCGCGCTTCCTGAACATGCTGCGGATGTTCAAGGTGACGTCGCCGATGAGCGTCGGCTCGTGGATCCTGGCCGGCTCGGGCGCGACGATCACGCCGGCGGCCGTTCACGCGTTCACCGGCCGGTTCGGCGGCCTCGCACGGCTGCTGCGGCCGGTCGCCGCGCTGCTCGGGCTGCCGCTCGCCACGTACACCGGCGCACTCGTCGCGAACACGTCGATCCCGGTCTGGCACGAGGCGCGCCGCCAGCTGCCGTTCCTGTTCGGCGCGGGTGCGGCGGCCAGCGCCGGCGCGGCGCTGCTCGTCGTCACGCCGCTCGAGCATGCGGCGCCGGCGCGGCGGCTGGCCGTCTGGGGAGCGGTCGCCGAGCTCGTCGTGACCAACGCGATGGAGCAGCATCTGGGCGAGCTCGGCGAGCCCTACCACGCGGAGGAGGCCGGGACGTACGCGCGGCTGGCCAAGGTCCTGACCGCGCTCGGCGCGGTGGTCACGGGCGCGGCGGCGGCGCGCTCGCGCCCGGCCGCCGTCGCCGGTGGCGTGTCGCTGCTCGGCGGCGCGCTGGCCGAGCGGTGGTCGGTGTTCCGCGCGGGGTTCCAGAGCGCGGCGGACCCGAAGTACGTCGTCGAGCCCCAGCGCCGGCGCAAGGCGGCGGCATGAGCCTCTCGATGCCGATCCGGCGCGACGGCACGCACGACCGGGTCGCGGTCGAGGAGCCGCTCGAGATCCGCGTGGACGGCCGCGCGCTGGCGATCACGATGCGCACGCCCGGCCACGACGACGAGCTTGCGCTCGGCTTCCTCCACGGCGAGGGGCTGATCGGGCCCGAGCCGCGGGCCGCCGGACCGACGGCCGAGCTGGCCGCGAACGTCGTCGATGTGGCCGGCCCGCTCGCGCGCGAGCCTGCGGCGCGGCGCTTCTACACCACGTCGTCGTGCGGCGTCTGCGGGCGCGGCGCGCTCGAGGAGGTGGCGGTCCACGCGCCGCCGGCGGCCGAGGGGCCGGTCGTCGCCCGCACGCTGCTGGCCGAGCTGCCCGGGCGGCTGCGCCAGCCCGGCTTCGAGGCGACCGGCGGCCTGCACGCCACCGGCCTGTTCGACGCTGAAGGCGCGCTGCTGTGCGTGCGCGAGGACGTCGGCCGCCACAACGCGATGGACAAGGTCGTCGGCCGCGCGCTGCTCGACGGCGCCCTGCCGCTGCACGACCGGATCCTCTGCGTCAGCGGCCGGCTGAGCTTCGAGCTCGTCCAGAAGGCCGCGGTGGCCGGCGCCCCGATCCTCGTCGGGGTGGGGGCGCCGACGTCGCTGGCCATCGAGCTCGCCGCCGACCGCGGCCTGACGCTGGCCGGCTTCGCCCGCGGCGACCGCGTGAACGTCTACGCGGGCGCCGCGCGGGTCGTCTAGGGAGCGAGGCGAACCCGCCGTGCCCCTGGTTCGCGGCAGTTGCGGTGCTGCGGATTTCACCTAGGGGACCGGGTCGTCGTGCGGCGCGATCCGTCTTTGTCTCGTCTGGCGAGACAAAAGCGGATCACGATCCGGGTTTGGGTCGCTATCCGACCCAAATGCGGATCGCTCCGCAACCCCTCTCCCTAGGTGCCCAAGAACCGCAGCGCTACAAGGTGCCCAACGCGAGAGCGCGCACTGACGGTCTAGGCCACGGCCCCGGCGGGCTGGACCTCGCCGCGGCGCGCTGCGGCGGCGTGCTCGCGGCTGTCGCGGTTGGAGATCAGCGTGCCGGCCAGGGCGAAGCCGATCACCGCGAAGCCGGCGCCGACGAGGAACGCGTCGTGGAAGCCGCTGGTCAGCGCGACCGGGTCATGGGTGCGCCCGCCGATCGTGCTGTTGGCCACCGCGGCGAGGATCGCCAGGCCCAGGGCCCCGCCGACCTGCTGCGAGGTGTTGATCAGCCCCGACGCGAGCCCGGCGTTCTCGTTCGTCGCCCCGATCGTCGCCCCGATCGTCATCGACACGAAGCTGAAGCCCAGCCCGATCGCAGCGAGGATCGACGGGAACAGCACGTCGGAGACGTAGCCGCCGCCGACGCTGACCTGCGAGAACCACAGCAGCCCGCCGGCGATGAACACCAGGCCGGCCATCAGCGTCGCCTTGAAGCCGATGCGCGTGACGAGCTGCGAGCCGATGCCCGCGGCCAGGATGATCGTCACCGCCAGCGGCAGGTACGCGAAGCCGGCCTTCAGCGCGTCGTAGTGGAGCACCTGCTGGAGGTACAGCGTGATGAAGAAGAACATCGAGAACAGCGCCGAGGCGACGAGCAGGCCGCTGAGGTTCGCGCCGCGCAGGGTCCGCGAGCGGAAGATCGAGAACGGCACGAGCGGGCCGTCGACCCGCCGCTCCCAGACGACGAACGTGGCCAGCAGCGCGATCGCGAGCGCGCCCAGGCCGATCGTCTGCGCCGAGCCCCAGCCGGCGTTGTTGGCGTCGACGAGCGTGTAGACGAGCAGCGCGAGCCCGCCGGTGACCGTGAACGCGCCGACCGCGTCGAAGCGCTTGGTCTCGTGGTCGTGGCTCTCGAGCAGGATGCGCGGCGCCAGGAAGGCGGCGAGCAGGCCGATCGGCGTGTTGACGAACAGCACCCACTCCCAGCCCGCGTACTTGGTCAGCACGCCGCCGAGCAGCACGCCCGCCGCGCCGCCCGAACCGGCGACCGCGCCCCAGACGCCCAGCGCCTTGTTGCGCTCGGCGCCCTCGGCGAACGTCGTCGTGACGATCGACAGCGCGGCCGGCGAGACGAGCGCGGCGCCGAGGCCCTGGACCGCGCGGGCGACGATCAGCCACACATCGCTCGTCGCCAGCCCGCCGGCCAGCGAGGCGAGCCCGAACAGGACCATGCCGCTCATGAACATGCGCCGCCGGCCGAGCCGGTCGGCGAGGCGGCCGCCGAGCAGCAGGAAGCCGCCGAAGAAGAGGGTGTAGGCGTTGACGACCCATGACAGGTTGTCCTCGGCGAAGTGCAGGCTGCGGCCGATGGAGGGCAGCGCGACGTTGACGATCGAGGCGTCGAGGACGACGACGAACTGGGCCGCCGCGAGCAGGGCGAGCGCCAGGTACTTGGCGCGGGGGGTCTCTGATGCGGTCATCTGGGTCTTGTCTCCAAGCGGAAGGTGAGCTACGGTTCCGGTTAGCCGGAGACAATACGGAATCACTATTCCGGTTGTCAAGACCCCTTCACCGCATGGCAACCACCGAGACGACCGCCCCCACGATGCGCGCCGACGCGCGCCGCAACCGCGAGCTGATCGTCGCCGCCGCGCGCCGCCTCGTCGCCGAGCAGGGCGTCGAAGCGCAGATCCAGGACGTCGCGCGCGAGGCGGGCGTCGGGGTGGGGACGGTGTACCGCCACTTCCCCAACAAGGAGGCGCTGATGGGCGAGCTCATCGCCCAGTGCGCCCGCGAGAACGCCGAGTGCGGCCGCGAGGCGCTCGAGCGTGATCCGGCCGAGGCGTTCGACTGGATGGTCCGGACGTCCTGCGACCGCATGGCCGGCGACGCCGCCCGGCGCCGCGTCTGGAACCTGGCCACCCCCGAGGCCTTCGCCTACGCCGACGAGGCCAAGCGGGAGATGCACGACGCCTGCTCGGTGGTCATCGCCCGCGCCCACAAGGCCGGCGCGCTGCGCCGCGACTTCAAGACCGACGACATGGGCGGCCTGATGTGCGGCCTGGCCGCGGCGATCGACTCCGGCCCGCCCGGCGGCTGGAAACGGCTCATGGAGTTCGCACTGGACGGCCTGCGGCCGCGTTAGACCTCAGTCCTGACGACTGAGATTCTCTGCTATAGTTGCGTGGGCAATGACCCGCCTGCTGCTGATTCCCCTCGACGACACGGTCGTCTTCCCCACCATGGACGTGACCCTGCCGGTGGACACCGGCGACGAGGATCGCGTCCTGCTCGTCCCGCGCCACGACGACGAGTACGCATCCGTCGGCACCGTCGCGCGCATCGCCGGCCGCGTCCGCCTTCCCGGTGGCGTGCACGGCGCCCAGCTCGAGGGTGTCGCCCGCGGAGTGCTCGGCGCCGCGGAGTCCGACACGCTCGGCCGCCTGCGCGTCGAGGTCGAGGAGCGCACCGACGACATCCCCGTCGACGGCCGGACGCGCGAGCTCGAGCGCGAGTACCGCGCGGTCGTCGAGGAGATCCTCGAGCTGCGCGACGCGCCCGACCAGATCGCCGCGTTCCTGCGCTCGATCCGCGAGCCCGGCGCGCTCGCCGACACCGCCGGCTACTCGCCCGACCTGTCGTTCGAGCAGAAGGTCGAGCTGCTCGAGACGGTCGACGTCACCGAGCGGCTGGAGAAGGCCGTCGCCTTCCAGCGCGAGCGCCTCGCCCAGCTGCAGGTCCGCAAGCGCATCCGCGAGGACGTCGAGTCCGGCGCGGCCAAGCAGCAGCGCGAGTACTTCCTGCGCCAGCAGATGGACTCGATCCGCCGCGAGCTTGGCGAGGACGACGCCTCGGTCGCCGAGGAGTACCGCAAGAAGCTCGCCGAGCTCGACATGCCCGACGACGTGCGCGAGCACGCCGAGCGCGAGATCGGCCGGCTCGAGCGCATGGGCGACTCGAGCGGCGAGTCGCAGATGCTGCGCACCTACCTCGACTGGCTGGTCGCCGTGCCGTGGGGCGTCACGAGCGAGGACAAGCTCGACCCGGTCTCCACGCGCGAGGTGCTCGACGCCGACCACGCCGGCCTCGACGACGTCAAGGACCGCATCGTCGAGTACGTCGCGGTCAAGAAGCTGCGCGAGGAGCGCGGGATCGAGGCCGACAAGCGATCCGGCGCGATCCTGACGCTGATCGGCCCGCCCGGCACCGGCAAGACCTCGATCGGCGAGTCGATCGCCCGGGCGATGGGGCGCGAGTTCGTCCGCATGTCGCTGGGCGGCGTGCGCGACGAGGCCGAGATCCGCGGCCACCGCCGGACCTACATCGGCGCGATGCCCGGCCGGCTCGTCCGCGCCCTGCGCGACGCCGAGACGATGAACCCGGTGATCCTGCTCGACGAGGTCGACAAGGTCGGCGCCGACTGGCGCGGCGACCCCTCGGC
>Ga0070660_100000765_pt1 | contig 21334 bp, 14 predicted proteins | sample KBSC33metaG_FD_64670 | JGI IMG/M metagenome (GOLD analysis project Ga0070660, IMG submission 64670) | Corn rhizosphere microbial communities from Kellogg Biological Station, Michigan, USA - KBS C3-3 metaG | ecosystem: Host-associated > Plants > Roots > Rhizosphere > Soil ... | reverse complement strand
TGGTGCGGACGGCGGGACTCGAACCCGCACGCCCCGAGGGGCAGGAGATTTTAAGTCTCCGGCGTCTACCGGTTCCGCCACGTCCGCACGCGTGCTTCGCATAGCGGCTTAACCGCCGCGCGCGAAGCCTCGAGGAGGAGTCGCGGAAGCTGCGCCGCTGCGACGTCAGGCTTCGGCGGTGACTTCCTGAAGATTGAGACGCTCGCGCATTTCCTTGCCCGGCTTGAAATAGGGCACGCGCTTGGCCGACACGTCGACCGTGTCGCCGGTGCGCGGGTTGCGGCCCTTGCGGGCATCCCGGTCGCGGGTCGAGAAGGCGCCGAAGCCGCGAAGCTCCACCCGGCCGCCCTTCTGCAGCTGATCGATCACCGATTCGAAGAAGGACGAGACGACTCGCTCGATCTCCTTGCCGGTCAGATCTGGATGATCGTCGCAAAGCTTTTGGACGAGCTCGGAACGGATCACGGCTTCCCCCTCTCCTGCGGGCGATTGGGTAAGGACTGCAGTCGCCGCGGATCCCCCGAAACCGCGCCGTTGATCCAAGTTAAACCCAAAATTTTCGGAAAACGCAATAACCGAGGTAGGTAAGAGGCGAGAAAATTTCACCTTTTCCCGATGAGACGAAAAAGGGCGGGCGCCTTCCGACGCCCGCCCGCTCGTAACTTGTTTCGGAAGCGATTTATTTTTCTTCCTTGGCCTTCAAAGCGCGGCCCAGAATGTCGCCGAGGCTGGCGCCGGCGTCGGACGAGCCGTACTGGGCCACCGCCTGCTTCTCCTCGGAGATCTGGAGCGCCTTGATCGAGAAGTTCGGCTTCTTCGACCGGTCGAAGCCGATCACCATCGCGTCGAACTTCTGGCCGACCTGGAAGCGCTCCGGCCGCTGCTCGTCGCGGTCGCGGCCGAGATCGGTGCGCTTGATGAAGCCCGTCGCCCCGTCGTCGCCGACCTGGACCTCGAGCCCGCCGTCGCGGACCTCGAGGACGGTCACGGTGACCGTCTCGTTCTTGCCGACCCCGCCCGACGCTCCGGCGCCGCCCTTGGCGACCCCGCCGCGCTCGAGCTGCTTCATGCCCAGCGAGATGCGCTCCTTCTCGACGTCGACGTCGAGGACGACCGCCTTCACGCTCTCGCCCTTGCGGTGAAGGTTGAGAGCCTCCTCGCCGGTGACGCCCCAGGCGATGTCCGACATGTGGACCATCCCGTCGACGTCGCCGTCGAGGCCGATGAACAGGCCGAACTCGGTGGCGTTCTTGACCTCGCCCTCGACCTCGGTGCCGACCGGGTGGGTCTCGGCGAAGGCGTGCCACGGATTGGCCTGGGCCTGCTTGAGGCCGAGGCTGATGCGGCGCTTGTCCTGGTCGACCTCGAGCACCGCCACGTCCACTTCCTGCGAGGTGGAGACGATCTTGCCCGGGTGGACGTTCTTCTTGGTCCAGCTCATCTCGGAGACGTGGACGAGGCCCTCGATGCCCGGCTCGAGCTCGACGAACGCGCCGTACTCGGTGATGTTGGTGACCCGGCCGCGGAACACGCCGCCGATCGGGTACTTGGCCGCGGCGCCCTCCCACGGATCCGCCTCGAGCTGCTTCATGCCGAGCGAAATACGCTGGGTCTCGCGGTTGATGCGGATGATCTGAACGCGGACGGTGTCGCCGATGCCGATCAGCTCGCTCGGGTGGTTGACCCGCTTGTAGGAGATGTCGGTGACGTGGAGCAGGCCGTCGATTCCGCCGAGGTCGACGAACGCGCCGTAATCGGTGATGTTCTTGACCACGCCGTCGACGACCTGGCCCTCGGCGAGGGACTGGATGAGGCCGCTGCGCTGCTCGGCGCGGGTCTCTTCGAGGATGGCCCGGCGCGAGACGACGATGTTGCCGCGGCGGCGGTCCATCTTGAGGATCTGGAAGGGCGAGGGCACGTCCATCAGCGGAGTGACGTCGCGGACCGGGCGGATGTCGACCTGCGAGCCCGGAAGGAAGGCGACGGCGCCGCCGAGATCGACGGTGAAGCCGCCCTTGACTCGGCCGAAGATCACGCCCTCGACGCGGTTGCCGGCGGTGAACTCGGTCTCGAGCTTGTCCCAGGCGGCCTCGCGGCGGGCGCGGTCGCGCGACAGCATCGCCTCGCCATTATGGTTCTCAACCCGGTCGACATAGACGTCGACGATGTCGCCGACCTTGATGTCGGCCTTCTGGCCCGGAGCGGCGAATTCGCGGAGGGCGACGCGGCCCTCGGACTTCAGCCCGACGTCGATGATCGCCATGTCGTTCTCGATCGCGGTGACGGTCCCCTTGACGACCTTCCCCTCGAACCCTTCATTCTCGCCGCCGAGAGTCTCGTTCAGCAGCTTCGCGAAATCATCGCGCGTCGGCATCGCCGTGGTGGCCATAAAATTCTCTATCCTTCTTCGTGTCGTATTCCGGCCAGGGGTTGTCTCCCCCGGTCTTGGAACCTGATTGCCGCGACCGCCTCATGCGAAGCGCGGCATCCTGCGGGCGCGAAGCGCGCGAGCGGAGCGAAGAAAGGCCCTCACCCGGCCGCCCTCGGGCGGCGTCCCTCGCCCCTGGAGGGGAGAGGGTGGATAAGCAAAAAGAGCGCGTCGAGGTGGGGCATTTCGCCTCTCACCCTCGCGCGCCGAGCCTAAGCTTAAGCTTCCGCAGGCATTTCCACGCCCGCTGGACGGGTGCGCATATAGGGGAAGGGGGGCGGAGGGGCAAGGAGGATCGTCCGCAAGGGTACTTCCGGCAGTGATGGCGATTGGTTCCTCGCCACGCTTTCGTAAGTTAGTCTGCTTGCTGGGGCACCGCCCAACTATGGAAGTGCAGCTGCGCCGCCATCTTATGCCTCGTGGCGGCACTTGCGGGCGCCGGGAAGTAAGTTCTAATCCACCTCGATGACGATCGCCGAAAACGAGCGCCGACTGCTGAGGTCGCACGCACGCGCCATAGTGCACATGCGCGAGCGACACGCGGCTCGGGCCTTAGGGCTCGTCCTGGGGGCAGGCGTGAGCAAAGCCGTAGGCTTCCCCTCTTGGGGCGGACTGGTCAGCCGCATTGCAGGACATTCCGAGGTGGAGGGGCGACATCTTCTCTCGGTTGCAGGAACGGCCACATCCGATACCGCTAAGACACAAATGCTATTGCAGCATTATCGTTCGAAGCGACTGGATCAGATCGGCGCTCCACCTTCGGCAAAGGTACTCCGCAAGATTCACGGGGAATGGCGCAGGATAATTCAAACGGCATTATATGAGGGTGTTCCCACAACAGCTGAGACACTTCGAGATAGGCATCCGTACCTAAACGAATTCGTCCCCATCATGATGAATTCTCCGATGACTGTTACCTACAACTTCGATGACACAGCAGAGCAGCTCATTCGGCTGACCGACCCCGACCGGGAAGGGCAGTACGGCCGAAAGTTCGAAACGGTATGGAATGCAGCACTCCAATTTCGTCCTGACACTGCCGTCATATACCACCCCAACGGATTTTTGCCGAGCAACCTCCTGGAGTATCCTAGTGAAACCATCGTATTTTCGGAGGACACATTTGCAGATCAATTAATAGAGAGCATGGCAGGCCATCATGCATCTCTGCTTCACCATCTGTCCAAGACGACTTGCCTTTTTTTGGGATTGTCGTTGAATGATACTACACTACGGCATCTGCTCAGGCAAAACGCTCGAATCAACCCAGGACACTTTCACTACTACGTAGCCTATGTCAACGACAACGCTCAGCGGGATACAATCGCTGAAAGGGCGTTGAGGGACGCGAACTTTGAGGTTTATAACCTAATCACGCTCTTTCTCACGAACGACGACATTGCCGCTCTCGGGCGGCTTCTTGGTGCGTCAGACTCGGACCTGCGCCATGCCGCTGAGGAAGAGGGCGTTGATCTTAGGTATGTCTACTATCTGTCGGGAGCAGTAGGCGCAGGGAAAACAACCTCTCTATCGTATCTCGGGTCACTTAGGACATATGAGGAATGGACGGAGCCGCGAACCGAGTTGCTGGGAAAAGCTTGGCCCGAGCTCACATCCGACGAGCGAGAACACGTCGATGCTTGGATACTGAAGCAGTTCGTGAAGAAGAATGTGGCTCTTTTGGATCGTGACGTCGGCATCTTGGTCGTTGATCGTCCGCCGCTTGATCCAATCTCGTTCAGCGATGTCGCCGACGTTCCTGAGAAGGCGCGGGCTATGCTTGGTGCTTTCAGCCCTGGGCAATCTCGTCGCCGAATTTGTCCGGGGCAGGTTATTCTACTACGTGGCGAACCATCGGAAATGGAGGCGCGTGTGATCGGCCGACACAAGGAGAGCAGCGCAGGGATCATTTCTGATATGCAGGATAAACTGGTATCCATTTATCCCCAGTATACTACTGTCGAAACGGCCGGTGCATCAGTTCATGACGTGGTGCGTGATATTTGCCGCACGGTGCATCTGGATCCATACGACCCTGCAGACTTGCATAGCACTCTTGATCGCCTAGCAAGCGATGGCTTGAGTGTTCGCTGAAGGCGAATTGGTGGGGTGAGGCGGTGACAGCTACGTAACTTTCACGTGACAGTTAGGTAGGTGTCACCGAGTTTGAGCGGCGCCGGAACTCGCGGCACTGGCGGTGAAGCTTGATCTTCTGGTGGCGGAGCAGGCTTGGGCAATAGGGGACGGGGCGCCGTGCCTCGCTTCGCTTCACCGAGACGCGCATCGCTTCGCCGGCGGGTGAGCGGGGTTGCCGTTCACGCGGCTTTCGCTTCTTCCTCCCGCGGCGGCAGGATCCCGGCGAGGCCGCCGGCCATGTCGCTGCGCAGCCGCGCCAGCTCCGCCAGCGCCTCGGAGCGCTTCTGGGCGCCCTCTTCATGGGCGGCGCGGACGTCGACCAGGGTCTTCACCACATTGTCGTGAACCTGGCGCAGGGTTTCGACGTCGACGATCAGCCGCTGGTTGGCCTTGGCCGTACCGACCGCGTTCTCGTGCAGGATCTCGCTGTTGCGGCGCATGAAGTAATTGGTCGCGTCGTCGATATTGCCGGCGAGGTTCACCGCGTCCCTCTGCTCGTTGAGGGCGAGGGCGAGGACGAACGTCCGCTTCCAGGCCGGCAGGGTCAGCCGCTGGATGGTCTGGAATTTCTCCAGCAGGACGATGTTGTTGGCCTGCATGATCCGAACCATCGGCAGGGTCTGCAGGGCGCTGTGCTGAAGCACGGAGAGATCGCCGATGCGCTTCGAAAGCGCCTGGCGGCTGCCTTCGATGGCGCTGATCATCTCCATGGAGGCGAGGTCGGCGGGCTGGGCGCGCAGCGACTCGAGGTCCCGGTCGAGCCGCTGGAGGCGCAGCTCGGCGGCGCGGACGTGGGTGGCGAGAAGCCGATGCTCGTCGCTGATCCCCGCATACATCTCCTCCAGCGAGCGCGAGCGGGCTTCGAGTCGCTTCAGAGTTCCGGATATGCTGGCCACCAGCTTCTCGACCTGCTCCTCCAGCGAAGCGAAGCGGGCCACCGCTTTCTCCTTGGTCAGGATGAACCGGCGAACCACTCCGCCGATCAGCGGCGCTCGCGCCCAGCGGCTGTCGAACGAAGTGAGGTCGAACGATTGCGCGGCCACCACGATCTCGTTGAGCTTGCCGCCCATTTCGTCGAGCTCGTCGCTTCGCGCCTGGGTCAGCAGCTTGTCGGCATAGCGGCTGGTGGCGATGCCGATCTCATGGCCGAAGCCGGCGACTGTCAGCGGCGAGCTGGTGTCGATCGTCTCGGCGAGCGCGGCGGCCACCGCTTCGTCCACCTGGGGCGCAAGGACCTTTTCGGACAATTCGACGGGAACGGCGGTGTTGATCTGGATCGGCAGGGTCACGGGGTCGACTCCTTCGGAGTGGAAAGCGCCTGGCGGAGACGCTCATGGACGGAGCGGAGCTGGTCGACCGCGCCGGCGCGGCCCGCGACGGGGCCACTGCTTTGCGCGACGGCAAGCGCGTGCTGCTGCCAAAGGGGGAAGAGGAGCTGCTTGATGTCGCGGTAGCGGTCGAGCATGCCCTCGAGATGGTCGATGGCGAGCGCGATCTGGGCCCGGGTCAGGCGGTTCGAGGCGTAGAGCGCCTCGAGATTGCCGAGGCGCCGCTGCAGTCGGCCGGCCGTCGGGTCGCCGGCAACGTCGAGCTGCGCCGTCCACAAATGGGCCTCTTCGATCAGAGCGGCGTGGGCCTGCTGCGCCGCGTCGAGCCGCGGGAGGTCGTCGCGCATGGCCTTCGCCGCGCGCGCGGCGGCGCTGGCCGCCTCCGCCAGCTTCTGCATGTCGGCGCGCAAGCCGTGTACCGCGACTTCCAGCTCGAGCCGCGCTTCGAGATCGGCGCCGCTGAAGACGTGCCACCAGCTCTGGCGTCGGCGGACCCGCTCGACGTCGATCCGGGTCAGGGCGGTGACGACCCGCTGCATGGACTCGACCAGCGTCCGCGCCGGGCTGCCGCTCAGCAGCGCCGGGTCCGGCTCGAACGCCTGGAACCGGGAGTCGAAGAGTTCCAGCGCCGCTTGGGCGGTAAGCGGCCGCTGGATGGGAGGTCTATCGAGGCGGGCGTCGGGGTCGAGGCGTGGGCGTGCAGTCACCGTGCCTTCCTATCTCGGCTCCGGTTAAGTGGCCGTTACCCCTGCGATCCGAGCAGAGCCGCGGTCCATTCTGACCAGCCGGCGGCGGATGACGACACCGGCCGCCAGACTGACGAGCCCCGCCGCGAGAAGGAGCTGGAACAGGTGCCGGAGCAGCAGCAGCAGCAGGAGCCCCCGCTTCCAGGCGGCCTGTTCGCTGGCGACGCCCGGGCGTTCGCGCGGCGCCACCGCCGGCATGCCGGCCGCCCGACCGATCGCCGCCAGCCGCTGGCCGATATCGTTACGCCCGGCCGAATCCGCCTCACGGGAGGGCAGGCGGACCGGAAGCAGCGCGCGCAGCGCCGTCCTGTCGCCGGCGATCGCCGCCTGCTGGGCAAGGACGAAGCGCAAAGCTTCGACCTCCTCTCCCGACATGATCGGCTGCACGTGCTCGGCGGAGGGGATGAATATCGCGCCGTCGCGGTCGGTCGCCAAGCGAGTGATGATTTCGGCCCGCCCGGGAAGGTCCGGAGCGCGGCCGAAGCGGACCGCCTCGAGGACCTCCGGCTGGCGCCTGCCCACCAGCTCGACGAGTGCCGCGGTCTGGGCGGGACGCAGATAAGTGACGCGCTGGTCCAACCCGGCGGCCGGTGGCAGCAGAACGAAGAGGATCACGGCCGGAATCGGCAGGATCAGCCCGATGAGGGAGATCTTGCGCCCGCCGAGCCGCGCTTCGACCAGCGCGACGAAGCTCATCACCACGAACGCCGTCGCGCAGGCGGTGGCGCCATAGCGGGTCGCGGGGCCGCCCCAGATCCGCTCGATGGGCAGCGGGTCGAGGCGCGACAGGAGCAGCGCTCGGTTGAGGCTCGAGGGCAGGAGAACGGTCCGCATCGTCGGCGAGTCGAGCTCATAAGTGTAGAACGTCATGCCGGCGAGCAGAGCGGCCACCGCGAGGAGGAGCAGCCCTTTGCCGGCGGCGAGCAGCCGATCGCGTCGCCGCTGCAGGACGAGGAGCGCTTTGGGATTCATCGCGCGAGACGCAGCGCAACGGGGCGCATGGAAAGCTCGGCGAGGCGCCGGCAGCGCGCGCCGATGTGGCGGCGGACGGCCCACCCGGCGGCGGCGGCCGCGGCGAGCAGCAACGTCAGCGCCGCCAGGGCCAGCGAGGCCTTCGCCCGCACCTCGGCGGGCAGGCAACCCGACGTCGTGCAGACGCTGCTTCGAACGACCGGCTTCGACTGAAGGAACTGAAGCCGGAACGACGCCTCGATCGGGGATTCGAGCATGGCGGCATTGAGGCCCGCCGAGAGCCGCCGTGCGCCGTCACGATCGCCTTCGATCCAGGCGATCTGCGAGACGATGTAGCGGATCGCAGGATCGGGGGAGACGAGGGAGCCGGCGCTCTTTCCCGGCTCGAGGCCGACCAGTTTTCGGGCTTTCGCCACATCGACCGCCTTCGGCGGGTCCGGCTGCATGGGCGGCGATACGGGGTGGAAAAGGTTGATCCCGACGAGGAAGGCGAAGGCTGCGCGACCCAGCGCCTTGCGCTTCTTCGCGAGCGCCCACAGCGCGCAGCCGATGGCGAGAGCCGACGCCAGCATCAGGAGGGTGCCCAATGCCGCCTGCAAGGCCGCGATCGGTCCACCGGCGATCCGTGAGCCGGCCGCGAAAAGAAAGGCGACCGGGGCTGTGGTGGGTATCTGGACGTCGACGGGTCCGGCGGCGCCGGGCTGGAGGACCAGGATCCACATCATCGCCGCAACGCCGGCGGCGATGCCGGCATAAGCTGCGAGGTGCCCCATCGCGGACGCCCGAGCGTCGAGCTGGTCTAGGTTCACGGCCGGGTTCACGGCTCGACCGTAAAAGGCAGTTGGCTAAGAATGAGTTGCCGGCGTGGGCCTATCGGAAAATCATCGCTTCTCCCGCCTTTCAGTGGAGGCGTTCGAAACAGCCCTCGTGCCACGCACCTTAGGAAGCAGCCTCGGTGCCAGGTACTTCAGGAAATTGCACAGGGGCGACGCCCTTCAGTTGCCTTGCAGGCGCACTGAGCAAATTCGGCCTGCGGCCAAGGCGACAAGGGCGAGCTGAGTAAGCGGACCCCGCAGTGCCCAGTCACTTGCCCCGCACGTCGCGCCAATATTCCTCGCGGACATCGTCGTCGATCTCGACGGGCGCGGTGCTGGTTTCGTAGAGGCGGTCCTTACCGTCCTTACGGGGGCCGGAGATCCAGTAGGGGTCGCCGGTTTCGACGTCGAAATAGTTCGCCTTGAAGCCTTGGCCGGCGAGGCTCTGGAAGGTTCGGCCGCCATAGCGGAGGGAGCGGCGCGACTTGGAGAAGGTGACCCGGCCGATGCGCGCGGGCCCGTTCAGGCTCTCCGCCTTGCCTTCGATATACATGATCCGGGTTTTCTTGGAGCTCATCGGACCTCCCGCGTCCGAGCAGCATAGCTCCAACCGCTTCCGATACGGAAGCCCGGGCAGGACAAGCCTGCCCGGGCGCCGCAGTTCGCCTTTCCGCCAACCTTCGCCGGTCAGAGGTTCGACGCCGGATATTGGTCGCTCGGCGGTCCTTCCGGAGCAGCCGTCTTGGCGAGTGCCTCCCCGTCCGCGGCCGGGGCCGGGTAGGGGACGCCCTCGATGACGCAGTCGGGCGTGATCCGGATCGGAGTTCCGTTGCGCTTGATCAGCTGGAAACCGCGGAAGTCGCGGAACTCCTCCGCATAGGTGCGGGCGTAGTTCCGCAGATATTCGATCGCGATCTGCTCGCCGAGCAGGATCCCATGCTCGCCGTCGCTACGGTAATGGACTCCGGCCCAGTCGCGACCCAAGGCGACGTTCGAGGCGACCTTGTCGAGCTCGCACTTGACGGTGCTTTCCGCGAAATTGGGCTCGCCGCCGAATTCCGGCACCTTGATCCTGACGAGGTTGTTGTAGATCGCCTTGATCACGGTGACGCAGGCGCCGGCGATGGTGGCGTGGCCCGACGTCCAGGCCGGATGCGCCGGCGAGCCCTCCGGAAACATCTGAGCGAGCAGGTAATTCTTCTCCACCCCGCCGTTGAGCTCGATATTGCGCGACTTCACCTCCTCGAGCAGGTCGAAGACCGGTCCCGGAGCGAAGAAGGATTGCGACAGCAGGTTGCGCAGGAAGTGGGCGGGATCTTCCTTGGCGAGATGGACCAGGGCCGCCATCACCTCCGGCCGGGCGCGCCGCGCGACGAGATATTTCTGGGTCCAGGCGGCGCGCTCCGCCTCGCCCCGGACGGCGCCGACCATCGCCCAGCAGTCCGCCGGCCCGAGCGTCGGCCCGTCCCCCTCGTTCGGATTGAGCGAGGGCGCGCTGTACGGCGAGTTGGGCGACCGGGCGACGTTCATTCCGGCGAGGATGTCGGCGGCCCGGATATATTCCTCATAGGCATTGTCGACATGGACGTAGTCGCCCATGTGGCGCCCGGTCCGGATCACTCCGGTGCGGTCGAAATGACGGCAGTCGTAGGGCCGTGGAATCTCCGAATTCTGAAGGCGGGCATATTCGTCGAGGGTTACTCCGAACTCCTCGAGCAGATCGCCCTGGACCACCTCGAGAAGCGTTCCGAAGCGGGCGAAGGTGCCGGCCCGGATCAGGCTGGCCACACCCGCGGCGCAGCCCGACGGGAAGAGCGGCGGGCGCCGAAGAGTCAGGAACCCGGAAAGATAGGGGCCGCTGTCCGGCTTGGCGTCGCACACTCCGCGGAACAAATTCTCCAGGGTCACCGGATAGTCGTCCGCGGTGACCGCATTGCCGCTCGAATCGTAGGTCCAGACGAAATACTTGCCGAACGAGTTGAGCGCCTTGACGACGAGCTCCGCGATCGGGCCGGAATACTGGCCGAGCGTTTGATCGCGAAGCAGCGCCTGGCCGTAGAGCTCGCAAAGCTCGGCGGCGCTGTATTCGGAGCTGAGGCTGATCTCCCCGAGAAGCCGCCGGCGCTGGTTGCGCTGACGATAGAGGATTTCCGCGACGTCGATCTGGGTGAAGGGAGTGACGTTGAGGCTGATCGCCTTGGACGCGCGCGGATTGACGAGCACCCGGGGGCCGGGCGCGCCGAGCACCGGCGGGTCCTCCCGGCAGGGCGGCGGAGCGACCGGGTTGCGGTTGAGCAGGGTCAGCCGGTCGAGCAGGCAGTCGTCGAACGGCTCGCCGGTCGGGCCGCCGTTCAGCGCCTTTCGGAAGTTCTCGTAATTGGCGATCCCGGAATCGGTAAGAAGTCCGGTAAGGTCGGGCCCACTCGTCGTCCCGGCGGGGAAATGCTGGAACAGCTTGTGGAACGAGGCCGCGAAGCGCGGGAAGCTCTGCTCGTCGGGCGTACCGGTCGGGCACCGCCTCTGGATGGGTTCGGGCGAGATGTCGTCGACATTCGGTTCGACCGTCGCTTCGCCTTCGTTACCGCCTTGAACGCGCACGTCTCCCATGACCAGTCTCCAAGTCCAACAGGTTGATAATTTTGTTACACTCGCGCCAATTCTAGCCGGCGAGTCGTTTCTCTTATGTTCTTTTACTTTGAGAATTGCAAGTAAAAATCAAACTTGGCTTTGGTCTAGTCGTAACACTCCGATATGGTGTCTGAACCAGAGTAATCGAACGACAGTACGCGCAAAGAATAGGTTGTGACTTCGAACGGCTTCTTCACGCAGGGTCGAGCGGAATTGAGCCGGAGCCTCGACGGGAATAGGAGGGATTCACCGGCCGGCGCGACGCCATCGCGGCGCTGTTGCGACCGGCGGCGATGCCGAGGATAGGGGGCGCTTTGAGGAGTCGGGCGAGCGGATGGAGTGGCGGATCGACATTGCCGGGCAGCCGGACCTTCGGGACCGCGAGGCGGTTCTGGGGCCGCTGGCCGAGTTCAACGCGCGGAACGGCTATCCGGGGGATTCGAGGCCGGTCGCGTTGCTGCTGCGGGACGGGAGCGAGGCTGTCGTCGGCGGGCTCTGGGGGCGGACCGGCTATGGCTGGCTGTTCGTCGAGTTCCTGATCGTTCCCGAGGCGCTTCGCGGGCGCGACATCGGGAGCGCGCTGATGGACGAGGCGGAGGCGATCGCCCGGGCGCGGGGCTGCGTCGGAGCGTGGCTCACCACCTTCCCCTTCCAGGCGCGCGGCTTCTACGAGAAGCGCGGCTATGAGCTGTTCGGAGAGCTCGGGAGTTCGCCGGGGGAGAATGTCCGGCTCTTCCTGCGCAAGCGGTTTCCGGAGCAGGAAGGGGGATGACGGGCTTGTCGATCACGGGAGCGAAGCGCTTCGCGGCCGGGCTTGCGCTGGCCGCCGCGGCCTTCGCCTGCGGCGCTTCCGCCGCAGCTCCCGAGGTGGAGGCCCGGCCGCCCGAGGGGGCGAACCTGTTCGTCTACCGGGTCGATGCTCAGCCGAACCGGCTCGGAGTCCACCTTTGGATCGACCTCAAGAAGGTGGCGACGATCCGCCACAAGAGGTGGACGGCGCTGAAGGTCCTCCCCGGCCCGCATCTCATCCAGCTGCGCTGGCCGAGCGGCCTCGGGCAGACGAACAGCGAGCGGATCGTGACGATCTTCCCGGACCAGGCTTATTATTTCGAGGTTTACGGGCGGACCGGCTGGGGCTCGGACATGGTCAACGGCGGCGAGACGAGGATGCGGGCCTGCTGCCGCTACACCCCGGCCAAGTGATCGCCGCCCGTCGCGGTCAGTGCGCGGCGAGGGCGAGCTCGGCGGCGAAGGCGGAGCCGGCGAAAGGGAGGGCGGTGCCGCAGAAGCCGCATTCGGCGGAGAAGCGGCCGACGTGCCAGTGGGCGCGGCCGCAGCCCGGGCAGCGGTTGCTCTCGTTCGGCCGATAGACGGCGTGGTAGCCGCGGCGGCCGAGGTCGGCGGCCGGGGTGGTATCGCGGTGCAGCAAGCTGAACGCCATGATCGGGGACTCCTTCGCGTCTCGTCCGACCGGCCAAGCAGAAGCCGGAGCGGGCGTCGAGACGGCGATTTGGAAGCTCCCGTAACGGGATTGCGGGCGGCGAGAGGTTAACGCGCCGGCTCCGGGTCCTGGGGCTCCACCCACCGCCTCTCCCTGACCCTTTTGACGGCGGGGAGAGGGGATTGAGGGGACGGCGGGCGCGTCCTGCAAGGACTCTGATTATTTACTTTCCATAATAACCACAACCGCTTACGCGATGCGCCGTGAGCGGGAGAGGGTAAGACGTGACTCAGCAGGTGACTTTCGAGCCGACCAGGCCGGCCGACGCGGCGATCAGCCCGGACGGGAAATATATCTATTCGGCGGGCGCCGACGGTTACCTGCGGACCTACAGCGCCGAGAGCGGCCTACTCGTCTCGGCAGCCAAGATAGGGACCCAGCTGGGGGGCATCGACGTCGCGCCCGACGGCAGCTATCTGATGGTGGTCGACCGCACCGCGTACAACCTGACCGGAAACCCGTTCGCCGGCACCGGCAGTTTCGATACCCGAGTCTACAAGGTGGACACCGCGACGGGGCAGACGACCACCTACACACTGCACATCGGCAGCGGCCTCGACTCCACTTTCTACGACGTCGCGGCGCTTTCCGACGGACGGGTGTTGCTGACCCAGAGCTTCAACGGCTCCGGGTGGGTGGCGATGAAACTGCTGAACCTGAACACCGGCGAATTCGCCCTCGGCCCCGATGTCCGCCAGAACTCGGTCATCACGCCGTCGGCCGACCATTCGAAGGTGTTCATCGCCGAAGCGAACATCTCGAACGGAGCGATGGACGTCTACCAGGTCGGCGCCGGGATCGTCGCGCGCGGCGGCTTCAATGGCTTCAATTTCGGAATCGATGCGTTCAGTCCGAACGCGAACCTCGCCGCCACCTACGACTATTCGAACGGGGTGCAGGTGTTCGATTCCCAGCTCAAGCCGGTCGTGAACCTGGCCGCGGCGCATCCCGAATGGGCTGGCGGCAACGTCACCGATCTCACGTTCGATTCGACCGGCCAGTCCCTGTTCGTGCTCGACAACAAGGCCAATGCGATCGTCCAATTGTCGACCGCGGACTGGAGCATCGTGCAGACCGTGCCGCTGGACGCGGACGTCGGCGGCTGGTCCAACGCCACCAATGATTCCTATGGGAACCGGCTGCTGATCGACCCGACGGGCCGCTTCTTCACGGTCGTCACCGATACCGGGCTGATCGTCGCGGCCAATCCGATGGCGCCGGCCTTTCCGGCGACCTCCGGCGACGACGTCATCACCGGCGACCTTTTCGGCGAGACCCTCAGCGGCCTGGGCGGCGACGACATCCTCGCCGGCAACGGCGGCGACGACGTTCTTAGCGGCGATGCGGGCAACGACAGGCTGGACGGGGGGCTCGGCGCCGACACGGCGGTGTTCGTGCTTCCTGCCGCGGCTAACGCCGTGCTCAAGATCATCCCCTACGCCTACGGGGACCCGCGCGACTTCACCGTCGAGGAGTGGGTCACGACCTCCTTCCCCGGCTATTCCTACACCCAGATCGCGGCGCGGGTGAACGTTCGGTTCGACGGAGCGACGGCGACGGTCACCGGTTACCAAGACGCCTCCAGCCTCGGCTCGGACACGGTGACGAACGTCGAGACGCTGCGCTTCTCGATCGCCGGGGTCGACGGCAGCGAGGTGGCGGTGGACCGCTTGACCACGGTGTTCGGAACCGCTGCGGCCGACGCCCTCGACGGCACCGCGGGCCGCGACGTCATCGACGCTCTTGGCGGCAACGACCGGGTTGCCGGCGGCACCGGAAGCGACACTCTCCTCGGCGGGGACGGCGACGATATCCTGTCGAGCGGCACGGGGATCGACCGGCTCTCGGGCGGCACCGGCGACGACATCTTCTATTTCGGGGCGGACTATACGTTCGACGACATCGTCGACGGCGGATCCGGCTTCGACCGGGTGGTCCTCCAGGGAGGTTACGCCATGGGCTGGATCGCGTTCGAAGGAATCGAGGCGATTCAGCTCCTCCCCCAGGGCGACTCGACCTACGGCCCGGCCCTGGCGACGGACACCTATTACGACCTTCAAAATTACAACGACAGGCAGATCGCCGCGGGGGGCACCTTCACCGTCGACGGCAGCGCGCTCTCGAAGAGCTGGCGGTTCATCGGCGTCGGGGAGACCGACGGCGGCTGGATCATCCTCGGCGGCTCGGCCGGCGACGATCTGCGCGGCGGCGGCGGGGCCGACCTGTTCCGTGGCGCCGCCGGCAACGACTCGATCGTGGGCGACGGCGGCGACGACCTGCTCGACGGCGGCGCGGGCAACGACAGCCTCGATGGCGGCGCCGGCAACGATACGGCGAGCTATGCCGACGCGGCCGCCGCAGTGACTGTCTCCCTCGCCGCGCCGGGTCAGCAGAATACGGTCGGCGCGGGTCTCGACACGCTCCAGCGCATCGAGAACCTGACGGGCTCGAATTATTCCGATACGCTCGCGGGCGACGGCGGCGACAACCGTCTTGACGGCGGCGCCGGCGCCGACGCCTTGGCCGGCGGCCTGGGCAACGACACCTACATCGTCGACGATTACGGAGACACCGTGACCGAGCTTGCGGGCCAAGGAACGGACACGATCCGCACCGCGCTAGGCACCCAGGCAGCGCTCTACGGCCTCGCCGCCAATGTCGAGAGCCTCGTCGGCACTTCAAACTCCGGCCAAACGGTGGCGGGCAACGCGCTCGACAACGTGCTGGCCATGGGCGCCGGCAACGACGTGCTCGACCTTAGCTCCGGCGGGAACGACACGGCGAATGGTGGGAGCGGCAACGATTACATCTACTTCGGAGCCGCCTTCACCGCGGCGGATAATGTGGTCGGCGGCGCGGGCACCGATACGGTCGGCCTGCTCGGCACCTACGATCTGACACTCGGCGCCAACACGCTGTCGGGCGTCGAGACGTTCAGCCTGTTGAGCGGCACCGCGGCCGGGGGCACCGACCACGTCACCTACGCGATCACCACTGTGGACTCGAACGTCCCCGCCGGCGGGCGCCTCACCGTCTACGCCGGAGGCCTGCTCGCCGACGAGAGCCTGTTCTTCAACGGCTATGCCGAGACCGACGGTGCGCTCAGCGTCTACGGCGGCGCCGGCAACGACACTTTCGCCGGCGGTCCGGCCAACGACGCCTTCGTCGGCGGCGCCGGCGACGACACGATGTACGGTCTGGGCGGGATGGACTGGCTCGAGGGCGGGCTCGGCGCCGACACGATGCGCGGCGGTCCCGGCAACGATCTGTTTGTCTACCAGTCGGCGGGGGAATCGACGGCGGCGAAGACCGACCACATACTCGACTTCGAATATGTCTCCGACCATATCGACTTGACCAGGATCGACGCGAACACCAGCGCGGCGGGCGACCAGGCCTTCACCTTCATCGGTTCGGATGCCTTCAGCCACACCGCCGGAGAGCTTCGCGCCTACCAATCTGGAGCCAGCTGGTTCGTCGAAGGCGACGTCGACGGCGACGGCGTGGTCGACCTGGTGGTCCAGGTCGACACCGCCGCCGGCCACGCGATCATCACGAACGACTTCCTGCTCTGACCCTTCCTCGCCGCCAAGGGGGCGGACGACCGGGCGCAACCCGCTGCAAAGTTGCGGGAAGCGCTTGCGATCTGGCCGCTCCCTACTAGACTTGTGCGGCCGCGAGGCGCGCTTAGGCGCGGCCTGGCCGGGGGGACTTTTCACCACGCCTTGCACCGGAGCTGGATCGCTCCGCGGTCGCACGGCGGCCGTTACGAGAGAAAGCGAAGCGGGGCATGATCATCGACGGGACCTTCGAGGACGACGTGATCGTCGGCACCTCCGATGCGGACACTATCTTCGGCTACGAGGGCAATGACCGGATCGACGCAGGGGACGGCAACGACATCGTCGTGGGGGGCGACGGCGACGATGTCCTCCTCGGCGGAGAGGGCGACGACTCGCTTCAGGACGACGACGGAAACGACATCGTCTATGGCGGGAACGGCAACGACACGTTCTTCAACAACTTTGGGTCGGACCACCTCTACGGCGGCGTCGGCGACGACACTTTCTTCCTCCAGCACTTCAATGCGGGCGATCGCGCCACCGCGTTCGGGGAGGAGGGCGACGACAGCTTCAGCATCTACGACTCCCAAGGATGCATCTTCGACGTCAGCGGCGGCGCCGGCAACGACTATCTCATCATCCAATCGCTCACCTCCTCGAGCATCGTGGACCTCACGCTCGGAGCGGGCGCAGACTTGGTGTCGATCCTCCAGCCGCTTACCGGCCATATCACGATCGAGGACTTCGCGACGGGCGATTCGGGGGACCGCCTCGAGCTCATGACCTATTTGCAGTCGGCGCTGATCGGCTACGACCGGGTCTCGAACATCTTCGCCACCGGCCATGCCCGGCTCGTCCAGAGCGGCGCCGACACCCTCCTCCAGATCGACCGCGACGCCGCCGGCGGCAGTTACTCCTTCGCGACTTTGGTCACCCTGAAGAACGTCACCGCCGGCGCCCTCACCGGCTACAACCTCACCGGCTACCCCGCCGACGGAAGCGTTCCCGCGGGCGTGACGGCGAGCGGCACTGACGGCGTCGACCGCCTCGTCGGCACCATGTCGGACGACATCCTCGAAGGCCTGGGCGGACGGGACACGATCTTCGGCGGCGCGGGCAACGACGTCATCCGCGGCGGCAGCGGGGCGGACAGCCTGTTCGGCCATTACGGCAACGACTTGATCGAAGGCGGCGACGACAACGATTCGATCGACGACGGCCATGGCGACGACGTCGTCAAAGGCGAGGGCGGCAATGACTCGCTGATCAACAATGCGTCGGGCAACGACTTCCTCGACGGCGGCGCCGGCAACGACTCGTTCGTTATCACGCGCACCGGCCTGCTCACCGACGTCGTCACCGCCCTGGGCGGCGACGGCAACGATCGGATCACGATCAACTCGCAGACCGAGAGCAGCTTCACGGTCGACGCCGGAACCGGCGACGACCGCGTGACCGTGAACGCGTTGAACGGCGCCGCTGCGATCACGCTCGGGGCCGGCGCCGACCGTTTCGTCATTTCCGTGCCGAGCGCCCTTGCCTACACCAATTGGGGCGATGTCGCGGTCGCCGACTTCGAGACCGGCGACGGCGCCGACATATTCGACTTCACCGGCTTCCTAAGGATCGCGGCGCCGGGCTGGGACCAGATCACCAATCCGTTCGCAACCGGCCATGCGCGGCTGCTTCAGAGCGGCTCCGACGTGCTCTTCCAGGTCAGCGCCAATGCCGACCCGGCGAATCTTCGGACCATCGTCACCTTTCACAACGAGACGGTGGCGGGCTTCACCGTCCAGAACCTCTTCGGCTGGCCCCTCGACGGGTCGCCGCCGCCGGGACTGACCCTGACTGGGACGGCGTCGAGCGAGACGATCGACGGAACGGCCGGTGCCGACACGATCTACGGCCTCGACGGCGCCGATACGGTGAACGGCAACGCGGGCGCCGATACTATCTACGGGGGGAACCAGAACGACACGGCGAACGGCGGCGCCGGCGCCGACACGATCGACGGGGGCGCCGGCGACGACAGCCTGAACGGCGGAGCGGGCAACGACCAGCTCTTCGGCGGGGACGGCAACGATACCCTCGATGGCGGAGCTGACAACGACCAGCTCGTGGGCGGAGACGGCAACGATATCCTCAACGGCGGAGCGGACAACGACCTGCTCCAGGGCGGAGCCGGCGACGATGTCCTCGACGGCGGCGAGGGCACCAACGAGGTCCATGGCGGCGAAGGCGCCGACTTCATTCACGTCAATACCGCCGGCGGCCGGGATTCGGCGTTCGGCGAGGGGGGCAACGATTACTTCGATCTCACTGTTTTGCCGGCTTTGGTTTCCGGAGGCGACGGCGACGACCTGATCGACATCTACGTAGACTGGCGCGCCTCCGGAACCTCAACTCTGCTCGGTGGCGACGGCGACGACAAACTGTGGTTCGCCGGGGCCGGGCTTGGCGACTACACGGTCGACATGGGCGCCGGGAACGACAGCGTCTCGTTGCTGCCGCTCAATATCCACGCGGCCATAACCCTGGGCGCCGGCGCCGACAAAGTCAGCCTCGCCGCCTTCTCTCTCGCTTATTCCGCCGGGTCGTCGGGCGTGCCGGAGATTCTCGATTTCGGCACCGGAATCGGCGGCGATCAGCTCGACACGACCAGCCTGTTCTTCTTCCTGGTCAGAACCTGGAACCCCGACTCCAGCCCCTGGTCGACCGGCTATGGGCGGCTCGTCCAGGATGGGGCCGATACGCTTCTCCAGGTGGATCCGGACGCCGCAGGTACCGCTTACGGCTACTCGACGGTGCTTGTCCTGCGCAACACGGTCGCGAGCGCCGTCACCCCGGGCAATCTCGGCTACGGCACCAACGGCGACGATTTCTTCCGCCTCGACATGGAACAATCGATCGCCGGCTGGGGCGCGAAGGGCAACGATACCTACTATCTCGGCGCCTTCCTTGATCCGGAGGATTACCTGATCGGCGGCTCCGGGGTCGACGAGGCGATCATCCAGGGAGACTACAGCGCCGGCCTCGTGCTCAACGGATCGACTCTGATCGACTTCGAGAAGCTCACCCTTCTTTCCGGAACCGACACGCGCTTCGGGGGGACCGGCACTGAAAACTTCGATTATGCCCTCGTCGCCGACGAGAATAATGTCGGTCCCGGCCAGACCTTTACCGTAGACGCCTCCGGACTGGTGGCGGGCGAGAGCCTGGCCTTCGACGGCACCGCCGATACGGACGGCCGTTACGTGCTTCTCGGCGGCGCGGGCGACGATGCGATGGCCGGCGGCGCCGGCAACGACCAGCTGTCCGGCGGCGGCGGCAACGACCTGCTTTACGGGGACGCGGGAAGCGATTTGCTCTACGGGGGCGCGGGAACCGATGTGCTCGCGGGCGGGACCGGCGACGACAGCTATGTGGTCGACGATTCCGACCTGATCGTCGAGAGTGCGGGCGAGGGCACGGACACCGTTCTGACCGCGCTCGGCAGCGCCGCCGCCATCTACACGCTGGGCGCGAATCTCGAGAACCTCACCGGCACTTCGGCGATCGGCCAGAGGGTGGCGGGCAACGCCCTCGACAATGTGATGACGATGGGCTCCGGAAACGACGTGCTCGACTTGAGCTCGGGCGGCAACGACACCGCGAACGGCGGCGGCGGCAACGATTATATCTACTTCGGAGCGGCCTTCACCGCCGCCGACACGGTGATCGGCGGCTCCGGCGTCGACACGGTCGGCCTGCTTGGCAATTATAACCTGACCCTGGGCGCGAACACGCTCTCCGGCGTGGAGACGTTCAGCCTGCTCAGCGGCACCGCGGCCGGCGGTACCGAGCATGTGACTTATTCGATCACCACCGTCGACGCGAACGTTCCGGCCGGCGGGAGGCTCACCGTCTATGCGGGCGGGCTGCTGGCGGACGAGAGCCTGTTCTTCAACGGCTATGCCGAGACCGACGGTGCGCTTTCGGTCTACGGCGGTGCCGGCAACGACACGTTCGCCGGCGGCCCTGCCAACGACGCCTTCGTCGGCGGCGCGGGCGACGACATCATGTATGGCCTCGGCGGCATGGACTGGCTGGAGGGCGGCCTCGGTGCCGACACGATGCGCGGAGGGCCGGGCAACGACCTGTTCGTCTATCAGTCTGCGGCTGAGTCGACGGCGGCGAAGACGGACCACATCCTCGACTTCGAATATGTGTCGGACCACATCGACCTCATCCGGATCGACGCGAACACCAGCGCGGCGGGCGATCAGGCGTTCAGCTTCATCGGTTCGAGCGCCTTCAGCCACACCGCCGGAGAGCTTCGCGCCTACCAGTCCGGCGCCAGCTGGTTCGTCGAAGGCGACGTCGACGGCGACGGCAATGCCGACCTCGTCATCCAGGTCGACACCGCCGCCAGCCATGCCCTCATCACCGGCGACTTCCTCCTTTAGGGGGACGAGGGACGGTCGCCGTGACCGTCCCTGGCCGGCCCGGAGGGGAGCCGCCGGGCAGGCCGTTCCCGACGCCGCGGCGGACGCTTTCACCTCTAAGCCCCTGAAGTTGCGGGAAGCTCTGTTGCGCGGTTCGCCGCGCTGCTACGACCGCCCGAACTGGGGAGGAATTCGTGTCGCAAAATCTTTTCATTGGCAACGCCAAGCCCGCCGATGTCGTAATCAGTCCGGACGGCGGCCGGATCTATTCCGCCGGGACTGACGGCTGGATCCGCGTCTACAGCACCGCCACGGGCGCCCAGGTCAATGCCTGGCATGTGGGGAAATCGCTCGGCGGAATGGACCTTTCGCAGGACGGAAGCTTCATCATGGTCGTCGATCGCGCGCCCCTCGCGATGACGACCACGGTCAATTACGAAGAGTTCTACACGATCGGCGCCTACAAGGTAAGCACGGCGACCGGCGCGGTCACCACCTACACCACCAATGTGAGGAGCCTGAACTACACGTTCTACGATGTGGCGCTGCTGTCGAACGGCCAGGCGATCTTTTCGCAGGACTTCAAGGGGTCGAGCGTTGTCACCCTGAAGGTGCTGACCCTCGCGACCGGCTCGTTTACCGACACCGGATATTATATCGGCCAGGACTCCGCGCTGACCCGCTCCGGTGACGGCTCGAAGGTGCTGATCGGCGAGGAGAACAGATCCAGTGGGCCCCTCGACATCTACACCGCCGGAACGGGAGTGACCGACCGGATCGAGTCGCGCGATTT
>Ga0070660_100000761_pt1 | contig 21400 bp, 18 predicted proteins | sample KBSC33metaG_FD_64670 | JGI IMG/M metagenome (GOLD analysis project Ga0070660, IMG submission 64670) | Corn rhizosphere microbial communities from Kellogg Biological Station, Michigan, USA - KBS C3-3 metaG | ecosystem: Host-associated > Plants > Roots > Rhizosphere > Soil ... | reverse complement strand
ATCGATCGCCTGCGAGCCCGGCGCGAGCACGCACGCGGCGCGCGAAAAAGGCGACGCACTCGAAGCCGATACGCCGGGCAGCAACGGCACGCGCACGTTCACCGTAGAGCGGGACTTTACGATTGCGTTCACGACGCACATCGAACACGACGACACCGTCGTCTGGCAAATACACGACGCGCGCGATGCCGTGCGCGCGAGCGGCCGTCTGCACGTAAGCGCCGGTGCGCGCACGACCACGCTGCGCTGCCGTTCGCCGCTGGCCGGCTATTTCGCGGTCTCGGCGCGGCTCGCGGACGCAGGGGCTGCATTGCCGGCCCGTGGCACCCGCCCCGCGGGCATCGCCACGTTCGGTGTGCTGCCCGATGTGGCCCGCGTGCTGCCGGCGCCGACCTATTCGCACGAAGATCAGCATCGTTTCGGCGGACAGGGGACCAACTACCTCGCGCCCGGCGAAACCTGCTGCGATGGAGACGGCTATCGGCCGCTCTACCCGACGCTCGGCTTCTCGTGGGCCAACGACAATCGCAACTGGTACATGAAAGAGGAGGAAAAGGCCGATACGTTCAAGCCCGGTACCGAGACGCTCGCGCGCTACTTCAGACAGGGCGACATCATGCGGCTCATCCAGCTCGACGGCATTCCGGGCTGGGCGAGTCCCACCGGCCAGCGCACGCACAGCTATGCGCCGTCGTCCGAGGCCGCCTATCGCAGCTACATGCGCCGGGTCGGCGAGGACTCCGCGGCCATTCGAGCGCGCTACTTTCCGAATCAATCGAATAATTACTATCAAACGACCTGGGAGCCCGACTACGACGGCGGACTGCCCTGGCGCGATACCGATGCCCACTTCGTCGCGCTTTATCGCGCGACCTACGAGTCGATTCATGCGACCGATCCGCACGCCGTCGTCATGGGCACCGCCAACGCATCGGTACGCGAAAACACACGCTGGCTCAAGCGCCTCGCGCCGCTGGGCCTCGCGCACTACCTCGACGGCCTGGCGATTCACGGTTATTACGATGTCGGCTGCTCGCCGTCGCACCCGCCCGAACGGCTCGCAACCAGTTCGGAGGCCGCCCGCGCCGCGAATGCGCTGCCCGCTTCGATGCGCGAGCTGCGTCGCGCGATGGTTCAGTATCTGAAACCCGGGGCCAAACTTTTCGCGACCGAAACCGGTATCAGTTATGACATCGGTACCGCCTACGGCGCCAACTACCCCACGCAGAACGTGCTCTTCGCCCAGGGCGCCGTCGTCGCGCGCACGCACTTGATTCTGCTCGGCGAGGGTGCGGATATGACCTACGTATTCTATTCGTCGGACACGCCCGACTCGCCGCCCGGCTACGGGCTGTTCTTCGATTTGTCCAACCCGAAAGGCAGCTACGGCTCCAACGACATCAGCCCGAAACCCGCCGCCATGGCCGTCGCGGCCATGACGCGCATCATCGACGGCACGACTACGCTCGGCTATCTCAAGGACGTCCCCTCGGGCGTCTACGGCTATGCGTTCCAACGCTTGAACGGCGGCAAGATCGTCACCGCCTTGTGGACGCACAACAATGCCGTGTGGAGCGCCGCGACCGGCTTTAGTGCGACCTACACCGTGCCGTACTCGCTGAAGGTCGACGATGACGGCACCTCCGGCAATGTCACCGTGCTCGATGTCATGGGCAACGCCGCATCCATGCCCTACAGCAACGGCCGCATTACGCTGCCACTCAGCGAATCGCCGATCTACGTCGTCTCGTCGAACCGCAACGCCATGATGTCCCACGTTACCGTTCCCGCGGGCTATACCGGGCAGTGACCTGGGGCGGCGCGCACCGACATGCGAAGGCGCGCCGGCTCGCATATCGCGGCCGGAGCTTCGCCGTGCAGCGCGAAAGTATCGAGACCATCTGACAACATCTCGCGCTTTTCCGACGCTGCGCGAGGCGCGTCGCGCCGCGCCGCATATGATGCGACGCAGCCAGTCCATTAGCTTTCACCCCGTGCACGATTCTTTTTCGGCGTCGAACCATGGCGCCGGGAATCCGGGCTGGCTGCCACGAACGCTGCAAGGCGAATGTCCGCGAGCGGCGCCGATGTCGTCGCGACGATATTGCTCTCATGACCAAACGCATCGCTATTCTGATCTTCGACGCGTTTTCACTCGTCGAAGTGAGTTCGGTCGCCGAGGTGTTCCGGCTCGCCGACGAGATCGAACTCGAACGCGAAGTCGCAGCGCAGGAGCACTCAGGCGCGCCGACGGGCCCCGGCACAGGCTCGGCCCCCGGTGCGGGCGCGACGCATACAGGGCAGCCCCCGCCGCCATCGTCGCGCACAAGTCCGGCACCGCGCGCCGAGCCGCGGGTACAGGCTCACGTCGAGCCGCAAGGCATGCCCGAAGCACATGAGCCGCCCGAACCCTACGAGCTCGTCGTCGTGTCGGACGTCGGCGGCAGTATTGCGAGCAGCGGCGCCATGCGCGTCTGGTCGGAGCGGCTCGAAGACGACGGCGCGCGCGGTTTCGATGTGCTCTTCATCGCCGGCGGCCCGGGCGCTGCTCTCGCGAAAACCGACGAAGCCTTTCTGCGCCATCTACGTGCAGTGCTCGAGAAGACCCGCATCGTGAAGGCGATCGGCGAAGGATTCGCCATCCTGGCCGCCGCCCATGCCGTGAGCGAACATCCGGAAGCGGGATCTCCCGTGCCCAGCGTGCCGCTCGCGATCGGCGCAGCCGCGGGAAGTCCACCGTTGATCGAGCAGCCCGTCGCGCTCGACGATCCCCTCGGCCCGATCGCCGCCGCGCTGTCGATCGTCAAACGCGATCGCGGCGCCGATGCCGCTCGCGAGATCTCCGAACGCTCGGTGCCGGGCGCGTGGCGGCGTCTCGGCGCCGTGCTCGGCGAGCTCGATGAAGGCGGTGCGCGCGAGAAGATCAACGCCGCGGCACGATGGATGCGCGAAAACTACGGCCGCCCCATTTCGGTCGCCAAGGCCGCGCAAGTCGCCGCGATGAGCGAGCGCAGCTTCTTGCGCCGCTTCAAATCGCAAATGGGTCTCACACCGTCGGAATATCTGCTGCGTGCCCGGCTCGACGCCAGTTGTCTGCTGCTGGTCGCAACCGATCTGCCGGTGGACAAGATCGCCCGCCGTTGCGGGGTGAGCAGCGGCGACGGGCTCGCGAAGATTTTCCGCAAGCGGCTCGCGATCTCACCGACCGAATACCGGATCGCCGAGCGCCGGCGCACGAGTCAGCGCAGCTAGGATCGGCCCTACGAGGCGATCCCGTTCGGCAACTCGCCGAGGCGCCGCACTTCGGGCGACTCGAGCCAGCCGGGCGAGCGCGCGCAATACAGCAACATCGGCAACGCATCTTCGCCCCAAAAGAGCTGGCGATTGAGCCGGAACGTCGGCACGCCGAATACGTCGAGCGCGATCGCATCGTCGAGATTGCGCTGCAGCCGCGACTTCGTCTCCTCGTGTTCGACGAGCCGCTCGCCATGCGGCATGCCGACCGCGCTGCAAAGATCCGCGAAACCGTCGGGCGTCGACGGATCGCGGCCATCGCGCCAAATAAAACGAAACATCGTGCAAACGGTGGGGAGATCGGCACCGATGGCGGCCGCGAGCAGCAGTGCCTTCGTCGAATCGAACGGATGCACCGGCGGCATCTTGAACGGAATGCCGAGCTGTTCGGCACGAAACAGCGCGTGACGATAGGTGAACGCCCGTTTGGGCGGCACTTCGCTCGCCGGTCGCTGCCCCCAGTGGCGATAGAGCGCATGGACCGAAACGGGCACGAGGGCGAACGGCATGCTGGGCCATTTGTCGTGCTGCTCGAGCAGGAGATACGAGAACGGCGACACGAAGTCGTAGAACCACAGCGGCATGGCCGCATCGATACTGTGCTTCATTGTTGTCTCCCGTTGCACCCTGGACCGCCTCGAGCCGTGCGACGCCGCCGGACTACCCGGCCACGCCGCGCGTATCTTGAATCTTACGCGCGCTGCCTTGCGGCGTGCGCGCCCCCTCAGGTCTTTTTCGCGAGCCGCTCCCGGACAAACCCGATGTGTTCTCGCAGCACGTAAAACTGGTCCGCGTAGGCAAGCGGCATCTTGAGCCGGTTGACCGATGCCTCGATTTCGTCGAGGCGGTCGACGAGCGCCGAACGCTCGCTTTCGGACGTGTCGCTGAGCGAAGCGCGCTCGAGCGCGATCAGCGAACCATACCAGCGATAAATGCGCGACTTCACACGCCACGCATAAAGCGACGGCACGAGACGCAGCCCCGGAATCAGCACGACGACGATCGGCACGATCAACACGATGAGCCGGTCGGCGAGGCTCGCCAACCAGAACGGCATCAGACGATAGAGAAAACTCTTGCCGGACTTGTAGTAGCGCGCGGCGTCATCGCTGATGGGAAAATCGTGCGCGATCGGCGCCGGGAACTCGCCCGCGCGCTGCAGCAGGTTCGGCCGGCCGTTGACCGCACGCGCAGCCTCGATCAGGAGATCCGATAGCGCGGGGTGCAGCGAATCGCGAGCGATCAGCTCGACCGTCGGCGCGAGCGTGTGGACCGTGCGCGGAGGCTCGTTCTTGCCGAGATCGAACGCGCCCATCGGCAAGACGACATCGGTCAGATAGGGAAAGCGCCGCGTGTACGCATCGGCCTGGGAAAACGAGAAGAGCCGCACGCCTCGCGTGCGCGTGAGCCGGGCCATCACAGGGACTTGCGCCGAATCGCCGGAAAAGAACGCGGCATCGATGCTTCCTTGCGTCAAGGCATCGGCCGCTTGTTCGCCGGTAAATGGCAGCAACGTGGTACTGCCGCCCGGCTCGATCCCGTTGGCCTTCAACAGCGTGAGCGCCAAGGCGCGTGCGCCGCTGCCTTCGGGCCCGATCGCCAAGCGCTTGCCGGCGAACGCGGACAGCCTCGTGTACCGGGCGTGTCCGTTGTAGAACACGGCGAGCGGCACATAGGCGACGCTGCCGAGCGACACGAGCCCTTTCGGCACGGGCCGCGGTGCCGCGCCGCCGTCGGCCGTCGAGGCGGCGTCCGACGCAGCCGACGGCGGCGTACCATCCGATGCGGCCAGCGCCAGCGCCAACGTGGAGGCGGATGGCGACACCCCGGGAGCCGGCGCGGCGGACGCTGAGGCCGCGACCGGCTGGGAGGCCGATGAACCCGACGAAGCCGACGACGCCGACGAAGGCGCCGACGCGCTCGCCGCCGACAAGTCAGGCGGCGGCGCCACGAGTCCGCTTTGCACGAAACCGACATCGACACCCGAGTGCGCGTTGGAAAGCCGCTCCAGGTTCTCCTGCGACCCTTCCGAACTCAGCACGATCAGCTTGATGCCGTTGCGCGCCAGAATGCGCCGATAGCCGATGGCGGCGTTCCAGAACGAGCTGCCCGGCGGGCCCGCGGTGATGGTGAGCGTGGTCGGCGGCGCAGGCTGAATGAGGCGGATGGCACCCCAGATTGCGGCCGCCGATACGAGCAGGATCGGGCCGAACGAGACCGCGAGATCGCGCCAGGAAATGGCTACGAAACGCGCGACGAGGCGCGGCGCGCGGCGTGGGCGGTCGGAAGTGGGTTTCATCGATAGTGGGATCGGACACGTCGGAACAGTGAACGTCGCGCCGCCGTGTCTTGGACCGCGGCGCCCGCCGATGGTACAGGATTCGCGCCGTCGCGCATGCCGTTCGCCGCCAGGGCACGTCCTTTGCTGCAATGCAACGAAACCGGTTCCATGAGACAATCTCAGCTTTGCGGCGAGCCGCATGGGGAACGGCGCCCGTTCACGGGCGCGCCCCGGCAGCGGCTGTGCCGCGTATCCTTGGTTTCCGCTGTTACGTCTTGCCCAGTCCCGCCGCCGAGCCTATGTCCGCCGAGTCCGCCTCCGCATCTCAACCCGCGTTGTCCGATCGCATGGCGACCGCGCGCATCGTCAGCGTCGTTTGTTTCACGTTCATCTGCTATTTGACGATCGGGATCCCGCTGCCCGTCTTGCCGGGCTTCGTCAACGGCGACCTCGGCTTCGGCTCGGTCCTGGCCGGCGCGGCCGTCAGCGTCCAATACGCGGCGACACTCGCTTCGCGTCCGCACGCAGGCCGCAGCGCGGACGCACGGGGCGCCCGGCGCACCGTGCTCACCGGCCTTGCCGCGTGCGGTGCGAGCGGCGCGCTGCTGCTCATCGCCAGCATGTTGACCGAGTGGCGTATCGCAAGCCTTGGCGTCCTCTTGCTCTCGCGGCTCGTTCTCGGCTTCGGCGAGAGCTTCGTCGGCACGGGCGCGATTCTCTGGGGCATCGGACGCGTCGGCGCGCATCACAGCGCGCGCGTGATTTCGTGGAACGGCGTCGCCACCTACGGCGCCATTGCCGTCGGCGCGCCGGCCGGCGCCGCGCTGGCCCATGCGCTCGGCGGCCCGTGGGCGCTCGGCGCCGTCACCGTCGTCCTCGCGGCGCTCGGCTACGCGTTCGCGCGCCGGGTCGCGCCGGTCCCGCCTGTCCATGGCGAACGGATGTCGTATGCAAGCGTCTTCATGCGCGTCCTGCCCCATGGCCTTGGCCTCGCGCTCGGCACCGCGGGCTTCGGCGCCATCGCGACATTCATCGCGCTCTACTATGCCGCGCGCGGCTGGCAACACCCGGCTCTCGCGCTCAGCGTATTCGGCATGCTGTTCGTCGGCGCCCGCCTCGCATTCGCCAATGCCATCAAAACATATGGCGGGTTGCGCATCGCCATCGCATCGTTCTCGCTGGAATGCGCCGGCCTGATCCTGCTGTGGCTGGCCGGCACCCCGCATGCCGCGCTGGCCGGTGCGGCGCTGACCGGCTTCGGCTTTGCGCTCGTCTTCCCCGCACTCGGCGTCGAGGCCGTGGGACTCGTGCCACCCGCGAGCCGCGGTGCGGCGCTGTCGGCGTACTCGGTGTTCTTCGACCTCTCGCTTGGCCTCATGGGGCCCCTGGCGGGCTATGTCGCAGGCGCCTTCGGGTATGGCTCGGTGTTCCTCATGGCTGCCCTGGCCGCCGCCGCAGCCGCAGTGCTGAGCGCGAGCCTCTACGTACGTTACGTGCGCAACGGCGCCGCCCCGGCGTTTTAGGCCGCGTCGTTCGAATCCTGCGGTGAGCCGCCCGATGTCCGCTCATTGGGCATGCCAGTCATACGATGACTGATGACATGAGCTGCGGCTCCGCTCGCCCGCAATCGCACTAGCTCCGCGGGTTTACGAGATTTCTCAGCCGGAACGGTTCGGAACTACACTGCTCGACGTAGTACGACAACATAAGACTCAGCGCGGGCCGCGCGTCCCTTTGCCGCTCGCCGACCCTATCCAGGAGGCGTTCCAAATGACAGCAAAAAGCCGTCGTCGTGCATCATCGATTTCCGCCATATCGAACGTCCGCCTCACGCGCCGCGCATTCGTCGGCCTCGGCGGTGCGGCACTCGCCGGCACGCTCGGACCGCTGAGCGCCGTGCGCGCGTTCGCCGCGGCGCCCAGCATTCCCCAGGTCGATCTCATTTGGGGCGAACACGGCGCGGCCGCGAGGATCGCGGCGATGGTGGCGCATGTTTCGAAGACGCTCTTTCGTCCGCGCGATTACGACGTGACGGCTTACGGCGCACAGTCCGTGAGCGTCGTGGCGGCCACCTCGCCCTACACGAACGTGGCCAAGTCGCCTGTCAGCCCGGGCTCCGAGAAGACGCCCGCCCCCAATGCGTTCGACTCGCGCCCCGCATTCCTGGCCGCGATCGACGCCTGCCACCGCGAAGGCGGCGGTCGTGTCGTCGTTCCGGCCGGCAATTGGTACTGCGCTGGGCCGATCGTCCTGCAAAGCAACGTCCGCTTTCACCTGAGCGCGAACTGCACGATCTATTTCAGCCCGAACCCTGCCGACTACGCGAAGGACGGCCCCGTGGATTGCGGCGCCAACGGCCGGCTCTACTACAGCCGCTGGCAGGCCGACGACTGCCTGAACTTCGGCGCTCCGGTCTATGCGCGCAACGCGATCAACATCGCGTTGACGGGCGAAGGTCCGAGTTCGGTGCTCAATGGGCAAGCCATGACGCCGTTCTCCGGCAGCGGCAACAACAGCGTCTGCTGGTGGACGTACAAGGGCTCGTCCGGCGCCTACGGAGCAGGCGCATCGGTGCCGAGCCAGGCGTATGCCAACCCGAACAACGTCGATTTGCGTCTCGTGGCGCCCGGCATCTCCGACGCGCTCTATGCGCTGCTGACCTCGCCCAGCACCCCGTGGCAGCAGGACCAGAACTACTTGCCGGCGCTTTCCGAAGCCGGCGTGCCCGTCGAAAAACGCATCTTCGGGCTCGGCCATTATCTGCGTCCGTGCCTGGTGGAATTCATCGACTGCAAGAACGTGCTGATGGAAAACTACCAGACGCAAAACACGCCGTTCTGGCAGCACCATCCCACGGCCTGCATGAACGTCGTGTTTCGCGGCGTGACGACCGACAGCATCGGTCCCAACAACGACGGGTTCGATCCCGAGGCCTGCACCAACGTCCTCGTGGAAAACTGTACGTTCAATACCGGCGACGATTGCATCGCCATCAAATCGGGCAAGAATCTCGACACCGAATACGGGCCGGCCAAACGCCATTTGATTCGCGATTGCACGATGAACAGCGGCCATGGCGGCATTACGCTCGGCAGCGAGATGGGCGGCGGCGTCGAGCAGATCTTCGCGACGAACCTGTCGATGCTCAACGCAAATTGGCAAACCAATCCGCTCAATATCGCCATTCGCGTGAAAACGAACATGAATCGCGGCGGCTACGTGAAGGACTTCCACGTCAAAGGCGTGACGCTGCCGAACGGCGTCAGTCTCAAAGGCGGTGGCTACGGCAGCGCGTTTCTCGCCGGCAGTCCGATCAATGCGAGCGTGCCGCTGGGCGTCGTCACGCCGGCGGCCGGCAATCCGGCAGCGGCTCAAGGCGGAATCGTCACGTTCGACTGCGACTATCAGCCCGCTAACGATGCCGTCAGAACGCGGCCGCCCGTCGTGCAAAACATCACGATATCGGACGTCAAGGCAAGCAACGTGACGTTGAACGGCGTAACCGCCTCCTGTTTTCAGGCGATCGTCGCGCAAGGTCCCGTCGCATCCGACTACAACGGACCCACACCCGCGCCGACCGTCGTGCCGATCTCGGGCGTCTCGATCAGCAACTGCGACTTCGGCACCCCGGTCGCGGCGGGTCCTGCCACGGTCACCTCGCCCGGGCCGATTTATGCCTACAACGTGAACGCGATCACGCTCTCGAACACGGTCATCGCGGGCCAGATCGTCAACACGACGATCGTCGACAAGCGCTAAGCCCTCGGGGCGGGATGGAATGGAGATTGCTCGCTACGGACCTGCGTAGCGCTGTTTCTCCGGAGCATCCCGCCATGAGCAAGGCAAACCAGAGTCCGTCATATCCGTTCGCGTCCGGCGGTTGGGGATCGCTGAAAGCGGTAACGAACATCCTCGCGCAGGAGAAGGTCACACTGAAAGACAGTGCGGTTCTGCTCAGGCAGAACAAGCCCGACGGATTCATGTGCGTCAGTTGTTCGTGGGCAAAGCCGGCCGATCCTCACACGTTCGAGTTCTGCGAAAGCGGAGCAAAAGCGACCGCGTGGGACCTCACTGCGAAGCGCATGACGCCCGAGTTCTTCGAACTCAATACGGTGAGCTCGCTGCTGAACTGGCACGACCACGACCTCGAGGAGGCCGGAAGACTCACCGCGCCGATGAAGTACGACGCTGCCACCGATCGATACGTCGAAGTCAGTTGGGAGGACGCCTTTTGCGAGATCGGCCGGGAACTGGCCGCGCTCGATCCCAAGAGCGTCGTTTTCTACACGTCGGGGAGAGCATCCCTCGAAACGTCATACATGTATCAGCTTTTCGTGCGAATGTATGGCTGCAACAACCTTCCCGACAGCTCGAACATGTGCCACGAGAGCACCAGCGTCGGACTGAAGGAAGCCATTGGAGTCGGGGTCGGCACGATCACGCTCGAAGACTTCGAAAAGACCGACCTGATGTTTTTCTTCGGACAGAACGTCGGCACCAACAGTCCTCGAATGCTCCACCAGTTGCAGGAAGCACGCAGACGCGGCGTTCCCATCATCACGTTCAATCCGCTGGTCGAGCCGGGCCTCGTTTCGTTCGCGAACCCGCAGTCGCCCGTGCAGATGTTGACACCCGCGCAGACACAGATCAGCACGCAGTACCACCAGGTAAAGACGGGCGGCGATACGGCCGCGATCCTCGGCATCTGCAAGGCGGTCATCGAAGCGGACGATCGAGCCAAAGCGCAGGACTTGCCTCGCGTTGTCGATGTCGCCTTTATCGATGAACACACGATCGGCTTCGAGGAGTTCGCTGCCTGTGCCCGGGCAACCGACTGGAGCGAGATCGAACGTGTGAGCGGCCTCACGCGCGCTGCGCTGCTCGATGCGGCCGACGAATACATGCGGGCGAACGCGGTAATGGCGCACTACGGGATGGGTTTGACCCAGCATCGGCTCGGCGTGCAGAACGTCCGCATGCTCACCAACCTTTTGCTGTTGCGCGGGAACATCGGCAAGCCGGGCGCCGGCCCCTCGCCGGTGCGCGGACACTCCAACGTGCAGGGCCAGCGCACGGTGGGCATCACCGAGAAGCCGGAACTGGCACCGCTCGATCAGCTCGCGACGCAGTTCTCGTTCGAGCCCCCGAGGAGCAAAGGGCTGAACACCGTTGAAGCGTTCGAAGCGATGCTGAAAGGCGAGGTCAAAGCCGTCGTCAATCTGGGCGGCAATCTCGTACGCTCGGTCCCGGATCGGCTGCGCACGGAACCGGCATGGGCAGGTCTGCGCTTGACCGTCAATGTGGCGACGAAGCTCAACCGCAGCCACCTCGTTCACGGCGAAGTCTCGTACGTCCTCCCGTGCCTGAGCCGAATCGAAATTCACCGTACGCCACTAGGCGAACAAGCCGTGTCGATGGAAGACAGCACGGGCTGCATGCATGGCTCCAAAGGCGTCACGGAACCCGCCAGCGAAAAAGCCCGGCCGGAACAATACATCGTGGCGGGCATCGCCAAAGCAACGCTGGGCGAGCGTTCCACCGTCGACTGGGACGCCTGGCGCGACGACTACTCGCTCGTGCGCGACGAAATCGCCAAGACGTATCCCGACATCTTCCACGACTTCAACGCGCGCATGTGGCAGCCGGGCGGCTTCCACCGGCCGCTTGCCGCACGTCATCGCCAGTGGAAAACCCAATCGGGCAAGGCCGAGTTCCTCACACCCCACTCGCTGGGCGAAGACCCCGACATGCCGGAGAAAGTGCCTGAAGCGCTGCGTCTGATGACATTGCGCAGCGACAGCCAGTTCAACACGACGATCTACAACACCGGAGACCGTTTTCGCGGCGTGAAGAACACGCGCATGGTCATTCTGATGAATAAAGCGGATATCGAAAAACGTCACTTGCATGAAGGCCAGAAAGTGACGCTGCAGACGATCGCCGACGACGGCATCGATCGGCGCCTCGAAGGGCTCGAAATCAAGGCGTATGCGATACCCGAGGGTTGTATCGGCGGCTACTACCCGGAATGCAACGTATTGCTGCCGCTTTGGCACTACGCGAAGGAAAGCAAGGTCCCGGGTGCGAAGTCGATCCCGGTGCGCATCGTCTAGTACGCGCGCGACTGCCTTACCGTGATGGTGCCGCGCGGGAACGAAGCATGCTGAGCGGAACGCGAACGGCTCCTTGCCGCGTCTCACCTTGAGAGGTCGATACCATGCCCTACGTGCCCACCATCACGACGATGATTCGTCTCGATCACTCCCACGCCGTATCTGCATTTCATCGCTACGGTAGCGAAACCGCATGGTGGCGCAAACGTGCGATCGTCACCTCCGTCTGCAGAGCGCTTGAAATACATGCACAGCTCGAAGAAGAATTCTTCTACCCTGCCCTTGCGCGCATCGCACCGACTGACGAAATTCTGAAGAAGAGCCAGCCGGAGCATGACCAACTGCGCGAAATCATCGCGAAGCTGCGTGGCATGGGCCCGGAGAACGCCGCATACGATTCGCTGTTCATGGAGTTGATGCGCGATACCCTGCACCATGTCGCCGATGAGGAAACGAAGCTGCTACCTCTCGCGGAGCGCGCGCTCGGTCCCGAATTGCGCACGCTGGGTGCACAAATGATGCGCCGGCGAATGCAGTTGCTGGGAGAACATCCCGTCGAGATGGCAGTCAATACGGCCGGTACATTCCCTGTTGCCACAGCCGTCGTGGCGACCGTGCTCGCCTGCGGCGTGGCGCGGCTCGTCAGGGGCAATCGACACGCGCGCGCGGCATGAACCGCCGCGCCGCCGCGCATTGTCCGACACGGGCGCCCGCTCATGCCCTTCCCCTCTGATCGCGACGAGTTTCCGCCCGAGCGCTTCGTGTATCGCGGCTACAGCGTGACCGTGCACACACAGCGCAACGAGCGCAACAGCTGGCTCGCCGTCATCGATGTCGAACGCGACGGACAACCCGTGCAACTGGAGGGACCCGAGACCTTCGTACCGTTTTGGAGCACGCGGGAGGAAGCGCAACGGGCGGGCATCGAACGCGTGCGCTACCTATTGGATCAGCGCGACGGAGTGCTCGCCCTTCGCAACCCGGCGCGGCCGAGATGAGGGCGCCGCCTGACCGAACCTTACCTTATTCCAAACGGTTCCTTGATTTTCCATACGACGGCCACCTACGATAGTGAGCCTCCCCCCTCTCTTGGAGAGGCTCATGCCGTCCTGGAAACCCGATCCGACGTTCTACCCGTCTGCCCGGCTCGCCGCAGACGCTCCCCCGGAAACGCTGGCCTACGTGGCGAGCTTCGATCCGAAGCGCGCCACGCCCGACGAAATCGCCGTCGTCGATCTCGATGCGGATTCGCCGAGCTACGGCACCATCGTTCACCGCGTCGCCATGCCCAATACCGGTGACGAGCTGCATCACTTCGGCTGGAACGCCTGCAGCTCGTGCCTGTGTCCGAACGCGCCCCACCCGCACTCCGAGCGCCGCTATCTCGTCGTGCCGGGGCTGCGCTCGTCGCGCATCCACATCCTCGATACGAAGCCCGACCCACGCCGCCCGGCCATCGTACGCGTGATCGAGCCCGAGGAGCTCAAACGCAAAGCGGGCTATACGCGCCCGCATACCGTCCATTGCGGCCCGCAGGGAATCTACGTGACCGCGCTCGCGAATGCCGAGGGCGAAGCGCCGGGCGGTGTCATGCTCATCGATCACGAGACGTTCGATGTCCGCGGCCGCTGGGAAATCGAGCGCGGACCGCAAGAGCTCGCCTACGATGCCTGGTGGCATCTCGGCTTCGACACGCTCGTGTCCAGCGAATGGGGGCTGCCGGCCACGTTCGAAAACGGCCTCGTGCCCGAAGTACTGCTCGGCGGAAAGTATGGCCATCGGCTCCACTTCTGGGATCTCAACACACGCAAACACCAGCAAACCCTCGATTTTGGCGCCGAACATCAACTCGTCTTCGAGCTGCGGCCGGCGCACGATCCGACCAAGGCCTACGGCTTCGTCAATTCGGTCATCAGTTTGAAGGACCTGTCGGCATCGATCTGGACCTGGTATCGAGACGGCAACCGCTGGGCCGCGCGCAAAATCATCGAAATCCCGGCCGAACCGGCGGACCCGGGGATGCTGCCGCCGATGCTCAAGGGGTTTTCCGCCGTCCCGCCGCTCGTCACCGATATCGCGCTTTCGCTCGACGACAAATCGCTGTTCGTCGCCTGCTGGGGCACCGGCGACATGCACCGCTACGACGTTTCCGATCCGTTTCACCCGGAGTTGACGGGCACGGTGCGCGTGGGCGGCATCGCCTCGCGCGCCACGCATCCGTGTGCGGACGGCCGTCCCCTCAACGGGGGACCGCAAATGGTCGAAGTCAGCCGTGACGGCAAACGTGTCTACTTCACGAACTCGCTTTACGGCGCGATCGACGAACAGTTCTATCCCGACGGCATCGCCGGCTGGATGGTCAAGCTCGATGCGCCAGCCGGCGGCGGGCTCGAGTTCGACCGGGAGTTCTATCTGCCGTGGCATGACACCCATCGGCCACATCAGATCCGGCTCGAAGGCGGCGACGCGTCGTCGGATTCCTACTGCTACCCGTGAGACGCCGCGGGAGGCGTGGGATCCGTATGAGTGCGACACTGAGCGTGGCAAGCGCCGCCACCACCGCGACGAGCTGGGTAGCCATCGTCGGCAGCGGCGTCTTTCACGGCGTCAATCCGGCCATGGGATGGCTCTTCGCGACTGCCCTCGGGCTGCAGCGCGGCAGCCGTCAGGCGCTTTGGGCCGCGCTGCCGCCGCTGGCGCTCGGACACGCCGTGTCGGTATTCGCCGTGACGAGCTCGGCGCTCGCGTTCGGCGTGCTCGCCCGTACGCTGCATATGCAGCTCGCGCTCGGGGCGATGCTGATCGCATGGGGCATCTATCACCATCTCTACGGGCATCGGCACCGCATCGCAGTGGGCATGACGGCTGGATTCGCGGGGCTGGCCTTGTGGTCCGCCGCGACGGCGACGCTGCATGGCGCCGGGCTGATGCTGGTTCCCGCGCTGATGCCGCTTTGCACGAGCGGCGCGTTCGGACCACCGGGCGGGCCGCTCGGTCCTGCCGCCGCGGCCACGCTGCTGCATACGGCCGTTGCAACCGCGACCAGCGCGATCCTCGCGTTCGTTGCCTATCAGTATGTGGGGCTCGGCGTCTTGCGGCGCGGCTGGATCAACTTCGACTGGCTCTGGTCGGCCGCTCTCGTCGCGGCCGGCACGTTCCTGATGGCGTTCGGCTGAAACCCCGTCCTGCGCGCGCCGCAACCGCTGTGCCCGGCGTTGGTAAGCCGATCCGATGTCTTCCGCGAACGATCGTCATCGGCGGGCAGCGTCGAAGCGTTTGCGCAGCCCCTGCCAACACTCGAAGTAGCGCGCCTGCAACTGAGCGCTTTCGAGCGCGAAACGCGTCGGCCGCAATAACGTGCGCGTCTCGAACATGAAAGCGAGCGTGTCGGCCACCTTTTGCGGCTTGGTCGTATCCATCGTCGACGCCTTTTCGAACGTGGCCGCATCGGGGCCGTGTCCGGCCATGCAGTTGTGCAGGCTCGCACCGCCCGGCATGAAGCCCTCCTCTTTTGCATCGTAGACGCCGTGGACCAGCCCCATGAACTCGCTCGCGACATTGCGATGAAACCAGGGCGGTCGGAAGGTATCTTCGCCCGCAAGCCAACGCGGCGGGAAAATCACGAAGTCGAGCGAATCGACACCCGGCGTGTCGCTTGGCGATTGCAGCACGAGGAAGATCGACGGATCGGGATGATCGAAGCTGATCGAACCGATCGCGTTGAAGCGGCGCAAATCGTACTTGTAAGGCGCGTAATTGCCGTGCCACGCCACGACGTCGAGCGGCGAGTGTCCGATATCGGCGCGCCAGAGCAAGCCGTCGAGCTTTGCCACCAACTCGAAGGCGCCCTCCCGGTCTTCGTATGCGGCCCGCGGCGTCAGGAAGTCGCGCGGATTCGCGAGCCCGTTCGAGCCGATCGGTCCCAGATCGGGCAGGCGCAGCAGTGCACCGAAATTCTCGCAGACGTAACCGCGGGCGCTTGCGTCCGGCAGCGCCACCGAAAATCGCACGCCGCGCGGAATGACGGCGATCTCCGACGGTTCGACGTCGATCCGTCCCATCTCCGTGGCGATCGCCAGGCGCCCCGCTTGCGGCACGATCAGCAGCTCGCCGTCCGCGCTATAGAAAAAGCGGTCATGCATCGAGCGATTGGCCGCATAGAGATGGATCGCGCAACCCGACATCGCTGCGGCACTGCCGTTGCCGGCCATCGTAACGAGCCCTTCGACGAAATCGGTCGGCGTATCGGGCAGCGCCAGCGGGTCCCATCGAAGCTGGTTCGGCGGCGTGGGTGGAACTTGAGCGAAGTTCGCGACGAGTCGCGGCGATGGCCCGCCAGCATCGTCCGCCGGCATGCGCTCGAAAGGCTGGTGGACTGCCGCCGGGCGGATTCGGTAAAGCCACGAGCGGCGGTTATGCGCGCGCGGTGCCGTGAACGCGGTCCCCGACAGTTGCTCGGCGTACAGGCCGTACGGTGCGCGCTGCGGGGAATTACGGCCGACGGGCAGCGCGCCCGGTAGCGCTTCGGTGGCGAACTCGTTGGCAAAACCCGACTGATAGCCGTCAGGCCCGCTGTGGGGAGAGGCTGAGTGCATGAATCCTATCTCCGTGGTGCTTCTGGATTTACGCATGGTAAAACCAATTACTCATTGTTGATTCAACGTAAACCCTGATAGAGCAGTACCGGACAATATCGATATAAGTAACGACGAAGTAACGAAACGATGCTGCCGGCCAGGGTGCTGCTACCATCGACACAGCACCCCTCCCACGCCTGCCCATGATCCCCCCGACCATTCCCGCGCTCCTCGAACACGCTGCCGCTCATCCTTTCTTGCGCGAGCACTTGTCGTCCGGCGGCGACACGCCGCCGGGCTTCGCCTATGCGCACCTGGACGGCTTGCGCCTCGAAAGCGGCTATCAGCCCATCTTCGACGTGAGCATGAACGGCATACAAACGCTCTGGTCCGCGCCCGACAGCGCAGACCGTTTCGGCGACGAGCTGGGCTTTCAGGCACTGACGCTCGCGCCCGGCGGCACCCCGTTCGATCCTTGCGAACGCGTCGAGGACGACCAGGAACTCGTCGCGCGCGATCGCCTCGCGCGCACGCTGCATGCAATCAACTTTTTCGGCTCGCAACAGCACGGGCTGCTTTTTCTGCGCGTGCACGAGCGTCTGCTCAAGAGCGTCAAGTACGATCACGGCCAGCACTTTTCCACGGTGCTCGTCTCGCTCGGCCTCAACCCCGCGCGTATCGTGATCGAACTGCCCGGTATCGCGGTCGCCCATCGCACGTTTCTCGGCTATCTCACGAAGAGTTACCAGCGCTTCGGGTTCAAAGTGGCGGGTAATCTGCCGAATGCCGGACACATCATGTCGGTATCGGACATGGCGCGGCTCGACTTTCTGAAGATCGACGGTGCAGCTGTCTTGAGAGATGCCATGACCAAGCCGCTCATCGCGTACGCCAACCGACTGCACATTCCGCTGATTTTCGATCGAGTGGCGACGGAAGCGCAATTCGATGCGCTCCAGCAGTTCGGTGCGCGCTTCGTGCAAGGGCCGCTGTTCGAGCCGCACGCGCGGATCCGCTAACGCGGGGCATCCCGCTCCAGCGCTTCGCGCGGCGGGGCGATGCTTTCGCGACAACAGACCTGAAAGGAGATCACGATGGCCGAGCCTGCCCGGTTTCACTGGGACGATCCGCTGCTGTTCAACGAGCAGTTGACCGAAGAGGAGCGCATGGTGCGCGACGCGGCGCACGCCTATGCGCAAGACAAACTGCTGCCGCGCGTCACTGAAGCGTTTCGTCACGAGCGCACCGATATCGAGGTCTTCCGCGAAATGGGCGCCATCGGTCTGCTCGGTCCGACCATTCCGGACGAATACGGCGGGCCAGGTCTCAATTTCGTCAGCTACGGCCTGATCGCACGTGAAGTCGAGCGGGTCGACTCGGGCTACCGCTCGATGATGTCGGTGCAGTCGTCGCTCGTGATGGTGCCGATCTACGAGTTCGGCTCGGATGCGCAGAAGGCCCGCTATCTGCCGAAACTCGCCACCGGCGAATGGATTGGCTGCTTCGGGCTCACGGAACCCGATCACGGCTCCGATCCGGGCAGCATGGTCACGCGCGCACGCAAGGTCGAAGACGGCTATGTGCTGACCGGCGCCAAGATGTGGATCACCAATTCGCCGATCGCCGATGTGTTCGTCGTCTGGGCCAAGCTCGACGAAGACGGCAAGGACACCATCCGCGGCTTCATCCTCGAAAAAGGCATGAAAGGCCTCAGTGCGCCGGCCATCCACGGCAAGGTCGGACTGCGCGCATCGATCACCGGCGAAATCGTACTCGACGATGTCCCGGTGCCGCGCGAGAACCTGCTGCCCAATGTAAGCGGCTTGCGCGGACCGTTCACCTGCTTGAATTCGGCGCGCTACGGCATTGCCTGGGGCGCGCTCGGGGCGGCGGAATCATGCTGGCATACGGCGCGTCAGTACGTGCTCGAGCGCAAGCAGTTCGGCCGCCCGCTCGCGGCCAATCAGCTCGTGCAAAAGAAGCTCGCCGACATGCAAACCGAAATCACGCTCGGCTTGCAAGGCGTGCTGCGCCTCGGCCGCATGAAGGATGAAGGCATCGCAGCGTCCGAAATCACGTCGATCATGAAGCGCAACTCCTGCGGCAAGGCATTGGACATTGCCCGTCTAGCGCGCGATATGCTCGGCGGCAACGGCATCTCGGACGAATTCGGCGTTGCGCGCCATCTCGTCAATCTCGAAGTCGTCAATACCTACGAAGGCACACACGACATCCACGCCCTCATCCTCGGACGCGCCCAGACAGGCATTCAAGCATTCTTCTGAGCGCATGGCACCGGGCGGTATATCGGCCGGTGCCTGTGTAAATTCGGCGTCGCGCCGACGAAACTTCTTCAAGCCGCGCGCAGTCTGCGATAAAGCCGTCCGGTGAGGCGCTTCGATCGGTTATGCGAATCGGGCCGGGAATGGATTCTGCATGTGCATCGGGTGTGGCATATGCCCGCCGGCTGTCCTATCTTTGGTACGATGCACGCGTGGATGGAAACTAGGGGATTCGAATGGCTGAAGTTAACAAGGAGAGATTGATGTCCGATATCAGAACCGTCCTCGCGGATGCCGAGGACCTCTTGAAGCAAGCCGCGAATGCCACGGGCGAACGCGCCTCGGAATTGCGCGAAACCGCGCTCTCCCGGCTCAAGCAAGCCAAGGAAAAAGCGGCCGACGTCCAGGTCGTCGTCGTGGAAAAAGGCAAAAAGGCTGCGCGCGCAACGGACGACTACGTGCATGAACACCCGTGGACGGCTATTGGCGTTGCAGCCGGGATCGGCATGGTGCTCGGCCTTCTCATCAACCGCAAGTAACCGGGTGCGCCGGCCGGCGCGCCGGTGCCCGTCAGGCTGCCGCCGAGCCGGCCCGCTCGGCCGTGAGCCTGTACGGCAAATCGCTGGCGCCGTCTGCCCGCGCGGGGTTATGCGCTAATCCGTCCGAACTTCATGCCAAACGACGACAACCCATCGCCGCATTCATCCGCCAACCAGCACGGACCGCTGCGACGGATGCTGAGTTCGCTGTACGCGCTGTTGCAAACGCGGCTCGAGCTCATCGGCATCGAGCTCGCGGAAGAGCGCGAGCGCATTCTGGCCGTACTGTTTCTCGGCCTCATCGCCGTCATGTTCGCGATGATGGCGCTCATCAGCCTGACAGCCCTGATTGCCGTGGCATTCTGGGACACCTACCGGTGGCAGGTTCTCGCAGGCATTACCGGCGTCTATGGAATCGGCGCGCTTTTGTGCGCGCTCAAGGCACGCAGCGGTTTGCACGACGCGCCGATCGTTTTTCAAGCGACGCTCAACGAGTTCGAGAAAGACCGCGAGATGTTCCGTCAGCCGTAGTTGGTGGTCCTTGCCGTTGATTGCCGTTGATTGCCGTTGAGCGCCCCAATCGAACCGAGATTCACTGCCCGCCATGAGCCAGACTAACGAGCATCACGCACGTGCCCGCGCGCACGGTCCCGTCAAGGACCTGAGTTCTCCGCAATTGCGCACGGTCCGCAAGGAGTTGCTGCTGTTGCGCGCCGAGGTCGAGCGTTCCGAGTTCGTGCACGCGCGTATGGAGCTTCATCACAGTCTGTCGAGCTTCGGCTGGCTGAAGCTGTTCGTCCCGAGTTTTTCCAGCCATCGGTCCAGGGCGGGCGGCAAGAGCATCAACGCCTCGCTGACCGATTGGTTCACCGGCCACCCGCTGGTGAGCTCGCTCGCGTCGTTGATACTGGCCAAGCCGCTGCGCGCGACGCTGGCCGCCGGGACCAAGCCGCTCATCAAATGGGGATCGCTCGGCGCGGCCGCATGGGCGGGGTATCGCCTTCTCGCGCAAGCGATTCACCGCGAGCACGCGCGGTCGGCCACGCAAACCGGCGATGCGCCGTAACGCGCTTGCAGCGGTGCGCCGCTGAGCGCTCTTATCTCCGCGAGCTGAGTCGAGCCGGTTCGATTTCCGCGGCTCATGTCCGCGGTTGCCGCTACCGGCGGGCGAGCCAGCACCCAGGGTCCATGGTGCCGCGCGAGCCAGCTCGACGGTTCATACGCTCGCCGAGCACATCCAGAATGAATGTCCCACATGCATCGCCCGCCATCGGGCCGGCATCGACAGGCCGCGCCTCCAGCGCGTAGTATCCGCTCGCGCGGTCGCCATCGACCACCTGGAGCCGATAGACTGGCGCGCCGACAGGCGGCGCCTGGTCGAGTCCAGCCGGCAAGACGACCGCCCCGCTCGCATGCGCGTCCGAGCCCGCTTCCAGAAACTGCGCCGCGCGGTAGAGCGCCATCGCAGCATCGGCGCGATGGGCGCGCGCCAGATGCTTGCGGTAACTCGGCAGCGCGTAAGCGGCCAACGCAGCGACGATCGCCAGCGCAACCACCAACTCCATCAGAGAGAATGCCGCGGCCCAGCGAGCCGGCGTGCGCGTAGCGTCCCTGGCGTTCAATTACCGTCTCCTCGCGATGCGGCGCCAGTGGCGCGATTCCGTACCCGCTTCGCGAACCACGAAGACCTGTGCCCACGCTTGCGCATCCACGCTTGCGCCAAAGCCTCTGGCCGTGACGACATATCCCCGCGCGAGCGGCCGCCCCGCAATGCGCAGCCCTTCGATCAGACACTGAGGCGGCCTGCGACCGCCGGGCCAGTTCGGTAGCGGCGCAAATGCAGCGGCATCGGCGAACGGATCGCGCTCTTGCCAACGCATCGCCTCCGCGCGGCTCGGCAGCAGCAGCGGCGCGCGGCCGGCCTCGTGCTCCCGGAGGCAAAGCTCGAGCGCGACATTGGCCGCCTGCATGCTATGCAGCGCATCCTCGAAGTTCGATGCGCGCCGCACACCCATGATGGTCGCGTCGAACGAGGCGATGGCCGCCGCCGATAGCATCGACGTCAGCATGAGCGCAACCGGCAACGCCGCCCCGGATGCCTGCCGGGCAAGACGGCAGGCGCGATGGGTCCGTGGCACCAGACCGTATGCCGACGCATTGCTCATCGGCCCGCCTGCTCGTGATTCCGTATCGCAACGCGGCGCCGGAATATCTGCCGAGCGTGGCCGTCGAAATAGCGCGTCGCCACCGGGTCGCAATCGGCCTGCTGACCGCGTGCGGCCGCCCGCCTCCCGCGGACACGTACACAGATATC
>Ga0070660_100000756_pt1 | contig 21449 bp, 29 predicted proteins | sample KBSC33metaG_FD_64670 | JGI IMG/M metagenome (GOLD analysis project Ga0070660, IMG submission 64670) | Corn rhizosphere microbial communities from Kellogg Biological Station, Michigan, USA - KBS C3-3 metaG | ecosystem: Host-associated > Plants > Roots > Rhizosphere > Soil ... | reverse complement strand
GCGCTGCATAAAGGAAGGCAACTGCGAGAGCAAGCGTAGAAGCCGCCCAACCCCAGACACCCCAGGCAACCGTGAGCACGACGCTGGTCGGAACGTAGAGACTGAAGGCGGCGCGCCAGGGATGCCTTGTAACCAGCCCGGCGAGGCCGCTCTTCTGTTCTTCGAGCGTTTCGAGTCCGCCTCCGCGAGACACGGGTAGCCCGAAGGCGTCAGTTTGGGACCGCTTCCGAAACAGCGCCATGCGATGAGCGTAGGTGCTCAGGCTTCATTCTGGGACACTGGCTCGGCTGAGCGGAAATCTCGATTCCCGTTCCGCCCTAAGGTGTAAGGGACAGTCGCCCAGCCGGGCGTTACCCTCTTCGACGTGGGGAATCGCCTTGGTGTAAGGGGGAACGTCGACGTGGGCTCGCCGACGTTGGTCGACACGATGTCTGAGGACGGCAAGTGGTACGTGGTGTTCGAAGACGATGGCGAGACCGGATACTTCTACGCAGTCGATTGCTCAGGTGAAGCACAGACGATCCGGGGTGCGCTGCATATCTACAACGTGCGTGACCTTCCCGAGGCCACATCGTCCAGTGTCGACATCGTGTGGTCGACCGACGATCAGGCTGTCGCGCTAGCGATCGACGACGTTCCTCACGCCGCGTTTGACCTCGTAGGCAAGCGTGCGACCTGTAGAACCGGCGCGGCCGCAACTGAGTTCGGGACGAAGCAATGTTGGCGCCGTTCTGCGAGTAGCTCAGGCGTCATTCCGGAACTGTGAGTGTGTGAGTCGTCTCGTCTGGGGCGTTTGTCAGGTTGACGCTTGGTGCTCTTTGTTCGTGACTCGATTCTTGAATGACCCTGTTGGCGGGTGTCTTTCTAGTGATTTGTCCGAGCGGAGAGTCCGGTGTCGGCCTGGCGTCCGCTTGCTGGCCTGATCAGAAGCCTGTCCGCGTTCTTGGCGCGTGACCCGTCACAGTTGTGCCGCCCGCGGTTTGCATCCCCAGACCGACACCGGTTCGTGTCCCCCAACGCTTGGCTGGAGGTCGGTTTTCGGATGCTTGCAGATCAGCTGGACTACATCGTCGGTGTTGACCCGCACCGCGACACTCATGCGCTCGCGATCGTGCACGTCGTCAGCGGCGCGATTGTCGGCGAGGCGACCGTCGACGCAGACAGCGGCGGCTACGCCGAGGCGCTGAGGCTTGTCGAGGAGCAGGCGCCTGGTCGGCGCGCGTTCGCGATCGAGGGAACGGGCTCCTACGGTCTGGGCTTCACCCGTTTCCTGACTGGCCGCGCAGAGAGCGTGCTCGAGGTCGGACGGCTGCGGCGGGAGCGCCGCTCGGGCGGCAAGACCGACGCGCTCGACGCTGTCCGTGCCGCGCGTAGCGTCCTCGCGGCTGAGCGGCCGTCGACGCCGCGGGCCGGCGGGGAACGGCAGGCCTTGCAGGCATTAGTGGCCGCGCGAGAGGGAGCGGTCAACGCCAAACGGGCTGGGCTCTGCCAGCTGCGCGACTTGCTGGTCACGACCCCGGAGCCGCTGCGCAGCGAGCTGCGGCCACTCACACGAGCACGGCTTTTGCAGCGGCTCGCCGCAACACGCCCGCACGGACGACACGACGCCGAGCTGCGCGGCAGCCTTGTTGCGCTCCGCTCGATCGCCCGCCGTGTGCTGCAGCTGACCGCCGAGGAACGCGAGCTCGCACGCGAGATCGAGCGGCTCACTCGTCGGCTCGCACCACACCTGCTCGACCAGCCCGGCGTCGGCCCACACGCCGCCGCGCAACTCGTCCTGTCCTGGTCACACCAAGGACGGATCGTCTCGGAAGCCGCCTTCGCCCGGCTCGCCGGCGCAGCACCGATCCCCGCCTCCTCCGGCCAAACGATCCGCTACCGGCTCGACCGATCAGGCGACCGCAAACTCAACCGAGCGCTCCACCAGATCCTCGTCACACGCAAACGCACGCATCCCGCCACGATCGCCTACATCCAGCGTCGGCTCCAAGAAGGCAAAACACGACGCGAAGCAAACCGCTGCCTCAAGCGCTACCTCGCCCGCAACCTCTACCGCCTACTCGAACACGGACCGCCGATCGCGACTTGACAGACATAGAAGCATCACTGGCGCAGCTAGGTCTGTGGTTCTGCTGAGTCTTCCCCTGGCGTTGCTTCGTAGAAGACCGTCTCCGAAGAACTGCTCGAACCCATCACGCCATCTTCGGGTGAGTAGCGGCGCGGTTCGTGATCCGGCCCTTTGTAGTCCGGCCAGTTGTCTGGAGGCCAGATTGGGAACGACGCTCCCGAGCCGTCCGCCCACTGGTGAAGCTGCACCGTCCCCGCTGAGTAATGAGTGTCCCAGCTTCCGCCGAAACGCACCCAGACGACCTCCGCACGTTCGCGACTCCAGGCAAGCGCATCGTCAACATCGCCGAAGACCGCTCGCTCGACAGGCCGAACTATTCGGGCGTGGAACAGGCTCGCGTCCCATCCGGATTGCCCCGAGGCCAAGCGAGGGTCGTCGTAGTGTCGGTCGATGAACACCACGGGTTCGTCGGGATCGACCGCCGTGCGTGAATCCTCAGCCACGTGTCCAGCGTAACTCCGCTCTGGCGTCATTCCGGAACATCGGCGCAGCCGGACGGCGGAACTCGAACCGCCAACGGCAGCCCGCACTTCTCGATTCTCGTTCCGCCCTCTGAGGAGTAACGGCACCCGACCAGGCCAACGTTGCTTTTGTTCAGGGGTGGTCTAGGGTCGCGTGCAGGTGGCGCACGATCGGCAGCAGATTGAACAACTCGCGCGGGACTACACCGAGGCGTGGTGCAGTCGCGATCCGACGCGCGTTGCTGCGCATTACGCCACGGGCGGAACGATCGCCATCAACGGCGGCGAACCGGCGCCGATTCGAGGCGTTGCGGAGGCGTTCGTCGCCGCCTTCCCGGATATTCAGGTCTTCATGGACGATCTCGTCGTGACAGACGACCTCGTCGAGTACCGCTGGACATTCACCGGCACGAGCGCCGAAACGGGCAAGTCTGTGCGAATCCCCGGCGCCGAGCAATGGACAATTGGAGCTAACGGCCTCATCGAAGAGTCACGGGGTAGATACGACCAAGCCGAATACGATCGACAGGTCCGCGAAGGTGGCCCAACCGCCGGTTAGCTCTCGCGCGCGGGCGGCCACACGCAAGAGCGGACATCGAACCGGCAAGAGCGGCCCGCGCTTCTCGATTCGCGTTCCGCTCCTTCTGGCGTCAAGGCCGCTCGCGCACGCGGTGGTGTCTCCCGCGCTAGGAGGCGCCGACAAAGATCTCGACGACGCGGCCGTGGCGCATCGTGAGGATGATTCCAGGGTAGTCAGGGTTCTGCGGCGAGCTGCACATCTCGTTGGAGCAGTTCACGTGGAGACCCTTCAGCGCTTGGCGGGTTGAGCCGACATGGATCCCTGTCCGGGTGCGGTAGCCGCTCCACCTGGTGATGAGCGCCTGAGCCCGGCCCGTGTACTGGTCATGGTAGGAGTAGAGGACCCGGAGCTGCCCGCTCAGGTACGAGAAGTAGTCCTTTGCTACGCGCTTGCCAGGACCCAGCGTCCGCTCGACTGCTTTCCGCGACTCCCCAAAGCGGACGTTCCCAATCGAAACGCCCGGCACGATCAGCCGGTTCTTCGGTACTTCGCCGTGACTGTCGATGCTGATGCCCCCGCCCTGCTTGGTCGCAGTGTGCGTCGAATGGCCGCACGCCGAGAGCATTACGATCATCACCCCCGACAAAATGACCGCATGCCGCATCGGCTCAGTCTGTGGAGGATCCGCACCAACCGTCAAATGCCTCTCGCTGTGGCTTGCGGGCCGTGGTTGAGGGCGTACCAGGCAAGGGTCGCCGAGACGGCGAGAAAGGCCAGAAGCAGTACGAAGATCACGCGCTAATCGTCGGTGCCGATCGCTTGGGTGTCGACAGAGACGTCGTCGAGCGGCGGCCCTCCTTCGGCGAACGGCATGAACTGTCCGCGCCCATCGGCGCTGGCCGGCCCTCAGGCGTCGTTCCGGAACGCCGGCGCAGCCAACGGTCTAGGACAGCGCCCCGCTGTTGCTGGCCATCACGAGCAATACGAAGAGCAGAACGAGCAGGCGACGAGCGTTCCGACCGTGAGCAGTGTGCGGACGTCAGGCGGGGTCGGGTCAGGCGCCGAAGCTATTCGGCCCACCAGCCGCGTTCGCCGTCGACGTCGCCGCGCGGATCGTCGCCGAGGTTCGGCGCGCCGATGACGAGGATCTCCAGACCGTCGGGCCCCGCCTCGTAGCCTCGCCACGTATCCGGTGGGACGCGTACCGCGTCCCACTCCTCGAGCTCGATGATCTCGTCGTCGAGCTTCATCCGCCCGCTCCCGCGCACGACCACGTACACCTCTTCCTGCGTCTCGTGCGTGTGGCCGTACGGAAAGCGATAGCCCGGCGGGACGCGCTGGTAGCTGAGCGCGGATTGCTCGAGTGCGAGCGCCTTGGTCGCCGCGCGGAACTCGAGGTCGGGAGCGCCGTCGAACCGCGGGCCGAGGTCCTCCAGATCCTTCCTGATGTTCTTGAGCGTGAACGGCACGGCGCCAATCCTATGGCGTCACATCGCGCACCGACTGATCGGAGATCCTCACTTTCCGAGACCGCCGAGGAGGGGTAGAACATTCCGACAAGACGATGACCGTGCTCAGGCTTGCGCTCGTTGTGCTTGCGTTGGTGGCGGCAACCGCGTGTGGCGCGAGCACACCGAAGCCGCTCGACACCCCTGAGCACGTCGCCGCTCTCATCCGTGCGACGTGGGGGTCGACGCAGGGGATGCCCGGGTTCAACTACTCGTGCAAGCGCCTCGACGATCACGGTCGCCTCTTCACGTGCGTCGTCAAGGACCACAACCGCTGGGTGAGCCTCGCGCGTTTCGACGTCACCTGCGACGCGGCGCGGTGCACCTGGCATGACTACCCGACGTACATCGGCTAGAGCGATGCATGATGGCTCGCGTGAGCCCTCTCACGCGCAGACCGGCCGTTCCCGGCGACGCTGTCGCCGTTGCGAAGCTCGTCGTCGCGTACGAGCGGTCGCTCTACGGGGAGACGACCTACACGCAGGACGACCTCGAGGCGGAATGGGAAGCGATCGACCTCGCCCGTGACACGCTCGTGCTCGTCGACGGAGACGAGGTAGTCGCATTCGGGTCGCTTCATGACCGCGGCGAGCTGTGGCGCACGGACGCGTACGTCCATCCGTCTCAACAGGGCCATGGCATCGGGACCGAGCTCGCGGTCGAGCTCGAGGCGATTGCAGGGTCACGCGGCGCGCGGCGGATCCAGACCGGCGTCGCCGAGCCGGACGCCCCCGGTCGGCGCCTGTTTGCCGCGCTCGGGTACGAGCCGGTCCGCGTCTTCCGCGAAATGCGGATCGAGCTCACCACGCAGCCGGAGCGACCGGTCTGGCCGGCAGGGATCGTCGCGGACGAGTTCGACGCCGATCGCGACGCCGTGGAGTTTCATGCCGCGCAACAGGAGGCGTTCTCCGATCACTGGGAGTACACGCCGCGCGGCTTCGAGGAGTGGCGTGGGTTGCACATCGCGACTGAGCGGTTCGACCCGTCGCTTTGGCGCGTCCTCCGCGACGGCGGCGAGATCGCGGCAGGTGTCATCTGCGAGGCGAACCGGTACGGCGGTGGGTGGGTCGGCGTTCTGTTCACGCGCCGGCGGTGGCGCGGGAAAGGGTTCGGCCGAGCACTCCTCCGGGAGGCGTTCGTGCGGTTCTGGGATCGCGGCGAGCGGAGCGTCGGGCTGAGCGTCGACGCCGACGGAACACTGGGCGCGTTTCAGCTCTACGAGAACGCCGGGATGCGGCCGGCGCTTGGCTGGGTGATGTTCGAGAAGGATCTTCAGGCATGACGCTCGACCGGCAGCTCGGGGTGTTGCTCCCACTCCGACCACGAACCGGGATAGAGCCGCCCGTCGCGGCCCGCGAGGTGCAGCTGGTACAGCGGGACGCACGCCGTCACACCTGAGCCGCAGTACGCCACGACATCGCCCGCAGGCACGTCCGGCAACGGCTCGTTCCAAGGTGTGTTCACCGCACCGGGTATGCGGCCGGGGACGCGGTCGACGGGATTCTCCTCGCCCCGCCAGCGGAACGCGAGGCGTGCGTCGACGACGACGACCGCGTCGCGCCGCGCGGCGAGTTCGCCCCGCTCGATCGTGTCATCCGTTCGCGGCCGCGACACGAATGTGCTTCGCTCGACGGTCTCCTCGCCGGGCGTGAGCGGCCCGTGCCACCCGACGAGAGCGAGCACCGCGCACGCATCGTGGCCGTGGTGGCGCAGGAGCCACCAGAGCCGCTCGGCGCCGCCCATTGCCCCATAGGCGATGACGTACGTCTCGTCGTCGACACCGGCACGCGACATCGCGTCGACGAAGCGCTCAGCCGCGGGGAGCGGATGCCGCCCGCCCGCGCCCGGCGGGTCCGCGAGCTCGGCTTCGACGTCGACGAACACCGCGCCGGGGATGTGCCCTTCGAGGTACGAGCGCCGGCCGAAGTCGGGATCGCCGATGTCCCAGCGAGCGTCGACGAAGCGGTAGCGCACGTGTGACATCAGAGCATGCGGCGGCGTACCAGGGGCATGAAACGGTTCCCGCTCGCTCTGATCGTCGCCGCCGTCGCCCTCGTCGCGATCGTGGCCCTCGCCGGTGTCGGCCGCCCGGAGGCCGCGCGCGGCGACACCGGCGCAATCGCCGACATCGTCACAACGACCGGCCACGGTGTGATCACGGTCGCTCCCGACGAGGCGACCGTCACCGCCGGCGTCCATACGCAGGCCGTGACCGCCGCAGACGCGCTCTCGCAGAACGCAGCCCGGATGAACGACGTGATCGCCGCGCTCAAGCAGCACGGCGGCGAGGATCTCCAGACCCAGCAGGTCTCGCTCTATCCACAGTCCAAGGACGACGGCACGATCATCGGCTACTCGGCCGACAACTCGGTCAGCGCGTCCGCCTCGATCGCCGGTGCCGGTGCGTTGATCGACGCCGCAGTCGGCGCAGGTGCGAACACCGTCAGCGGTCCGACGCTCTCGATCTCGGACCAAGACGCTCGCTATCGCGATGCGCTGAAGAAGGCGGTCGAAGATGCGCGCGCGAAGGCGCTCGCCCTCGCCGAGGCCGGCGGCTTCGGCATCGGGCCGATCTCGACGGTCGTCGAGCAGACCAGCTCCGCACCGCAGCCGATCTTCGCGGCCGCTGCGAAAGACGCGTCGGCACCGACCCCGATCGAGCCCGGCACGCAGGACGTGACTGCCGACGTCACCGTGACCTTCTCGATCAGGTGACGCCGACAGCCGAACCGTTTCGGCTCACGTCAGTTTGAGCTGGAGCCGAAGGGGCCGTTCGCAGCGAGCGCAGACGCTGCGGGCGGCTCCTTTGCGTTCCGCCAGGTGCACAGGCAACGGCTTCTCGCACTCGCACCAAAGCGGTGTCGTGGACTCGTCGGGTTTCACTGCGTGATCTGCCATGAGGTCCTCTCGAAGAGGTGTCAGACACCTCTGGTGTCAGACACCCGGTGTCCCGCGGAGGAGGAGATTTGCTAGCCGGCGGCGGCGGGGAGGACGAAAGCGCCGGCTAGCACACGTTGAGGCGCGCGACGATATTCGCCTGGAAGGCAAAGGCCTTGGCGTACGTCATCGTCGGCGCGGCGTGCATCTCTACCAGTATGCGGCGGCTGTCAAGCAGCGACCGCCTCGTCGACCGCAACGCGCATGTCCGCCTCGGTGATCGTCTGCAGGATCCGGCCCGCGATGCAGTACGGGTCGCCGAGTGAGTTCGGCCGGCGATCCTCGAGATAGCCGCGGTGGTCGTTCTGCACGAAGCTCCACGGAATGCGGATCGACGCGCCGCGGTTCGCGACGCCGTAGGTGAACTCGTCGATCGCGGCCGTCTCGTGCAGCCCGGTGAGCCGCATGTGATTGTCGGGGCCGTACACGGCGATGTGCTCGTCCTTGCGCTCGTCGAAGGCAGCCATCAGCGCGTCGAAGTACTCCTCGCCGCCGACCTCGCGCATGCGCTTCGTGGAGAAGTTGCAGTGCATTCCCGAGCCGTTCCAGTCGTGCTCGACGCCGAGCGGCTTCGGGTGGAAGTTGATGTCGATGCCGTACCGCTCGCACAGTCGCAGGAGCAGATAGCGCGCGATCCAGACCTCGTCGGCTGCGCGGCGCGAGCCCTTGCCGAAGATCTGGAACTCCCACTGGCCTTTCGCGACCTCGGCGTTGACTCCCTCGAGGTTGATGCCCGCGGCGAGGCAGAGGTCGATGTGCGTGTCGACGATCCCGCGTGCGACGTCGCCGACGTTCTTGAAACCGACGCCTGTGTAGTACTCGCCCTGCGGGCCTGGGAAGCCGTCGGCGGGGAAGCCGAGCGGGCGGCCGTCCTTGTAGAGGAAGTACTCCTGCTCGAACCCGAACCACGCGTGCGGGTCGTCCGGGATCGACGCGCGGCTGTTCGACGGATGCGGCGTCCCGTCCGGGAGCAGCACCTCGCACATCACGAGCATCGCGTTCGCGCGGCCCGGGTCGGGGAAGAGGGCGACCGGCTGCAGGAAGCAGTCGGAGCTCGAGCCTTCCGCCTGGCGCGTCGAGCTGCCGTCGAAGTTCCACACCGGTACGTCTTCGAGCGCCGGCTCGCCGTCGAACGCCACGATCTTCGTCTTCGAGCGCAGGTTCGGGGTCGGCTCGTAGCCGTCCAGCCAGATGTACTCGAGCTTCGTCTTCATGTCGTCTCTCCTTCGTCGGACCACAAAAAAAGCGCCCACCACTCCTGGAGTGGTGAAGCGCCATCGCTTCCGCCGGTGCCTACATCGGCACCGTACGCCCTCGAGATTAGCGGTCCGTGCGGTCGGATCGCAAGGGCGTGATCCCGAGCAGGCGATCCGACGTGTGCTCGACCTGCAGGGTCGTGTGCTCGAGCCCGAACCGCTCGTGCAGCAGCTCTTCGAGCTCGCGCCGGATGCGGTGGCAGTCCTCGTCCCGCGCCACGAGTACGTGCGCCGACAGGGACGGGAAGCCGCTCGAGATCTCCCACACGTGCAGGTCGTGGAGGCTCGTCACTCCCGGATGGTGAGTGATCGCTTCGGCCACGTCCTCGGGTCGCATTCCTTCGGGCGCCGCCTCGAGCAGGACGCGGCCGGTGCGGCGAAGGAGCGGCAACGCCGCGTAGAGCATCGACGCCGCGACGCCGAGCGACGCGATCGGGTCGGCGCGATCGAACCCGGTGATCCAGATGACGGTGCCGGCGACCACGGTCGCGGCGAACGCGAAAAAGTCCGTCAGGAGATGTTGGAAGCTGCCCTCCACGTTCAGGTTCTCGCGATTTGCACGGGCGACCTGCCAGATCGCGACGACATTGACGGCGGCGCCGGCGAGCGCGGTGAAGACGACAGGCGGTGCGTTCACCGTCGGCGGCGACATCAGCCGCTGCACTGCTTCGACCACGATCAGCACACCGAGGACGAGCAGCGTGATCGCATTCGCCTGCGCCGAGAGGATCTCGGCGCGCCGGAACCCGAACGTCATGCGTCCTTCGGCCGGCCGGCGCGCGAGGCGGGCCGCCCAGACCGATAGCGCGAGCGCGGCCGCGTCGATCAGCATGTGGGCCGCGTCGGAGAGGAGCGCGAGGGAGTCGGCGAGGATCCCGACGACGACCTCGACGACCATGAACGCCACGATCAGCGCCAGCGCGATCGCCAGCGGCCGCACCTTCGCGTCGGCACGCACGCCGTGGTCGTGAGCGTGATCGTGTGCCATTGGCCGTAGTCTTCCGGAGATGGACGGCGTCGTGTTCGTCGAGATCCCCGCCGGCTCCCGCAACAAGTACGAGTGGGACGATGCCCTGGGCGGGATCGTGCTCGACCGCAGGCTCTTCACCTCGATGAGCTACCCAGCGGACTACGGGTTCGTCGAGGGCACGCTGGCCGAGGACGGCGACCCGCTCGACGCGCTCGTGCTCGTCGGCGAGCCGACCTTTCCCGGTTGCCGGATCCGGGTGCGCGCGGTCGGCGTGTTCCACATGGCCGACGAGAAGGGACCGGACGAGAAGGTGCTCTGCGTCCCGCTCGGCGATCCGTCCTGGAGCTCTATCTCCGACATCCATGACGTGCCGCCGCAGCTTCGGAACGAGATCGAGCACTTCTTCCAGGTCTACAAGGACTTGGAGGACAAGAAGACGGAGACGCGAGGATTCGGTAACAGAGCGGAGGCGCAGGAAATCATCGCGGCGTGCCGCCGGCGGGTCCGCTAGTCTCACCCGAGTCATGTCCGGGATCACCAACGCAGACGTCACGGCTCGCCGCTTCCCGCGGCGGTAGTGCGTCTTCGTTCGGTCTCTGAGCTGTAACAGCTCTCTTTCGATCCCAAGGAGCATGTCGTGTCGGTTTCAGCAGTCGAAGTACGTGATCTCGAGAAGATCTTCAGCCGCCGCAAGGGGCTGTGGCACCGCCGCAAGCGCGCGGCGCTGAACAAGGTCTCGTTCACGATCGAGCGCGGCGAGTGCGTCGCGATCCTGGGCCAGAACGGCTCGGGGAAGTCGACCCTGGTCCGTCTCCTGTCGACCCTCCTGCTCGCCGACGGCGGCTCGGCGCGCGTGTTCGGGTACGACGTCTTCAAGGAGGCGCGGACGGTGCGGCGGCTCGTCAACCGCGTGTCGGTCGAGGCGAGCTTCTTCAAGCGAATGAGCGCGGCCGAGAACCTCTCCTACGCGGCCCGGTTCTACGGCATGGGGCCGAGCGAGACGCGCAAGAAGATCCCGCGCATCCTCGAACGGGTCGGCTTCCCGCCGAACCGCCGTGGCGAGTCGATGGAGAACCTGTCCCGCGGCATGCAGCAGAAGGTCGCGCTTGCCCGTGCCCTGCTCACCTCGCCGGTGCTTCTGCTCCTCGACGAGCCGACGACGGGCCTCGACCCGCGCTCGAAGCAGGAGGTGCAGACGTTCATCCGCGAGATCCGCGAGCGGCACGACTCGACGATCCTCCTGTGCACGCACGACATGAAGGAGGCGGAGGAGCTCGCCGACCGTGTCGGGCTGCTCGACCGCGGCGAGCTGCTGTTTCTCGAGCCGGTGGCGGACGTGCTCGAGAGGTACGCCGTCGAGACGCTCGAGGAGGCGTTCTTCGCCGCCACCGGGCGGACGTTCGAGGACGAGAAGACGGAAGACGACGAAGAGAGGGAGGTGTTCGCGTAGATGGCGGTCGATGTCACCCAGGCGTTCACACGCCGCCGGATCATCAGGGACGAGCTCATCGGCCTCTTCGGGGTCGTCGAGCGCAACCTGTACCTGACGAAGCGCTACCTCCTCTGGGACCTCGCGTTCCTGCTCTGGACGGTCGCGAACACGCTCACGATCGTGTTCATCGCGCGCGGCGTCGGCATCTCGCCGGCCGAGCGGAACTCGCTCGAGACGAAGCTGCTCGTCGGCGGCGTCATCTGGGCGTTCCTCGGGATCATCTTCGAGATCGTCACGGAGACGGTTGCGTGGGAGCGCTGGGAAGGAACGATCGAGTACACGTTCATGGCCCCGGTCTCACGTCCGGTGCACCTGATCGGCATGGGCGTGTACGCCGTGATCTACGGGCTCGTGCGCGCCGCGCTCGTGTTCTTCGCCGTGGTGCTGTTCATCGGCATCCACCTGCCGCACGCGAACTACGGCGCTGCAGTCGCGTTGCTCGGCATTGCGTCGATCTCGTTCATCGGCGTCGGGATGATGACCGCGGTCCTACCGCTCATCTCTCCGGAGAAGGGAACGCAGCTCGGCTTCGTCGCGCAGGGACTGATGCTCGTCGTGTCGGGCGTCTACTACCCGGTGAGCGTGCTGCCGGAGTGGATGCAGTGGGTCGCGAAGATCTCGCCTGCGACCTACGCACTGCGCGGCAACCGGGAGCAGATCCTGCACGGCGCCGGGCTCGCGTGGGCGGACGTGTGGCCGCTGCTCGTGATCGGCGCGTTCTCGATCCCGATCGGCCTCAGCGTGTTCAAGGTCGGCGAGCGGTATGCGAAGAAGCGCGGGAAGCTGAAGCGGTCGGGGTAGGAGATGCTCGACGAGACGGATCCGATGTTTGCGGACGAGGTGGTCGGCCCCACGGTCGACTTCCTCGCTCCGCTCGCTGCGGGCGGGGCGCTCGAGTTCGCCGTCGGCAGCGGCCGGATCGCGGTGCCGCTCGCGGCGCACGGCGTGCGCGTGCACGGAGTCGACATCTCGCCCACGGTGCTCGAGCAGCTGCACGGCAAAGGCAGCCCTGTCACGACCACCCTCGGTGACTACACGACCACGACGGTAGCGGGGACGTTCTCGCTCGTCTACCTCGTGTGGAACTCGCTCAGCAATGTCACGACGCAGGACGGCCAGGTGGTCGCGTTCACAAATGCCGCCGCGCACCTCTCGCCGGGCGGACGTTTCGTTGTCGAGCTGTTCGTGCCTCAGCTCCGCCGGCTTCCGCCCGGACAGGACTTCGTGCCGTTCGACGTCACGCCCGAGCATCTCGGCTTCGACGAGTACGACGTCGTGACGCAGCGCCTCGTCTCGCACCACTACTGGCCTGAGCGCGGCAAGCAAGGATCGGGCGAGTTCCGCTACGCCTGGCCGGCCGAGCTTGACCTGATGGCGCGCCTCGCGGGGATGCGTCTCAGCGAGCGCTGGGCCGACTGGGAGCGTGAGCCGTTCACGGCCGAGTCGGAGTCGCACGTCTCGGTCTGGGTGCGCGCATGATCGAGCTGCGTGCCGCGGAATCCGACGGGGACCTCGAGGCGTGGGCCTCAGTCAAGAGTGCGGTGGTTCCGAACCAGCCGGTGACGGCGGAGCAACTGCGGGCCAGCGATGAGGAGGGCCGCTTGTTGCTCCTCGCAGAGGCGGACGGTGAGCCTGTCGGGTGCGGCATCGCGGCGCCGTCACACTTCAACGGCCTCGCGTTCGTCGCCGCGCGTGTCCTGCCCGGTCATCGCCGGAGGGGGATCGGAACAGCGATCGCCGCGGCACTCGTCGATCATGCGCGCGCTCTCGGCCGCGACGGCCTGTCAGCGTTCGTCGATGCCGCGGAGCCGGCGTCGATGGCGTTCGTCGAGCGCTACGGGTTGTCGGAGGTCGACCACGAGCTCGAGCAGCGGCGTGTGCTCGGCAATGAGCCTGCTGCAGCCGTGCCCGATGGCTTGGAGTTGGTCGCCGTAGCCGACCGCCGCGACGAGCTGCTGCGCGCGGTCTGGCCGATCGCACAGCAGGGCTATGCCGATATGCCGCTTCCGGGAGTCATCAGCTACACACTCGACGAGTGGCTGCGCGAGGAGGCAACGATTGCTGCCGGCTCCTTCGTCGCGCTCGAACGCGGAGCGCCCGTCGGTTACGCCGGTCTACTCACACATGCTGAGATCGGATGTGCTCACCACGGCCTCACCGTCGTGCGACGCGACAGGCGCCGCCGAGGTATCGCGATCGCGCTCAAGCGCGCGCAGCTCAACTGGGCGGCCCAAAACGGGCTATCGGAGCTCGTCACCTGGACGCAGCGCGGCAATGAGGCGATGCAGGCGTTGAACCGCCGGCTCGGGTACGCCGACACGTCGAGGTCGATCACGTTCCAAGGCCCACTCCCGTCTTCCGGGTGATAGGAAGACGACACCGATTCCGGGCCGAAAAGGAGCGAGCAACGACATGGGCATGATCGAGAGCAAGGACCGCGCGACGTCCACCCCCGAGGCGCGCAAGAAGGCGCTGCAGCAGATGGAGAAGGACGGCGTCGAGTATGCGCTGTTCTGGTTCACGGACATCGAGGGCCACCTGAAGAGCTTCGCGATCACGCCCTCCGAGCTCGCCGGCGCGCTCGACGACGGGATGGGGTTCGACGGCTCGTCGATTACGGGGTTCAACGCGATCGAGGAGTCGGACATGGTCGCCATCCCGGATCCGACGACGTACCGGCTCATGCCGACGCGCGACGGCGAGGCCAAGGTCGGCCGCATGATCTGCGACGTTGTCACGCCGAACGGCGAGCCTTATGAAGGCGACCCGCGTTTTGTCCTGCGGCGCGCGCTCGAGCGGATGGAGTCGCTCGGCTTCGACACGTTCAACATCGGCCCGGAGCTCGAGTACTTCCTGTTCGCCGACAACGAATCGACGATCACGCTCGACGAGGGCGGGTACTTCGCGATGACCGCGCTCGACGCCGCGACCGAGCTGCGGAACGAGACGATTCGGGCACTCGAGGCGATGGGGATCGCGATCGAGTACCACCACCACGAGGTCGCACCGTCACAGCACGAGATCGACATGCGCTACGCGAACGCCCTCGACATGGCGGACCAGACGGTTACCTACCGGCTGATCGTCAAAGAGGTGGCGGCGAAGAACGGCGTCTACGCGACGTTCATGCCGAAGCCGCTCTTCGGCGAGAACGGCTCGGGCATGCACACGCACATGTCGCTGTTCAAAGACGGTCGCAACCAGTTCTTCGACGGCGACGACCAGTACAACCTCTCACCGGCCGGCAAGCAGTTCATCGCCGGCCTGCTGCGTCACGCCCGCGAGCTCTCGGCGGTGTTCGCACAGTGGGTGAACTCGTACAAGCGGCTCGTTCCGGGCTTCGAGGCGCCCGTGTATGTCGCGTGGTCGCAGCGCAACCGCTCGGCGCTGATCCGCATCCCGCTTTACAAGCCCGGCTCGGAGCAGGCGACGCGCGCGGAGATCCGCTGTCCCGATCCGGCGTGCAACCCGTATCTGACGTTCGCGGCGTTGCTGCATGCCGGGCTCGAAGGGATCGAAAAGGGCTACGAGCTCGAGCCGCCGATGGAGACGAACCTGTACCACCTGACCGCCGAGGAACGGCGCGACCAGGGGATCGTCTCGCTGCCGGAGACGCTCGGCGAGGCGATCGACGAGTTCGCGGCGAGTGACTTGATGCGCCGCGCGTTCGGCGAGCACATCTTCGACAACTACGTGAAGCTGAAGCGCAAGGAGTGGGACGAGTACCGCGTCCAGCTCACGCAGTGGGAGCTCGACCGCTACCTCGGGGTGCTGTAGCGGCTTACAGGAAGGTGCGGATCGACTCGCGGTCGACCCGCAGGCCGATCACCTTCGCGCCGTCGTCGATCTGCTCGATCGACTCGGCCGGGACGAGCCGGCGGCGGCGGGCGAAGAACCCGGAGCGGACCGACAGCGCGTCGGGCTCCTCGGGCGACGTTCCGTACATCGGGCACTCGACCGTTCCGACGACCCGGCCCTTCGCATCTGCGACGAGGAAGCCGGCGGTGGCACGGAGGTCGATAGCAAGTGCACTCATCTACTGGGCGAAGCTATTCCCCGTCTACGAGGAAATACCTCGTCTGCAGTAAACCTTTTGTGAACCTGCGGGAGGCTACGAGCCCCACTTGCCCGACATCGCGAGCATCGCGACGGTCAGGAGCAAGAGGAGGAGGGCCGAGAGCACGGCGACGATCCGGCCGGCCACGGGCTTCTCGCTCCGCTTCCACCAGAAGGCGAGGCCGATCGTGATCAGGAGGAGCAGAAAACCGGCGTCGCTCGTGATGTACCCGATGCCGACCCACGTCGGGTCGCTGCCTCCGAACGCGTCCTTCTCGTCGCTGTACATCACCTCGGCGAAGACACGGAGGAGGATGTAGAACGGGATCGTGGCCAGCAGCGTCATGAACGTCGCTCGTCGCAGGAAGGCGGCGTCCGGCCGGCTCCAGGCAACGTAGGAGAGGACGACGACGGTGAGAATCCCGCCGACGGTCGTCATCGCGCCGAGCACATGCAGGAAGAGCGGCCAGAACGGCCTGCTGAAGTCGGCGACGATCATGAGCCCGGCTTCCAGAGCATGATCACGAGGACGGCAATCGTCGCGATCCCCGCGGCGTAGTTGACTGCGAGTGCCTTCCGGTCGCGGAGCATTGCGCGCAACTCTCCAGACATCGTGTCGTCCGCAGCGGCCTCGCGCTCCGCGCTCTGACGCACCTGCTCCTGGTGGCGTCCGCCGCGCCCACCGAGTGCGCTGGCGAGCGCCCAGAAGACGAGTGCGGCCCAGATCCAGCCCGTGCCGATCCCGAAACCAAGGTCATGCCACAGCCAGATGCCGAAGAGCAGCGTCCCGAGGACGCCGGCGAAGATGAGCGGCAGTGCGTAGCGGATCAGCTTGAGCAGGAACGCAGCCTCGCTCGGCTTCTCGGATCGGATCGCGAGCATGTTGAGGATTGCGGCCGCAGTCGATCCTCCGACAAGACAGAACGCGGCGGCGATGTGCAGCATCAGCAGCCATTGGGTCTTGTCCACGCGCGGAGCGTAACGTTGTTGACGGATGGATGCACGTGAAAGGCATCTCAGGCTGCTGACCGAGACAATCGAGGCGGTCAACTCGACCCTCGACCTGCAGGAGGTGCTCGCCCTCGTTGCGACCAAGGTCGCCGGGGCACTCGAGGCCGACGCCTGCTTCGTCTACCTCTACGACGACCGGGCCGACGAGCTCGTGCTGCGTGCGACCCACGGCACCCCGATCGACGAGATGACCCGCCGCCCGCGGATGCGTCCGGGCGAGGGGATCACCGGCTCGGCGGCGGCCGCGCGGGCGCCGGTGATGCTCGAGGCGCAGGCGCACCTGGATCCGCGCTTCAAGAACTTCCCCAACCTGCCCGAGGACGAGTACGAGTCGATTCTCGCCGTGCCGATCCTCACCCGAGACGGCACGCTCGAGGGTGCGCTCAACGTGCGGACGCGCGAGGCTCGCGCCTTCTCCGACGCCGAGGTCGAGCTGCTGCTCGCGATCGCGGCGCAGGTCGCGCAGTCGATCGAGCACGCGAAGCTCTACTCGGAGGCGCAACGGCGCGTGCACGAGCTCGAGGCGCTCGCGCGCATCTCCGAGGCGGTGCAGGACTCGCTCTACCTCGAGGAGTCGCTCGAGGCGATCGTCAAGACGACGATGGACGCGCTCGCTGCGACCGGCGCTGCGCTCGTCCTCGACGACGGGCGGATCGCGTGGCCGGAGGGCGTCGCGTCGACGCACGCGATGCGCCAGTCCCTCACGTGGCGCGGCCGGCAGATCGGCGAGCTCGTCGCCGACCGGTCGACGCCGTTCTCGGAGGCGGACCGCGAGCTGCTCGCGTCGATCGCGACGCATGCCGCGGTCGCGCTGGAGCACGGCCGGGCCGTGATGCGAGGGGTGCTCGCTCAGGAGATCCATCACCGCGTGAAGAACAACCTGCAGACGGTGGCGTCGCTGCTCCGCCTGCAGGCGCGGTCGGCCGAGGCGGTCGACCCTCGCGAGGCGCTCGAGCATTCGGTGAACCGGATCCTCGCGATCGCCGCCGTCCACGAGCTTCTCACCGAGCGCCGCGAGGAGGACGTGGAGCTGGCCGACCTCTTCGATCGCTTGCGCGCGATGCTCGTGCAGGGCGTCGGCGGCGGCAAGGAAGTGTCGGCCACGCTTGCATCGGTGACGCTGCCAGGCGCGCGCGCGACGGCGGTCGCGCTCGTCTTTGCGGAGCTGCTGCAGAACGCGCTCGAGCATGGCGGTGACAAGATTCGCGTCGAGCTGGAGCAGCGGAACGGCGATCTCGTCCTTGCGATCGCGGACGACGGCGCCGGGCTCGGTGATGCTGCATCGGGGACAGGGCTCTCGATCGTGCAAGCGCTGGTCCGCGACGAGCTGCGCGGGACGCTCGAGCTCTCGTCAGGTCCCGGCGCGCGTGCGGAGGTCGTCTTTCCCGCCTAGGACGGCGGCGCCGCGACGGCTCGCGCGATAGACGGTCGACGGCGGCCGCGTGGGCAGCACTTCACGCCGGACGAGCCGTGCCGACTCGAGATCACGCAGCGCGAGCGCGAGTGCGCGCGGGGTGACTCCGGGAAGCGCAGCGCGCAGCTCCGAGAAGCGGCGGCCGTCGCCGAGTTCCGCGAGGACCGGCACCGACCACTTGCGGAGCAGCGTCTCGCGGGTCGACGCCTCGCTTGCGCGGCGCGCGACGTTCGCCGAGGCGCGGCCGGCCGGCGTGATCACGTACTCCGGGCGCAGGGGGTGGCCGTAGCCGGGGTTGCGACGCACGTAACCGAGCTCGATCAGCGCGTCGAGCGCGCGCCGCAGCGACTCGCGTCCGACGTCCAGCTTCCGCTGCAGCTCGACGAAGCGCGCGCCGTCCCGGGCGGCGAGCAGGGCGAGCGCAGGGGGAGCCCAGCGGTGATGGAAAAGCGCGATAAGTGACTCGGTTGACATCAAACGCTACGTAGTATAAAAACGGTACATGACGATGGACTACAACACATCCAACTGCGTCATCTCGGTCGGCGTGACCGATTACGACCGCTCGGTCGCTTGGTACCGCGACATCCTCGGGTTCGACCTGGTCTACGAGCTCAAGGAGTACGGCTGGTGCGAGTTGAAGACCCCCTTCAACTTCAACGTGGGTATCGGCGAGACCGAAACGGTCACTCCCGGGAACGTGACGCCGACGTTCGGCGTCAACGACATCGACGCGGCAATCGCGCACCTGCGGGAGCACGAGGTGCAGGTCGAGGACTGGCACGAGGTCGGCGGGATGGTGCGGCTGTCGACGTTCTACGACCCCGACGGCACGTCGTGGATGCTCGCGCAGACGCTCGACGGCTTCAACAAAGAAGACCGCGCTTCGTAAATCGGTGCCAGGCACGCGTGCCTGGCACCTTCACTACGTCGACTGGTCGTCGAACGTGAAGTGGAAGTGGTCGCCGTGGGCGTCGACGCCCAGCACCTGGTCGGCCAGGACCTCTGCCGCGACGCTGTCGAGGAACACGCGGGCGCCGTCGCGCTCGACGACCTCGTCGCCCTCCTCCGGCTCCGTCGCGTCGTCGATCTGGAGCTCGACGCCGTCGTCGGCCTCCTGCGCGGTGATCCGCAGAGCCCCCATCCCTTTCAGCGGCTCGACGGCGTCCTCGTGGATCTCGAGCATCGGCGCAGTCTAAGACAGACGTTTGCGGCGCGGGAGGCCAGGCGAGGGCCACCGCAGGAGCCTTCGAGCGGGCCTCCCACACCGCAACTCTCATCCTGCTCGCTCGCCGCCGTCCCGCCACTAGCCGTTCGGCCAGGGTGTACAACCTTCCGATGCGGATCCTGATCGCCGAGGACGAGACGATCATCCGCCTCGACCTGCGCGACCTGTTGGAACGGGCCGGACATGAGGTCGCCGGCGAGGCACGCGACGGGGAGGAGGCGGTCGCGCTCGCCCGGGAGCTCGAGCCCGACCTGGCGATCATGGACGTGAAGATGCCGCGGCTCGACGGGATCGAGGCAGCCAAGCGCATCCTCGACGACCGCCCGATGCCGATCGTGCTCCTGACCGCGTACGGCCAGGAGGAGCTCGTCGCCCGCGCCGTCGAAGCGGGCGTCTTCGGCTACCTCGTCAAGCCGTTCCGGGAGCAGGACCTGGTGCCGGCGATCGAGACGGCACGGGCGCGGCACGCCGAGCTCGCCGCCGTCCGTGAAGAGGCGGAGTCGCTCGCCGACGCGCTCGCCGCACGGAAGGCGATCGAGCGCGCGAAGGGGCTCCTGATGGAGAAGGAGAGCCTCAGCGAAGCGGAGGCCTTCGATCGCCTCCGGCGCGCCAGTCAGGTGTCGGGCAGGCCGCTGAAGGTGATCGCCGAGGCCGTCGTCGATACCCTCGGTGCGGAATGACGAGCACGCTCACGCCGCCGAAGGAACGCGCACGCACCGGGTCCGGTTCGGGCACCGGCGATGCCTGGCGGGTGATCGTCCGGAACGACAACCACAACACCTTCGAGGGCGTCGCGTTCGCGCTCGCACAGACGATTCCGGGGGTCGATTACGCCAAAGGCATGGCGATCGCGAACAAGATCCACACCACCGGTCAGGCAATCGTTTGGTCGGGCCATCGCGAGCTCGCCGAGCTCTACCACTCGCAGCTCGAGGGCTACGGCCTCACGCTCGCGCCGCTTGAACGCTGACGACGGGATCAGGCGCGTCTTCGACGCCTTCCGCGGCGGCGATCCGCGCGCGCTGTTCGAGGTGATCGCGGGGGACGCAGTGTGGATCGTGAACGGCACCGTGCCGGTCGCCAACGTCTACGCGGGCCGCGAGCAGATCTTCCACCTGTTCCGCGAGACGCGCCGCCTCACGAACGGCACGTATCTGTCGACGCTGAAGTGGGCGCTGAGCGACGACGCGCACGCCGCGGCGGTCTACCGCGCGCAGGGAACGCGTGAAGGGCGCGAGCTGGACATCGACCAGGTGCTGCTGATCGACCACGTCGACGGCGTCTGGCAGCGGATCGTCGCGATCCCGTCCGACCCGCCGGCGTTCGAGGAGTTCTGGGCGTGAGGGTCGGCATCCAGCTCCCCGAGGTGGAATATGCGGCGAGCCGTGACGAGGTAGCGGCGATGGCGCGCGCTGCGGAGGAGGTCGGCTTCGACTCGCTCTGGGTGGGCGACCACCTGCTCTACCGCGATCCGGTTCGCGGCCCGTGGGACGCCTGGACGACACTTGCCTGGCTCGCCGGGATCACCGAGCGAGTCGAGCTCGGTCCGCTCGTCGCGTGCACCGCGTTCCACCCGCCGGGCGTGCTCGCGCGGATGGCGGCCGCCACGCAGGAGCTCTCCGGCGGCAGGTTCGTGCTCGGCCTGGGCTCTGGCTGGAACGAGGTCGAGTTCCGCGCCTTCGGGCTGCCGTTCGACCACCTCGTCTCGAGGTTCGAAGAGTCATTCACGATCATCCGCGGACTGCTTGCCGGTGAGCACGTGACGTTCCACGGGCGGTATCACTCGGTCGACGACGCGGTCCTGCTGCCCATGCCGGCGAGCGCACCGAAGCTGATGCTCGGCGCGAATGCCCCGCGGATGCTGTCGATCGGTCTCCCGCACGTCAGGAGCTGGAACACCTGGTTCTCGCGTTACGGCAACACGATCGAAGGCTTCGCCGCCGAGAACGCAGGGATCGACGAGGCCGCCGAGCGGGCGGGACGCGATCCCGCGACGCTCGAGCGCAGCGCCTGCGTCTTCGTCTCGGTCGAGAGCGCCGGCCTGCGGAACAACGATGACGACGTCAAGCCGATCCCGGTCGACGAGCTGGCGGCCCATCTACACGCTCTCGAGGAGGCGGGCGCCGACGAGGCGATCCTCGTCGCCGACCCGATCACCGAGGCGTCGATCCGCTCGCTTGGAACAGTGATTCCCACCGCCTGAGGAGCGTGTCGAGCTCGTCGCGCGCCCGCTTGTGTGCGGCGACCAGCTCGACGGCCGACCAGTCGGCAGCGAGCTGCTGCTCCACTTCCGCGAGGCGCGCCTCCGCCTTCTCCACTTCAGCCTCGACGAGATCGAGCGCCGACGCCTTCGGCTTGGCCGGCCGCTTCGGCCGCTCGGGCTTCGGCGCCTTCGGCGCCGGTGCAGGCGGCGCGTCCTGCGCTTCCTGGGCGCGGACGTAGTCGGCCCACCCACCCGGATACGACGC
>Ga0070660_100000750_pt1 | contig 21559 bp, 27 predicted proteins | sample KBSC33metaG_FD_64670 | JGI IMG/M metagenome (GOLD analysis project Ga0070660, IMG submission 64670) | Corn rhizosphere microbial communities from Kellogg Biological Station, Michigan, USA - KBS C3-3 metaG | ecosystem: Host-associated > Plants > Roots > Rhizosphere > Soil ... | reverse complement strand
GGCTCATCTCATCCTGGAGGGGGAGCACCTTCCAAGGGTCCGGCTGTTCGCCGGTTAAAGAGGTACGTGAGCTGGGTTCAGAACGTCGTGAGACAGTTCGGTTTATATCCGCTGTGGACGATAGGAAATTTGAGGAGACTTGACCCTAGTACGAGAGGACCGGGTTGAACGCACCGCTGGTGTATGGATTGTTCTACCAAGGGCATTGTCCAGTAGCTATCGTGCGGCAAAGAGAAGCGCTGAAAGCATATTAAGCGCGAAACTGACTTCAAGATTAGATTTCCCTATGACCTCCCTGAAAGACGATCAGGTTGATAGGCGCAAGATGGAAGTGTGGTAACACATGTAGTCGAAGCGTACTAATAGAGGCATTGACTTTTTACGACCATACATTTTGCAATATTTTTGCAAAATGTATGGGAGTGCATTGACTAGTTATTGGTGCCTACCCGCACCAAAACCATATGTCGTAAAATAATTGCTTTGAACTTTGCTAAATGAGCCGTGCCTTGTAATGGGCACCGAACGCGGAGTTTGCCGCATTGGTCATTGGCAATTGGTAATTCATTGAAAATTGCTAGTTGAACATTGATCAGTGAGCCAACGAAGTTCGCGTTTGGTGCCCATAGCGCGAGGGCAACACCTGTTCCCATGCCGAACACAGCAGTTAAGCCTCGTAGCGGTTACAATACTTGGGTTTTAACCCTGGGAAAATAGCACGGTGCCAAATTATAGAGAGCGCCTCCTTCACGGGAGGTGTTTTCTTTTTACCATCCAAAAAATACTCTGAAAACATAAGCTGTGAGAAATTTCTTACAGGCAAGGTCCATAATAGTTTGCTACCATAAGCTCGTTCACGGGGTGAACACTTTTATTAATAGGTAGGTACGACAGAGGAGACAATTGTATGGCAGGAACAGCAAAAGGTGGCCGCTTAGCGGCAGAGAAGAATAAGAAACGCTACGGCAGCGACTTTTATCGCGCGATTGGTGCCAAAGGTGGTAGAGCTGGCCGCACGGGCGGTTTCGCTGCTGGTGAAGAGGGCCGCAAGCGCGCCAGTTACTACGGTGCGATCGGGGGCTCCATCAGCCGTCGGCGCAGTACCGACTAGCGTAAGTCGGATGGTTGCGTCGTAGGGTAGTTGCATAGTCGGATAGTAGGATGGTTTCTGGTGGTCGGCGGCTCAACTATCCAACCATAAAAACCAGCCAACTATCCCACTAATAAATCAGTAAGCACCAGCTTATTGACTTATTAGCAGTAGCGTGATATCATAAGCTTAATTTCGAAAGAAATATGAGGGTTTCTCCGGTTCGCCGGGGAGACCCTTTTTGTTTCTCTCGGGAGGCTATTAAAATAAGCTGACAGTCAACAGCTGACGGTGAACAGTTCGCAAACTGTAAGCCGTAAGCCGTAAACTGTAAGCCCAAGGAGATATCCTATGGCAGGTACTAAAGCAGGTGGTCAGGCAGCAGCCGCTACCAACAAGAAAAAGTACGGCGCAGATTTCTACGCCAAGATCGGTGCTAAGGGCGGTACGCTCGGTCGCACCGGTGGTTTCTACGCCAACCGCGAGCTCGCTCGCCAGGCTGGCGCCAAGGGTGGCCGCATTAGCCGCCGCACCAAGAAGGTCGCCTAAAGGCGACACCCCGAAACGCCCCCATTCTACGGGGGCGTTTCTTATGTAGAGCAGATATTGAATATGCAACCACGCACCCCCAGTCTTAGTATTATTCGTCGTGCCGAGAATATTGGCCCCGAATCGATCGCTCGTTTAAAAGCCGCGCTTGGCGTCGTATCCTTTTTTGAAGACAAGTATATTGATAATGTGCTGCAGCCCACCCAGCGGCTGGGCGCCACCATTATTGGCCATGGTGAATTAAAGCGGCTGCATCTCTATCTCGACCGCCCAATTACCCCGCGACGCGTACAGAAACTGGCGCAGTATATGCGTAGTGTGCTGCCGCCCTTTTCGGAGCAGCCGTTGGAAGTCCCGACGCTGCCCAGCGATATAAATGAGGCCACCGGCCGCAATAATCGCCGCGTACTAACGGTGGCCGGCAGCCCTCAGTTAATCCAGGAACGAGTGCTGGCCCGAGAAGCTGTGCGAAACTTTTATGAATTAGATGAAGTGCCGGCCGGTGTTTGGCTGGATGATGCGTACATGACCAGAATTGGCATCGCGAAATCGAACAATCGCATCGAATCCCAAATGGTGAAGTTTTTGCACGGCAGCTTGGTGCCGGGCAGTGAGTTATTGCCGTCGGAAGTGCAGCTGGCGCCGGTAGAGATAGTTCCAATTAGCTAAGAGCTGACAGCTGACAGTGAACAGTTTGCCGTTTGCTGGCGGCTACTTACTAATCGCTGATGACCTGTGCGGACAGTTTTGGCGAAGGAAGAAGGTGGCGGGCTGCGGAATATTTTTGGTGGCGCGATAGGCTCGGGCGAAACGGCTGGTACTGACCTTCCAAACCGTGTGGCAGTTGAAACAGCGATAATGCCGATAATCATCTTGCTGCAGGCATTTGGTGGTGCAGTTGGGGCAAATGCTGCGCTTATAGAGCCAGTCGCGGTAGGTGTCGAGGCAGTCTTGAACGTGGTCTCCGTCGATGATAATCTCGAGCTCGGCGGCTAGCTCGCGGGCTTTCTCCCAGGCGGCAACTTCCATGCGCAGCAGCTCAAAGTCAGCCTGATAATTCCGGTGTTCGAGCAGGGCGTGGCCCGTTTCGTGCAGCAGCGACCAACGGGCCTGCTGGTTTTCTTCAACCGTCAGCTGTTTGCCGTCAGCTGGAAATTTTTTATAAAAAATTTCGCTGGTTTCCGGTGACCAACAGAATTGTTTGCCGGCGCTAAAACGCAGTTCGGGATGCCGCGCCTGCAATTTATTGAGCAGCTGCTGCATGATCGTGGTTAAACGTTTGCTTGGCCAGATCGTAGCAGCCATAGACGACGGCTTCTTCGGGGCGCTGGGCGCCGCGCAGGGCTGGCATAGTTACTAGGGGCAGACGGTACCGTTTAAGCTCTTGGTCGAGCAATTCGCCAAAACGTCCAAAATAATTGCCGACGCTGCCACCAAACACTATCACGTTGGGCTCGGTCGTGGCGATCAACTCAATCAGGCCTTTGGCAAGATCACGGCAAATCCGGCGCCACGTCGCGTCGTCGTCAATCTCGCTGGCTCGCTGGCCGTAGCGTTCGACGATGGCTTTGCCGGAGGCAAAATCTTCCCAGGGCATCATTTTGCCACTGTGCTCGGCTAGCAGCAGGCGACCGCCGCCATCACCGAGGCCGGTGTCGATCATTTGGTCAACGATTAGGGCGTAACCAATGCCAGTACTGATGGTCACGTAGAGCACTTTAGCGTAGACTTCTTTTACCAGCATGGCCTCTGATAGGCCGGCCAGTTTAGCGTCGTTCTCGACGACAATCGGACAGTCAAAAATGTGTTCCAGGTCGTGCTGCACGGGCACATTGCGCCAGGGTAAATTACCAAAACTTAGGCCGCGGCCGTGGTGTCGATCGAGGCTGACGGCCGGAATACCGGCCCCGCCGGCCTTGAATTCATGGTTTTCAAACTGGCTATAGGCGTGGCGCAGTTCGAGCAGGAAGTGATCATAGTTTTTGGGTGTGGGGAATTTAGTCAATTCGAGGATGACGCCGTGGCCGTCGAGCACCGCCAGCAGCGTTTTTGACCCCCCAACATCAACCCCTATGTACATAGCTTCAGTCTAGCATATGAGACGGCACGCAGGCGATGGCTTATAAACAGTTTTCTGGTGTGCTAGCTCGCAAGGCGTCGGCTAAGCGGATGTCGACTGGCTCCTGGGCTCGTACGGAGAAGCTGAATAAACTTAAATCTGTTTCTAGTCTTTGGAAATCGCACACAAACGGGCTGGTTATTTCGCGGTTCACGATTGAATCAACCAATAAATACCCCGCCTTTCGCATGCAATCTTCGCCGAGATGCTTGCGTAGTGTGAATGTAGTTTCGCGCTGTGCGGGACTGCCGGGCAGTATCTCCCAGGCTGGCCCAGCATGTTCCTCGAGCGTTTGAAGCGCCTCCATAAACGTATGTAGCTCATTACTCATATACCTAGTGTAGCCTATGGCTGGCTTTACTTCCAGAGGTGCATCAGATATAATAATAACCAATCTTTTAGTCAGTAATCTAACTGGTGACAGGGGAAAGGGAAGTGTTTCGGGAGAAATCTTTCTGTTGCTGGCTGAAGAAATACGTATAGAAGGAGGCATATACATATGCCAACCAAAACAATTACTATGGATGAGCTGCTGGCAGGCAGCGAAATCAACGGCTTAACCTCTGGCGAGGTAGTCGAAGGAACGGTTACGGCCGTTCGGAAAAATGAAGTCTGGATTGACCTCGGTGCCCGCGGCGTCGGAGTGGTCATGCGGCGCGAGATCGGCTATGGCCAGAATCTTGAAGTCGGCCAGACGGTTACGGTCAGTGTTATTGACCCCGAAATGGATGAAGGTCACGCGCTGCTCAGCATGAAGCGAGCCGTCAAGGATCGCGGCTGGGACGAGCTGCAACGGGTTCACGAAGCCAACGAAATCGTCGAAGTCGTGCCCTACGATGCCAATCGCGGCGGTCTGCTGGTCGAGCTGGAAGGCATTCGCGGCTTCCTGCCGGTGTCGCAACTGGCGCCAGCCCACTACCCGCGTGTCAGCGGTGCCGACAAGTACGAAATTTTGCAGAAGCTAAACGCCCTGACTAACAAGCCGCTGCGCGTCCGGGTGCTCGATGTTAGTCGCAAAGATAATAAGCTGATTTTCTCCGAAAAAGAAGCTGTCAAAGATGACATGCAGGCGCGTTTTGCCGAGCTGAAGGCCGGCGACGTCGTGGAAGGCGTCGTGACCGGCGTGATCGATTTTGGAGCGTTCGTCAATGTTGACGGCATCGAAGGCTTAATCCATATCTCAGAGATTTCCTGGGAGCGTGTCGATAATCCGCGCAACTATGTCAAAGTCGGCGAAAACGTCAAAGCTAAGATCATTGCCATCGATAAAGACCGTCTGTCACTCAGCCTCAAGCAAATGAGTGAAGACCCTTGGCTGGAGCAGGTCAAAGCGTTTAAGGCCGGCGATATTGTCGAAGGTAAAGTCACGCGCATCACACCATTCGGCGCGTTCGTGCAGATCAGTCCGAGCGTTGAAGCCCTGGTGCACGTCAGCGAAATGAGCGACGAAGAAGCGGTTGATCCCGAGCAGTTGTTCAAGCTCAATGAGAAGAAGCAGTTCAAGGTGCTCGATATCGATACCGAAAACCGCAAAATCGCGCTGTCTTTGAAAGACGCTAAGGGTAAGAAGTAAGCAGCTAGATTAGAGATTTAGAATGAAAGCACGAGCCAGAAATTCTAAAATCCAGCTGCTAAAATCTACTATCGGTATGTGATATAACGGCCGCAGGCCAGAAAGGAGTCGAGGAGATCATGATACACGCTCATACCAGTCCAATCATATCTACTGCGGACTCCCTGGCCAGGCTGCGTAGCTTTGTTTACTCGTCGTCATACGGCCGGTATGCCTCCTCGCAACCAAAAACTACTCGCTCTGGCCAGAGAGCCCTCGTCACGAAAGGATTGAACTGATATGAGCGAAGAAACGACCCAAACCACCACTATTGAAATCGAAAACATGATCACCGTTGGCACCTTGGCCGAGCGGTTGTCTATTCCGGTGTCGCGCCTGATCGGTGAGCTGATGAAGAACGGCGTTATGGCGACCGTCAACGAGCGTATTGATTTCGACACAGCCGAGATTATTGTCGGTGAACTCAACTTGGGCATTAGTCTTAGCAAAAAGAACGTTGAGGATACGGTTGGTCCAGCGCATAAGAAGCCGGTTGCGAGCGACAAGGCTGGCGCCCGGCCACCGGTCGTGGCGGTTATGGGCCATGTTGATCATGGCAAAACCAGTCTGCTCGATGCTATTCGCGGTGCTAACGTGGTTAAGGGTGAAGCCGGTGGCATTACGCAGCATATTTCGGCCTATCAGGTCGACCACAACGGTCGCGCCATTACCTTCTTAGACACGCCAGGCCACGAAGCGTTTGCAGCTATTCGCGAGCACGGCGCACTGCTCACCGATATTGTGATTATTGTTGTCGCGGCCGACGACGGTATCAAGCCGCAAACCATTGAAGCCATTCGGTTTGCCAAAAAAGCCGGTGTAAAAATTGTTGTCGCGGCCAACAAAATGGATAAGGAAGGCGCCGACATTAACCGTTTGAAACAGCAACTGTCGGAGCATGACTTACTGACCGAGGAATGGGGTGGCGACACCATCGTGCTGCCGGTTTCCGCCAAGACGAAAGACGGTATTCCTGAATTATTAGACATGATTTTGTTGGTGACCGACGTCGAAGAGCTCAAGGCCGACACCGATGTGCCAGCCCGCGGCTTAGTTATCGAAGCACATGTCGAACAGGGCCGTGGCCCCGTCGCCAACGCCTTGATCGAAGCCGGCACTCTCGCGCCTGGCCAGTTTATCGTAGCCGGCGGCAGTTATGCCAAAGTCCGTAATCTTGAAACTACCGATGGCAAACCGTTGCAGCAAGCCACGCCATCGATGCCGGTCGCTATTACTGGTTTTAAAACTTTGCCAGAATTTGGCGACGAATTCATGGCCGTCAAAAATGAAAAAGAAGCCCGCTTACAGGCTAGCGCCGCGGCGGCCGACAAACAGGCCAGTGGCGGTCGGATGGATATTGGCAGCTCCGAGCTGATCCGTCTGATTAACCGTGACAACAAACTGACCGAGCTCAATATCATTGTTAAAGCCGACGTGCAGGGCTCCTTGACCTCTGTAATTGACAGTCTTAAAGCGATGGATACCGAGGAAGTTTCGGTGCGGATTGTTGGCTCGGGTGTCGGGCCGGTCGGCGAAAATGATTTACACCTGGCGCATAGTTCCGGAGCCATTGTCTATGGTTTTAATGTCGATCTGCCAACCAGCAGTCGCCAGCAAGCCAGCCGCGATAAAATCAAGGTGCGCCTGTACAAAGTTATTTACGAACTCATCGATGACGTTAAAGCCGAGCTTTCCAACCTGCTCAGTCCAGAAATTATTGAAACTGATCTGGGCCGTCTGGTCGTCAAAGGCATCTTCAACACCACCAAGAGCGCTATTATTTGTGGCGGCGAAGTCACCAAGGGCAAACTGACCGTGCCGGCCTTGGCGCGGATCACCCGTGACAAAGAATCACTTGGTGAAGTCGAGGTCACCGGCTTAAAGCGTGGCCCGGCCGACACGAAAGAAGTTTTTGAAGGTGAAATGTGCGGCTTGAGCCTCAGCACGCCGAAGCGCATTGAGCTGCAAGAAGGTGACCACATCGATCTCTTTACGCGTGAAGCCGTCCAGCGGCAATTGTAACTAGTTCTAGGAAGGAGGACCGCTATTTCGGAACACCTACCATCACCAGATACAGCACCGTTACTACAGCAATATATGCGCCTGTTAAGCTTGCACGAAGAGCAGCACGCCGAACTCGTAGAAGCCGGCACGGTCAAGCGCGCCCGCGAGCAATTACTGCGTCGCTATGAGACGTTCGGCGCACTAGAACCGCAGCCAGCTGTCGAATATACACGGACCAACCCGCGCGGCGACGATGCGCCAGATATGACCTATGTCATAGCGACGGTTATTCTGCCCGAGCGACGCATTGTGGCCCGCAGTCGTGGCGACGAAGTCTTAGGCGTAGTTTTTATTGACGGCGAACGAAATACGCAGGAATTTGTGCCAGTTACTGAAGTACACGGTGCCGGATTGCAGCCCTTCCCGGGTTTTAATGATATGGATGCATTGCTAGTACAAATGGGAGTTACCAAGTGGCGTGCCCTGCAGGCCGGGGAAATGCCGGATTTAAACGTGGAATTTACCGGCATTGTCGATCCTTATACCGGGCAGCCATACCATCCCTTGCCGGCAGGTGGCGGGGAATAAGGCCAAAATGATACAATACAGCTATGCTTAAAATCGACAACAGCTTACTACAAGAAATCGGCCTGGGTGGTTTGCCGGAAGCTGAAAAGAACAGTTTTCTGAAGCATATGTACGAAACGCTGGAAATGCGCGTCGGTATCCGCTTGGCCGACCAGATGACCAACCAGCAGCTCGATGAATTTGAGCAGTATTTTGAAGCCAAAGATGACGCCGGAGCCTTTAAGTGGCTGGAAACCAACTTCCCCAATTATAAAGATATCGTCCAGGAAGAATTCGATAAGCTCAAGGCTGAGGTTGCCCAATCGGCGCCGCAAATCCTAGCCGCCAGCCAGCAACAGGCCGCCGCGCCGCAGCCAGCTCCGCAGGCTGCCATGCCTCCCGCTCAGCCCGAGCCGGCCTACCAGCCGCCACAGCAACCAGTCGCTCAGCCGGCGCCGTACCAAGGCGCACCACCGCAGGCCGCCCCGGCACCGGCTCAACCGTATGCTGCGCCGCAGCCAGCGGCCCCAACCCTACCCCCGCAACCCTATACCCAGCCACAAGCTCCGGTCGATCAGCCGCCAATCCAACCGCAACCACCGCAGTACCCGGCCCAGCAGCCGCCGGCCGGTCCGCCTCAGCAATAAATAGCCGTAAGCGCTTAGCGAAAATTCTTACAGTCTCGGACAGTAATATGCACTAGCATGATAGCTGTAAGAAGGGGGGTGCATGGCAGGATCACATTCGCCAGAAGAGGGGACTATCTTTGAGGTCGGTTCGCCGGAATTTGAGCAAGAACTACGTTGGCTTCGGCTCGGAGAGCTAACATTGGTGGGCGACCGCAACCGGCGCGAAGGCGATGATCCGGACGGTGGTGAATATGCTGAACTGCACCCTGAAAATGAACCTCCCGGTGGCGGCGAGATTGCCTTACAAATTCCTCGGCATATTGGCGAGTTCGCGATTACCGGCGCAGCTGCCTAGAAAGTGACGTTACCGGCCAGGTAGGCGGCGGCGGTCATTTCTTTGCGGCCCGGCGGAATGAGCTTGTCGATGATTAGCGTGCCTTCCTTGGCGTGCAGACCCAGTGTGTGGCCGTCCAGGAATAGCGTGCCGGCGGTGCCGCCAGCCTCAATAGCGTGAGCTTCAGTAATAATAATTTCGGCGGTGCCGAGCCGGGCCCGGCTGCGCGGCCAGCCGATATAGGCCCTGACTTCGCGGGCTAACCGATCGGCGGGCTTACGCAGAAAGTCGAGCTGCGTGGCGCTTTTCTCCAGCTTCTTATCAAAAGTTGCCTCCAGCTCTTTCTGGTCTTCTGGCTTCAGCGAGCCATCAAGAATGGCGGGCAGATGCTCCAGCAGCATAGCTTTGCCGATGCCGCTGAGCTGATCTGCCAGCTGCTGCTTACTTTCGTCACCGTGCAATTCGACTGTTTGCTGCGCATAGATCGGTCCGGCATCCATTTTGGGAATGAGCTTGATCAGGGAGACGCCGGTTTTTTCGTCACCGTCGGCAATGACACTTTCGATCGGTGTCGGGCCGCGATGCTTGGGCAGCAGGGACGGGTGGACATTGATGATGCCTTTTGGGAAAACATTGAGAATCTCCTCGGGGATAAGCTTGCCGAAGGCAATCAAAACAGCTGCCTCGGCACCATACTCTTTCAGCTCATCGGTAATGTCGGAGAGGTGGCGAGGAGCTAGCAGCGGGATATTATGATGATTGGTGACGACGGCTACTTCCAGATCGCGGCCCTGGCGCGATTTGCCAGCGTGGTTTTGAGCGACTACCACGGCGGCAACTTCATAACCGGCCGCCACTAAGGCGGAAAGAGTCGGCGCGGCTGTGGTAACGCCCGTCGCCAAGCGCTCATTCCCAAAGAAGACTATTTTCTGTGCCATGCCTCTATTGTACCTCAAGGGCCTTGTCGGCGTCGTCACCTCATGTCATCTTGAAGCCCTTGATACTTCAAGGAGCGTGCTTCGAATGAAATAGGGGCATGGAGCAAGAAGCAAGAAGCAAGCTTTGGGCGTTGGGGTTACCCCTGCTCCATGCTCCTTGCTACTTGCTCCTCACCGCAAGGGACAACGGGGTTTACCAGAGATCAGCATTGTCTTTGACGTCGGCGTTGTAATCAAGCGGTTGTAGCTTACCGGCATCGTCCAGCTGATAAAACGCTTCCGGATCGTCTTTGATGTGATCGATAAAGACTAGACCGTTGGTGTGATCGATTTCGTGCTGGAAGATACGCGCCAAAAAACCATCGGCCGTAACGCGAAATTCTTTGCCGTCCAGGCCGAGCGCCTTAACTTTGACTTTTGTGTGGCGCGGGACTTTGCCGTAGATATTCGGCACGCTCAGGCAACCCTCGAAGTCGGCCTCGACAACGCCTTCGGCCTTGGTGATCTCCGGATTAATAAAAACCGTAAACGTGTGATCAGCCTTGTCGTCATAATTGTTACGCACCACTATAATTTTGTAGAGCCGGTCAATTTGTACGGCTGCCAGCGCCACGCCGACTTCGTGATCGCGGCTCTCATCCCAGCTGACAGTCGCCGCTTTCATATCATCAACAATCTGCCGAATCTCATTCGTTACCACGCCGACCCGCTTTGATTTCTGCCGCAAATGAGGATTTGGCAGGGCAATAATATCGTCCTTAGTCATTGCCAAACAGTATACCAGAACTGATTGCGCGGGCTTATGCGTTGTGAGAGCGGTGTCTGCGAATGAGCGGCCGAATGAGACTCGTGGCCATAAACGCCCCGCCGGCTACAAACAGGCCTGCCTCGGGTGCTTGACTAATATGATCTTGTGCAAGAATTGCACCAGTCAAACATAGGGTGCCGGCAGCCTGTAGCACATTTTCCTTACGGAACTCTCTTTGCTCAGCTTCATATTCTCGGCTAAAGCGTGCACCGAGCGTTTCAGGTGGTAAAAAGCCATCACCTATTTCATCAGACATAAGGCATCTCCTTTATGCGCCTATCCTACCATAAAATAATGCTGTAGCTATAGAAGATCGGTGGGACCAATGTCGAGGAGCGGCGTTAGACTTGACTTTGTAAGCAGTGTCAATGATCATGGCGGTATGCACGTGAAGTCAATTTTCCTGGGAGAAGCGATCAGTGACGCCAGACTTAAATCCGGGGAAGTGAGGATGTTTCCTGAACCAGACGGCGCGCCGGAAATACGACGCGTCCAAGGACTTGCCGCTCTACTGATGGAAGGAGATTGTCCGCCCGCCACTCTGAGTGATCTACGCAGCGAGCTTCTCAACCAAGACATGACCAATAAAGAACGGCTGCACGCCGGTTACGCCATCATGGAGCTACTGGCCAGTGACATACTACAAATTGCGGCAGAAGATCGCACCCTCGAATACTATCCGCCGCAAACACAGCAATACGCCGATTATATGCACCGGCTTGAGGACGGCTTGACACTCTAGTTAACCCACAGAAAATATAAAATTAAGAGGTTCGACCTCTAACAGATGGGGGAAATGTGAATTGAGAGGTTTATAAGAGGTCAGTGGGGTCGAGGTCGTAGGAGATGTTGGCGGGGAGGTCGGCGATGACTTTGAGGAGTTCGTTGCGGTCTTTGGATTTGACGACCAGCTGCCACTGATATTTATTTTGAAAACGTTCATAAAATGATGGTGCCGGGCCCTCAACGCGGACTTTGGCGCCACTGGTTTCAATCTGTTGTTTGAGTTTTTCGGCGGCTGCTTCGGTGGCTTTGAGCGACGATCTGCGGACGCCGAGTTTGAGCAAATAGCAAAAGGGCGGGAAGAGGAAGAGTTTGCGGCTTTCTAGCTCGGTTTTATAGAAGGCGGCGTAATCGTGGGCGATGGCGCTGGCCAGCACGGGGTGATCAGGATGATAGGTTTGGATAACCGCGCGGCCGGCCACGTGGCCACGACCGACCCGGCCCAGCACCTGCGTAATTAACTGAAACGTTCGTTCCTGAGCCGAAAAGTCTGGCATGTAGAGGCTGGTGTCGGCCAGCAGAATACCGAGCGTGCTGAGTTTGGGCAGGTCGAGGCCTTTGGCCAGCAGCTGCGTGCCGACCAGGATGTCAACGTCGCCGTTTTTGACGGCTTCGTAGTGCTGTTCGAAGCGCTCAGCTTTGGCGTTATCGGTGTCGAAGCGGGCGATACGGGCATTCGGAAACAGGCGTTCGACTTCGCTGACGATGGCTTTGGTGCCGGCCGTTTTGAAGATAACGCCGGCGTGGCCGCACTCCGGGCAGCCACTCGGTGCCGGCGCGTGGTAATTGCAGCTGTGGCAGCGCAGTTGGTGGCTGTCGCCGTGGTAGGTTAGCGGCACGTCGCAGTGCGGACAGGTGGCTTGCCAGCCGCAATTTTCGCACAGCACCAATCGGGCCGTGCCGCGCCGGTTGAGATACAGCAGGCTTTGCTCGCCGCGTGCTAGGGCGGTTTCAACGGCTTTTATGAGCTCCAAGCTGAGGAACGGCGACCGGCTGAATAGGCTGTGGTCCTTGCGATCGACGAGCGTAACTTTGATCTGTTCACTGTCATCTCGAGCTTTGTCGAGAGATCCCGTACGAGGTTCCTCGGCTGCGCTCGGAATGACAGTTGAGCGTGCCAGCTGAGTTAGTTTGATTATTGGTTTACGCTTTTGTTCGGCCACAAAATAGTCGCTGACCGACGGTGTGGCTGAGCCGAGCACTAACGTCGCGCGCGCCAGCTGTGCCAGATAGGCGGCGACGCGTCCGGTCTGATACTGCGGCGCCTGCTCTTGTTTGTAGGCGGCTTCGTGGGCTTCGTCGAGCACAATCAGTCCGACGTTTTGGACCGGGCTGAATAGTGCCGAACGCGGCCCGACCATAATGACCGGTTCGGTCGCTCGCAGCGCCGATAGCCAGGCCTGCTGCCGTTCGGCTGGTGTTTGCTGGGAGTGCATGACCAGTACCCGCTCACCAAATACTTGGCGAAAGGTACCGGCTAACTGCGATGTCAGGCTAATTTCGGGTGTCAGAATAATGGCCGATTTCTTGGCGGCGATGGCCTGGGCGGCGAGCTCTATATAGAGACGAGTTTTACCGCTGCCGGTCGTGCCGTGCAGCACATAGGTATCGCGTGGCTGCATGGCCTCCAGTGCGGCTTGCTGCTCGGTTGTTAATGGCGGCAGCTTATCCAGTAACGGCTGACGGCTGACGGCTGACGGCTGACGGTCTAGTTGTTTCTCGGAAAAGCTGGCCGGCAACAGCTGCTGGCTAATAATGCCCAGCGGCGCCGGGTAATAGGTTTGTAGCCAAGAGGCCACTTTTAATAAGTGCGGTGGTATGGGCGGTAGATCGAAAACGCGCGACACCGGTTTGGTCTTGAAGCGTGGCGCCGGCGCCTGACCAGAGACCACTCCCATCACCACTTCACGCTGTAGCTCGACCTGCACGATGCTGCCGGTCGGCAGCCGCTCAGCGTTGCTGTAGGTGAGCGGCTCGCTACCGTGGAACTTATTGCTCCTGACCCAAACGTAATAAAACATCTACCTTTAGTATACGGTACGGCTGAATGTTGCCGATTTTCAGTATTGCCAAACAGCAGGGCGGCGGCTATACTAATAAATAACGTTGTTTGGATAACAATAGAAGGGGCTTATGTTAGATATCTTTATCACCTCCCGGGTGCGCCGTAAAATCATCGTTATTTACGCCAAGTATCCCGACTTTAAAACCCACGTTCGCGGGCTGGCCAAGCTTATCAAAGAAGACGCCGGCAATATCCAACGCGAACTGAAGCGGCTCGAAAAAGTCGGCTTCCTGACCAGCGAGCGCCAGGGTAACACTAAAGTTTATTCTACCAACAAGCAATTCCCAATCTTCCGCGAACTGCAAAGCATCGTTTTAAAGTCGCAGCGCGCCAACCAGCAAAAACGTATCACCGGTTAGCTACGCAATTTTCAAACCTGCCAATTTTTAATTTTCATTCAATAGCGCAATAAACCAAGACGTCAAAGGTTTGAAAACTGGAAATTAAAATATTGAATGAAAATTGAAACGTTTGAAAATTGAAAATTATTACGCGAGGCTTGCAATAATTACCTCTGTTGTATACAATTAATGCCTGATGATACAAGTAACCCGCAAAGATTCCAAAGAATCCACCGAAAACTTGCTGCGCCGCTTCAACCGCAAAGTGCAGCAGTCCGGTGCTATCGCTGTTGTTAAGCAAAACCAGTTCTTCCAGAAGCCGACCAGTAAGCCGGAACGCCGCCGCAAAGCGATCATTCGCCAGGAACGCAAAGCGCTTAAACTCAAAAAGATTAAGTTAGGGCTGCGCTAAGCAGTCATGCTGGAGCAGCGGCTCGAGCAAGACATCAAGTCGGCTATGCTGGCTGGTGATACGCAACGCACGACCACGCTGCGTGGTCTGAAAAGCGCGCTTTTGAATGTCAAAGTAGCTGCTGGCAAGCGCGACAGCGGCCTGACCGACGAAGAGGTTTTACCGGTGCTGGCCAAGCAAGCCAAGCAGCGCCAGGAAAGCGCTGATTTATATGTTCAAGGTGGCGATCAGACACGAGCCGACGCCGAGCTGGCCGAAAAGGCCATTATCGAAGCGTATTTGCCCGAGCAACTGAGCGACGACGAAGTTGCCGTACTCGTCGATGAAGCAATTGCTGCCACTGGCGCCGAGGGACAAGCCGGCATGGGCAAGGTGATCGGTGCCGTTCGCGCCAAGGCCGGTGCTAGCGCCGACGGATCTGTCATCGCGCGTATTACCAAGGAGAAACTCGGATTATGAGGGTAGACGGTATACAGCTGAGAGCTGACAGTTTAGGGCAGGTGGTTCACGGCTTTGCTGCCGTCAGCTGTCAGCCCTCAGCTGTTAACCTCTTCGCCGGAGTTCTGGCGTGATTATTCTAATGGGTGTCGCTGGGGCGGGTAAAAGTATGCAGGGCCGGCTGTTCGCCGACGAGCACGGCTACGCCTGGATCTCGACTGGCGAATTATTCCGAGTACTCGTGACCGGTCAGCGCCGCCAGCAGATGCTGGAAGGCAAGTTATTGAGCGATGACGAAGTCATCAAACTCGTCGATAAAACGCTAAAAATGATTGATCTCGATAAAGAATTCGTGCTCGATGGCTTCCCGCGCACCAAAGTGCAGGCCGACTGGCTGCTCGAACAAGTGCGTAGCGGCCGTTTGCATCTGAGCGCGGTTATCAATCTGGCCGCTACCCGTGAAGTTGTTAAAGAACGCTTGCTGGCCCGCGGCCGCCTGGACGACACCGAAGAAGCTATCAAAAAGCGCTTTAACGAGTACGAAACCGTCACCATGCCCATTCTCGAGTATTTCCGGCAGGCCGACGCGCCAGTTTACGACATCGATGCCGATCAAGACCCGAATACCGTCCACGACCAGATCATGGGCCATCTCGAAGACAGTAAAGAGCTGACAACTGACAGCTAACGGTTTACGGTTCACCGTATACCGTCTACTATTGAACTATGCAGACAAAAGTTAAAACCGCCAGCGAAATTCGGTCGATGCGTGAGAGCGGTCGCATGCTGGCGACTGTCCTCCAGGCCCTGAAACCGCAGGCAGTACCGGGCGTGACCACCAAGCAGCTGGCTGATATTGCTGCCGGCGAATTGAAGGCGCTCGGCGGCAAACCAAGTTTTCTGGGCTACCAGGATTTTCCAGATGTCATCTGTATTTCGGTCAATGACGAGGTCGTCCATGGCATTCCCAGCAAGCACAAAGTTATCAACGACGGCGATATTGTCGGTCTCGACTTCGGTGTTACCTACGATGGTATGATCACCGACTCGGCGATCAGTATTATTGTCGGCCGCTCCAAAACTCAAGGACATCAACGGCTACTTGATGACACTAAAAATGCCCTGGAAGCCGGCATTGCCGCTGTTCATGATCGGGTGCGCACCGGCGACATCGGCTATGCGGTTGAGCAATCACTCAAGCATCGCCCGTACGGCATCGTCAAAGACCTCGTCGGCCACGGCGTTGGCCACCATGTGCATGAAGATCCGAATATTCCGAATTACGGTCGTGCTGGCACTGGTCCGTGGCTCGACAGGGGTATGACCATCGCTATCGAACCGATGGTGACGCTCGGCACCGACCGCGTCTACATCGCTCCCGACGGCTGGACCGTCAAAACCCTCGACAAATCATGGGCGGCTCACTTCGAGCACACCGTCCTGATCACCGAAACCGGCGCCGAAATCCTCACCACAATCTGACTTTGCACAGTATAAAATAGCTGGTATAACTTATTACATGAAACACAATAAGTGGCGAGGATCTTCTACCATAGATATGGCGATTGAGAGCACTCCAATAGTAATAGGAAGCTGTTTTTTCTGGGGCTCAATCGGCAGCGCAGTAGTAACGTTTGCTGAATGGGGCTGGCATAATGAAGATTATGTCGACAAAGTACAGCCCCTCAAGAGCCAACTTAGGCATCTCAATGGGCTAAACGCTTTGCCGGAAAACCAATCCAATAAGACAATTCTAAAATTGGCGCACGAAGAGCAAGCGGTGAGACAGCAAATTCATCAAGCCGAGCATGCGCTTGGTCCCAATCAGAACTTCGGTGATTTTGTAAACCGAGCAGGAGATTACGGGAGTGGCCTGCTGGTTGGCATAGTCGGGTTGACTGCATTAGGCGGCGCCTTTCTGGGAGCAATTAACGCCAAAGAAGCCTTGCAAAGAAAATTTTTAAACTAGAGGTGCCCTTGCCCTCAGGGAAGCTATAGCGGTATACTGGCCCTAAGTATGAACGGCCAAGATACAGAACACTTTATAGGCCTCGATATTGGTACCAGCATGGTTCGGTGCGTCGTCGGTATGTTCGACCCTAACGGTAGCAACATGCCGTCGATCATTGGTCACGGACAGGCGCCCAACCATGGTATGCGGCGTGGCGCAGTGGTGCACGTCGATGATGTCGCTGAGGCGATTGTGCATGCTGTAACAGAGGCCGAGCGTATCTCTGGCATGTCGATCAAACAGGCAACAGTTAACGTCAATGGCTCGCACGTCAGCGGGCTGAATTCAGAAGGCGTGATCGCTATTTCGGCCGCCAACCGCGAAATTACTACCGAAGATCGCTTGCGGGTTGAAGAAGCCGCTACCATTGTCAGCTTGCCGCCCAACCGCGAGATTATCCAGTTTTTCGCTAAGAATTATAGCCTCGATGGCCAGAAAAACATCAAAGACCCGGTCGGTATGCACGGCGTGCGCCTGGAAGTCGACGCTCACATGGTAACGGCTGCCTCGCCAAACCTGCGTAACCTCGATATTGCCCTCGAAAAGGCTGAAGTTTTGCCAACCCACCACACCGTTTCCGGTCTGGCGGCGGCCGAAGCCGTGCTGACGCGCCAACAAAAAGAAGCCGGCACGGCCTTGTTGGATATCGGCGCCGGTACGACTAATCTGATCGTGCTGGAAGACGGAGAAGTGCAGCATGTGGCCGTTCTGCCCATCGGTGGCCAGCACATTACCAATGACCTGGCGATCGGCCTGAAGACGGACATCGACGTTGCCGAGCACGTCAAATTAAATCACGCCGATCTGCGCGGCACGACCAAAAAGACGACCGCCAGCGTCAAAATCAACGATAAAACGCATAACTTTGATTTTGAGATGATCACAATGATCGTTGAGGCCCGCGTCGAAGAATTATTAGAATACGTCGACAAAGAACTGCAGAAGATCAAGCGTTCGCGTAAATTGCCTGGCGGCGTCGTCATGACCGGCGGCACAGCCAAGCTGCCTGGCCTAGACGAGTTCGCCCGCGAGAAGCTGCAGCTACCGGCTCGTATCGGCAAACTGCAGAATGTCGGCGGCCTGGTTGACACCGTCGAAGACCAAACCTTCACGACGGTTGTCGGCCTGATGTTGCTCGATATGTTGCTCTTGCCGTCACTGCCACCGACCCACGGTAGCACCAGCCAGCAGGCAAAAAGCCTAGTTGGTAATCTGTTCGGACGCTTCCGAACAAAATAATTACAATTAATAAGCGAGGCGCGGTGCGCAATGCGCCGCCAGCCCGTTTATGGCCCGTCGCTGCATGGCAGCGCGGTTACAGGTGTACAAATTTGTTGAACTCCTTAGCGCCGTGGCGTATACTGCTTCCTATATATAAGGAGTGTGAGGGACGTTATGCCACAAGTCGTTGAACCAGCTATCGAGACATTCGCGCAGATCAAAGTAATCGGAGTTGGCGGCGCCGGCGGTGCGGCCATCAACCGCATGGTTGACGCTGGTATCGAGAACGTCGAATTTATCGCTGTTAACACCGACGCTCAGGCACTCCATCACTCCAAGGCCGGCAAGAAAATCCACATCGGCAAGGGCGCAACCCGCGGGTTGGGCGCTGGTGCTGATCCATCGGTTGGTGAAAACGCCGCTACCGAATCACGCGACGAAATCAAAGAAGCTATCGAGGGTGCCGACATGGTGTTTGTGACGATTGGCGCCGGTGGCGGCACTGGTAGTGGCGCCGGTCACGTTGTGGCCCAGATCGCCCGCGACCTCGACATTTTAGTTGTTGGTTTTGCCACCAAGCCCTTCGCTTTTGAGGGCGAAAAGCGGCGCAAAAACGCCGATATTGCTATCGAAAAACTGCGCTCAGCTGTCGACACGCTGATTATTATCCCGAACGATCGCTTGCTGCAGACGATTGACCGCGACACGCCGTTGATGGAAGCCTTCAAGGTGGCCGACGACGTGCTGCGTCAGGGCGTGCAGGGTATTTCAGACCTGATTACCGTTCATGGGCTGATCAACCTCGACTTTGCCGACGTCAAAGCCGTCATGAGCAAGGCCGGCTCGGCGCTGATGGGAATTGGCCGCGCCAACGGCGAGAATCGCGCCGTCTTGGCCGCTCAGCAGGCGATCGAATCGCCGCTGCTAGAAGTCTCGATCGACGGCGCCCGCGGTATTCTGTTTAACGTCATTGGCGGCAACGACTTGGCCATGCACGAAATCAATGCCGCCGCCGAAGCCATTACGACTGCCGCTGATCCCGATGCCAATATTATCTTCGGCGCTACCATCAATCCTGATCTTGACGGCGAAGTGATTATTACTGTCGTGGCGACCGGCTTTGACGAGTCTTATTATGCCAAGCGGGCTGAAGACGGCAGCGTCATTCCGGCCGCTCGCACACCGCGCCCGGCTACCGCCAAACAGGAGGAAAAGACCTTGTCGGAGATCGATATGAACCTCGGTGATGACGAAGATGCCGCCACCGATTTTCATCGCGATGAAAGTACCATGCCCAACATCTGGGCCTTGAGCGACGATCATGCCCATGAAGACAATCAACCGGCCGGCGATGCAGCGGCCGACACGGACGACCACCACGACGATGAGCCGACAGCCGATATTGTTAGTAGCAGCCTCGAAGACGATCTCGAAAAACCTTCATTCTTGCGTCGTCTCAGCCGCCGCAAGCGTGATGCCGACACTGATATTCCTGACGATTCTGCCGGCGACGAGTAGTTCCCGGGCGTAGGTGCCGTTATTTGCGAATGCCCCAAAGGCGGCTCAGCCACTGTTACTGAGCGGCTGTTTCGGTCGACTATTATCCGAATTTTCGTGGAGAATAATACAGCGTTAAATGCTTGCAAAGCGCTATAGCTAGGGGTATATTATTGGTACACAGCACTATATGTGGAATACAGACAAAAAATACTCATAACAGTGTGCGCACATTAAGTAAAGAGAAGCAGGAACAAAAAGACGAGTAGCCAGCACCATCGCTGCCGCTTATTTTATACTTCCGGCTTCTGCGATAGGCCAAGCTTATCGCTAATAAGGAGGCAGCATGAAATGCACCCAATGCCAAAGCGACGACATCAAAGTGATTGAATCGCGTGACGTGGCAGAGGGCCAAGCTATTCGCCGCCGCCGAATGTGCGTGGGATGTGGACACCGCTTCACAACCTACGAGCGTTTAGAGCGACCGCAGCTGATCGTCGTTAAGAAGGACGGCACGCGCGAACTCTTTAACCGACCAAAATTGCTGGCCGGACTGTACCGGGCTTGTGAAAAAACACCGGTCACCAGTCTCGACCTCGAGAAATTGGTCGACTCCATCGAGCAGGAATTATATGCCTGCGGCGATCAGGAGGTGCGCTCGACGCGACTCGGCGAATTGGTGATGGATCATTTGGCCCGGCTCAATGAGGTGGCCTATGTGCGCTTTGCCAGTGTCTATCGACGCTTCAAAGATATCGCCGGCTTCGAGAGAGAACTCTCTCTTGTAAAGCAGGGCAAGCATATAGGACCAGAGGTCAAAGCCTAATACAACGTACTTAGCTGGCACATTTTGGGCGAATCGCTCCAGTCCGCACTCACCGTACCTCAGTACGGCTCGCTTACGGGCTTCGCGCTTCATCCCAAACTGTACGCAGCTAAGTACGTTGTTAGCTACAGAGCTTTGGGGCTCGCTCCGGTTTCGAACTCCGTTCGGGGTCGCAGAGAGCTCAAGTGCCCAACCGTTGACGGTTAGGCCGGAACTCTAACAAAAACACTACAAAACAATAAAACATAAAGGTTCCCGATTGTTCTGAGAGACAATGAGCGGCAACCATAAGAAGTGAGGGTATAAACAACTATGAGACAGACAACCAGCTTAGGGGTGGACCGGCTTTTTACCCCTAAAAAAAGCAAGGCGTACGACCAACTCAAGTGGACGAAGCGCGATTCCATCATTGCTAACCCGATGACGGGCAAACCGGTTTTCGAGCAAAAAGGCGTCGAATTTCCAGAAGGCTGGTCGCTCAATGCCATCAATATTGTGGCTCAAAAATACTTTAGCGGTACGCCCGGCACTGCCGAGCGCGAGAGCTCACTGCGCTATCTGATTGACCGCGTCGTCGACACGGTGACACGTCAGGGTCAACAGGAAGGTTACTTTGAAAACGACATTGAGGCCGAAGATTTCCGCGAAGAATTAAAGTATGTGCTGGCAACCCAGCGGGCTGCTTTTAACAGCCCCGTCTGGTTTAACATCGGTGTACCCTCACGTTCACAGCAGGCCAGCGCTTGTTTCATTCTCGGTATCGAAGACACCATGCCGGCTATCCTGCAGTGGTATGTCGACGAAGGCATGATCTTTAAGGGCGGTTCCGGGTCGGGTATCAACATCAGCCCCATCCGTTCCAGCGTCGAAGCTCTCGGTAAGAGTGCCGGCACGGCTTCCGGACCTTTGAGCTTCATGCGCGGCGCTGACGCTTCGGCCGGTGCTATTAAGAGTGGCGGCAAAACCCGCCGAGCCGCTAAAATGGTTATTCTGAACGTCGATCACCCCGACGTCGAAGAGTTTATTTGGAGCAAAGCCATAGAAGAGCGTAAGGCCCGCGACCTGCAAAGCCTCGGCTGGGACATGAGTCTGAACGGCAAAGACAGCTTTAGCGTCCAGTACCAAAACGCCAACATTTCAGTGCGCGTCACCGACGATTTTATGCAAGCCGTCGAAGACGATGCCGACTGGGACCTGCGCGCTGTTACCACTGGCAAGCCGGTCAAAACCGTCAAAGCCCGTGAGCTGCTCCGCCAGTTCTCTGAAGCCGCCTGGGAGTGCGCCGACCCTGGTATGCAGTTCGACACCACGATCA
>Ga0070660_100000749_pt1 | contig 21560 bp, 19 predicted proteins | sample KBSC33metaG_FD_64670 | JGI IMG/M metagenome (GOLD analysis project Ga0070660, IMG submission 64670) | Corn rhizosphere microbial communities from Kellogg Biological Station, Michigan, USA - KBS C3-3 metaG | ecosystem: Host-associated > Plants > Roots > Rhizosphere > Soil ... | reverse complement strand
GCTGAGCGTGTAGCCGGCGGGGTTCTGGAAGTTGGGGATGATGTGGGCGAGCTTCGGCTTCGCGCCGCCGTCGAGCAGCGCTCGGATGTCGTCGACGGCCACGCCGTCCTGCTCGAGCGCGACCGGGAGGAGCTTGCTGTGGCGCGCATCGCGCAGCGACAGCAGCGTGCGGTCGTAGGTCGGCCGCTCGACGATCACCTCGTCGCCCTGGGTGACGAGCTCCTCGAACAGGAACGCGTCGGCCTGCATCGAGCCGTTGGTGACGATCACCTGCGCCTCGTCGACGCCGTGCTGCTCGGCGATCCAGCGCCGCAACGGCGGGTAGCCGACCGACGTCCCGTAGGCGGTCGCGCCCGCGGGGTCGTTGGCGAACGCGCGGTCCGCGGCGGCCCGCAGGCCGTCGACGTCGATGATGTCCAGCGAGGGGGCCCCGCGCGCGAAGGAGATGGTCGATGCGGCCATGGGCCGCAATCTAGAAGCTACGGGCCGGAGGTGCCCGCGCCGGAGACGCCGGGCACGGTGCTCGTCGTGTTCGTCGGCGTCGTGGTCGTCGTCGTGCCGGAGGTCGGCTGGCCCGGCGCGGCGGCGGTCTGCGTGGTCGTCGTGTTGGACGGCAGCTCGACGAACGTCCCGTTGTGCTCGATCAGCGAGAGGTCCTGCGCCTTGGTCGTGTCGTCGATCGGCACGAACCGGTTGGCGGTCGCGATGTGCTGCGCCTTGTTGATGTAGTTGGTCAGGAACTCACGGACCTCGGCGCGCTGGAGGTTCGTCTTGGAGACGTAGAGGAAGATCCGGCGGGCGAGCGGATACGAGCCGTTGGTGATCGTCGTCTGCGACGGGAACACGCACCACGGCGTCGTGTCGGGGTTGACGAGCGCCTTGGAGCCGTTGGCCGGGATCGTGGTCGTGGTCGGCTGGTTGCGCTTGGGGTTGACCGGCGTGAGCGTGACGTTCTTGGCGTTGGACAGGATCGCGCGCGACGTCGCGGGGCTCCAGACCTCCATCGGGCGCAGCAGGTTCTCGAAGAGCTCGTAGAAGCTGAAGCGGAAGACGCCGATCGTGCCGACGAACGTCTGGTTGCGCAGCAGGCGGCGGATGCGCTGCTGCAGGAACGTCAGCTGCGGGAACCTGAACGAGCGGATCGCGCGGGCCTGCGCGGCGTTCTGCGCGGCGATGATGCGGCGCAGGTTGTCGCGCTGGATCAGGAGCTTCTGCTCGGCGGTGAGGACGACCTTCGTCGCCGCGCGCTGGCGGTTCTCGCGGTCGAAGATCGCCAGCATCCGGTTCTTCGCGCGCCGGATCGCGGCCTGCACAAAGGTGGTGAAGGAGATCTGGCGCTGGACCTGCAGGCTCTGCAGCTGGGTGGCGTAGCGGTTGAGGATGGCCCTGCGGCGCGTGCGATTTGTGACCTCGTTGAGCACGGCCTGGTCGTTCGTGTGGACGAGGTAGTCGCCGCGGACGTCGGCGAGCGAGGCGTTGCGGTCGACGCCGAGCGCGAGCTGGGCGAACGCCTGGAACGTCGGCGACGAGTCCTCGCGGCCACTCGTGCGCAGCGGGATGTCGAAGAAGCCGACCTGGCTCCAGTTGTCGATCTGCGAGCCCGCCTGGAAGATCTGCTTGACCGTCGAGAGCTGCAGGCAGTCGCCGCCGACGTCGTGCTCGTTCCAGGTGGCGATGACGATCGCGTCGGACGCGACGAGCAGTGGCTGGTCGGCGAGCTCGACGCCATTGCGCTTGCACTGGTTGAGCTCGCCCCTCGTCAGCTGGCGCGAGACGTCGAGCACGTCGATGCGGCCCGCGCAGAGGTCGGCGACGCCGGTTCCCTCGCTGACATTCGCGAAGCTGACGTTGAGGTCGGCCGGGTTGCGGATGTTCGAGGTGATCGAGCCCTGGCGCGGACCCTCGACGGCCACCACGCCCGACGGGCGCTTGGGCAGCTTCCTGGTCTTCGCCGACGGGCTTCCCGGGGTCGTGGACGAGGTCGGCGTCGTGATCGTCGGCGTGCCGGCGCTGCGGGTGTTGATGCCGCAGCCGACCAGGGCCGCGGACGCGGCGCCGGCGGCCAGCGCGGCGAGCAGGGCGCGCCTCATCCGCCGCCTCCGGAGGGCTGGAAGGTCTGGTGGCGGCGCTGGCGGGCCCCGCGTGGCGCGCGCTTGTTCGACGCCGTCTGCTGGCCGACCGCGCCGTTGGAGAGCGGCGCGCCGGTCTCGTTGGGGTTCGGGAAGCGGTGCAGCGGCCCGAGCTTGACGACCTCGAAGTCGGTCAGGCGGATGCCCTGGAGCTCGTTGCCGCGCAGCAGCGGCGTGCACTGGTGGGCGCCGCCGCTGCTGAACGGCTGGCCGTTTGAGTTCAGGAGGTTGCCGTTGGCGTTGCGCAGACACGCGCCCCACGGCCCGTTGAACTTCGCGTAGAGCGTCGGAACGCGGGAGCGGTCGACGATGATCGCGCCGTAGACGTGCAAGGCGGTGATCAGCGCGCGCGCCGCCTCCTTGTTCGTCCGCGACGGGAAGACGTACTTGTTGCAGAGCTTCTTGCGCGTGTTGTGCAGGACGCCGAACAGCGGGTCGTTGCAGCGCGGCTCGACGAAGCGGTTCTCGATCGAGCGCAGCGTCACGCCGGGCTTGAGGCGGATGCGCGCACCCTCGGGCAGCGACGTCGTCTGGCCGTTGCCGTCGGTGCTCGACGCCGGCTGGACGTAGAAGTTCTGGGCGGGCGCCGGGACTGACATCGCCAGCGCATGATCGATGTGGCCGGCCTCGATCTCCTCGGGGAGGATCAGGCCGCCCAGGTACGGCAGGCCCGAGCCGCGGGCGCTGACCTCGTTGGGCACGAGGAACCCGGGGCCGTTGAGGTCCCACTCGCGCATGAACTGATACGAGATCGCCGACGACGTCGTCGCCCGCCGGGCGCGCCAGAAGTCGTACTCGATGCCGGCACGGCGGTCGAGGACCGTGTACCAGCCGTCGAACTCGGGGTGGGGGTCGTCGCCGAACGGGATCGGCAGACCGTTGATCAGCCAGCCGTCGCCGCAGTAGTCGTTGGGTGGCGGCAGCGGGATCTGCCGGCAGATGGTCTGCGTCGGTACGCCGCCGTTGGCCTCGTCGACGACGACCGGGGTCCAGCGGTGCTCGTTGATGAACAGCGGGTCGTTGAGCAGGCGCCGTTGGGTGGTCGGGGTGTTCTTGCCGTTGGTCTCGACCGCTCCGATGCGCTCGCGCGCCTGGCGCATCATGCGGTCGGAGTTCGCGTCGCGCGAGGAACCCTCGATCGACGTGTTCCACGGGCTGTTGGCCGCGAACGGCCGGATGATCCCGGCCGCCGACGTCGAGCCGATCGTCGAGACCGTCCCGGTGCCCGGCACGCCCGCGGTGTCGGTCGTCGCGACCGTCGCGCCCTGCGTCGGCACGACGACGGCGATCGTCTGCGACGGAGCGGTCTTCGTCGTGGTGACGGTCTTGGTCTTCGAGCCGCCGCCGCCGCAGCCGTCGGCGACGACCGCCGCGGTCAGGCCCAGCGCGAGGGCGAGCAGCGCCCGGCGCCAGGTCACGTCGCAGCGGCGGGGGGCTGGGGGGCGCGCGGCGGCGGGGGGACCGGCGGCAGCGGCCCGCGGACGTCGGCGGCCGCGTCCTCGGCGGCCTGCCCGAGGGCGGACAGCAGCGCCGCGACGCCGCGACGCGCCTCCACGGCCTCCTCGAAGCGCTCGGCCAGCTCTTCGGCCGCGGCCAGCAGCCGCTCGGTCGCGGCGTGGATCCGCTGGATGCGGTCGGCCGCGTAGGCGTCGAGCCGCGCGCGCGTCTCGTCGAGATGGCTCCGTGCGGCGTCGTCGGCCTCGCGGATCATCCGCTGCGCCTCCGCCTCGGCCTCGAGCAGGATCTCGGTGGCGCGGCGCTCCGCGCTCTTCTCGACCTCCCGCTGCAGCGCGGTCGCCTCGCGCTCCGCGGCGCTCAGGACGCTCTGGACGTGCGCGGCGACAGTCGCGGTGACGTCGTGTCCACCCGCCTCAGAGCCCATGGTCGCCAGACGCTACCAGCGGGGTCGGAGGGCTCCGGACGGGGCTATTGCCCGGTCGGAACGGCGCCCTGAGTGCCTGTCGTCGCGCCGCCGCCGACCGTGCTCGCCGGCTGATTCGCCGGGTTCTTGGAGGCGACGCGGACCAGGACGTAGCGCTGGGTGCGGAAGACCGGCGTCAGGCCGGGCACGAGGCCCAGGTCCGCGCGCGGGTAATGGCGCGCGATGAGGTCGCCGGACTGGGCGCTGCGCGAGAGCAGCATGTACTGGACCTTGCCCCACGGGTCGCGCAGGACCGAGTTCCACTTGGCGTCGCCACGGTCGATGCGGTCGAAGATCGTCTGCGGGCGGCCCTGAAGCAGGATGACGCCGAACGTGTGGGCGTTGTCGGCGAGCACGGCGTTCTTGCCGCTGACGTGCTGCTTGAGGTACTGGGCCATCTGGGCCTCGGGCTGGATGCCGACGTTGTAGCCGCCGCGCGACGACGTGCCCTCCTGGCTCTTGCCGGTGCTCACGGCGCGCGTGAACGCCTGCTCGAGCGACTGGAACGGATAGGTCTGCATCGCGTGCCAGGCCGTGAAGAGGTTGATGATCAGCAGGGCGAGCGTCACGCCCCACACGAGTGGTCGCCACGCCTCGAAACTTCGATACACCCAGACCGCGCCGATGAACGCGGCGACGTACATGGGGATCGAGTCGCGCAGCGTCAGCAGCGACTCGTCCTGCGACGCGTAGGCGTGCACGCCGATGATCACGATGCCCAGGACGACGAAGCTCGCCAGCCACAGCGCCATGTCGTTGCGCTGGACGAGGAACGTCACCACCAGGGCCGGAACCGCGACGAGCGCCAGCGGGAAGACGCCGATGTTGAGCTGCAGCAGTCGCTTGGACACCTCGTTGAAGGCGAGGTGCCCGTGGGTGTTCAGCGCCGCGCTGTTGACCGCCGAGTTGGTCGTCGAGTGCAGCCAGCCGAACGGGTCGCCGACGATCAGCGCGTTGAACAGGATCCACAGCGCGAGCGCGTAGACGACCGGCGCGGCGAACGCGACCACCGAGCCCTCGACCTCGATCCGCGACGCGCGCCGGCGCACGAGCGCGACGCCGATGAGCAGTGCGAGCAGGCCCGCCCAGATGATGAACGCGTAGCGCGTGACGATCAAGAACGCGATGCCGAAGCCCGAGCCGATCAGGTAGCGCGGCTCCGTGGTCGCGTACCACGACACGAACGTGTAGAGGCTGAACGCGAGGAACGCCGAGTACAGCGCCTCGCTCATCCCGTTGCCGGCGTAGAAGACCCACAGCGGGTTGAGCGCGAAGGCCAGCAGCAGCGGCGCGCGCAGCGGCATCGGCATGTCGCAGCGCGCCAGCGTGCGGTCGATGAAGACGACGGTGAGCGCCGCGCAGCCGGCGCTGGCCATCGGCAACGCCACGAGCGAGGTCGCCAGCGGCTTGATCGCCGCCAGTGGCAGGAACATCGCGGTCGTCAGCGGCGGGAAGACGAAGCCGATCGCCGCGAGCTTCGGCGGGTCGTTGTGCCAGACCAGCAGCGCGCGCGTCAGGCGGTCCAGCGCGTCGAAGACGATGACGTGGTTGCCGATCGTGACCCAGTAGCCGATCGCGAAGTACGCGGCGAACGCGACCGCGAAGACGATGAACCCCTCGCGGATGCTCGGCAGCGGCGTGCGGTGGACGCCCGGCTCGATGTCGAGCGGCGTGCCGCGCGGGTGCGGGCCGCGGATCGTGCGGCCGGCCTCCTCATCGCGCGGGTCGTAGACGCGCGGGAGCGGCTCGGCGGCCATCAGTGGTCAGGCCCGTGGTCGAGGCCGTGCACCGTCTTCTCCCAGTAGAACGGCCGGTAGAAGAGCTGGGCGAAGCCCTTCCATGCCGCCACCGACATCAGGCCCCAGTACAGCGGCGAGAGCAGCGCGTACTTGGCGAGGTCGAAGTAGCCGCGCTGCACCGAGCCGGCGACGTTGAGGTACATGAAGACGAAGTTGCCGACGAACAGCTGGAACGCGCTCGCGTAGAACACGAAGCTCGGGAACAGCTGCTGGATGAAGCCGGCCTCGGTGAAGAAGAACGCCGTGGTCAGGGCCCAGAAGATGGGGTTGAGCAGGAAGATGAACGTCCCGCCGACGACGAGCTGGAACGACAGGAACGACTTCAGGCCGATCTGGTCGAGCAGCCGGAACGGGTGGCGCATGTGCACGAGCCACGTCTGGATGTAGCCCTTGATCCAGCGCGACCGCTGGCGCACCCAGTTCGAGAGGTCGGAGTTTGCCTCCTCGAGCGTGGTCGAGTCGATCATCGCCGTCTTGAAGCCGGCCTTGTGCAGGCGCACGCCGAGGTCCGCGTCCTCGGTGACGTTGAACGGGTCCCACGCGGCCAGGTCGACGAGCCGGTCGGTGATGAAGTGGTTCGACGTGCCGCCCAGCGGGATCGGCACGTCCTGCGCGTCGAGGCCCGGCAGCAGGAGGTCGAACCACATCGAGTACTCCGTCGTGAACCAGCGCGTGAGCAGGTTCTGGTCGGAGTTGAAGTAGTTGAGCTTGGCCTGGATGCAGGTGACCCGCGGGTCGGCCTTCGCGAACGCCACGACGATCTTCTTGAGCTGGTCGGGGTCCGGGCGGTCCTCGGCGTCGAAGATGACGACGTAGCGGCCGTCGGCCTGCAGCAGGCCGTAGTTGCACGCCTTGGGCTTCGTCTTGGGCTGCGCGTCGGGAACGATGACGAGCTTGAAGTGCGGCGGGAGGTCGAGGTCGCGGATCCCCTGGATCGTGTCGTCGTCGTCCTCCTCGCAGAGCAGGCGGATGTCGAGCTTGGTCTTGGGGTAGTCCAGGCCGTCCATGCCGCGCACGAGCCGCGGCAGCACGTTCGCCTCGCGGTAGAGCGGGACGAGGATCGTGTACATCGGCAGGTCGCGCTCGTCGAGCGCGTCGAGCTCCTCCTGCGTGACGTCGATCTCGTACGCGTGGCCGAGCGCGTTGTAGGTCAGCAGGAACTTGTAGAGCGACGTGGCCGTGTAGAAGATCGACGCGAAGCCGATCAGCACGATGATCGTGATCACCGGCGCGAGCGCGAGCGCCGTGATGATGATCAGCAGCATCACGAGGAAGAACGCGCGCTGCGGGTCGGAGAGGACGCGGTTGGCGCTCTCCTCGGGGAAGCGGGTCAGCAGCTCCGAGCGCGCGACCGTGACGTACTCGCGGCCGTGGACGCGCTGGAGCAGCTCGTCGATCGAGTTGCGCGAGCTCAGGAAGCCGCGCAGCTCGAGGTTGGTGTGCTCGCGCAGCGCGGCGACGGTGTCGTCGTCGAGCACGTCGGCGATCGCCAGGTAGAGCGTGTTCTCGTCGATCGCGATCGGGACGACGCGCAGGTGGCGCGCCAGCGGCTCGGGGATGAGCCCGATCGCGTCGGGGTCGGGATCGGTGTCCGACAGGTCGACGAGCGGCAGCTGGTAGTGCTCGGCGAGGATCGCGACGAGCTCGGGCTCGGAGACCACGCCGGAGTGCACGAGGACGTCGCCGAGGCGGCTGCCGGTCCGCTGCTGCTCGCGCAGCGCGTCGGCGATCTGCTCGTCGGTGGCCAGGCCGCGGGCGACGACGAGGTCGCCGATCCGCGTCGGGGACGTCGGGTCGGTGACGCGCCCGCCGGTCTCCCACGGCTCGCGGATGCCCTCGAACTCCTCGGGCCAGGGGGCGAAGGTCTGGTCGACCGCCCGCATGACCTGCTCGACCGGCGCGACCACGAACTTCACGGCGCGGCCGGTCAGCGACTTCGCGGTGTCCTGCGCCAGCTCCTGCGGCGGCTCGGGGGAGGCGATCGTCACGACGCCGTTGGCGTAGGAGATCGGCAGCATCTGGAACTGCCGGCAGAGCTGCTCGGAGAGCAGGCGCGCCGCCAGCGGATTAATCCGGACGTCGTCGAGATCGACGAACTCCATACCGGCGTGGCGGGCCACGCGACGGTAGAAGTCGTGACCGGCGGTGGTGGTCGTCCCCTCCATTGGGGTCAGCTCGTCCTCTGGGCGCGCTCGAGGACCCGATCGATCTCGGGGCCAGGTGCGATGACGATATCCACTGCCAAGTACGGAAAACGTGTCTTGAGCAGGGAGAGATCGGGTTCCGGCACCGCGGAGGCCACCTTCAGGGTGTCCCCGACGATCAGCATCGGCAGGATCCGGTGCTGCACCGCGTAGGGCAGCGGCACGTAGTGGAAGAGCCGCGGGTCCGCCGCGAACTCGCGCAGGCCCGTGTAGGGCAGGCCGGCGCGCAGCGCGATGTCCAGCGCGGCCTGGGAGCTGTCCAGGGGCGCAGCCACCTGAAGACCTTACGCGCCCAGGCGGCTCAGGGTGCGCGTGGGCGTGCCGGTCTCCTCGTCGGCACGCTCCATGATCCGCTGGCGGGCCTCGGCCTCGCTGGCCAGCCGCGCGGCTGAGCCGTTGCGCTTGGCGCGGTCAGAGGCGGCGAACCCGACGTAGAAGATCATCAGGATCGCCAGCGGGGCCACGAGGAAGCTCAGGAAGAACATGGCGAAGCCGACCAGCGCGATCATCGTCACGCCGATCAGCGCCATCGGCTGATAGCGGTCCTCGTGGTGGGGGTGTGGATCAGGTCCCGACATCGGTCGCGAGATCGACGACGAGCCTGCCGTCGTGGACCTCTCTAGGAGTCATCGGCAGCGGAAGAGAATCCCGTAGTGCCTGCACGAGTGCGACCGGAGTGGACAGACGTACGTCGATGAGCGCCCTGAGCCCCTCGAAGCTGCGGACATAGACGTCTTCCGCCCCGGGAACACGGCCCATCGCCTGCTCAAAGGTGGTCAAAGTGGTGATGTCGTTGAAGGGCCCGGCGTCCACGACGACGGCGCCTTCGAACATCATGCTTTCGTCCACTCCCGCGGCCGCGATCGGCGCGCCGGCGGGATCGCCGCTGGCGGCTCCGATCGGAGTGGCGACCGGCGGAGTGGGCTCGGCCGGAGCGGCAGCCGGTGCAGGGGCGGCGACCGCAGCCGGCGCCTCGCCGGTCTGCAGGCGCCCGACGAGCCGGTCGTACTCGGCGACGAGCTCGCGCGCGGCGGCCTCGAGCTGGTCGCGGAAGCGCACGAGATCGGAGATCTGGCCCCGCAGGTCGTCGATGCGCACGGCCGGCTCGACCGCGGGCTCCGAGGGGGCCGTGACGCCGCCCCCGGCGGCCGGGCGAGGCGCGGGCGTGCCGGACGCGACCGACTGCAGCTCGCGCTCGAGGTCGACGAGCTTCCTCTCCAGGTCGGAGAGTGTTCCGGTCACGTCATCGGGCATGTGGGAATCGTCCACGCAAGGGGCTCCTGAGCCCGTAGATTCGGGGCAAACGTACCAACCCCTGCCCGTTTGACCGACATGTCGTTTAACTGCGAACGCCGATCCCGAAGGACCGGCGCTCGCAACCTTGGTTAGTACAGGGACCGCCCCGGAGAATGGGCCCCTGGTTCACCTCAGGACTTGAATCTGGGGACTGGATTCGCCCTTAGGTCGTCTTGTCCTTGAAGCACAGCAGCGACACCACATCGGACGTGTTCACGGCGGCGCCGTTGTTGATCCACTTGAACGCGCGGATCTTGATCCGCGGGTCCATGCCGAGGAAGAACAGCTGCGTCGAGTAGTCGGTGCCACCGAACGAGCTGTAGTCCCAGCCGCCGAGCATGCCCTTGTAGAGCTGCCCGCACTGCGCCTGCACCTCGGAGGTGCCGGACGCGAGGACCGTCGACGGAGCGAACGCGTTCGCCTTCTGGACCACGATGCGGTGCTTGTGGCCCGAGCCGTCCGAGGCCGCCTGGCTGCGCAGCTCCAGGCACGACCTCGTGAACTTCGCGACGACGGTGTTCGTCGTGGTGTCCCACAGCCCGTTGTCCAGCGACCAGGTCCATGCCTTGTTGCTGTTGGCACTGTCGGACTCGGTCACGTCGGCGTCGCCGGTCGTGAACTCGAAGCCCGGCTGCACCGCGATGTAGCCAGACGGGCAGTTCGACGACGTCTGCTGCACCTTCGCCGTCGGGTTCGTGAGCGTCACGGTGGTCGTGTACGGGTTGCTGATCTGCCACGAGACGTAGTGGCTGTTGACCGTCTCGGACTTCCATCCCAGACACGTGACCCACAGCTTGAGCTGCACCTCACCGCCGGCCAGCGGGGTGAAGACGAAGTCGTACGTGCTGTCGTCGATCGCGGCGGCCTTCACCGGCCGCACCGAGCGCAGTACGTCCCAGTCGGGCCGGCCCCAGCTGCCGCCGGGTCCGCCGTCGTTGATGTAGTCGTTGTCCTGCTCGACGTTGTCCACGCGCCACATGCCCTGAAGCGCGAGATCGTTGTTCGGGCACTGGACCTGGTAGTCGCCATCCTGGCCCATCAGGTCGACGTGCTGCTCGACCTTGTAGAGCTTCAGGAGGTGGGCGCGCGACGCGCTGGCGCTGCCCGGCAGTGCCAGCGCCACGAGGGCGGCGGCACAGACCAGGAGCGTCAGGCGGGTGCGATTCATGATTCCGTTCATGGTGGGTTGACCTCCGGGGCTAGGTCGTCCGGTAGTTGAGGCAGAGCGTCGTCAGCGCGATGGGCCAAGAGGCGCCCGGGCCGCGGTTGACGAAGGTGTAGGCCCGCTGCTTGATCCGCGGGTCCATGCCGAGGTAGTACACGTCGTTGAACGCGGTCGAGTTCGCGATGTCGCTGGCGTTGAAGAGCCCAGTCCCATCGGAGTTCGAGGTCGGCAGGTCGTTCACGTTGTCCTGCGGGATGTCGAACCCGGCGAGGACCGCCTTGTAGGCGTCGCCGCAGTTCAGCCGGCCCTCGGACACCGCGTCCGGGTTCGGGTTGAACGTCGAGCTGCGGTTCTTGGTCACGAGCTTGTGCTTGTCGAAGCCGTCCTGCGGCACCTTGACGTTCAGGCAGCGGTAGAAGAGGTGGATCGTCACGCTCGTGCCGGTCCCGAGGGCGCTGTTCTCGAACTTCCACTGCCACGTGTTCTTGGCGTTGGAGCCATGCGACGAGAACAGGCGCATCATTCCCGCCACCGCCTCGCCGCCCGTGATGTCCGAGGTCGGATCGACCTGGAAGCCCGGCGTGACCAGCAGCGTGTTCGCCGGGCAGTTGCCGTCGGTCAGGCCGCTCGTCGGGATCGTCGTCCGCGTGAGCGTGTTGTCGGTGCCGTTGACGGTCGCCGTACCGGTGCTGAACGCGCCGACGGTGCCCGCGGCCGACTTGAACGCCGGTGCGAAGGTGTGCGTATGCGAGCCACCCTGGGTCGCATCGCCGAGGCAGGTCACCCAGACCTTGACCTGGGCGCGCCCGATCGCGTTCTTCTCGAACGTGAAGCTGTAGGTGCTGTCGCTGCTCGGGTAGGCGGCGATGACGTCCACCGCGCCCGCGATCAGGTCGAGCGGCTGGACGTAGTCGTCCTGGTCGGCGTGGTCGATGCGCCACATGCCGTCGATCGCGTGATCGCCGGGCTGGCAGCTGACCGAGGTCGAGGCCTCGTCGGCGCTGAGGTCGAGATGCGCCTCAGACTTGTAGATCTGCAGGTCGTGGCTCGCGAAGGCCGAGCTCGGGACGAGCAGCGCCAGGGCACTCACCACCAGGGCCGCAAGGGCGCCGTTCCGTCGGGGATGCAACATGTCTCCGGGGTCTCCTAACCCGGCGCCTCCCAGCGACTGCGAATGTAACGGTTCGTTAGCGAAAGGGCTAGCTGTCGGACGAATGTCGTAGCGCCCGATTTGCCCTGGAAAATGCGAACGCCGGCCAATAGGCCGGCGTTCGGTGCGTCGGATCGGCGGGACCGGCTAGCTGGTGCGGTCCTTCCAGCACGTCAGGGCGAATCGCGGCGGCGTGTTCGACGAGTACGAGTGCGGCGTGTAGTCGACGGTCGGATCGCTGTTGAGGATCTTGTATGCCCGGGCCTTGGGGCGCGGATCCATCCCGAAGTACCACAGCGTGGCCGCGTTGGCCGCGCCGAGGTCCCAGGCGCCGAGCATGCCCTTGTACTGCTCGCCGCAGATCGACTGGATCTCGGTGACCCGGTTGTGGTCGATCAGGCCGCTGGCGGTGCCCACCTGCAGCTGGGACTTCGCGCTGGTGGCGATGCGGTGGCGGTGCAACGGCGAGCCGGCGGCCGAGCTCAGCAGGTGCAGACAGCGGTAGCTGGTGGTCACCGTGGCGCCGCCGGGCTCGTAGCTGGTGAAGCCCCAGGTCCACTTCAGCGGCTGCTTGACCGAGTCGGGCCACCGCTCATACGGCTTGCCGTAGTCGTCGGTGTTGAACTTGAAGCCCGGAGCGATCGCCATCTCCGGGTCCGTCGTCGACGTGGGGCAGGACGTCGCGCCGGCGTTGGTCGTCGGCTGCAGCACCGAGGTGCTGTCCGGGACCGAGAACGACGGATCGTCGACGCGCGAGCCGACCGTCCAGCTGTGGGTGTGGCCGTTGTTCACGACCACGCTGCCAGGCAGACACGTCAGGAACAGCTTGCCCTGCGCGTCGCCGCCCGACTGGGGCAGGAACGCGAAGGTGAAGGTGTCCTTTGCCGACGAGTACGCCTGGACGGGCTCGAGCGAGAGGTCCACGTCGTACCAGAACGGCGTGTTGTGCAGGGGCGCGTAGTAGTAGTCGTCGTCCTGCTCGACGTTGTCGAGCCGCCACATGCCGTCAACGGCAATGTCGCTCGAGTCCTTGCAGGAGATCGTGTAGGTGCCGCCCTCGCCCTCGACGTCGAGGTGCTTCTCGACCTTGTACATGCCGAGGAAGTGGGCCCCGGTGGCCAGGGCCGAGCCGGGGGCGATGGCCAGGGCCGCCAGGGCGGCCGCGGCGATGAACGTGATGCGCTTCATGGTTTCCGTGACCTCCGGGGCTAGGTCGTGCGGTAGTTGAGGCAGATCAGGTCCGTCGTCACGTTGTGGGCGACGCTGTCTGCGTTGTCGAACCGGAAGTCGCGAGACTTCGGCTGCGGATCCATCCCGAGGAACCAGAGGAAGGGCTCGGGGTACGAGGCGAACGGGAAGTCCGGGTTCGGGTCGTGGAACGTGTTCACGAACGGGAAGGTGAACCCGGCGACCACGGCCTTGTACGCGGCGCCACAGCTCTGGCGCACGGTCTGCCAGCCCTCGTTGGAGCCGGTGGGGTTGATGGCCGTGGTGGTCTGGCCGTCATGGCGGTAGACGAGCTTGTGGTTCTCGCCACCGTTGGCCACGAGCTTGCGCGAGACGCAGGACCAGTAGTAGTCGATGGTCGGCGCGCCGCCGTCCTGGGACGTGTCGATGTACCAGGACCAGTTGCGCATGTTCGAGCTCATGATGTCCGTGGACACGTGGCCGAGCAGCGGGTTCGGGTCGCCCGTCGTGGGGTTGATGTTGAACCCGGGCGTCGAGATGAACGTGTTCGTCGGGCACGGGGTGGCCGTCGTGTCGAACGCGCCGGCCGGGGTGGCCAGCGACTGGTGCGGCGTGACGGTCAGGGCGTGCGAGTGGCCGTTGGTCTGATGGGTGTTCTGCCCGATGCAGACGACCCACATCTTGACCTGGGCGCGCCCGATCGCGTTCTTCTCGAAGGTGAAGTTGTAGGCGTCGCGGTGGCCGCTCGAGCTCGGGCCGTTGCCGATGCTCGGGTAGGCCGAGACGACGTCCACCGCGCGACCGAGGGTCGTCGAGTAGATGTCGTCGTCGTCCTGGTCCGCGTGGTCGATGCGCCACATGCCGTCGAGGGCGTAGTCGCCGGGCGTGCAGGACACCGTGGCGCTGATCTCGTCCGAGTCGAGGTCGAGATGCTTCTCGACCTTGTAGATGCCGAGGTCGTGTGAGGCGAAGGCGCTCGTCGGTATGACGAGGGCAAACGCCGCGATCAGCGCTCCGAGGAGCACTCGATTCCGTCCTTGGATGTGCATGTTCTCCGGGTTCTCCTGGTCCCGGCGCCTACTCCGCACCGCGAAGGTAACCGTTCGTGAGCGAAAGGGCTACAGCTTGGCCGAATGTCGTATGCCCTGCAAAACCGGGGATCGGGGGTGGGTGGGCCCCCAATCCGCCCCTTAATGGAGTGGTCCGGTGGTCCGATCGTCGAAGCACACGAGGCCGAGCAGCGCCTTGTAGTCGGTGTCGTCGCTGTGGTTCCAGATGTGGAAGACACGCGACTTCAGCTGGGGCTCCATGCCGATGTACCAGAGCTGGTGGCTGTCGTAGTCGGCGGTCCAGTCGTCGTGCGGGTAGCGGACGTCGAAGGCGCCGATGAGGCCCTTCTCGGTCTGCCCGCAGGACAGCGTCACGTCGTTGACCTGACCGTGCTGGAGCGTCGGGTTGCTCTGGCGGAACCTCGCGCGGAGCTTGTGGCGATGCTTCTTGTAGCCCGAGCCCTGGTAGCCGGTGGTGATCTTCAGGCAGCGCACCGACGTCGTGACGTTCGGATCGGTGACGCCGTAGAAGCCGAGCTCCCAGCGCTGGAGGCCGTAGCCGTCGGGCCACGAGCGGTAGAGCTTGATCACGCCGCTGTCGCTGACGAACCCGGGCGCGACGACGACCTCGTCGGACGCGCACTCGTGGTCGCCGGCGTACATCTCCTGGGCGTCGCCCACGGCGACGTGCCGCGTGTCGGAGTACAGGTCGCTGAGGATCAGGCTGTGCTGTGACGTGTCGGGCGCCGTCTTGCGGCCGAGGCACGTGATCCAGACGTGGGCCTGCGCGTCCTCGTCGGTGTTGTTGGTGATCGTGAACTCCCACGTGTCCTTGTCCACCGACTGCGACTCGGTCACGTCGATCCCGTTGTACTTGTTCCACTCGCCGTACGGGCCGGGATCGTCGATCTGCCAGTTGAAGTTGACCTGGTCGGCGCGCCACATGCCGTCGAGGGCGTAGTCGCCGTTGTTGCACTTGACCTGCAGCTGGTCGGCCGTGTCGCCGGCGGCAAGGCCCACGAACTGCTCGACCTTGTACATGTCGAGCAGGTGGCTCTGGGCACCGATGCCCTGGCCCGCCTGGTAGAAGCCGCCGTGGTGGCTGCCGTTCGCCTGCGCCACGGCCGGGAAGGCGGCGAGCGCGAGGACGGCGGACCAGACGATGCGATGGGAGAAGAGGGACTTGAACACCGGGAGACTCCTTGGACGGAGATTCGACAGGCCGCGATAGTGCGGCCCCCCGGTGTGGTGGCGGTATGCCCTCAGGCGGAACCGAGAGAGCTTTAGCCCCCGGCCCACGATCTGGACGCCGGCCCCTGCGAAGGCGAACATGCTTCCTTCTCGGCAGCCATTGCACAGTTCTTTAGAGCAATGGCCAGGTTTGGGGGCGCAGCGCGCCCGGCGCGGCTACTTCCCGAGCACCTCGATCGCGATGTCCGCCACCTCGGTGGGGGTGCGGCCGACGCGGACGCCGTTCCCCTCGAGCGCCTCGATCTTGGCCGCGGCGCTGCCGCTCGAGCCGCTGACGATCGCGCCCGCGTGGCCCATCGTCTTGCCTGGAGGCGCCGTGACGCCGGCGATGTAGCCGACGACCGGCTTGGTGACGTTGGCCTTGATGTAGTCCGCGGCCTCCTCCTCGGCCGAGCCGCCGATCTCGCCGCTCATGACGATGAGCTCGGTCTCGGGGTCGTCCTGGAAGAGCGCGATGACGTCGATGAACGACGAGCCCGGGACCGGGTCGCCGCCGATGCCGACGATCGAGGAGTTGCCGAAGCCGCGCTGGGCCAACTCGTTGCCGATCTGGTAGGTCAGCGTGCCGGAGCGCGAGACCACGCCGACGTTGCCCTCCTTGAAGAACGCGGCCGGGATGATCCCGACGTTCGCCTTGCCCGGCGAGAGCACGCCGGGGCAGTTCGGGCCGATCAGCCGTACGGAGGGATGGGCAGACTTGAGGAAGTTGTAGACCCGCAGCTCGTCGTGGGCGGGGATGCCCTCGGTGATGCAGATGACGGTCTCGATGCCCGCGTCGGCGGCCTCGAGGATCGAGTCGGCGGCGAACGGCGGCGGGACGAAGATCATCGCCGTGTTCGCGCCCGTCTCGCCGACCGCGTTGTGGAAGGTGTTGAAGACGGGGATCCCGTCGACGTCCTGGCCGCCCTTGCCCGGCGTGACGCCGGAGACGACGTCGGTCCCGTAGTTCTTGTTGTTCAGCGTGTGGAACGTGCCTTCGCTGCCGGTGATGCCCGACACGCAGAGCTTCGTGTCCTTGCCGACGATGATGCTCATGACTTGGCGGCCTCCACGACCTTCTCGGCCGCCTCGTTCATGGTCGAGGCGGTCTGCACATTGGGCAGGTTCGCCTCCGCGACGATCCGGCGGCCTTCGACGTCGTTGGTGCCGTCGAGGCGCACGACGAACGGCACCTGCGGGTTGAGCTGCTTGAACGCCTCGACCAGGCCGTTGGCCACCTCGTCGCAGCGGGTGATGCCGCCGAAGATGTTGAACAGCACGGCCTTGACCTTGGGATCGCTGAGGATGACCTCGACCGCGCTGGTGATCGCCTCGGCCTTCGAGCCGCCGCCCGCGTCGAGGAAGTTCGCCGGCTTGCCGCCGAACTGCGAGACGACGTCGAGGGTGGACATCACGAGCCCGGCGCCGTTGCCGAGGATGCCGATGTCGCCGTCGAGCTTGACGTAGGTCAGCCCGCGCTCCTTGGCCATCTGCTCCTGCTCGTCCTCCGCGCCGACGTTGCGCAGCGCGGCGTTGTCGGCGTGGCGGAAGAGCGAGTTGCCGTCGAGCGTGACCTTCGCGTCGAGCGCCTTGACGCTGCGGTCGCTGAGGACCGTCAGCGGGTTGACCTCGACGAGCATCGCCTCCTCGGCGGTGAAGGCCTCGTAGAGCTTGGCCAGCAGGGCGCCGACCGGGCGGATCACGTCGGCGGGCAGGCCGGCCTCGTAGGCGAGCCGGCGGCCGTGGAAGGCCTGGAAGCCCAGCAGCGGGTCGACGTGCAGGCGGGCGATCGCGGTGGGGTCGGACTCGGCGACCTCCTCGATGTCCATGCCGCCCTGCGTGGAGAGCATGAACAGCGGGGCCTTCGCGGCGCGATCGAAGACGATCGACGCGTAGTACTCCTCGGCGATGTCCGAGGCCTCCTCGATCCAGACCTCGTGGACCGTGTGGCCCTTGATGTCCATGCCGAGGATGGCGGTCGCGTGCTCGCGCGCCTCGTCGGCGTCCTTGGCGACCTTGATGCCGCCGGCCTTGCCGCGGCCTCCGATCAGCACCTGGGCCTTGACGACGCACGGGAAGCCGATCTCCTGCGCGGCGGCGACGGCCTCGTCGACGGTTGTGGCGGGCTTCCCGGCGGGCACCGGGACGCCGTGGCGGGCGAAGAGCTGCTTGCCCTGATATTCGAGGAGGTCCATGGGCGGCCGGGCAGCCTACTAACGCTTCTATCCTGCGCGACCGCATGCCCCTCCCCAAACAGGTCACCTTCGTCACCTTCGACGTCTACGGCACTCTCATCGACTGGGAGGAGGGCGTCTACCAGGCATTCAAGAAGGAAGCCGATCGCGATGGGTTCACGATCGACAAGGACGAGATCATCCCGCTCTTCCACGAGATCTGCCAGGAGATCGAGGGCGGCTCCTACGAGCTCTACGCCGAGGTCCTGCGCCGCACCGCGCTCGAGATCGCCGAGCGCATCAACTGGCCGCTCGAGCCGTCGCGCAGCGGCTTCCTGCCCGACTCCGTCGCGCGCTGGGCGCCGTTCAAGGAGACCAACGCGCAGATCAAGAAGTTCCGCTCGCAGTTCCAGACCGGCCTGATCTCGAACATCGACGACAAGCTGCTGGGCCAGACCCGCCGCCACATCCCCGGCGACTTCGACCTCGTCGTCACCGCGCAGCAGGTCCGCTCCTACAAGCCCGACCCCGCGCACTTCAAGGAGTGCGAGCGCCGCGTCGGCGGCAAGAAGGGCTGGGTCCACATCGCCTCGAGCTACTACCACGACGTCGAGCCGTGCGCGAAGCTCAAGGTGCCGGTGATCTGGGTCAACCGGCACAAGGAGACGCTCGAGCCCAGCCAGAAGAAGCCCACCGAGGAGGTCCGGACCCTCCTCGACGCCGCGAAGCTCCTGGGGCTCTAGACCCTGCGGGTCCTCGCGCTGCACGCCGACGTCGTCGTCTGCGTCAGCGGGATCTGGCAGACCACCTGCACGATCGTCCACGGCGGCGACGAGACCTTCGTCGTCGACTCGCCGGTGCTGCCCGAGGAGCTCGAGGCGCTGCCCAGCGTCCTGGCCCAGGCCGGCTGGGAGTGCAGCGGCCTGCTCGCCACGCACGCCGACTGGGACCACCTGCTCGGCCGGCTCGCCTGGCCCGAGGCTGCGCTCGGCGTCGCGGAGTCATCCGCCCAGCGCCTGGCCCGCTCGCCGGGCGAGGCTCAGCGCAAGCTGCGCGACTTCGACCGTGAGCACTACGTCGAGCGCGGCCGCCCGCTGTCGCTCGGCGAGGTCCAGCCGCTGCCGGTCCCGGGCAGGTGCGAGGTCGGCGAACTCGAGCTCGAGCTGCACGTCGCCGAGGGCCACACCGTCGACGGCATGGCGATCGTCGTGCCGTGGGCGGGCGTGCTGATCTGCGGCGACTACCTCTCGCCGGTCGAGGACCCGATGGTCGAGGCCGGGGCCAGCGACTACCGCGCCACGCTCGAGCGCCTGCGCCCGCTGGTCCGGGCCGCCGAGTGGATCGTTCCCGGCCACGGCGCGCCGCTGACACCGGCGCGCGCCGAGGAGATCCTCGACGACCATCTGGCGAAGCTGTGACCCTGCAGCACGTCGCACTCGAGACCGCGCCCGCCGACCGCGAGCCGCTGGTGCGCTTCTTCGCGTTGCTGGGCTTCGTGGAGGTCCGGCCGCCCGCGTCCCTGCAGGGCCGGACGCGCTGGGTCCAGCGGGAGGGCCTGCAGATCCACCTGCTGTTCGACGATCAGCCGGTCGCGCCGCCCAGCGGCCACGTGGCGATCGTCGAGCGCGGTTACGAGGCGGCGATGGAGCGGCTTCGCGCGGCGGGCTTCGAGCCCGAGCAGCGCAGCCAGCACTGGGGAGCGCCGCGCTGCTTCGTCCGCGCGCCGGGCGGCCACCGCGTGGAGGTCATGGCTGCGCCTCCAGGTGGAGGCGCATGAACAGGTTGCCGCCGCCGTAGCGCGGGTCGTCGTTGTCGAAGCCCAGCGAGCGGTAGAGCGCGAGCGCAGGGTCATTGTTGTCGTTGACGTCGAGCTCGATGCGCCGGCAGCGGCGCTCGCGGGCGAGCTCGACGACCTTGTCGAGCAGCGCGCGCCCGAGGCCGCTGCCGCGGGCGCTCTCCAGGACGAAGAGGTCCTCGAGCAGGCAGTCCTCGGCCGCCCACCAGATGCCGTAGCGGAAGCGCACCTGGGCCACGCCGGCCGGGGGCGAGTCGTCGTCGGCCGCGCCGAGCACGTAGACGGCGTCGCGCGTCTCGATCAGCCGCTCGACCCCCGCCAGGAACGCGTTGTCCGACGGCCAGTCGATCCCGAGGTGGTTGCGGAAGGCGACGAGCAGCCGCGCGACCGTCTCGGCCTCGCTCGGATCCGCCACCCACACTCGCGCGCTCATCGAGCGCCCGAGGCTAGTTCGTGTTGTCGGTGACCACCGCGACGAGCGGCTTCTCGAGCTCGCGCCCGTACTGCTCGCCGAGGTTCTTGACCTGGCCGCTCGCGTCGAGCGACTGCGACGGCGGAACGACGACCATGTCCCAGTCGCTGACGATCTCGTCGACCGGCGTCGTCAGCCGGGCGTTGTCGGAGTCGCCTGTGAACAGCAGGTGCAGCCCGTGGGTTCCGATGTCGCCCTGCCAGAAACGCGAGTCGCCGATGTCGCCCTGGTCGTGGGTCGGGCCGTCCGCGGAGGTCCAGCACTTGCGGGGCGAGCCGTCGGGCGCCTTCGTGCCCTGCTCCTTCGTGAAGTCCTTGGGGAACAGCTCGGGCCCCGGGTCGTTGCCGGTGCCGTCGTCGAAGCACGCGTCGTCGCGGTAGTAGGGCACCGCGAGGATCGACTGGGCAGCGCCGCCCGGCGTCAGGTCGGTCGCCTCGGCGTGGATGCGGTCGACCAGCGTGCCCCACGGGCCGCCGACCTCCGACCAGCCGAGCGCCGCGTTGGCGTCGCCGAACGTGAAGTCGCCCGGGTCGATCGACGCGTGCTCCTCGCTGGAGAGCCCTGGGGCCGTGCACAGGCCGGCCTGCTTGTAGGTCTGCCGGTAGGTGCTGTCGATCTGGCTGTGGTCGTTGCCGTCCCAGCGGGTGTTGCAGGGGTCGTCCCAGTTGCCGTAGACCTCGTCGTTCTTGCCGTCGACGTTGACCCCGCCCGGGTTGTAGTCGTTGAAGAACTTCGTCATCCGGCCCGCGTTGAAGTCCCACTGGGCGTAGATGCCGTCCAGCGGCGGGATCGGGTGCACGCGCAGCCAGCTCTTCTGCACGATCCGGTCGCGGTAGAAGGTCTCGCGGCGCACGACGTTGGTGCCCGAGTCCGAGCCCCACGTCTCGCGGATCACGCGCACCGGGCCGATCTTCTCGCCGAGCAGGATCGAGGACTTGCCCCAGTTGGAGTCCTCCTCCTCGAAGCCGCAGCACGGCGTCTTGGAGCCGTCGTCCTGGGCGAACGCGCGCGCCTTCCAGCGGTCGACGACGTCCGGTCCGTACACGGCGTTGTCGCTCCACGGGTCCTGCGGCGTCTGCGCGATCTGCAGCCGGGTCATCATCCAACGCCCGTCGTAGCGGAACTCGTAGCGCGGCGTGTAGATCGTCGCCGTGTCGAGCTCCTTGCGGGCCGCCGTGGCGAGCTGGCCCGTCTTGGGGTCGTAGACCGGCTTGCCGTCGAGCGTGCAGTAGTGGCCGACGACGCCCGGGCCGTAAGCGCCCATCTTGTTCGAGCGCTCGGTGACGAGGCGGTCGTAGTCGGGATCGCGCGTGTAGCGCACGTAGCCGTTCGTGCCGTCGAACGCGGGCTTGACCCCGCGCATGATGTAGAGGTAGCGCGGCGCGGCGGCGGGGTTGGTCGGATCGGTGATCGTCACGACCTTGACCCCGTCGACCCCGGCCGGGATCGCGGCGCCGCTCGGCGCCTGATCGGCGGCGTCGGAGGCCATGAACGCCAGCTCGTCGTTGGAGTCCAGGCCCTTGACCGGATCGGCCGTCGTGGTCACGCCATCCTTGGCGGCGGCGCGGCAGAAGTCGGGGCTGTTCGGATCGTCGGAGGCGTTGGCGGTGAAGCGGAACGGCTCGCGGTCGAACGCGTAGCTCGTGTGCTTGTCGGTGCCCGAGTAGAACCCGAAGCCCGAGGCGTCGTTGTTGAGGTAGCGGGTGAAGACCTCGTCGACCTGGAACGGCACCTGCTTGAACTGCGTGCCGGTCCACTGCCAGCCGCTGATCTTGTCGGTCGGCGTGCCCTCGATCGGCAGCTGGCTCTGCGTGCCCGAGGTGTCGACGTCGGGCGTGACGTAGTGGTTGTAGGCGCCGTCGCAGCCGCTGGTCGCGCTGGGAATGCACTGCGCGTCCTCGCCGGGGACGGCGGCGGTCAGGTTCTCGGGCACCGACCAGGTGGTCGAGCCCACCATCAGGTCCTTGCCGGTCAGCACGACCGGATCG
>Ga0070660_100000743_pt1 | contig 21595 bp, 17 predicted proteins | sample KBSC33metaG_FD_64670 | JGI IMG/M metagenome (GOLD analysis project Ga0070660, IMG submission 64670) | Corn rhizosphere microbial communities from Kellogg Biological Station, Michigan, USA - KBS C3-3 metaG | ecosystem: Host-associated > Plants > Roots > Rhizosphere > Soil ... | reverse complement strand
GTGATCTAAAAAATCGAGATTCTTCGCGAGGAAATGCTGTATGTAAAAAAAGTTGTTCAATTCGATGATTTGAACTGCAAAGGTATTATTTATTTTTATTCAAAAAAGATGATTAGAAATAAAGAACTTATTAATTATACTTTTGATACTGTAAAATAATTTTGGCGCGATGGAGGTTGAAATGCGAATTAAGTGAACCTGACAAGCCTCTTTTTTAGAACCTTCTGTGCAGGATATATGAAAGAAGAAAACGGTCTTTAGCCAATAAATTGAAAATATATGAATATATCACCCACATCCCAATTATCTGGAGGCATGCAATACCAATTGCAGATTTATTTTGCCGGAACACAAGGTGTCAAACCAAAGCTGCCCGTCGCTTTTGAAGAACTTGAAGATAGGGCATGCGAAGTAATGAACCCTTCAGCGTTTGCTTATATAGCGGGAAGCGCAGGTTCAGAAATTACGACCTTAAATAACAAAGAAGCTTTTAACCGTTGGCAGATAGTTCCACGTATGATGGGGGACGTCTCAAAAAGGAGTATTGAAATTGAATTGTTCGGCATAAGATTACCAACGCCTGTTTTGCTTGGACCTGTGGGAGTTTTATCAATTGCGCATCCTGAAGCGGAAGTGGCTGTCGCCCACGCTGCAAAATATTTGCGGGTACCCCAGGTAGTTAGTACGGTATCTTCAAAAACCATTGAAGAAATAGCAAGCGCTCACGGTGATCATTCCCATTGGTTCCAGTTATATTGGGGTCGTAATGATGATTTTACCAGGAGCATCATCGGTCGTGCTGAAAAGGCAGGCTATAGTGCTATTGTTGTTACGCTTGATACAAGATTATTTGCATGGCGGGAGCGGGATATCAGAAATGCTTACCTGCCATTTTTGTATAATGAAGGGCTGGCTAATTATTTTTCAGACCCGGTTTTCCTAAAGGCTGTAGGAGGGGATCCCGGCAAGGATAAAATGCAAACTATGATGCAGTTTGCCAATTGCTTTTCTAATCCATCTTCCACCTGGGACGATCTTGCGGTCATTCGAAATTGCACAAAACTACCGGTGATTGTAAAAGGAATCCAACATCCGGATGATGCAAAAAAAGCGATAGATCATGGAGCCGATGGAATTATTGTATCCAATCATGGAGGCCGGCAATTGGATGGAGCTGTTGGGGCATTGGATACACTTGACGGAATAGCGGAGGCTGTTGGAGATAAAACAACTATTTTATTCGATAGTGGTATTCGCCGCGGGGCCGATGTATTTAAAGCAATGGCGTTGGGCGCCAAAGCGGTTCTTATTGCGCGGCCTTATGCTTACGGTTTGGCGCTTGGTGGTGAACAAGGTGTAAGGGAAGTTGTTAGCAATTTAATCGCAGACATTGATCTTACGCTTGGCCTTGCGGGATGCAATTCGTGGGCGGAGGTTACAAAAGATAAATTACTTCAGCGTGGCGTTCAAATCAAAAAGTAATCTTATGGAAACGAAGGCTCATCCGGTTGGTTAAGTCAAACACAGCGCCACCAGATATGTCAAAAATTATAAAAAAAAATGCTTCAGAATCTGAAGCATTTTTTTGTAATTATTTTTTTAGAAACTATCAGGCATTCGTTTTGCTACGGGCTATTTTAAATCCAAAATAGATTAAGTGAAGAATAGCAAAGACAAGTGAGAAGTAGAAAAGTCCGTAATCCGGTACCTCAGATGTGTAATGATGCGCTAATGAAAGTATTATCAGTAAAACACCCAGAACGAGCCCGCAATTACCTACAATCTTTTGGCCCTTTGCGTCGTATTTACCATCGCTAAGACTGCTTTTCTTTATGCCATAAGCAGCATATATGTCAAGGCCTATCAGCATCCAAACAATTAAGCGAATCCACGTATCGAAAGGAAGGAATACCATCATGCCTAAACAAACCAATACACCTAATATTGGAATCAAAGGCACTAAAGGTACACGGAAAGCCCGTGGGGCATCTTTCATATTTCTGCGCATTACCAATACGCCGAGACAGACCAGTATGAAGGCAAACAAAGTTCCGATACTCGTCATTTCTCCTACGATTCTGCCGGGTACAAATGCTGCGAAAGCACTCACAAAAATCATAAACAACAAATTAGATTTGTAAGGAGTACGGTGCTTGCTGTGAATTTGTGAAAATACTTTTGGCAGCAAACCATCGGTACTCATCGAATAAAATACCCTGCTTTGACCTAACAGCATAACAAGAATTACAGAAGAATATCCTAACAAGATGGCGATGATAATCATGGTGTTTAGCCAGGGATAAGCAGGTATTACTAATCCATTTACTCCTACAGGCCCCATTTGCTTAATAGCTATGGCAACAGGCGCCAGGTCAGCACTTCCGCCAACGTTGAACATTTTATAATTTGCTACTCCTGTCATTACATAAGCAAAGAAGATATAGAGTACTGTACAGATTGCTAAAGATCCCAGTATTCCGATGGGCATGGCTTTCTTAGGGTTTTTTGTTTCCTGAGCCGCAGTGGATACTGCGTCAAACCCAATGTAGGCAAAGAATACGACCGCGGCTGCTCTTATAATGCCCGACCAGCCAAAACTTCCAAAAGTCCCGGTATTTTTTGGGATTAATGGTTTCAAATTTTCCGGACGGATATATTTGAATCCCACTGCTACAAAAATGATAACAATAGATACTTTAAGTATAACAATAATTCCATTTACCCATGCCGATTCGCTTGTGCCTCTTATTAACACCAAAGACATAACTACTACAATAAAAACAGCTGGTAAATTTAGAATACCGTGAATCATTTCTCCGCCGGCCACCTGCACCGAATCGAAAGGCGTCATCATGAGTTCGGGCGGCAATGCAACTCCAAACGATTTGAATAATTCTCCGAAATAGCCCGCCCAACTGGAAGCTACCGTTGCTGCGCCTACTGCATATTCCAACACAAGATCCCAGCCAATAATCCATGCGATAAATTCTCCCATAGTGGCATAAGAATAGGTATATGCGCTTCCGGCTACCGGAATCATAGAGGCAAATTCTGCATAACACAATCCTGCAAATGCACATCCAACGGCTGCTATTATAAATGAAATCATAATACCCGGGCCTGCATAATTGGCAGCAGCCATTCCTGTAATAGAAAATAACCCCGCGCCTATCACTGCTCCAATACCTAAAGCCACTAATGATATAGGGCCGAGTGTACGTTTTAATGTATTGCCCCCGGTATTTGAGGCTTCCGCCAATAAGGTATTCATTGGTTTTCTAACGAACAAACTCATAATAGTGTTGGGTTTTATTAAATAGTTTAAAAGATTTGGAAAAGTAAGGAATTAAATAAAAACTTTCTAAAAAGATTTCCCAGTAAACCAACATTTTTTGTCTATTTCTAGTTTTATAGTTTCAAAAAAAACGAAACATTTTAAAGTTTCGCTTTTTATGAAATAAATGCCGTTTTATGCTTTTACGCTGATTTCAAAAGTCTTATTTACTTTCTTCAAATTCCCTCCTGATAATATTCAAAGCGCCACCTGCTTTGTACCATTCTATCTGTTGTTCATTATAGGTGTGGTTCACGGGAAATGAATCTGTTGTCCCATCAGAATGAAGCAAACGAACCTCCAGTGGTTTGCCTTCGGCGAAAGTTTTTAATCCTATGATGTCAATAGTATCGTCTTCCTGTATTTTATTATAGTCTTCCTTATCCGCGAATGTTACGCCCAGCAAACCTTGTTTCTTTAAATTGGTTTCGTGTATGCGCGCAAATGATTTTACGATTACTGCCTTCACGCCGAGGTGCCGTGGTTCCATCGCCGCATGTTCCCGCGAAGAACCTTCACCGTAATTTTCATCGGCTACTATTACTGATCCTACACCTGCATTTTTGTAAGCTCTTTGTGTTTCAGGAAGCGGGCCATAGCTTCCGTTTAGTTGATTTTTTACCAGGTTGGTTTTATCGTTAAAAATATTAATTGCTCCTATCAAAAGGTTGTTACTGATATTATCTAAGTGACCGCGGTATTTTAACCATGGGCCGGCCATAGAAATATGATCGGTAGTGCATTTTCCTTTGGCTTTGATCAATAATTTTAACCCGGTAAGATCCGATCCGTTCCAGGGTGCAAATGGCTCAAGTATCTGGAGCCTGTCCGACGTTGGCGATACAATTACCTGTATGCCGCTTCCGTCCTCTGCGGGAGCCTGAAAACCTGCATCTTCTACTGCAAAACCTTTTGCCGGCATTTCAATTCCTTCCGGTTCTTTCAACTTTATTTTTTCACCTTTTTGATTGGTAAGATAATCTGTGATTGGGTTAAAAGTAAGCGAACCGGCAATAGCTAACGCAGTAGTGATTTCGGGAGAAGCTACGAAAGCGTGTGTATTAGCATTGCCATCATTTCTCTTGGCAAAATTCCTGTTGTAAGAAGTAAGGATGGAATTTTTCTTCGCCGGATCATTGGTATGGCGCGCCCACTGGCCTATACAGGGGCCACATGCGTTGGCTAAAACAACACCGCCCATGTCTTCAAAAATAGTTAAGTAGCCATCTCTTTCTACTGTATATCTTACCTGCTCGGAACCGGGTGTAATAGTAAATTCAGCCTTTGCTTTTATTCCATTGTCTGAAGCCTGTTTGGCTACAGAAGCCGCCCTGGTAATATCTTCGTAAGAAGAGTTGGTGCAACTTCCGATCAAACCTACTTCCAATTCTTCCGGCCAGTTATTTGTTTTCACTGCGGCTGCGAATTTTGAAATCGGCCATGCAAGATCAGGCGTAAAAGGCCCATTGATATAAGGTTCCAATTCAGAAAGATTGATTTCAATTACCTGGTCAAAATATTTTTCAGGATTGGCATAAACTTCTTTGTCGCCGGTTAAGTCCTGAGCTACAGTATTAGCAAGAGCAGCTACTTCTTCCCTTCCTGTTCCTCTTAAATAATGTTCCATTTTTGAATCGTAGCCAAAAATAGAAGTAGTAGCGCCAATCTCAGCGCCCATGTTGCAAATAGTTCCTTTGCCTGTGCAAGATAATGAAGTGGCGCCTTCCCCAAAATATTCAACTATAGCGCCTGTGCCACCTTTAACAGTCAGTATGCCGGCTACTTTTAAAATGATATCTTTTGCTGATGTCCATCCACTTAATTTACCGGTTAATTTTACACCGATCAGTTTTGGGAATTTTAATTCCCAAGGTAAACCTGCCATTACATCACACGCATCAGCGCCGCCAACGCCAATAGCCACCATTCCCAATCCTCCTGCGTTTACGGTATGTGAATCCGTGCCTATCATCATTCCTCCCGGAAATGCATAGTTTTCCAAAACTACCTGGTGAATGATTCCTGCGCCTGGCTTCCAGAAACCAATTCCATATTTATTGGAAACAGAAGCTAAGAAATCATACACTTCTTTGTTTTGGGATTTGGCTCTTGAAAGATCCGGCGCAGCGCCTACCTCAGCTTGTATTAAGTGATCGCAATGAACGGTAGAAGGAACAGATACTTTTGTTCTTCCGGATTGCATGAATTGCAACAAAGCCATCTGGGCCGTAGCATCCTGCATGGCTACTCTGTCCGGTGCAAAATCTACATAATCTTTCCCTCTTTCAAAAGCGGAATCTGCATTGCCGCGCCAGAGATGGGCATATAAAATTTTTTCTGTGAGCGTAAGCGGATGATTTACCACTTTGCGTGCAGCAGCTACTTTCTGCGAATAGCCATTGTAAAATTTGGTAATCATGTCAAGATCAAAAACCATTGCGTGTATTTTTTAATTAATGATAAGGTGTAAAATTTTTTGCAAATTTAATTAAAATCAAACCAGGATTTTTTCTGTTTTTGCTTAAAGGAGTTTCTGGTTTTTTTGGAAATATTTTTTTTCACATAACGTTTAAAATGCGCTATTTTTCGGTTTCTCAAAAAGTACGAATCATGAAAAAAACTTTGATCTTAATTATTACCATTGCATTGTCGGCTTCGGTAAAAGCCCAACTAGCCAATACATCCTGGAAAGGAAATTTCAGTATTCCTGATCGGACGGAAATGATTTTACAATTCAAAACAGATACTCTTTTATTGAATTATTCTTACGGGGGAACGCTTGAAACAATGAGCTACAAAATCAATAATGATACACTTTCTTTGCGCAAACTGAATGGTCAGAGCGATTGCGGCTATTCAGAAGCTACCTATAAAATAGAAATAAAAGATAAAAAGCTTACGCTCTCAGCGCTTGGTGATGATTGTGTGGTGCGGGTAGATGCGTGGCCTTCTGAAGGTTTGGAAAAGGTAGAACCCACCAGCGGTTCATAAAATATTTTTGATACTTTCTTATGTAATTTTTTTTTAGTTTTGCCCAATGTATAAAATAAAACACTTTATAGAATGGCAGGTGTTTGGCGTATGTACAGCTATTGGCGAGAAAATGGGCATCGCTACTTCAGCTATTCGGAGATATTTTATTTATATCTCATTCCTCACGCTCGGCTCGCCCATTATATTTTATCTCATTTTTGCTTTCTGGATGAACATCAAAAACTACATCAAAAATTCCAGGAGAAATCCGGTAAGGTATCTTTAGCGCAAATGTTCTTTATTGAAAATAAAAATCCTTAAAGAAAGTTTGTTTACTGTAAAACGGTCAGGTTTCCTTTTATTGAACCTTAGCTTTTTATTGGTTTAACATAAACCATTAAGGAGTGAAGGATAGTTAAGTTTTTTCTTAATGAATCTTAACTTCTTAATGGTTTAATATGAAAACTTTTGGAAAGTTGGGCAGCTCTTTTATTTAGCTCAAAGTCTCGAAGAAACTTTTCAAAAGTCTTCCGCCAATCATTTTACTTTTTCTTTTTTAGATGATGTTTTTTAGAGGAAGTTTTTTTAGAAGGAGATTTATGGGCTTTGGGTTTTGGCTTATTAAATTCTATTTTTTTAGATAGAATCGAATCAGGATTTTCATTAGTATTAATCTCTTCTTTGGACATTGCTTCATTTTCATCGCTGTTTAACGAAGTTTCTGAATCGAAATAACCTTCCATATCCTTAGCTTCATAAATATTCCGGTTGTATTTATTTCCTAAGACAATAATGGTAACAGAATCCTGGATCATTCTTATAAAAACAGTATTGTTGCCATGCCACCAGCCATTGTGATAAATAATTTTTTTACCGTTCGGATATACATTCATCCGCCAGCCAAATCCGTAATTTCTGATGCCCGGCTTTTCATTGCTGTAAGGAGTAAACGCTTCTTCCAAAGTTTTTTGAGTGAAGATTTTGTTGGTATAAAGCGCCTGATCCCATTTTAAAAGATCTTCGGGAGTGCTGTAAATATTTTTATCTCCAAAACCGCAATCCAGGTAAGTGAACGCTTCCTGTCTGCCGCGATAATCATACGATGGCATTGCAGTAGCGCTGTCCCTGAGGTTATCATATACATAAGTATCTTTCATATTCAGAGGCGAAAAAAATTCCTGTTGTAAAAAATCAGCATAAGATTCTCCCGATGCTTTTTCTATGATCAATCCTAACAACGCATAATTGGTATTGCAATAAGTAAAATGAGTATCAGGCTTGCTCATTGGCTTAGGCTTATATTTTATCAGGTAATCAAGTACATCTTCGTTGGTGCAATGTTGCTTTTTATCCCATCCCAATTTGTCCATGAAATAAATATAATTAGGTAAGCCGCTTCTATGGCTTAACAATAATCGTACGGTTACATTATCGTAAGGAAACGCAGGAAAATATTTTTTCACATCATCATCTATGCTCAGCTTACCCATTTGTGCCAGCTTCAATGTGGCCATTGCAGTAAAGGTTTTAGAAACCGATGCAAGGTGAAATGCACTGTGTTTATTGAGAGAATCTTTTTTCGAAAGATCAAAAAAACCATGATACTCTTCAAAGATCACTTCTCCTTTTTTTGCTACAAGGATACCGCCATTGAAGCCGCTCCTCAATAATTTATTTTCATAAAAATCTTTTACTTCGCTGTAATAGCGATCAAAATCTTCCTTCGGAATTTTGCCCGGAGCAGGAGGAACATAACCAGTAGTGTCTATCGAAACAGGCTTCGCATTGGAAGTGCCGGAATTGCAGGAAGTGATAACAAAAAAATAAGCAAATAAAAATGCAGCTAAAAAAATTATTCGTCTCATCAAAAATATTTCATGGATTTAGGGACTATATTTGCAATATTACATTACAATTTTAATATGGCTGAGAAAAAAATTACAAGTTATCCTAAAGAGAAAATAAATATTCTTTTTTTAGAAAACATTAGCAAAACTGCAACAGAAAAATTTATTGACTCCGGTTATTTATCCGTAAAAAGAGTGCCCGGAGCGCTTACAGAAAGTGAACTCATTAAAGAAATTAAAAATGTTCATCTGCTGGGCATACGGTCTAAATCAAAAATTACAAAAAACGTTTTAAAGAATGCCAATAAGCTTCAGGCAATCGGATGTTTTTGTATCGGTACCAGCCAGGTAGATATGGAGGCAGCTATACAAAATGGAGTCGCTGTCTTTAATGCCCCTTATTCCAACACAAGATCTGTAGCTGAATTGGTAATAGCTTTATCCATTATGCTTATCCGTAAAATACCTGATAAAAATAAATCCGCACACGAAGGAATATGGATGAAGGATTCTACGGGAAGCCATGAACTTCGTGGAAAAACCCTTGGGATTATAGGCTATGGAAATATTGGCTCACAAGTGAGTGTACTTGCTGAATCTATGGGAATGAAAGTGATTTTTTACGATACAGAAACAAAGATGCCGCTGGGCAATGCTGAGCCCAAAAAATCAATGAAAGAATTGATGAAGGTTGCGGATATTATTACCCTTCATGTCCCCGATCTTCCCTCTACAAGGAATATGATTACTGGAGATAATTTAAAATATTGCAAAAAAACTGCCATCCTAATCAATTATGCAAGAGGCAAAGTAGTGGATCTTGAGGCGCTGAAAAATGTCCTTGTAAATAATGAATTGGGTGGTGCGGCAATTGATGTATTTCCTGAAGAGCCTGTAAAAAACGGGGATAGATTTACAACGCCGTTACAAGGATTGAGCAATGTGATTTTAACTCCGCATATAGGTGGATCTACCGAAGAAGCACAACATAATATAGGAGAAGATGTAAGTAATAAATTATTTAATTTCCTGGAAATGGGTATCACAACCGGTTCCCATTCTGTGCCTCCTTTAAATCTTCCTTTGCATGAAAATACGCATCGTATTTTGCACATTCATAAAAATGTTCCGGGTGTATTATCACAGATAAATTCACTTCTTTCTTCGCATAAAATCAATATACTCGGCCAATATTTAAAAACAAATGATGAGATAGGTTATGTAGTTCTTGATGTTAATAAAAATCTTTCAAAAGAAGCGTTTGAATTACTGAAAGAAGTAAATGAAACGATTAAGGTAAGACTCTTGTATTAAGAAGCTCAGATTGTACAAGATAATAAGCAACAACAGTTTTAAATAATACCTGATTTGTTTTTCAATGTTGGCAACAATATTGTTATAATAAAATGAAGTCAGGATAGTATTCGATTCTGTTATTCTTATTTTTCAGCCGGTGCAAAAATCTTAGTTATGACAACACATTTTTTACGTGCAGAGTGGAACAATCTCATCATGGCAAATTATGTTGTTCCCAAAGAATTATTACTTCCTTATGTTCCATACAAAACTGAATTGGATTTTTTTGAAGGAAACGCTTACATAAGCCTTGTTGGCTTTATGTTTTTAAATACAAAAGTCCTTGGCTTCAGTATTCCAATGCATGTAAATTTTGAGGAAGTGAATCTCCGGTTTTATATAAAGTACAACGATCATGGAAATTGGAAGAAGGGAGTAGTTTTTATAAAGGAAATAGTACCCAAAATGGCAATTTCATTTATAGCCAATAATCTATATGGAGAAAAATATGCTACAATGAGTATGAAACATTTTCATAATGATAATGGTGAAAATTTTGAAGTAGGATACGAATGGAATTTCAAAAACAGATGGAATAAAATAAGCGCTATTAGTGATAAAAGATCCAAAAAAATTATTCATAGTACTTGCGAAAGTTTCTTCGCAGATCATTATTGGGGTTATTCAAAAAACAGTGAAACCAAAACTTATGAATACAATATAGAACATCCCTCCTGGGAAACTTTAAAAGTTATTTCTTATGATGTGGATTGCGATTTTAAAGCTCTTTATGGTGATAAATTTTCATTCTTGAACGAGGCAGAACCAGCGTCTGTTTTGATGGCCAAAGGTTCTGAGATTAGGATACATAAGAAAAGAGTTTTAGAATGATTGAATCTTTTCCCGAAAATAAGAATTATTGGTATTTGTTGCTTCACTGTACTGAAAATCTTTTACACTAACTCTTTCCCGGTTTTATATTTTTGTTCCTTTAATAAGGATTGCAGTCTTGATAGACTGATTTTTTAAATCTACAAATTTTTTCCGCTCATCATCCTGCATAAAATTTTTTAAGTCTTCTTCGGTTTCAAATTCTACAAAATGTATTTCATAAGGCCTTTCAATATTTGCTTCAATAAATGAAGAAGCCTCGGGCCTTATCCGCAAAAGAAGTTTTCCGTTATATCTTGGAATTATAGGCATGGCAATATTTTCAAATTGTTCAAAGACATCTTCTGCCCCTTCTTTTAAATAGATAAGTTGAGTTATGTAAATCATATTCTCTGTTTTATGATGAAATTAATTGAACCGGAACTCTTGTAAAAGTTTTTTAGCCCTTCCTTTAAAGGCCGCCGTTTGATGAGGAAGTTGATCTTCAATCAGCATTTTAATTTCCGGAATAATTTCGGGATATTTTCGGGACAAATTTCCTAAAATTGTTAACGAAAATGCTTTAATAGCAACAGCCTCCGTGGGCGATTCCAGGTATTTGAAACAAATATCCATCACAGCGCCTTCATATTTTTCAGGGATAGATAGAGATTGTAAAAGCCTCACTGTATTGCGTTTTATCGAATCGTGAAGGTTGGGTTTATTTAAGTTATCAATCAGTTTTTCAAAATTATTTTTCATCAGATCCGGATGGGCTATCACGCAATAACTCATTGGCCATGCAGCTCTTTGTGTAACGCGGTTTTCATCTTCCAGGAATAAATGAAATAATTCATTGAATCTTTTCAGATCATTACCAACCCAATCAACTATTTTTCTACAATTTTCTTTGCTATGCTCTTTTAATATTTGATTTCTAAGATTCATGAATCTTAACGAGATTAAAAAAACTATTTTTTTATTCGTTTACTATAGTCTCTTAATAAGCTAACTATTTTTACTACTTCATCCTTGTTTGCAGCAATATAATCCAAAGATTCATTCATATTATCATTCACAAACTCCATTTTACTTTGTGTCGAAACACTTGCCGAGCTGTGAAACTCTGTGGCGCCGGTAATTTTGGCGATCGAAACAATATTTTGAGAATTTATTCCAGAGCCAGGCATGATAATAATTCTTTCGTTCGATTGTTTTATTAATTGTGAAAGTAAATCAGCGCCTTCGATTGCTTTTGGCTTTAACCCGGAAGTTAGTATTCTTTCAAATCCTAAATCAATAATATCTTCTAATGCCTGGAAAGAATCATTTACCCTGTCGAAAGCCCTGTGAAAAGTGGCTTTCAGCGGATAAGCTAATTCAAGTAATTGCCGGCAGCGCTTTTTATCTACTCTACCGTCTTTAGTTAAGATACCAGTTACGATTCCATTACAATTATTTTCCTTGCAAATGGCAATGTCTTTTTTCATGATTTCAAAATCCTCTTTGCTGTATAAAAAATCACCTCCACGCGGGCGAATCATGGCGTATAGATCAATATGTAATTTTTCTCTCGCAGTTTTTATAAAGGCATAAGAAGGAGTGGTGCCGCCTTCTCCGGGACTTGCGCACAATTCAATTCTGTTTGCCCCGGCATCCTGGGCCGCAATACAGCTTTCAATATTAAATCCGATTATTTCTAATTTGAAATTCATGTTATTTATAGTTTCTCAACCAATCTCAACCAATCTCAATCAATCAATCTCTCTATGTTACTCCTAAATCAAAAATATATTTTGCAGGAATTATTTTTTCTTCTCCGGCACTCTTAACCGCAAATACGAATCCTTTTTGAATGGCGTAAGCGCCATATTCGCCTTTATTATTTAATGCTAAAAAGCCTACTTGCAGCGTTTTCGCTCTTTGTATATCCCGGTTTACAATCCGGTCAATCGCTTTACGGCAAGCCGCTTCAGGCGATAAGCCGTGGCGCATGTATTCTACTACCACATGCGTTCCGCAGATGCGCATCACTTCTTCTCCCAGCCCACTTGACGTGGCAGCGCCTACTTCATTATCTACAAAAAGCCCAGCGCCAATGATGGGGGAATCTCCTACGCGGCCGTGAATTTTGAAAGCCATTCCGCTTGTGGTTACCGCGCCGCTCATGTTGCCTGAAGCATCTATTGCTACCAGGCCCATCGTATCATGATTTGGGGAACCGTCATCAAAAAAAGGAGGCGCAAAAGGGCCATTGCCTTTTTTGCCCACCTGGGCTGTCGGCTTGTTTTCAATATTAATTTCAGGCTTATAATCACTTTTTTTCAACCAGTTTTCGTAAGCATCTTTTGCAGGAGCAGATAATTCTTTAGATTGTTTTTCAAAACCATTTTCTAATGCAAATTGTTGTGCACCTTCGCCTACAAGCATGATATGCGGAGTAGTTTCCATTATTTTCCTCGCTACGGATATGGGGTGTTTTATTTGTTCGATAGCGCCTACGGAACCGCAATTGGCTTTCTCATCCATAATGCAGGCATCAAGTGTTACAATGCCATCCCTGTCCGGATAACCGCCAAGCCCAATACAACAATCTATGGTGTCTTCCACATATCTCGCGCCTGCTTCCACAGCATCTAAAGCCCGGCCGTTTTTTGACAAAATTTTCCACGCTTCTGCGTTCACTTCCCTGCCGTTGTTCCAGGTAGAAACCACAATAGGTTTCGTCTGTACATTACCGTTAGTGAAGGTATTTTTCATTGAAAGTAATGGAGCAGTTAGTGTGGAAATTTGGAGGAATTTTCTTCTGTTGACCATTGGTAGTTTTTTTCAAAAGTAATTATTAATAGTTTAATTTTTGTTGCTACGATTAAACATTTGAAACCTATTTAAAATGTATTTAGATTGAAAATATGCGATTTAAGTTTGTTTACTGCTAACGTTCGCTTGGTACATTACTTCGTAGTTATTGGTTGTTTTTTAGTTCTCCCTCCATCCTCTCAGAAAATCATCAATCTTCATTCTCTTTTTTCCTTCCAGTTGAATTTCTTTTAAAGAAACAAATCCATCTGCGGCTGCAAATTTCAAAAAGGTTTTGTGATCCGTAATATATGTTCCCGGCTTGTTTGCTTCGTTCCCCGGTTCTTTTTGCGAAGAAAATATTTTTAATTTTTTCCCATTCATAAAAGTGAAAGCAGCAGGGTAGGGCGATAGCCCACGAATAAGATTGTAAATATCTTCCGCGCCTTTGTTCCATTTTATTTCACAGGTTTCGGTGAAGATTTTTGGAGCATGACGAATAGAGGTAGAAGGCTCAAGAGGCAAGGCAGCATGCTGTTCTGTTTCTTTAAGAGTCCCTGTTTCCAATTCCCGGATTGTTTTTAAAAGAAGATTCGCACCTATTTCCATCATTTTATCATGAAGTGTTCCGGCGGTTTCATCGTCCTCAATTTTTATTTTTTCCTGCAATAAAATGTTGCCGGTATCTATTTCATGTTGCAGTTTGAAAGTCGTAACGCCCGTTTCTTTTTCACCATTGATGATGGCCCAGTTTATCGGCGCTGCGCCGCGATACTGAGGCAATAACGAGCCATGAAGATTAATCGTTCCCATCGGCGGCATGTTCCACACTATTTCCGGCAGCATCCGGAACGCTACTACAATCTGCACATCAGCTTTCAGCGACTGCAACTCTTCAATGAAATCCGGAGATTTTAATTTTTCCGGCTGAAGTACTTGTAGATTTTTTTCAATTGCAAATCTTTTTACCGCGCTTTGTGTTAGCTGCATTCCGCGCCCGGCCGGCTTATCAGGCGCTGTTACGACTGCTGCAATGTCATAACCTGCTTCATACAATTTTTGTAATGAAGGCACAGCAAATTCGGGAGTGCCCATAAAAATGATACGTAAACTCAATTGATTTTATTTTTGAATGGCTGGAAATGATCATTGGCTGAAATCTTTATACAGCAAATATTTCTTCCTTATCTTTTTATAATTATTTAAAGCAGGTTCCCAACTGGCCCTTATCGCTTTTTCTGAAACGCCATTTTTTATTTGTTGCCAGAGTTCATTGTTTCCTGCAAGTTTATCAAAAAAAGAATTTTCCATATTTCCTGATTTGGGTACAATGAAAAAACTGTCTTTATCGGGGAATAAGCGATACGCTTCCATAAGCCATTTTAACTGAATGTGCTTATCAGTTTTTTTCAAAACTTCTGATGGCGTTCCGGACAAGTTCCATCCATAACAAACTTCTCCGTAATGCTTGCTGTGTTTGGCGCCTTCCGTGGGATTGGGCGTAAAAGAAAATAAGTTCTTTGGCAAAGACGGAGCTCCAAAAATTTGAAAAGGTTTCTCTGTACCTCTTCCTTCGCTTAACGTTGTTCCTTCAAAAAAACAAGTGGACGGATACAGATAGATCGATTGAATATCCGGCAAATTAGGAGAAGGCTTTACAGGAAGAATGTATTTGCTGTTGTGGTCATAATTTTCATTTTTAATAACCATGAAATGAAAAGGCGAGTCCATAGAATTTTTTGCATGTTGATAATAGGCATATTTTTTATTGGCAGCATCACTTAGCCATTTTTCGCCGCCCATCATCATGGCATATTCGCCCAGGGTAAGCCCATAAACTATCGGGATGGGCTGCATGCCTACACCGCTCCTATACTTCAAGTCTAACACAGGGCCATCTACATAAAAGCCATTGGGATTAGGACGATCAAGAATGAGCAAGGGAATTGAATTTTCCAAAGCAGCTTCCATGTAATGTTGTAATGAAGTAAGGTAAGTATAAAAACGAACACCTACATCCTGCAAATCGAATATCATTATATCCACGCCTTTCAGGTCTTCAGGTGAAGGCTTAAAGTGTTTTCCGTAAAGGCTTACTACTTCAACACCGGTTTTTTTATCTATTGAATTTCCAACTTTTTCACCTGCATCTGCTGTGCCTGAGAAACCATGCTCCGGCCCAAAGATGCGCACTACTTTGATACCTCTTTTTAATAAAGTATCAACCAGGTTCGTATTGCCAACCATAGAAGTCTGATTCGCAAAAACCGCTACAGACTTACCCTTAAGCAAGGGAAGGTATTGATCCATTCTTTCTGCTCCCGGAATAATTCTCTTCTGGGAGTACGAATTGCTTATAACCAACAGCAGGCAAACAAATAAGGCATATTTTACTTTCATAATTTTAATTTAAGCGGCAGGATTTTTTTGTTAACAAATGATTTTTGTAAAATAACAGAATTGTGCATTGAAACCTGATAAAATTATTATAAAAAATAATCTTTTGAGCGATTCCTGCCGATAAATAAAATATTATTGCCAACTTTACCCGAATGAAATATATCTATCATAATGATGTATTTCAATTTATTAATAATAAAAATCAATAATTATGAGCAAAGCAAAAAAAGGTGATAATGTGAAAGTGCATTACAAAGGAACATTGACTACCGGCGAACAATTTGATTCCAGTGAAGGAAGAGAACCACTTGCCTTTACAGTGGGTGCAGGCCAGATGATCAAAGGGTTTGATGATGCAATACCAGGAATGGCGGTGGGAGAAAAAAAGAAAATTAATATAGCTCCTTCAGACGCCTATGGCGAAAAAAATAAAGAAGCGATCATAGAATTCCCCAAAGCGAATATTCCTGCAGATATGAAATTGGAACCGGGTATGAAATTGCATTTGCAAAACCAGGCAGGGCAGCCCGTTCCTGTAGTGGTTGCCGAAGTAAAGGATGATGTAGTGATCCTGGATGCCAATCATGAACTGGCGGGTAAAGAACTAATTTTTGATATTGAATTGGTAGAAATAGCCTAATTATTTATTTCATTATAAAAAATTGAGAAACTTCAACTTAATAAAAAGCCCCGCATTGCGGGGGCTTTTTATTAAAAAAAAAAATTATTTATAGCACTTTTACAGTAGTGGTAGATGTTACTTTGGTAGAGGTTGGGAAATCCTGCCCCATGGCGGATACAGTTCCTGACGCTTCAGTAGTAGAATTATTAGATTGAACTACGCCTGTCTTTACATCCACCTTTTCTTCGCCGGCAATTTTTCCTTTGGTTTTGGTGCCTATTTCCATTCCTTGCTGTTCGATTGTTTTTTGTGTGGTAACGGTGCCGGTAAATGAAACGGTAGCTACGTTGCCGTTAATTTCTTTAATGGTATAGGCAATAGATTTTGCCATGCTGCTGTCGCCGGAGTTGCTGTCTGTCCAGGTATCTCCGACTTTTGGGTTTTTGGGTAATGCAAGAAATGCCAATTCAGCGCCATATCCGGAAGCATCGAAATCCAATTGTTTTGCGAGACCGGATACGGTAGAAGTATCTGTAGATGGCTTCACATTCCCTGCATGATCAATTATGACATTTTTCGGCTGATTGATGAAATCTTTTAGGGTGCTGCCGATATTCCCATCCATATCTTCTTTTTTATCTGAATCAAAAGTAATGTTCTGACCCATCATACTCATGTTCATTTTGATATTGGAAATGGTATTGGATAAATTAATATTATTATCAGTTTTATCTTTTACCTCTATATTATAAACGGTAGCTACATCAGCAGTTGATTCCATAGCCTGTCCCTGTACTTGTGTAGAACTGCTTGTAGAGAGTTTATTTTCAACTACATATTTTTGACCTTTTATTAATTTTAAAGTTCCTGTCGTTTGAGCCGTGATTGCCGTCGAAAAACAAATAGCTGACGCGAATAAAAGTGATATTTTTTTCATATAATTTTTTTTGTTTGCAAATATAGGATTACTGGTTGCAAAGAGGTATGTTATTTTTCGGGATGTTTTTCTACCTGATTTGTGTTTACAAAGCCATCAATAATCACTGTTTGCTTTTTTATTTTTAGAGCCGGGTTTCTCCTCTTTTCTTGTTGAATCTTTTTTCTCAGGGTTGTAATTCATCGGTCCCATTGGCCTTTTTGCTTCCATTGCCGGTGTTTTTTTTTCTTTAGGTGTTTCACTGCTGAAGTCCGATTCTACCGGTACATCTGTAGGAACGCCATAGTCTGCGGCATCACCATTTCCCTGTACGTCAGAGGAATCTACGCCCTGGCCCTGCTGGCCTATTGCATTGAAATTCTGATCAGCATAAATTGGATTATTATTTAATTCAGAAGGAATGGGGAATTGCGCTTTGGGATCAATGTTTAAAGACTTATCTGCATATACTTTTTGCATAAAATAAGCCCATTCCGGCATGGCCATTTCGTTACCGCCACTTGTCCATCTTATTTTTAAGAATGGATCATCACAACCAACCCAGACACCAGCCAATATTTGAGGTGTATATCCCATAAACCAACCATCTGTATTTTCGTTAGTGGTACCTGTTTTAGCGCCCATCGGACTATTGATATTATATTTCCAACGCATAGCGCCACCGGTTCCATAATCTACTACGCCCTGCATCATTCTATACATGGTATAAGCATCTGATTCACTGATAACTTGTTTTACTTCCGGCTCAAATGATTCTAAAATATTTCCGTTTCTATCTTCTATTTTACTTAAATAAATAGGTTCTGTATTAAAGCCACGATTTGGAAACATCGTGTAAGCCCTAAGCATTTCTATCAATTGAAGGTCGGCAGATCCTAAAGCGATAGAAGGAACAATAGGTATGTCACTTTTTATACCGCATTTATGCGCGAACTCTGCTGTTTTCTTTGGCCCTATCCGGCTCATCAGATCGTATGCAGCAACATTTATAGACTTAGCGAGGCAATATGCCATCGTTCCGCCGGGGCCACTAATAGTTTTTTTGTTAAGCGTAATGGATGTGCCTCCTATATAACTCTCAGGAGTAAGGCCGGCATCAGTCAACGCCAACGTATAAAGAATCGGTTTAAAAGTAGAACCTACCTGCCTGTTGGCCGTTACGTGATCGTACTTATACCATTTAAAATCTATCCCACCAACCCAGGCCTTTACGTCGCCGGTAACAGGGTCCATGGCGCAAAAGGCGGTCTGCATCATCTCTTTAGAGTATTTGATAGAATCAAGCGGCGTCATCACGGTATCTTTTTCGCGGTTTTTATTCCAGGCAAATACTTTCATTTTCACCGGTACAGCAAACGATGCTTTTATGGCTTCATCGGTTGCGCCTCCTTCTTTCATATTTTTCCAACGTTCACTTTCTTTCATAGCGCGGTTCAAAATATCTTCATGTCCTTTCCATACATTTTTTCCTAACTGCCTGTTAAAAGTTTTTTGCATGGCCGTCATGTGTTTTATTACGGCCTCTTCTGCATATAGCTGCATTTTCGGATCGATAGTAGTATAAATTTTTAGCCCATCACGATAGAGATCATAATTTTCGCCGGTTTTGGGATCCTTATGCGTGCTGCACCAGTCCAAAAGTTTTTTTGTTAATACGGATCGGAAATAAGGCGCGATGCCAGTGCTCTCATCAATTTTTTTATATTTAATTCCTAATGGTTTTTTCTTCAGAATAGCATCTTCTGCAGGAGAGAGCACATCATTAGTTACCATCCTGTCCAGTACTAAATTTCTTCGTGCCAGCGCGGCATCCGGATTCCTTCTCGGGTCGTACTTGCCAGGCCCGCTCAGCATACCTATTAATAATGCCGACTCATCCGGTGTAAGTTTGGAAGGTTCTTTTTGAAAATAAACCAATGAGGCATTCCTGATGCCATACACATTTAGCCATGATACCCTGTTAAGATAAAGCGCGATAATTTCCTGTTTGGTAAAATTTCGTTCAAGCTTCAGCGCTACAATCCATTCTTTTATTTTGTCAATGCCCCTTTTCAAAAAAAAGACACCGCTTTGCTGGTGTAAAATACTTTTAGCAAGTTGCTGTGTGATGGTGCTCGCACCTCCCTGGTTACCAAAACCTTTCAGTGCGCGGCCCAAAGCGATGGGGTCAATTCCGGAGTGTTCATAGAAGCGGACATCTTCTGTAGATATCAGCGCATCTATTACGCTTTTTGAAATATCTTTATAGTCAACCTGAACCCTGTTTTCCGCATATACTTTACCCATCAGTGTCTTTCCGTCATTTGCATAAATTTCTGTAGCGAGGTTTGCCTGTGGGTTTTCCAATTGCTGCAGGGAAGGTAGCTTGCCAAACAGGCCGAAATTAGCCGCTGCAAGTACAATGGTAAATGCCACAAAACCTGCCAGCACGCATAACCAGAGCATTCTGACACCAGGTTTTATATCGGTTCCTTTGTTTGTTTTACTTCCTTTTTTGGGTGAATTTTGCATTTTGTTTTCTTTAAAAAGCGGTAATTTATTAATTTCCTTCTTATGAAAGAATTAAAATTTTCCGGGATATTTTTTGTTTAACAGATCAATATAACTCTGTAAATTTTTATTCTCTTTCAGCAATTCCAGGTTGGCATCAGAAATAATATAAAAAGTATATTTCTGCGCAGGCAACCACGATATTTCTGAAGGCGCATCGTGTTTTATTTTCTCCCTGTATTTTATGGCTTCGTCAGCATCTATAAATTGAGAAAACACTAATAAAGTTCGTTCACTGTCCAATGTATCTTTTGTAATTATAAGTTGATTTGTTGTCATGCTTTGAGCGTTATACCTGTTAAAGGCGTTACGCGCTTCGCTGCTGTAAACGGGATCTACTTTTGTGAGCACCATCACTACGTTTTGTGCTTGATTAGGATCAAAAATAAATTGTGCATTTTTAACCGGCGGCGCCAGCTTTTTCTCCGGGATCAATGTAGCGCTTCCGGGTTTTATAACGCCACTGTCTGTCAAAGGTTTCTGTCCTGTGATAATTGAAGGTTTTACATTCCTTACTATTTTGGCATCATCATAAACCTCTACTTGTGAATCTTCTTTCTGTCTTACTACCTGCAAGTTGGTCAAGTATCGTTCAATGCTGTCTCTTCTGCCTAATACGTCAATCATTATTGCAGCCTTTTCTTTCATTGGATTTTTTGGATAATTCTCAACGATTTGACGAAGTACATTTATTGCCGCGCTATCCTGGCGTTTTTGAATGTAATATACCGATTGGATATAGAGCAGTTGCGGGTTCCAATAGCTTTTACCATAAAGGCTGTCTGCCAAATCTTTCTCTTTGATAGCGGCATCAAAATTCCCTTCTATAAAAAGATTATAAATTTCATCATAGCGCCTGGAAGCGGCGGTATCTTTTTTAGAAGGATTAAAACTATCGGGATGAAGCACATATTGAGTGTATATGCTCTTTGGATATTTATCAAGCAAAAGATTTTTAAAATAATCAGCCTGCTGAAGATTACCGATCTTTCTATAGCAATACGAAAGATTCAAATAAAGCTCACCATTATAAAGGCTATCCGGGAAACGCTTTAGAGATCGTTGGTAGGCATCTATTGCCGCGTAATAATCTTCCAGCAGTTCCTGGTAATTTTTACCTAATTGAAATAACGAGTGTGCTACTTTGGAATTGGAAGAATCCATTGCCGGTTTTGTGAGGGGAATATTTGCTAACAATCCTGCTTCAGATATATCAAACTGGTGAATAATACCCATTGAGTCTGCTTTGGCGCCTCCTTTTTGCGACGTGCTGTTATCAACTGCTTCATCAGGATTATTGCCCGGAGCGCCTATATTACCGGTAGCAGTAGCCTGGCTTGATGCGGAAGAAAGCCTCCAATTGTCCACATTTTTTCTCTTGCCCCAATTATTTTTAAAATCATTGTATCCTTTTCCTTTTAAATCATTATTATAAAAATACCACTGGCCATTGGAGGTGTTGTTGGGAAAAAGATCTGAAGATTGATTGCGGGTTGCAAAATAATCAGCGGCCGAATTTGTATTGCCGTTATCGCCATTTTTTATGCCGCGTTCTTTATTTAATTTTTTTGATAATTTTTTTATTAACAGCGTTCTGTCGTAAGTAGATAAGGCGGCAATCGCCTGCAGGCTGTCTTCCCTGTCAATGATATTTAGATTTCTAACTACTTCCTGCAAAGCGCTTTTTCTTAATTTAATTTCTTCGATATTGGCTAACGTGGTGTCATCTAATTGAAGGCTGTCGTAAAAATTAAAAGCCTGCCTGTAATTTTTTTGTTGATAATTTATTTCGGCCAAAATAAGAAAAGCCTTATTCTTCAAAGGAAGGTCTTCCTGGTTATAAACGGTGCTTTTTTTGTAAAAAGTTTTAGCTGCTGCTGTATCAGGTTTTTCTAATGCAAGTTCGGCAGCAGAGAAATAAATAATATCGCGATAAGGCTCGAATTTGTCTTTGCGCGCCATGTGTA
>Ga0070660_100000742_pt1 | contig 21609 bp, 21 predicted proteins | sample KBSC33metaG_FD_64670 | JGI IMG/M metagenome (GOLD analysis project Ga0070660, IMG submission 64670) | Corn rhizosphere microbial communities from Kellogg Biological Station, Michigan, USA - KBS C3-3 metaG | ecosystem: Host-associated > Plants > Roots > Rhizosphere > Soil ... | reverse complement strand
GCGAGCATCAGCGCGACGAGCTCGATCGCCCACCAGCGGTGCAACGCGAGTGCGACGAGGAGCGCCGGCAGCGTCGCGGCGAGGCGCGACTGGACGCGGCCGTTCAGCGTGTACGACATACGCGGCGGAGGAAGGCTCGGGCGGCGTACTTGGCACCCGCGATCGTGTCGGCGGCGGGGAACGCCCACTGGCCGGCGATGCCGGCGAGCGAGAGCGTGCGGGTCCCGTCCGTGAGCGCCGGGACGGTCGAGTCGCGATCGAGCACGATCCACCGGTCGTGCGTCTCCAGGTCGTGGGAGGCGACGAGATCGGCGAGCAGCGGGTCGTGCTCGAAGCCGTGCAGGAACCCGGTCGCGGCGATCACCGGTGTCTCGCCGGGATCCGTGTCGGTCCGGAAGCGATGCTCGCGCTCGGCCGCGCGAATGGGCTCGTCCCACGTGCGGCCCGGAGGGTAGGACGGCGCCGAGAGCTCGCGCAGCGTCGCGGCGTGTTGGGGCGGCGCGGAGGCGTGAAACGCGGCGAGCCCGCGCTTCGAGAAGAGCGGGCGTGGGACGTTGAGCGGGCGGCGGACCGGTTCGCGGCGGCGGATGGAGACGACCTCCGAGCCGGCGGCGAGCGCGTTCAGCCACTCGGTCGCAGCGGCCATGCCTGCGCCGACGATGGCAACCCGCGGCGGGTACTCGTGCGGCTCGTATGCGTGCACCGCCCGCTCGAGGCCGGGGGGCCGGGCGAGACCCGGGTGCCCGGGGGCGACGAGCACGTGGGCGAACGGGCCGTCGCCGTCGAGCTCGAACCCACCGTCGACCGCGCGCACGCGCGCCACCCGCTGCTCGCGGAAGCTGTGCTCCCATCCGCACCGCCCACGCAGCTCACCCGCGTGCGCGAGGAAGTCGTCGACGCTCGGGTGGTAGCGGTTCGCGACCGACGCGAGAAGCGGCGCGGGGGTCGCGCGGCGGAGCGACTCGCGCACGGCGAGCCCCGGGAACGACGCCGGTGCGAGGTGTCCGTCCGACTCGGACCGCATCCGCCGCTGTCTGATCGCGGCGGCACGTGCACGCCAAGGCTCGGTCGGGTCCTCGTGCGTCCCGAACACGGTGATCTCCTCGGTCTCGACGCCGCCGTGTCGCAGGGTCGCGTACGCGGCGAGCGACGCGAGGCCGCTACCGACGATCGCGCAGCGCATGATGGAGTCGAAGGTACATGGCATGCGACCAGAGAAGGGGGCACGCGGGCTCTCCCCATTTCTCGATCCACGCCTCGTACCGGTCGGGATGGAGCTGCCGGTCCGTGACCTGTTCCGGCAGCTCGCCGTTTCGCCGCGCGTGGGCCTCGATCCAGGCGAGGCACTCGGCCGCCCGGACCGGCTTGGCCAGGCCGTACATCGCCGTCAGGAGCAGCCACTGGCCGCCGCCGTAGTAGGTGTCGTCCTCGTGCCGGTGTACACCGGCACCGCCGCTCACCAGGGACCGTTCGACCCGTTCGACGATCTCCTCGGTCCCGATGAAGAGCTGCGACGCGTCCAGCCGGTCACCTGCGCGGGCGAGTGCCTCGCGGCGGATCTCCTCCGAGCCGAGGCCGTTGCCGACGCACCAGAGCGTGACGGCGTGCACGCCCTCGCGCTCCTCCCACCAGTCGACGCACGGCTCGCCCCAGTGCAGGTCGAGCCAGGTGCGGACACGGGCTGCCGCGTCCTCCCAGCGCGACCCGTCGCCGCGGCGGCGAATCGTGCTGAGGAAGAGGCCGAGCCCGTCGATCTGGCGTTTCGGCCACGACGAGCGATCGGGCCCGCCGTCGAGCGTGTAGCGCGCGTCCCACGGCCCCGACGGCCGCGCGAGGATGACCCGGGCGCACCAGTCGAGGAAGCGGTCGCAGCTTGCGACCTCGCCCGCCTCGCGCATCGCGTCGGCGACGAAGCAGCCGTCCCTGAGCCACGCGAACCGGTACGGCTCGAACGTCGGCGCCGCGACGTACGCCCCGGACGGCGACTGCCCGGCGAGGATCACCTCCACCGAGCGCCGGGCGAGGTTCATTTGACCGAGCCGGCCAGCAGTCCCTGTGCGAAGTAGCGCTGGAAGGCGAAGAACACGCCCAGCGGGATGATCATCGAGATGAACGAGGCCGGCGCGATGATGTCGATGTTCGACCCGAACTGGCGCAGCTGGCTGAAGATGTCGACGGTGATCGGGACCGTGTTGCGCGCCATCACGAGCGCCACGAGCAGGTCGTTCCACGTCCAGAGGAACTGGAAGATCGCGAGCGACGCGATCGCCGGCAGGCCGAGCGGCAGGATCAGCTTCAGGAAGATGCGGATCTCGGAGGCGCCGTCGATGCGCGCCGACTCGAGGATGTCCTTGGGTATCCCGATGAAGAAGTTGCGCAGCAGGAAGATCGCGAACGGCAGGCCGAATGCGGTGTGGAACAGGATCAGCCCGAAGACCGTGTCGTACAGGTGCGCCTTGTTGTACAGCGTGAAGACCGGGATCAGCGCCATCTGCAGCGGCACGACGAGCAGCGCGATCACGACGACGAACAGCCAGTCGCGCCCCGGGAAGTCGATCCAGGCGAACGCGTAGCCGGCGAGCGCGGCGATGATGATCGGCAGGAAGGTCCCGCCGATCGCGATCTCCGCCGTGATGCGGAGCGAGGTCGGGATGTCCGTGTTGTTCCAGACGTTCGAGTAGTTCGCCCAGGTGGCGAGGCTCGGCTTGGAGATGATCTTCCACCAGCCGTTCGAGGCGAAGTCCGAGGGTGAGAGCAGCGACGTGAAGAAGAGGCCGATCGTCGGCATCAGCCAGAGGACGCCGATGAAGAGCAGGAAGAGATGGAGCGGCAGCTTCGCGACCCCACGGCCGATCCGCGCCGCGACGGTGTCGTGCGGGTCGGCGACGACGATGGGTGCGGGCTCGGTGACTTCGATGGCGGTCATCTACACCTCTCTCCGGAAGCGGCGCACGTTCAGGAGCAGCACCGGGACGACGAGCACGAACAGGAACACGGCGATCGCCGAGCCGAGACCGAAGTCGTTGACGCCGCCGAAGCTCTGCCGCCACATCTGCACGGCGATCACGGCGGCATCCGACTGCGTCGAGCCGGGCGCGATCGAGATGACGATGTCGAAGACCTTGAGGACGTTGATCAACATCGTGATGAAGACGACCGAGAGGACCGGCGCGAGCATCGGCACCGTGATCCGGCGGAACACCTGCCACTCGGTCGCGCCGTCGGTGCGCGCCGCCTCCAGCACCTCGCGCGAGATCGCCGCGAGGCCGGCGCCGATCACGACCATCGCGAAGCCGGCCCAGACCCAGATGTACGCGATGATGATCGCGGGGGTGATCAGCTTCGAGCCGAGCCACGAGACGCCGCCGAACGGCTTTGCGAACGTCGCAGCCGCGATGCCCGTCCTGTAGCCCGAGCCCTTGACGCCGTCGAACGTGAACGACCCGTCGTCGGCGGTCGTCGCCGACTGCACCTTCTTGCCCGACGAGTCGATGAGGTTGACCTTCACCCCCGGCAGGCCGAGCTCTCCCTGCTCCGGCTTCCCGACGACGCCGCCGCCGGGCTTGAAGTCGCGCCAGACGATCCCGGTGATCGCCCCCTGCTTCGGCGTCGGCACGGCGACCTGCTTCGCGCCGCCGGGCACGTCGACCGGGGGGATCGCCGTCAGCCCGAGCTCCGCGACGCCGCCGGCCGCAACCGGCTTGTGCAGCACGTAGCCGGTGCTCGGCGAGCCCGTCAGCGCGGCCGTCGACGGAGACGCCGACGACAGAGCGCCGGCCGGCTCGAACCAGCTCTTCACGGCGCCGATGCCCGCGTTCACGGCACCCTGGCTCGGGTCCTTGATGTACATGACGTGCCAGATCACGCCGGTCGCGAAGAGCGAGATCGCCATCGGCATGAAGACGACCGTCTTGAACGCGACCGCCCAGCGGATGCGCTCGGTGAGCACCGCGAACACGAGGCCGATCGCGGTGACGATCGCGGGAGCGACGAGGATCCAGATCGCGCTGTTCTTGATCGCGGTCGTGAGGATGCTCGTCGTGAAGATCGCCTTGTAGTTGTCGATCCCGACGAAGTCGCCGAACCCCTGCTGCCCGTAGAAGCTGCGGGCGATCGTGTAGACCGTCGGATAGACGATCCAGAGGCCGAGGACGAAGAGCGCGGGGGCGAGGAAACCGAGCGTGACGGCGTTCCGCCGCACGACGCCCGGTCCCCCTTCGGGCGGAGCCGCCGTCATGGGCGGCTCCGCCGTCACGCCTCCGCTCACGCTTACTTCCCGGACTTGTACGCCTTGGCGGCCGCCTTCTCGAGCGAGGAGGCGATGCCGTTGACGTTCTTCGGGTTCCTCAGGAAGTCCTGGAAGATCTTGAACTCACCCTGGCCGACCGTTGCGCCGAACGACGCCGGCTGGAGGTCGGACAGGTCGAACTTGAACACCTTCGCCTTGCCGACCGCGGTCGCGGTCGCACGGGTGATCGCGTCCGGGTAGGCACTCGCAGGCACCGTCTTCGCGGGCGCGGTGTAACCGCCCCGCTTCGCCCAGATCGACTGGGCCTTACCGGTCGCCAGGTACTGCACGAGCGCACGAGTCGCCGGCGTGTCCCGGAACATCATCAACTCGTCGCCGCCGCCCTCGACGTAGTTCTTCGTATTCCCGATCGTCGGGAACGGGAAGACGTTGTAGCCGGAGACCGGCTTGAGCTTGTTCGACGACGCGACGACGCCGGGGACGAAGTCGCCTTCGATCACCTGCGCCGCCTTCGGGCTGGTCGAGAACACGTTCGAGACAGACGTCGGGAAGTCGGTCTGCAGAGCGCCCGCGGTCCCGCCGGCGATGTTGCTCGTGTCGCCGACGACGGCTGCCATCGTCTTCAGGGCCTTCTTGACCGACGCGTCCGTCCACTTGATCTTGTGGGTCGAGAGCGCGTCGTACTTCGCCGGTCCGGCCTGCCGGAGATAGATGTTCTCGAACAGGTCGGTGAGCGTCCAGCCGTCCGCGCCGCCGATCGAGTAGGCGGGCGTGCCCGAAGCCTTCAGGGTCTTCGCGGCGGCCAGGAACTGGGCCCACGTCGTCGGCGCCTTGATGCCGGCGTTCTTGAACGCGGCGACGTTGTACCAGACGGTCGACTTGTTGGCGCCCTTGATCAGGAGCCCGTAGATGTGCCCCTTGATCTCGCCGATCTTGACGATCCCGGCGGGGTAGTTCGCGTTCAGCGTCCCGCGCGCGAAGTCGAGCGGCTTGAGCGCACCCTTCTTCTGGAAGTCGTCGACGAGCCCCGGCTGCGAGACCGACGCGAGATCGGGCGGGTTGCCGCCCTGCACGGAGGTCGAGAGCACGGTCGGCGTGTTGTCGCCGGTCGACTTGTAGCTCACCTTCACGTTCGGGTACTTCGCCTTGAAGCCGTTGAGGACGGCCTGGAACGACTTCTGCTCGTCGCCCGACCACACGCCGACGATCGAGATCTTCCCGGAGACCGCCGTCGTCTTCTGTGCGCCCTTGACGCCGCTCGTCGCCGAGGTCTTCGAGGCGTTCTTGCTGGCCCCGCAGCCCGCCGCGACGGCGAGCACGGCCACGAGCGCGGCAATGCCCACCCACTGGTTCCGTTTCACGCGTTTGCTCCTTTCGTGGATTCATAGATCCCTGTACCTGTTTCCGGATCGAAAAAGTGCAGTGCGCGCGTGTCGACGACCGCCTCGATCTCCTCGCCCGACTGGATGCGCGAGCGGGCGCCGAACCGGCCGACGAGGATCGCCTTGCCCGCCTCGACCCCGATCCGCGCTGCTCCGTCGGTCGAGCCGGCATCGTGCGCGAGCTCGCGCGTCTCGTCCGTCTCCGCCGCCGACGCGTCGATCGAGAAGTGGGCCATGATCTCCGAGCCGAGCGCCTCGCGCAGCTCGAGCCGGCCTTTCAGCCGGTGGTCGCGCGGTGCGTCCGACGCGAGCGCGCCGTCCTCGAGGTCCTCCGGGCGGATGCCGAGGATCACGCGGCGGCCGTCGTAGGCTCTCAGCCCGGGCTTCTCCGCGAGCGTCTCCGGGCCGAGCGCGATCGTCTGGTCGCCGACCGTCGCCTGGAGGCTCCCGTTCGCCGAGTGAACCGTCGCATCGAGCATGTTCATCGCCGGGCTGCCGATGAACCCGCCGACGAAGAGGTTGACGGGCCGGTCGTAGAGCGTCTGCGGCTCGTCCACCTGCTGGATCTCTCCCTTGCGCATCACCGCGACCCGGTCGCCCATCGTCATCGCCTCGATCTGGTCGTGCGTCACGTACACGGTCGTCACGCCGAGATCGCTCTGGAGCTTCGCGATCTCGGCCCGCATCTGGACGCGCAGCTTCGCGTCGAGGTTCGAAAGCGGCTCGTCCATCAGGAACGCCGCCGGCTCGCGCACGATCGCGCGACCCATGGCGACCCGCTGGCGCTGGCCGCCCGAGAGCGCACGCGGCTTCCGCTTCAGGAACTCCCCGAGACCGAGGAGCGATGCCGCGCGCTGGACGCGCTGGTCGATCTCCTCCTTCGACATCTTCTTCAGCCGCAGGCCGAATGCGATGTTCTCGTACACCGAGAGGTGGGGGTACAGCGCATAGCTCTGGAAGACCATCGCGATGTCGCGGTCGCGCGATGGCACGTGGTTCACGACCCGGTCGCCGATCCGCAACACCCCTTCGGAGATCTCCTCGAGTCCCGCGACCATGCGGAGCGCGGTCGTCTTGCCGCACCCGGATGGGCCGACGAGGACCATGAACTCACCGTCTTCGATCTCCAGATTGACGTCGTTCACGGCGCGGGTGCCGTCTGGGTAGATCTTGCTGACTCGCTCGAACGCGACCTGCGCCATCCGTACCCCCTTTACCCTGAGAAGCCGAATATATGACTTCGCGGGTGCCTGCGTCAGGCGGCGAGCTGTTCGGCCACCGGTTCGGCCTGCAGCCGCGGTGGGGCCTGGCGCGGCGGGCGCTTGACGGCGAATGCCCCGGCGGCGGTCATCGCGATCGCTGACACGCCTCCGACGCCGAAGGCGAGCTCCGTCCCACCCCGGTCGCACATCCAGCCCACGAGCAGCGCGCCGAAGGGCGCGAGCCCGTTCCACGCGTAGTAGTAGAGGCCGAGCACCCGCCCGCGGATGTAGTCGGCACTCGCGAGCTGGATCGCGGCGTTCGAGTTCGCCGTGTAGCTCGTGAAGAAGAGGCCGCAGACGAAGAGGAGGAGCCCGGCGGGCGCGGTCGAGTGCAGCGGCGCGATCACGAGCTCGCAGAGCCCGAACCCGGCGGCGCCGCCGAACATCGTCCGCCAGCGCGCGTTCGCCAGCGTGGCTGCCGAGAGCGCGCCGACGAGCGCGCCGGCGCCGAAGCAGGCGGAGATGACGCCGAACGTGCGCGGGCCTGCTTCCAGCGTGTTCTTCGCGAGCAGCGGCAGCAGGATGTTGAAGTTGAAGCAGATCGACGAGAACACGACCATCATCGAGAGGATCACGAGCACCGTGCGGTTGCGACGTGCATACGCGAACCCTTCGCGGGTGCCGCGCCAGATCGTCGGCCGGCGGCGGTCGAGGAGTGGATAGAGCTCGGATTCCCGCATCGCAAGCAGCCCGGCGAGGACGGCGACGAAGCTGACGGTGTTGACGGCGAACGCCCAGCCGGAGCCCCAGGCGGCGATCACGATCCCTGCGAGCGCCGGCCCGAAGATGCGGGCGGTGTTGAACAGGCTCGAGTTGAGCGCGATCGCGTTCGGCAGCTCGTCGCGCCCGACCATCTGGAAGGTCAGGTTCTGCCGGGAAGGTGCGTCGAAGACGAGAGCGACGCCGGTGAATCCCGCGATCACGTACACCTCCCAGAGCTGCACGTGGCCGAGGAGCGTGACGGCGGCGAGCAGGGCGGAGAACACCATCTGGACGCTCTGCGTGACGATCACCGTCCGGCGGTTGTCGAAGCGGTCGGTGACGACACCGGCGAAGAGGCCGAGCACCGTGAACGGCCCGAAGCGACAGATCGTCAGCAGGCCGACGGCGAGCCCGCGCGAGTGCGGCGCGAGCTGCACGACGAGCCACGCGAGCGCGATGTTCTGCATCCACGTCCCCGCCACGGAGGTGAGCTGCCCGGCGAAGAAGAGGCGGTAGTTCCGGTGTCTCCGCAGCGACGCGAAGGTTCGTCTCGAAGCGCGGCGGAAGATCTTCACTCGTCGCCCAGCAACTTCTCGAGCGCGTCGATCGATCCCTCGACCGCCTCGCGCTCGTCGGGCTCGAGACCCTCGAGCCGCTCGACCAGCCATGCCGTCCGTCGCTTGCGCACCGACTTCAGCACCTTCTCGCCCTCGGGCGTGAGGAAGAGGCCGATCCGCCGCCGATCGGACGCGCGCGTCCGTTCGATCAACCGCGCGTTCTCCATCCGGACGAGGTGGCCGGACATGCCCGGCGCCGAGACGCGCTCGCGCTCGGCGAGCTCGGTGGCGGTGATCCCCGGGTTGTGCTTGATCGCTGCGAGGAGCGACACCTGGCCGCCCGTGACGCCGAGCGAGTGGATCTCCCGCCGCAGCTCGCGTCCCAGCCGCAGGATCACCGGCCGGAGCCGGTTCGCGATTGTCATCGAATCGTTAACCACGCGAACCATTAACGAGGTTAACTCTACCTCAAATCTGCCATGTGCCGTCGGTTACGAGATCGACCCGGCGCCCGGTTTTCGTCACCCCCTTCGCGTCGAGCGCCTCGGTGCCGATCATCACGTCGATGTGCGTCTTCGAGCGGTTGACGCCGTAGCGCTTGCGGCCGATCGGCATCGTCCGCGTCTTCGCGAATCCGGAGCCGAAGGCCATGTGGGCGGCGGCGTTCTCGTCGAGGAGCGCGTTGTAGTACATGAGCCCCGTCCGCCCGATGCGCGACGACGAGTCGACGAGCGCGATCTCGCCGAGCCGCTCGGCGTTCGGGATCGAGGCGAGGTAGCGCGCGAGCCAGTCGCGATCGGACGCGCGCTTCGCCTCGAGCCTGACGAGGCGGCCGTTCCGGAACTCGCCTGCGAGGCCTTCGATCACGCGGCCGCCGAAGCTCCGCGGCCGCGAGCACCGAAACGTGCCGTCCGTCGCCGCCGCGTCCGGCGAGATGAAGCACTCCTCCGTCGGCACGTTCATCGCGATCCGCCGTCCCCAGCGATCCTGCTCGCCGCCGCCGCGCCAGAGCGAGAACGGTGCGATCCGGAGCCGCAGGTCGGTGCCCCGGTCGCGGATGTGCAGCTCCTCGAGGTCGAGCTTCGTCAGCCGCGCGGCGCGCCGCCGGAGCGTCGCGAGATGCTGCGTCCAGCCCGAATGGCCGGGCGGATCGCCCGGCCCGACGCGGCAGAAGGACAGCAGGTCACGTGCGAGTCGACGCTTGCCCCGCTCGGCGTCGAGGTCCGGGAACACCCGGGCCGCCCAGTCGTCGGTCGGCCAGGCGCAGATCGTCCCGCGCAGGCGCCCCTCCTGTCGGATCCGTGCCAGCTCGGGTCCCGACTGGCGGCGCCTCGTGTCCTCGGCGACCCGCTCGGGCGGCAGCGCCGCGACCGCATCGAGCTCGGTCTCGCCGAGCACCTGCACGATCGCGACGGTCTCGTTGCCGAGCGCGTGCAGCCGCTCGCGCTGCCACGAGGTGCGCCGGCCGAGCGCCGCGGGCGAGCCGTGCCGGATCCGAGCCGCGTAGATCCGCGGGTCGTCGTACTCGACGTCGACGGCCACGGCGCCGCCGCGGAATGCGGCCTCCGTCACGGCGACCGCCAGCTCGCGGTGCTCGAGGTTGACCTGCTGCACGAGCGTGTCTCCGGGGCGGAGGGCGATGCAACCGCGCACGATCATCTCGGCGTAGCGCTCGAGCTCCCGTCCCGTCATCGGCCCCCGCCGCATCCCCGCAGACCGTAATGGGTACGGTCAGCAGATGCCGAACCCCCTCGACTCGCTGAAGGCACTCGGCGACCAGTTGCGGGCGCAGATCGGCGAGGAGCTCGACTTCGAGGCGCTGCGCCGGCAGGAGCCGGCACGGCCGCTCGAGGAGCTGCTCGCCGAGCTCGATGCGCTGCCGGGCCTCGAGTCGGTGAAGGAGCAGGTACGGGCGCTCGTCGCGTTCCTGCGCGTCCAGGCTCGGCGCAAGGAGGCGGGTCTGCCCGAGGTGGCGACGACGCAGCACCTCGTCTTCCTCGGCAACCCCGGTACCGGGAAGACGACGGTCGCGCGCCTCCTCGCGCAGATGTACCGCTCGATGGGCCTGCTGAAGCGCGGCCACCTCGTGGAGGTCGACCGTGCCGGCCTCGTCGGGCAGTACGTGGGGCTGACCGCGATCAAGACCGAGCGCGTCGTCCGCAAGGCGCTCGACGGCGTGCTCTTCGTCGACGAGGCCTACTCGCTCGCACGCGAGGGCGAACGGCTCGACTTCGGCGACGAGGCGATCGAGACGCTGCTCAAGCGGATGGAGGACAACCGCCACCGGCTCGTCGTCATCGTCGCCGGCTACCCACGGCTGATGCGGCGCTTCCTCGAGTCGAATCCGGGACTGCGCTCGCGCTTCTCACGCGAGATCACGTTCCCCGACTACTCGACCGACGACCTGGTCTCGATCTTCGGGCGCTTCGCTGCGGAGTCGGAGTACGCGGTCGGCGAGGGGGCCGAGCACGCCCTGCGCTCGATCTTCTCGAATGCCGAGCGCGACGAGCGGTTCGGCAACGCGCGCTTCGCGCGCACGCTGTTCGAGCAGGCGCTCAACGCGCAGGCCCTGCGGCTCGGCGTCGGCGACGTCGAGCGGCTCGGTCACGCAGAGCTGATGATCCTGACGCCGGAGGATCTCGTCGCCGGGGCGCGCTCGCTCGGCGAGGAGCCGCAGCCGCCGCGGGGCGGCTGGTTCACACGGAGGCGCTGACCGCGACGATCGCGGCGACGACGTGCGGGTCGAACTGCGTTCCGGCGCAGCGTTGCAGCTCTGCGAGCGCCTCCGCCTGCGTTCGCGCGGCACGGTAGGGGCGATCGGTCGTCATCGCGCTGAACGCGTCACACGCACACACGACACGCGCGATCAGCGGAATCGCTTCGCCTGCAAGCCGGTCCGGGTAGCCGTTGCCGTCCCAACGCTCGTGGCACGAGCGGACGATGTGGCCGACCTGTCCGAGCAGGCCGCCCACGCGTGAGAGCATCTGCTCGCCCTCGATCGTGTGCTGCTCGATCACCGTGCGCTCCGCCGTCGTCAGGGGGCCCGGCTTGTTGATGATCTCCGACGGGACGCGAATCTTCCCGACATCGTGCAGGAGCGCCACGAACTCCGCGTCGCGCCGGTCGGCCGGTGGGAAGCCGAGCTGGTCGGCGACACCGAGCACGAGGTCGACGACGTGCCTGCTGTGGCTGCCGGTGTACGCATCGTCCGCCTCGACCACGTCGCCGAGGAGGAACGCCGTGCCGCGGTACGCGTCGCTGAGCTCGAGCGTCTGGTCGATCCGGCGCTGGCGCTCCTGCCCGAAGTAGCGCAGGAGCGCGACGAGCGGAAGGACGAGGGCCACGAGCGTGTACCGCCCGCTCGTCTCGAAGGCGAGCGCGAGGGCGATCGGCGCCAACGATGCGTCGACGGCGTATGCCACCCAGACGAACCCGACGACGGTGCGCGGCGAGATCCCGTTCGCGAAGCTGCCGATCACGGCCGCGGCGAGGTCGAACGCAAACTGAGCTGCGAGTGCAGCGGCGTATGTGGGCCAGGCCTCCCAGCGGAGCGGCAGCCCGTGCGCGACCGCGAGGACGAGCACCGGCCCGAGCGAATGGGCAGCATTGGCGACGCGCGGCAACAGCTTCGCCGGGTCGCGGTAGGGCAGTGGACGGTCGGCGGCCGCACCGAGCAGCAGCCCCGCCGTCACCGCCAGCGGAACGAGTCCGAGGGGAAGCGCGAACAGCATCGGCACGAAGACGAGCTGGGTCGGCACCGCATACCCGGTCCCCACCTCGAACTCGACTCGGGAGACGAGCGCGTAGAGCGCGACGAAGACCGCGAAGCGGGCCGGGGAGAACGCAGGGCCGTCATGAATCACGATCGCGGCCGCGCCGACGCCCGCGCCGACACCGAAGCCGGAAGCGGCGAAGAGACGGCGGGCGCGCGCTCCGAGACCCCGCTCCCAGCGGGCGCGCGTATCGCGCACGAGCTCCTCGGCCATCACCGGGTCGGGCCCGCGCGTGACCGGTTGTGCCGCCGTTGTCGTCACCGCATGGTCATCGGTCGATCGGCGACGATGAGATTCCCTGGAACGAGGGATCGGTCTGGCGACACGTGCACCTTTTCGGGTGATGGCGCCCAGGCGGAACGTCCGCAAGATGCGACACATGCGGCGGGCGGCGGCACTCCTCATCGGCACGGTTTGCATCGCATTGGCGGCGACTGCGGGCACGGCCCGCGCGGGCGGCGGCCTGCTCGGCGGCGGGTGTGGTTCGCTGGCGACGGTCTTCTCCCCGTGGGGCGACCACGCGAGCTACTACCTCGCCGGAAACGGCGGCTTCGAGTCGGGGTCGACGGGCTGGTCGCTCTCGGGCGGCGCCTCGGTCGTGAACGGAAACGAGCCGTTCTCGCTCAGCGGCAGGGGCGCTCACTCGCTGAGCCTGCCGGCGGGCGCGTCCGCGTCGATCAACGTCTGCTACGGCCTTACCTATCCGGCCGTGCGCTTCGTCGTGGCGGGCGACGGAGGTTCGGCGACCGTTCACGTTCGGGTCGTCTCCCGGAGCCTGCTCGGGGTGCTCTCGATCCTCGACGGCGGGACGTTCCAGATCGGACCGGGCTGGAACCCGGCCCCCAAGCTCTCGACGCTCTTCAGCGCACTCGCCTCGCCGCTCGGCTCGAAGTCGATGACGCTGATCATCTCGTCCGAGAGCGGCCAGGCACAGATCGACGATCTCTACGTCGATCCGTTCCTGATGAAGGGCTAGCGGCTCTTGTAAGTTCAGCGGCGTGCAGCCGCTGAACGTCTGGGACTACGAGCGGGCCGCTGCGGAGCGGCTCGAGCCCGGAGCGCACGGCTACTACGCAGGCGGCGCGGGCGACGAGGTCACGCTCCGCGACAACGTGCGCGCGTACCGGCGCTGGCAGCTTCGGCCGCGCGTGCTCGTCGACGTCTCCGGCTGCACGACCGCGACGACCGTGCTCGGGCACGACGTCTCGATGCCGCTGCTCGTGGCGCCGGTCGCCTTCCAGCGGGTCGCGCATCCGGACGGCGAGGTCGGGATGGCGCGGGCCGCGCACGCGGTCGGAACGCTGATGACCCTCTCGTCCCTCTCGACGACTCCGCCCGAGCAGGTGGCGGAGACCGGCGTCGCACGCTGGTTCCAGCTCTACGTCTTCCGCGACCAGGGCGTGACCCGCGACCTCGTCGAACGTGCCCGGGCGGCAGGGTTCACCGCGCTCGTGCTGACGGTCGACACGCCCGTACTCGGCCGGCGCGAGCGCGACCATCGCACGGGGTTCACGATCCCGCCCGAGATCACGGTCGCTGCATTCGGGTCGGGAGGGATCACGCCGGCGGAGGCCTTCGCGCAGATGTCCGAGTCCGTCTCGTGGCACGACGTCGAGCGGCTTGCGGCGGAGGCGGGCCTGCCCCTGCTCGTGAAGGGCGTGCTCACCGCCGAGGACGCGACCCTCGCGTGCGAGCACGGCGCGGCCGGCATCATCGTCTCGAACCACGGCGGCCGCCAGCTCGACGGCGTCGCGGCGACGATCGACGCGCTGCCCGAGGTCGTGGAGGCGGTCGCCGGTCGGATCGAGGTGCTGGTCGACGGCGGCGTGCGGCGCGGCGGGGACGTCGTCAAGGCGCTCGCGCTCGGCGCCCGAGCCGTGCTCGCCGGCCGGGCCGCGCTCTGGGGGCTCGCCGTGGGCGGCGAGGCGGGCGCCCGGCACGTGCTCGAGCTCCTGCGCGCCGAGATCCTGCTCGCGCTGAAGCTCGTCGGCTGCGCGTCCCCCTCCGATGTCTCGCGTGATCGCGTCGCGCGCCGCCTACCCTGACCCGATGAGGAACGTGGCTGCCGTGCTCGCCGCGATCGTCATGGTCGCGCTCGCCGTCGCACCCGGGCACCCTCGCGCGGGCGTCGCGGCCGGCTGCGGGCCGGCGTCGAACGGCCCGCTGTGGGTCGACTACGCCGGCCACAACGCCCCGATCGCAGCGAAGCCGGGCCTCGTCCTCGCCGTCTCGTCGGGCACCGCCGTACCCGCGGCGATGCGCGCCGCCGGCGCGGCGACGGTGTTCTTCGACCTGCACCTGAACGACCGTGTCGGAACCCCGAGCCGGCCCGCCGATCCCGCCACGATCGCGCTGAAGGCGAAGCGCGAGTTCGACTTCGCCGTGCAGGTGACGGGCTGCGCGACCCCGGTGATCGCGGAGAACGAGCTCTTCGGCGCGCAGACCCCCACCCCGTGGACGCCGACGATCGTGCAGTACCGCGCGAACGTGCTTGCGCTGCTCCAGGCGCTCGACGCGCTCGGCGCGACGACGGCGATCACGATCGCGAACCCGCCCTACATCGGCGACGACGCTGCCGACTGGTGGCGGCAGGCGGCCGCGGCGTCGATCCTGATCCGGCAGGTCTACTTCACCTCGCCGGGCCCGAAGGGGCTGTACAAGCTCGGCCCGGAGCGCGCGAGCCGGTCGATGCGTCAGGGCATGCGCGGTCTCGTCGCGCACTTCGGTCAGATCGGGATCCCGGCGAGCCGCGTCGCGCTCGAGCTGCAGTTCCAGAGCGCGCCCGGCGAGGGAGGACGACAGGGGCTCGAGCCGCGTGCCGCCTGGCTCGAGATCGTCAAGCTGGAGGCGCTCGCCGCGCGCCAGGTCGCGTCGGAGCTGCACGTGGAGGGCGTGTGGTCGTGGGGCTGGCCGTCGTTCTCGACGGCCGGGAACGACCCGGACAAGGGCGCGGCCGCGTGCGTCTACCTCTGGGCGCGCGACCCCGGGCTGTGCGACGGCCCTGCGCTCGCCGGCCGTGCGTTCGACACCTCGCTGACCGAGGGACAGATCGCGCTGCCGGCGAACGTCCGCTGCACGCTCGGTACCACGCGCATCCTGAAGAGCGACGTCGGCCGTGTCGCGGCGCTCACGGGTGACCGCGACTCCGCCGCGACCGCCCTTCTCCAGCGAGCCGTCCTGCGCACGGAGGAGCCGGTCGATCCGCAGACCGTGCTCGCGGCGGAACGCGCGATCGTCCGCGAGAGCTTCGGCCGGAGCGTCGCGCGCTATCGCGCTGCGCTCGCCGCCGCGTCGGTGACGGTCGCCGACGCACGCGCGATCCTCGCCGACCGGATCGCACGCGAGCGCGTCGAGGAGCGCTTCCGCCCGCCGCGTCCGACGGCCTCCCAGGTCTCGGAGTTCGTCGCGACCTACGCGGCGACGCGGGTCCGGCTCGTGTCCGTCGACCCCGAGGCGCCGTGGCTCGGCGACGCCGTCCGCGGGTTCGCGGTCGACTCGATCGCACCCGCGCAGGTGTTCGGGCTCCCGCCGGGGAAGCGGACGCTGATCGACACCTCGGACGGGCGGTTCGGTGTGCGCCCTCTCGGTCCGTCGCTGCCGCTCTATGCGCTCGATCCCGCCCGAGCGCGCGACGTCGCGACCGGCGTCCTCGGACGCTTCGCGCGGCAGGCCGTCTACGACCGCTGGCTCAGTGCGCGCGAGATCCGGCTGCTCGGGAGCGCATCCTGTGCGCGCGATGCACTGCCGGCCAGGGGCGACGTCGACCTGACGGCCTGGCTGCCGTTCCTCGATTAGCGAGAGACCGCGCGCTAGGCTCAACGGCATGCAGCGGCGGGCTTCGCATCCCAGTGGCCTCCTGCTCGTTCCGGCGGCCGCGTTCCTCGTGCACCAGCTGCGGTACTCGCTCGCCTACGGCACGCGCGCGAACTCCGAGCTTGCGGCGCAGGGCCACTCGTACCTCAACTCGCTCGTGCCGTGGTTCGTGCTCGCGCTCGGACTCGGCTTCACGCTCTTCGTGCGTCGCGTCGCCCGCACGCTCCGCACCGGCGAGACCGGGCGGCTCGCGCCGGGCTCGCACCTCGCATTGTGGGCGACGAGCTGGGCGGGCCTCGTCGGGATCTACGTCGTCCAGGAGTCGCTCGAGGGGCTGCTCGCGGCCGGGCATCCCGGCGGCGTCGGCGGTGTCGTGGGCCACGGAGGCTGGTGGGCGATTCCCGCCGCAGCCGCCGTCGCGCTCGGCGTCGTCCTGCTGCTCGGCGTGGCGCGCACCGTGCTGCGCATCGCCGCGCGGCGCGCTCCTCGCCCGCTGTGGCCGCGTCCGGCGTCTCTGCGTGTTCCCGCCGGTGTCGCCGCCGCCGTTTCCTCGCCCCTCGCGTCCGCAGCAGCGGGCCGTGCGCCTCCCTTCGCCTCGACCTCGTAGTCGTCCCAGCACGCGGCCTGCGCCGCGGTGAAGGAGGTTGGTTCCAGTCAAGCGGTTCGTCGCACCGGTCATCCTGTGCGTCATGCTCGCGGTTCCCGCGAGCGCGTCCGCGCACGCCTCGTCGCCGACCGTCGCGCTCGACTACAGGCTCGTGCTCGACGATCCGGCCCGGGTCCTCCACGACGTTTCCGTGTCCGTGCTCGACGGGGACCGAGCTCTGCGCGTCCGTGTGCGGCGGGGAACCCTCACCGTGCTCGGCGACCTGCGCGAGCCGATGCTGCGCATCGGGCGGAACGGCACGTGGGTGAACCGCGCGTCGCTCACCGCGGCCGCCGCTCGACTCACGTCGCAGGGACACGGCTGGAAGCGGATCGGCGGGGTCACGTTCACGTGGCACGACCACCGGCTCGCACCGCCGCCGTACGACGGTGGGCGTCCGGGCGCCGTCGCCCGCTTCAGGATCCCCGTCGTGCGAGACGGTCGGCCGACTGCCATCGGGGGGTCGTTCGTGCGTTACCGGCGTCCGGCGCTCTGGCCGTGGCTCGCCGCCGCCGCCGTCGCGGGCCTCGCCGTCGCCGCCGCGTTGCGCCTGCGCCCGGTCGTCCGCACGCCGCTCGCGACGGCGCTCGGCGCGGTCGCGGGAGCGGCCGCGTTGACGGCGCTCGTCTCGTTCGGCTGGGCGGACGCGCCGAGCGGGCGCGTCGGCTGGGTCCAGATCGCGCTCGGGTGGGCGCTCGCCGCCGCCGTCGCCGCCGGCTTCGTACGGCTGCGCGGGGAACACCGGACGGTGCTGGCGGGGCTCGTCGGCGCCGCAGCCGCCGTCGCGAGCATCGGCTCGCTGGGCGTCTTCCGGCACGGAGTCGTCGTCTCGCTGCTCCCGGCTTCGCTCAGTCGCGCGGTCTGCGCCGTCGCGGTCGTCGCCGGGCTCTCGGCGGCGGGCGCCGTGTTCGTCGCGCACGGGGAGGCCGGGTGATCGCCGCGCCGCCGCCCGTGTACCCGTGGCCGATCGGCGTGGGGCCGCGCTACCACCCGTCTGCCGCGGGGCGCCCGGGGAGCCCGCTTCGCTGCGCGAGCGGCGGCCGGACGTTCGCGGTGCACGTCGAGCTCTTCGCCGACCGGAAGGTCGTCGTCGTGCCGCCGGGGATCGGGAGCCGCCGGCGCTGCCTCTCGACCACCGAGCCGACCGGTGTCGTCCACGTCGCCGCCGCGGGCCGCTACAGGCTCGGCGACCTCTTCCGCGTCTGGGGACGGCGGCTCACCCGGTCGTCGCTGCTGTCGTTCACGGGGCCGGTACGGGTCTATCTCGGCGGCCGCAGGATTCGCGGCGAACCGGGTGCGGCGCCGCTCACGAAGCACGCACAGATCGTCGTCGAGATCGGCGGCTATGTCGCCCCGCATCCCAGCTACCTCTTTCCGAAAGGAGTCGGATGACACGTCACCTGGTGGTCGCCGCGCTCGTGCTTGCGGTCGGGGCCGCCGGTTGCGGCGGCTCGTCGAAGTCGAAGTTCCCGACGATCGGCGCGGCGCGCACCTACGCGCTAACCGGCTTCCGGCCGTCCGCTCCCGTCGCGGCCGGCAAGCCCGTCCACGTCGCGTTCACGATCCGTCAGCCGAACGGCAAGCCGTTGACGGACTACCGCCACGGCGCCGGCCCGCACAACGGCGTGCACCTGATCATCGTGCGGCGCGACCTGAGCACGATCGTCCACCGGCATCCGCCGATCGCCGCGAACGGCTCGATCAGCGACACGATCACGTTCACGAAACCCGGCCCGTACCGCGTCGTCGTCGACGCCTACCCCAACACGACCGGCCCCCAGCGGAACTTCCAGCTCTTCGGGTCGTTGCGCGTCTCGGGAACGTACGTACCGCACAAGCTGCCCGCGTTCGCTCCCACGGACGTTGTCGACGGCTACCGGATCACGCTCCACGGCAAGCCCGACCTGCACGCGATCCAGGCGGGCCTCCTCACCGTGACCGTCACCGACCCGGACGGGAAGCCCGCGCGCTTCACGCCGTGGTTCGGCGCACTCGCCCACGCGATCTTCTTCCGCGCCGGCTCGCTCGACTACTTCCACACCCATGTCTGCGCGCCGGATGCGAGCGGCTGCACGAGCGCGCTCGGCACGACGAAGGTGACGGGCAGCTCGTCGACGCCCGGGAAGCTCCAGGTCGGCGTGCTCGTGCCGGTTGCCGGCACCTGGCGTCTCTTCCTGCAGTGCCGGGTGGACGGTCACATCCTCACGGCACCGTTCACACTCACCATCAAGTCATAGGAGACGAATCGTGAAGACGCTCATCGCACTCTCGGCGCTTGCGGCGCTCGTCCTGCCGGCGGGCGCGTTCGCGCACGCGAAGGTCAGCCCACCGGTCGCGCTCGCGAACGTGAGCCAGGTCTACACGCTGGCCGTCCCGACGGAGAAGGAGGACGCGGCGACGACCGAGGTCGAGCTGACACCGCCGCCCGGTTTCGGCATCGACTCGTTCCTGCCGGCGCAGGGCTGGACACGCAAGGTGCAGCAGACCGGCTCGGGCGAGTCGGCCGTGATCACGAAGGTCACGTGGTCCGGCGGGCGCGTCCCCACCGGCGAGGACGCGGCGTTCTCGTTCCTCGGCCAACCGTCCTCGGCGAAGACCTACACCTTCGGCGTCCGGCAGACCTACTCGGACGGCTCGGTCGTCGACTGGAACGGGCCCGAGTCGTCCGACACTCCCTCGCCGACGCTCCAGGCCCGCTCGTCGCTCGGCGGTGGAGGGAGTACCACGCTGGCGATCGTCGCGCTCGTCGTAGGGGCGGTCGGGATCGTCCTCGGCGCGCTCGCACTCGCCGCAGGGGGGAGACGCTCGCTCGCGTGAGCCGCCGAGCCCGGACAGCGCTCCTCGTCGTCGCGGCCGCGTGCGCGCTTGCGCTGCCCTCGGCCGCGTTCGCGCACGCGGTGCTCCTGCACACCGTGCCCCAGGCGAGCGGGACCGTGAACGTGCCGCCCCGCCGGCTCGAGCTCACCTACAGCGAGGCGGTCGAGCCGCGGTTCGCGATCGTCTCGGTCACCGACGCCGCGGGGCGCCAGCAGACGGCCGGGCCGCCGCGCCGCTCGCCGGGGGACCCCGACACGCTCCTCGTCCCGCTCCGCACCGTGCCCGAGGGCTGGTACCTCGTCTACTGGCGCGCCATCTCGGTCGACGGGCATCCCGTGCGCGGCGCGTTCACCTTCGCGGTCGGCCCGAACGCCGGGCCGGCCCCGCAGTTCGCGATCCCGTCGACGTCCGAGACGGCGGCGACCCCGCGGCTCCTCGTCGCGCGGTTCATCGTCTTCCTCGCGGTGATGGGCGCGATCGGCCTTGCCGCGTTGCGGCTCGCGATCGCGCGCCCGGTCGTCCGCCGGGTCGACGGCACGCAGCTGCGGGCGGTCACGTGGGTGTTCGCGATCGTCTCGGCCGTCGGGCTCGTCGCGATCCCCGCCTACCTGCTTCTCGCGACGGCCGACTTCGCGCTGCGCTCGGTCTTCTCCGTCGGCGCGCTCGTCCCGCTCATCCATGTCTCGGCGTTCGGGCGGGGCTACCTCGACCTCTGGCTCTGCTTCGCGCTCTTCGTCGCGTCCGCGGCGCTCGCGATTCGCGTCGACCGCCCCGGCCGCGACCGCCGCTCGGTCGCCGAGCTCGTCGCGCTCGTCGGTGCGGCGCTCGCCGCCGCTGCGACGCTGCTCGTGCCCGGCGCGTCGGGTCACGCAGCGCAGACGAGCCCGCGCGGGCTCTCGCTGCTCTTCGACTGGACGCATCTCGCCGCGGGGTCGCTGTGGATCGGCGGCCTTGCGGGGCTGCTCGTGCTCTGGCGGAGCCTGCCGGTCGCGGTGCGAACGGCCGGGCTCGTCGTCGCCGTCCCCCGGTTCTCCAACGTCGCGCTGACGTCCGTGATCGTGCTCGTCGCGTCGGGGACGGGTGCGTCGCTGCTGCACCTGCCGACCCTCGGCTCGCTCTGGCAGACCTCCTACGGGCAGGCCCTGCTCGTGAAGATCGGGCTGCTGCTCGGGGCGATCGTGCTCGCATCGGTGAACCTGTTGCGCGCGAAGCCGCGCATCGCGGAGCCGGGGTCGGCGCGCTTGCTGCGTCGGCTCGTCGCCGGCGAGACGTTGCTCGTCGCCGGCGCGATCTTCGCGGCCGCGGTGCTCTCGTCGCTCGCGCCGCCGTCGAAGGCGCTCGCCTCGGTCGGCGGGGCGAGCGCGCACGTCGGCCCGGGCGCGGTGCGGTCGCAGGTGCGAAAGAACGGCTACACGCTCACGGTCGGCGTTGCGCCGAACCGGGCTGCGGTGCCGAACTCGTTCGACCTGCGGATCACGCGCGGCGGGCAACCCGTGCGCGGCGCGGAGGTCGTGCTCACCTTCCTTATGCTCGACATGGAGATGGGGCAGCAGGCGTACAAGCTGAGCGAGACCGCACCCGGCGTGTACACGCACTCGGCCCCCGCGCTCGTGATGGTGGGGCACTGGGGCCTCTCGTTCAGCGTCACTCCGCGCGGCGGGCCACCGTTCACCGTCCTGCTCATCGACCGGGCGAACGGATGAGCGTCCGGCTGCGCCTGCTCGCGGCGTTCGCCGCGCTCGGCTGCGGCGCGGCCGCGGTCGTCGTCGCGGTCCTGCTCGTGAGGACTGCGCTTGGCTAAGACGACCTCTAAGCGCGTCCTCGTGCTCGCGGCCCTCGCGTTCTTCCTGCTCGCACCGCTCGCGCGCGCGGACGGCGACCCGGCGAGTGACTATCTGCTCACACGCACGACGTTCGTGCCTCCCGATCTCGGCATCTCGGACGGCGATGCGGCCCGACTCGCGACCGCCGTCCAGAGCGCCCATGCCGGCGGGTACACGATCCGCGTTGCGATCATCGGCAGCCGCTACGACCTGGGTGCGATCGGCTCGCTGATCGACCAGCCCAAGCAGTACGCCCGCTTCCTCGGCAAGGAGCTGACGCTCGTCTACCACGGGCGGTTGCTCGTCGTGATGCCGAACGGCTACGGCGTCTCCCGCGCGGGCACGCTGCTCCGGCCCGAGCAGGCGACGCTCGACCGGCTCGTCCCGCCGGGCCGGGGCGGCGACCGGCTCGTCGCGGCGGCGATCGAGGGGGTCCGGCGTCTCGCCCAGGGCGCGGGCGTCACGGTGCCCGTTCCACCGGCCGCGCACGGTGGCGATGGGCGGAGCACGTGGTTGTGGGCCGGCGTCGCCGCTGCGCTTGCGCTCGCCGTCGCGGGAGCCGCGTGGGTGGTCGCCCCGCTTCTC
>Ga0070660_100000738_pt1 | contig 21662 bp, 14 predicted proteins | sample KBSC33metaG_FD_64670 | JGI IMG/M metagenome (GOLD analysis project Ga0070660, IMG submission 64670) | Corn rhizosphere microbial communities from Kellogg Biological Station, Michigan, USA - KBS C3-3 metaG | ecosystem: Host-associated > Plants > Roots > Rhizosphere > Soil ... | reverse complement strand
CGTCGCCGTCTACTCGAATTTGGTCGTTACCATTTCCTCCCTCGACATATCCCCAGCCAAGACCAGACAGAAGAGTATCGTCTCCGTCATTACCGTAAAGTCTATCATCCCCTGGCCCACCTTCTAAACGATCATTGCCGCCTACTCCAAAGTAGTTCGGTGATGCATCTCCAACTAGGACGTTATTGCCGCCTCCCCCAATAATGGTATCGTCTCCGGCTTCGCCTAGAAGGATATTTCTTCCGCCGCCCCCCTCGATATGATCATTTCCGGCTCCCCCCTGCTGCCAATCATCTCCATCCCCACCCGCGAGGTTGTCGTCACCGGCGCCCCCGTAAAGCGAGTCATTACCCGCCTCGCCTTTCAGCGTGTCGTCGCCAGCACCGAGGCCAAATACATCGTCAGCGCCGTAAAGGGTATCGTCTCCATCTCCGCCCGAGATGCTGTCACTACCGCTTCCCCCGAATAGAAAGTCGTCTCCCTGATCGCCTTTTAGGTCGTCATCGCCCTGTTGGCCAAACAGGTGATCGCTATCCCCACCCCCTTCAGCTTGATCATCTCCTGCGCCCAAGTACATCCATTCCTTGCCGCCACCGCCCAGCATCCTATCATCGCCATCGAATGAAAAGGCCAAGATGCTTGCGCTGTCCGTGCGATTCTGAAAATCAAATTCGGCGCCGCCGCTCAAACCAACCTCGTAGGCCGCAATACGAACAAAATCGATATGTTCGCCTCCTGTATAATGCTTAGATGAGTCGAACAGAGACATGATGACGCCGTCATCCAGGCCGGCCCCTTCATAAGAAGCTCTAGTTTCATCGACCTGACCGAGCTCGGCACCAACAGTGTTCTCCATCCGGACCTGCGCGCCGTCATAGTCGAAATCTGTGCCATTCTTCTCGGCTGCGATGTCATAATGAGGGTCAAGAGTATGATATGCGTAGTGCGCCATTTCATGCGCTATTATATGCTCCGGACTTAGATGAACTAAGTCTCCTTCCGTATTGAACGATAGGACATTGTCCAATTTATTTACATTCAATGCAATATAATCGCCAGTTGCGAGTATTTTAACATACGCGGGGTTATTCGTGCTGGTATCATCAATCGGAAGAATCCTGATACTGCCTCTGAGGGTGATAGCGTTTTCCAGCATGCTTCTACCGGTCAGAGAGTCGTCAAATATATGTTTAAGCCAGCCCAATATTTGCGACTGTTCCGCGGGCGTTGCAGTGTGCGATCCAAGGTCGCCAGCCGTCAAAAAATCAGAACCATCATAAAACTGAATATGCGATGCAAACTCTGACCAGTCCATTACCGCTCCCTCCCGTTATTTACCCTAACAGTGACTATGATTTCCTGGCCATTATCAATTAATGCCGCAAGGCATTTACCGCTCGCGCTAATTCGCACTTGGCCCCAGCAGGACCAATGACCGCGAGACCGTTCAAAGCAGAGCTTGCCATCCTCGGCTCGCCAGTTCCCAAAATCGGGAACGGCTCCACCCGAGCCTACAAATGTACCGTCAGGTCTAAATCGGTATGATTTAACAGAGGACAGTGGCGAGACGACAACCACCTCTCCATTTACCAGGATAGCCGCTATTTTGCCTTCCTTAGCAATGGGAGAACGGGCAGCGGCACGTTCGCAGGCTTTCGCGTCTTCTGCATCAACCGGAAGCGCGATTGAGTTCGCGCCAGCAAGGCCCGCTTCCAGGCCGAAGCAAAGCCAGCCAATGACCCGCACCGCATGCCTGAACTTCCGGTCCATCATCCCTCGCTCGCAATCAGATCTTTACAAGGAGGAGCAAATGGCCGCCACAGCGTCAATAAAGATAGACTCCGGATCGGTCTAATCTGTTGGTTAACAAGAGAAAAACTGGATTCTGAACTACGGTGACAGCTCACTTACATCGCAGGAATAAGCGCACTGCCACCGCACTTCGATCCATTGCGAAACTCTCGGAGATGCCGGCTTGAGACGCCGGCACCACGCTAGGCCTCTCGCGGCGTCCTTACAGCCCATCCACGCTCTTGCTGACCAGCACGTTCACCGCCACCCGGCGGTTCATCGCCTTGCCTTGGGGGGTGTCGTTGGGTGCCGCCGGGTCCGCCTTGGCCATGCCCGTCGGGGTCAGCATGCGATAGGGTTTCCACCCGCAGGCCTGCTGGAGATAGCTGATCACGCGGCCGGCGCGCTTTTCGCTCAGCGTCTGGTTGAAATCGTCGCCACCCGTCGAGTCGGTGTAGCCGACCACCAGCAATTTCGGGGACATAATACTTAATTCATCAACCGGCTCTGGTCGGGAGCGAAAAAGCTGATCGCTCCCGACCCATTCGTCAGCGTCCGAACGACGTCCGCTCAGGGTCCATCCGGACGCTACGCGACGCCTCCCCTTACAGCCCGTCCACGCTCTTACTAACCAGCACGTTCACCGCCACCCGGCGGTTCTGCGCCTTGCCTTCGGGCGTGTCGTTGGGTGCCGCAGGGTCCGCCTTGGCCATGCCCGTCGGGGTCAGCATGCGATAGGGTTTCCATCCGCACGCCTGCTGGAGATAGTTGATCACGCGGCCGGCGCGCTTTTCGCTCAGCGTCTGGTTGAAATCGTCGCCACCCGTCGAGTCGGTGTAGCCGACCACCAGCAGCAACGCATTCTCCTGTGCCTGGGCGGTGCTTGCGGTGTTGCAGAGCTGGGCCTTGTCCTGCTCGGACAGAGTCGCCTTGCCGGTATCGAAATGCACCTCCGTCGTGCTCTTGATGTTGTATTTGTCGATATCGCCGAGGTGTCCGCGCAGGTTTTCCGTCGCCGCGGTCTGTTCCTCGAAGCGCTGGCTGGTGCCGTTGCGGATCATCGACGCCGTCCTGAAGTCGCTATTCCGGAAGCTGATCCGGCTCGCCACAAGCTCGGCCCCCGATTGCCCATCGCCCGCATGCCAGGTCTTGACCGTCACCGGCAATCCATTGAGCAATGCATCCTGGCCCATCTTGCTATGGACGGCGAACAGGCCGCCGCTCGTCCTGATCTGGGTGGCGTCATTGACCGCGATGATCGTGCTGGTGCCGTCGGCGGCGGTGACCTTCATCCTATCGTCGTTGCGCGCGGTAATGACGCCTTTGATCTCCGGCCCTACCGTCTTCACCCCGTTGACGGTGATGCTGCTGTCGGACGGTTCCTGCTGCTGCGCAAACACCGCGCCCGATCCGGACACAGTCAACGCGGCCAGCAGGAAACCAACGCCTGAGCCCTTTGAAATGATACGCATCGAGAAACTCCTCTCCAAACCACCCCGTCGCCCTGCGTGTTTGGGCTAACCTGTCCGTCACATGAATAACGCCCGGTCGACTATTTGCGGGACGGGCGATCCGGGCGGATCGTGCGACGAACCGATGGAGTCATGCCGCCGATAGACTGCATCTCGATGCGTACGGGATCGCCTTCATCATCTGCTGATCTGACTATCCACGGCGCGATGCTAAACAGCCTGGCCGCGGCCGGCGCGAACATCGTCAGCCCGGCCAGCACCAGAGCGGCGGCGGCCAAAGGATGCCAACCTATTTCCACGCCCGGAGCTGAAGCGGCGCCCGGCGCATGTCGGGCGCCGCTATTCGTTCCGTCTACGCGATGCCCGCATGCGCCAGCGCCGCATCGACCGCAGCGCGGCTCGCGGCGGACGGCGGGGTCATCGGCAGGCGTAGTTCGGTCGGGAAGCCCGGGCGTACCTTGCTCATCGCATATTTGACCGGCCCCGGTGACGCATCCGTGAACAGGGCTGCATGGAGCGGATAGAGCCGGTCCTGCATTGCGAGCGCGTCGTCCCATCGCCCCTCGGCGATCGCATCCTGGAAATCGGCACATTCGCGCGGCGCGACGTTGGCGGTGACCGAGATGCACCCCACCCCGCCCATCGCCATGAAGCCGAGCGCCATGTCGTCATTGCCCGAAAGCTGGATGAATTCCTTGCCGCACGCTTCGCGCTGGGCGGAGACGCGGGCGGCATTGCCGGTGGCGTCCTTGACCCCGATCACGGTCGGCAGCTTGGCCAATTCGCCCATCGTCTCGACACTGATGTCGACGATCGTGCGCGCGGGCACGTTGTAAAGCATGATCGGCAGGTCGCATCCGGCGGCGAGCGCGCGGAAATGGGCGAGCACGCCCTCCTGGTTGGGGCGGTTATAATAAGGCGGTACGATCAGGGCCGCATCCGCCCCGGCTGCCTTAGCCGATTGCATATGGTGGAGCGCGACCGCGGTGTCGTTCGATCCGCAGCCCGCGATCACGGGCACGCGGCCCGCCGCTTGCTCGATGCAGACGCGCACGACGCGATCATGCTCCTCGATCGTCATGGTCGCGCTTTCGCCGGTCGTGCCGCAGGGCACGAGCGCGGACGAACCGGATTCGATCTGCCAGTCGACGAGCGCGCGAAACGCTTTCTCGTCGATCGCGCCATCACGAATTGGCGTGACCAAGGCAGGAATCGACCCGCTGAACATCCGCTTTCCCTTCACCTTCTGCGTCCGGAGCGCCATATTGGGCGCATGAAGCCCAACAAAAATCGCCGGCCCGCGGCGCCTGATAGCCGCCTGTCCGGCGTTCGCAAATGCATTCCCGCGGCTTTGGTGCTGCTTTCGGTCGCGGCAGCCGCCGCGACTCTCACCAGCCAGTCGGTAAGGCCACGCTTCTTGCTCGCCGACCAGGACGCCGGCGGCGGCATCACGGCGCCGGCGCGTCCGGCCAAGACCGATCCGCTGTGGCCCGCGATCGACGAATGGCAGAGGCTGCGCCAGAGCGACCGCCTGCCCTTCGCCGATTATGCGCGCTTCCTGATCGCGCATCGCGGCTGGCCGGGCGAGCCCGGCATGCGCCGCACCGCCGAGCGCCAGATCCTTCCCGATCAGACCGACCCGAGCCTGGTCGCGCAATATTTCGATACCTTCCCGCCGCTGAGCGCCGCCGGACGGGTGCGCTATGCCGAGGCGCTGGCGTCGCTCGGCCAGGCCGACAAGGCGCGCACCGCCGCGGCGGCGGCGTGGACGATGGGGCCGCTCTCCGCCGACGACGAGGCGCGGCTGACGAGCCGATTCGGCAGCCAGTTCACGCCCTCCGAACAGGATCAGAGGATGGAGGTGCTGCTATGGGCGCGCGCCACCTCCGCCGCCTCGCGCCAGTTCGCGTTGGTGAGCGCGCCGCGCCGGCCGATCTATGCGGCGCGGCTCGCCTTCCAGACCAATGCGCCCGATGCGGCAAGCCAGGCAGCGGCGGTCGGGCCCGACGCGCAGCATGATGCGGGCTTCATCGTCGATCGCGCCTTGTGGCTGCGTGCCACTGCGCGCGAGGCGGATGCGCGCGCCTTCCTCGCCTTGCCCGAGACGCTGGATGCGCCGGCTTTCGATCCGCAAGCCTATCTCGCGACCTTGCTGACCTTCGCCAGCGCCGCCGCGCATGATCGGCAATGGTCGCTGGCGGAAGGCATCGCGGCCAATCTCGATCATGCCTTCGCGCCGGGCATCGATATCCGCGCGCAGGACCTGAAGGTGCGCGATCCCTATACCAGTCTCGCCTGGGTCGCGGGCACGACCGCGCTCAAAGAGCTCAACCGGCCGCTGGATGCGGAGGCGATGTTCCGGCGCTATGCCCAGGCGTCGCAGACGCCAGGCAGCCAGGCCAAGGGCGAATATTGGGCAGGCCGCGCGGCGCAGGCAGCGGGCAATCCGGCGGACGCCACCACGCACTTCACCGCCGCCGCGGTCAATATCGACCAATTCTATGGCCAACTCGCGACCGAGCGGCTGGGCCGCCCGATCGTGGTGCCGCCCGACCCTGCCCCGGTCGAGATCGCGCCGGAGACGCGCGCAGCCTTCGCCAATCGCGAGGTGGTACGCGCGGCCCGGCTGCTCGGCGAACAGCGCGATTGGCTGACGCAGACGCAGTTCATCCGCAAGATCGCGGTGGATTGCGACAGCGACACCGATCATGCGCTGGCGATGGAGCTGGCGAAATCACTGCAGCGGCCCGATCTGGGGGTGATCGTGTCGCGCAACGCCCGCAAATCGGGCGCGCGCGATCCGATCCGGCTCGGTTTCCCGACCGTGCCTGTGCCGCCCGCAATGGCGACGCACTGGACGATGATCCACGCGATCGCACGCCAGGAAAGCCAGTTCGACCGCCAGGCGCTGAGTGGCGCCGGCGCGCACGGCCTGATGCAGATGATGAACCCGACCGCGCGCGAGCAGGCGGGCAAGCTCGGCCTGCCGTGGAGCCCGGAACGGCTGACCGACGTCGACTACAACGTCATGATCGGATCGAGCTTCTTCGATCGGATGCTGACCTATTATCAGGGCAATTACGTGTTGGCGGTGGCGAGCTACAATGCCGGCCCCGGCAACGTGAACAAGTTCATCCGCGCCAACGGCGACCCGCGCCTGCCCGGTGTCGACATGGTCGACTGGATCGAGGCGATCCCCTTCACCGAGACACGTACTTACGTGCAGAAGGTGCTGGAGAATGCGGTGGTCTACGATCTCTTCAACCCCGACCGCGCACGCACGCCGGAGAAGGACCGGCTGTCTTATTATCTCGGCAAGAGGAACGCCGGGTGACTTTGACGTCGTGTTCATAGGCAACAGCAATGTCTGACGCGCAGCCGATCACCCCCGCGGGCTTCGCCGCGCTGCGCCAACGCTACGAACTCCTCTTCTCGCAGGAACGGCCGCGGCTGGTCGAGACGATCAGCTGGGCGGCGGGGAATGGCGACCGGTCTGAGAATGGCGATTATATTTACGGTCGCAAGAAGCTGCGCGAGATCGACCGCGAACTGACTCATCTGTCGCGCCGGATGAAGGCGGTGAAGGTCGTCGACCCCTCCGCCCAGGGCGACCGCAGCCGCGCCTGGTTCGGCGCGACCGTCACCATCGCCGACGAAGACGACAAGGAACGCATCGTCACTCTGATCGGCGAGGATGAGGCCGATGCGAGCGCGGGCCGGATCAGCTGGCGCTCGCCGCTTGCGCGCGCGTTGCGTGGCGCGGCGGTCGGCGATGTGCGCCGGGTCGACCTGCCGGCGGGCGGGCGCGATTATGAGATCGTCGCGATCGCATATCCCGATCCGTAATCGCGCCGGTCAGCCCGGCTTAAGAAGCCGTCGCTATAGCCCTGTCCTCTCGCTAAGACCGCTGTGGACCGTGGGGATTACCAGATGAAGCTTGCCGTGAAGCGCCTTCTTTCCGCCGTGGCGGCCCTTGCCCTGATCGCCCCGGTCTTCGCTGAGCCCGCAAGCAGGACACCCATAGCCACCGCGCCGCAAGCTGCGGCTGCCGTGCCCTGGTTGTTTCAGGGCAGTGACCTGCCCGTCGACAAGGCCTGGCGGTTCGGCGTGCTGCCCAACGGCCTCCGTTATGCCGTGCGGCAGAACAAATATCCGTCGAACAGCCTGGCCGTCCGCGTACGGATCGATGCGGGCGCGCTGATGGAGCGCGACGACGAGAAAGGCTATGCCCACTTCATCGAGCATATGACCTTCCGCGGCACCAGGAGCGTGCCCGATGGCGAAGGCATACGCGTGTGGCAGCGGCTCGGAGCGGCGTTCGGCACCGACACCAATGCCTTCACCAACCTGACGCAGACGCTCTATCAGCTCGACCTGCCAAAGAATGACCCGGCGTCGATGGATACTGCTTTGCACCTGCTGTCGGAGATGGTGTCGAGCGCCAATTTCGATCCCAAGCTGGTCGATATCGAACGCAAGGTGGTGACCGCGGAACGCGCACAGCGCCAGACGCCGCTGGCCAAGCGCATCCAGGACACGTCCAAGGCCCTCATCTTCGCCGGGACGCGCGCCGCCACCGCCGATCTGGCGGGCACGGACGAAACGCTGGGCGCGGCGACGGCCGAACGGCTGCGCGCTTTCTACGATCGCTGGTATCGGCCCGAACGCACGACGGTAGTGATTGTCGGGGACGCCGACGCCGCAGTGCTGGAAGATGCGATCCGCCGCCATTTCGGCGAATGGTCCGGCGACGGCACGCCGCCCGCCGAACCCGATTACGGCAAACCGGTCGCGCCCAGGACGATGAGTGCGGTGGTCAGCGACCCACAGGCGCCCAATCAGCTTACGCTGAGTTGGGTGACGCAGCATGACGATCGCCCCGACACGCTCGCGGGCGAGGCCGCGGATATCAACCGCGCGGTCGCGGTGCAGATCCTGTCACGACGGTTCGCGCGCAAGGCGCGGGAGGGGGCGAGCTTCCTCGGCGCGGGCGCGGGCTATAGCGAGCAGCGGCATGTCGCGGACACGATGCAGGTCGGGATGGCGCCCAAGGAGGGCCAGTGGAAACAGGCGTTGGCCGAGACCTTTGGCATCCTGGCCGACGCGGTCGCGACCTTGCCCGGCCAGGACGAGATCGACCAGGTCGCCTCGATCGTCGAAGCCGGGTTGCAATCGGCGGCGGCGGGGGCAGCGACCACGCCATCGAGCGCTTATGCCAACCAGCTCATCAGTGCGGCCGGCACGGGCGAGGTGGTCGAGGAGCCGGCCTATACGCTCGACCTGTTCGAAACGGAGCGCAAAGGACTGACGCCCGAGAATGTCGGCGCGGCGATGCGCGCTGTGGTTCAGGGCGAGGCGCGCGCGATGCTGCTTACTCCCACGCCGATCGAGGGTGGAAACGACGCCCTCGCCGCCGCTTTGGCGCAGGCACGGACCGCCAAGGCCGAGGCGCGCACGCAGGAAAAGCATGCCAGCCTCGACGATCTCGGTCAGCCGGGCGCGCCGGGCAAGATCGTATGGCGCTCGGAGATCGCCGATCTGGGGATCACGCGGGTGAGGTTCGACAACGGGGTCGAAGTGGACTTGCGCCGCAACAATAACGAGCAGGCGGGAATCCTGGTGATCGCGCTCGCAGGCGACGGAATGACCGCGCTCGACCCCAAATCGCCCAACTTGTTATGGACCGCGCCCGCAATCGTGCAGGGCGGGGTCGGCCCGCTCGATTATGGCGCGCTGGAACGCGCGACCGCGGGCAAAAGGCTGGGGCTGAGCTTCGGTGTCGGCGAACGTGCCTTCACCTGGGCCGGCGCGACCACGGCGGTGCAATTGGTCGATCAATTGCGGCTGATCGACGCCGCGATCCGCGAGCCGCGCTTCGAAAGCAAGGCGTTCGAGCGGATCCGCGACAGCTTCGTCCAGAATTACGATTCGGTCTACGCCTCGCCGCAATCGGTGTTCGGCGCCTTCGCCAGCCAACCGATGCATGACGGCGACCGCCGTTTCGCCTTCCCTACCCGCGCCGAGGCCACAGCGGTAACGCCCGACGCGTTCCGCGCCTTCTGGCAGCCCTTGTTTGCGAGCGGGGTGCGCAAAGTGCTGATCATCGGCGACATCGACACCGATGCCGCGATCGAGGCCGCGCGCCAGACGTTCGGCGCGGCGGTGACCAAACCGCAAGCCAAGGAGCCCTCCTCGCATTTGGCATTGAAGCCGCCCGCGCCAAGGGCCGCGCCCCTGGTCTTCACGCATCGCGGCGATCCGGACCAGACGCTGACCGCCAGCGTGTGGGCGACGACCGGCTCGCTCAAGGACTTGAAGCAATTGCGCGCGCTCAACGTCGCCGCGCAGATCATGCAAACCCGGCTCTATGACCGCTTCCGCGAGAGCGAAGGGGGCAGCTACACGCCGGGCGTCAACAACAGCCAGTCGGAGGTATTCCCGAATTTCGGCCTGTTCATCGCCTACAGCCAGCTCAAGGCCGAGCGGCTGGGCGATTTCCAGAACGCCACGCGCGAGATCGCGCGGGACCTGGCGAAGAACGGCCCGACCGCGGACGAGCTCGCGCGCGCGATCACGCCCGTCGTCAGCGGCAACGAGCAGCGCCGCAAGCTCAATGGCTATTGGATGCAGATGCTGCAAGGCGACCTCGACGATCCGCGCTATCTGACTTTGCTGCGCACCGGCGTGACCGGCTATCAGGAGGTCACTGCCGACGCCGTGAAGGCGGTGGCGAAGAAATGGCTGGCGAAGGCGCCGGCGCTGGAGATCCGGGTCGAGGGGGCGAAGAAGCGGTAGATGCTGCGGCGGGCCTTCCTGATCGGCACGATCGGCCTGCTCGCGGAGGCGGCCCTTGCCCAGCCGGCGGAGCCGACCACCTCGTTCGAAGGCCCGGCCTCCGTCACCCTCCCGCTCAAGCGCGCGATCGACGGCAAGCTCTATTTGACCGTGCCCGTGATGGGCCGCGACCTGATCCTGTTCCTGGACACGGGCGCGACCACGGTGATCGACATCAACGTGGCGCGGAAGCTGGGCGTGCCGCTGGTCGATAGCGGGCAGATGGGGTTCGGGCTCACCGGAACGGCAGGCAGGCGCATCGGCACGCATGTCGACCTGCGGTTGGGCGCGCTCACGATCGTCAATTTGCGCGTGGATTGCCTGGATCTGACGCAATTGAGGGCGGTCAGCCGGGGGAATGGCATGCCCGACTTTGACGGCGTGATCGGCGCGGAGCTGCTGACCCAATTGCAGGCAAAGATCGATTTCGGCCGCCTCACGCTGACGGTGCGGCGGCCGGGCTAGAACATCCCAGAGCACCCCGTCGCCCCAGCGAAAGCTGGGGCCTCAGGAGGAATGGAGTAGCCTCACGAGATGCCAGCTTTCGCTCGCATGACGGGAAATGTCAGCCCGCCTTGGGCGAGACCGCCTCCGCCACCGGCTGTGCGGCGGGCTTGGCGCCTGGTTGCTCGATCACCCGGATATTGAGCTCGCGCAATTGCTTGGGCGTGACGAAGGCGGGGGCGCCCATCATCAGGTCTTCGGCCTTCTGCGTCATCGGGAAGACGATGACCTCGCGGATGTTGGGCTGGTCGGCGAGCAGCATGACGATGCGGTCGACACCCGGGGCCGAACCGCCGTGCGGCGGCGCGCCATATTTGAAGGCGTTGATCATGCCCGCGAAATTGGTGTCGACATCGGCCTGGCTGTAGCCGGCGATCTCGAACGCCTTGTACATGATGTCCGGGCGATGGTTCCGGATCGCGCCCGACGACAGCTCCACGCCGTTGCAGACGATATCATATTGGAAGGCGAGGATATCGAGCGGATCCTTGGTTTCCAGCGCCTCCAGCTCGCCTTGCGGCATCGAGAAGGGATTGTGGCTGAAGTCGACCTTCTTCGCGTCCTCGTCATATTCGAACATCGGGAAATCGACGATCCAGCAGAATTCGAACCTCTTCTCGTCGATCAGCCCGAGCTGCTCGCCGACGCGGGTCCGGGCGAGGCCGGCCAGCTTCGCGGCCTGCGCTTCCTTGCCGGCGGCGAAGAAGATGCCATCGTCCGGACCAAGCCCGAGGCTGTCGGCCAGCGCGGACATCTTGTCCTCGCCATGGTTCTTGGCGATCGGGCCGCCCCATTCACCGCCCTTGCGCGTGGCATAGCCCAAGCCGGCAAAGCCTTCCGACTGCGCCCAGGCATTCATATCGTCGAAGAATTTGCGGCTCTTCTCGGCGGTCGCCGGCGCGGGGATGGCGCGGACGACGTCGCCACCCTCGACGATCGAGGCGAAGCGGCCGAAGCCCGAGCCCTTGAAGGCGTCGGACACATCCGAGATGATCAGCGGATTGCGCAGGTCCGGCTTGTCGTTGCCATATTTGAGCATCGATTCCCGATACGGGATGCGCTTGAACGGCAGCGGGCTAACGGTGCGGCCCTTGCCCTGCCAATTGGCGAATTCCTCGAACACGCCGTGCAGCACGGGCTCGATCGCCGCGAACACGTCGTCCTGCGTGACGTAGCTCATCTCGAAATCGAGCTGGTAGAATTCGCCGGGCGAGCGATCCGCGCGCGCATCCTCGTCGCGGAAGCATGGCGCGATCTGGAAATAACGATCGAAGCCTGCGACCATCAGCAGCTGCTTGAACATCTGCGGCGCCTGCGGAAGCGCGTAGAACTTGCCGGGGTGAACGCGGCTGGGGACGAGATAATCGCGCGCGCCCTCGGGCGACGAGGCGGTCAGGATCGGCGTCTGGAATTCGGTGAAGCCCTGATCGATCATGCGGCGGCGCAACGACGCGATCACGTTCGAACGCAGCATGATGTTGGCGTGCAGCGTCTCGCGGCGCAGATCGAGGAAGCGGTTCTTGAGGCGGATTTCCTCAGGATAATCCGCCTCGCCCGCGACCGGCAGCGGCAGTTCCTGCGCTTCGGACTGGACGGTGACGGCCTTGGCGAACACCTCGATCTCGCCCGTGGCGAGATTGGCGTTGGCGGTGCCTTCGGCGCGCGCTTTGACCAGGCCGTCGATCGTGACCACCGATTCGACGCGCAACCGCTCGAGGATCGGCAATGCGGGACTGTCGCTGTCCGCAACGATCTGGGTGAGCCCATAATGATCGCGCAGGTCGACGAACAGCACGCCGCCATGATCGCGCTTGCGATGGACCCAGCCCGACAGGCGAACGGTTTCGCCGACATTGGCCGCCGAGAGGCCGGCGCAGCTATGGGTACGGTAGGCGTGCATGTCTTTTCCTAACTACGTCATGCCAGCGGAAGCTGGCACCTCGTCAGGCGGGATACCCTCGCCTCCTGAGACCCCAGCTTTCGCTGGGGCGACGACATAAATCGCGAGCGCTGCGCATTGATTCCGTAACCCTCTTTGTCAACCCGCTCCGCTCCCGCTATGGGGCTAACCTCAATGCTTATTCATCCCCTGATCACCGACACCGCAACCCTCACCGAACTCTGCGCCAGGCTCGCCAAAAGCCCCTACGTGGCGGTCGATACCGAGTTCATGCGAGAGAACACCTACTGGCCGGAACTCTGCCTCGTGCAGATCGCCGACGATCATGAGGCGGCCGCGATCGATCCGCTCGCGCCCGATATCGATCTCACGCCCTTGCTCAATCTGATGGTCGAAAACGAGGACGTACTGAAGGTCGTCCATGCCGGCGGGCAGGACATCGAAATCATCCACAACCTGACCCAGAAGACGCCGCATCCTTTGTTCGACACGCAGATCGCGGCGATGGCCTTGGGCATGGGCGAGCAGGTCGGTTATTCCAACCTGGTCGAGAGCATGACCGGCGTGAAGCTCGACAAGGGCGCGCGCTTCACCGACTGGAGCCGCCGCCCGCTCGACAAGCGCCAGATCGATTATGCGATCGGGGACGTCACCTACCTCGTCCAGATCTTCCCGCGCATGCTCGAGAAGTTGCGCAAGACCGGCCGCGGCGCGTGGCTGGACGATGAGATGGAGCGGATCGCCGATCCCGCCAACTACGTGAACGACCCCGATCTCGCCTGGCAGCGGATCAAGGTGCCGAGCCGCAAGGCGGAGGTATTGGGCCGGCTGAAAGCGGTCGCCGCGTTCCGCGAGCGCGAGGCGCGCCGCAAGAATCTGCCGCGCGGCCGCCTGGTCAAGGACGAGACGCTGGCCGATCTCGCGGTCCATCCGCCGCGCAACCAGGCCGATCTCGCCAAGGTGCGCGGGCTTGCCGCAAGCTGGGCGAACAACGACATCGGGGCACGCTTGATGGGTGCGCTCGAAGGCGCGACCGCTCTCACCGAATCCGAGATGCCCCCGCGCGACGATCGCCGGCCGGGATTGGGCAAGGAGGGGGCGCTGGTCGCGGACCTGCTCAAATTGCTGCTCAAGATTCGCTCGCGTGATGCCGATGTGGCCCCGCGCCTGATCGCGCGCGGCGACGAGATCGATGCCATGGCTGCAGGCCAGCGCGAGGGACTCCAGATGCTGCAGGGCTGGCGCTACGACGTGTTCGGCAAGGATGCACTCGATCTGTGCGAGGGCCGTACGGCGTTCAGCGTCGTCAACGGCAAGATGGTGATGAGCGAGATCGGCTGATGCGGTCTCTTGCCTGGCTGGTGCTGGGCCTGGCCACCGCCGCCGGCGCGGCTTCGCCGCCGCAGCGGACGGTGGCCTTGTTCAGTGAGTTGCAGGACGCCCTGCCTTTCTCCGCCGATGCCATGGCCGCGCGACAGAAAGAGGTCGACGCTAAAGACGAGGGTGCGGCCGCCGATCTGGCGCTCAATAATTGGAAGAATTGCGTGATCGAATCACTCACGCGTTGGGCGCCGCTGCACCAGGGCCCGGGCACGCTGATCGACGGCGCTTATGGCCGGTGCGCCGATATCGAGCGCGATTATCGTGGGCATCTGATGCGTATCATGCAGGACGGGCGGCAGGTGGTCGACGTGTCGATGGCGCGCAGCATGACCAAGATGCTGGAAGACGCCTGGCGCCCGCGCCTGACCGCGATGGTGCTGGACATGGATATGGTGCGCTTGCAGGCCGCCGCCCCGCTACCGCCGGCGCAGCCCGCGCCATCGCCCGCGAAACCCTGAAACGCTCGTTGGAGCTCAGGCGGTCCTGACCGCGATCTTCAGCTGAAGCGCATCGGCGAGCATCTTGTGACGCCGCTCGACCGCCTCGCCGTAGAGCGCCGAATCCTCGCCGCGTAGGGTCAGCAATATCGCCCCGTTCTGGAAAGACAGGCTGCTCGATTCGAGCGGCTCGGGCACGCCGCCCGACAGGCGCTGGCCCAGCCGCATCGCATAGCCCCACCGCATCGCGCGCGCGGCGAGATCATAGCCGATCAGCTGATTGACGATCGGACATACGCCCTCGCCGCCGAAATGGGTGAAAAGCGCCTGGCCGAGCATCGCGCGGCCCGCGGCATCGATCGCGACCCAATTGCCATGCAGCGCGACGTCGAGGCCGCGTTCGGCACGGAATTCCGGATGCGCGCGCCAGCCCACATCGGCGAGCAGGCAGGCGGCGTGACGCAGACGCGCCATCTGATGAGGTTCATCGGCGAACAAAGGCGCGATCCAGCGGTCGAGCAGATCGCCATGCTCAGGGAAGCGGCCTTGGCGCGAGCCCTCCTCGCGCGCGGCCTCGACCAGCGGATCGAGCGCCTGGATCGATTCGGGCAGGCTCGAATGGAGCAATCCTTCGCGCAGCCCATAAGCCGACACGATCAGCGCCGACGGATTGAGGCAGCGCGATAGCGAAGCGAGCAGCATCGCCGCATCGCCGAGCGAGGCGACGCGCGACGAGGAGATGCCGCCAACGGCTTTGATCCGCTTGGGATCGAGCTGGCCGAGCGCGCGAACCAGGCGCTGCCCTTCCGACGGCGCCATCACATATTGGTGGACGATCGGCAGCGGATAATCGGTCAGCGTCTGATGCAACCGCGCAAGCGCGCGCCAAGAACCGCCGACCATATAGAAAGGCTTGTCCCCCGCCTTGTCCTTCCATCCGGCCTTGACGAGCGCCTTGGTGAGCGCGCGATCAAGCGCGCGGGCCGAACCCAGTTTCATCTGCGCGAGACGCAACACGCCGAACGGGATCGAAATGCCCTGCCCTACCTGACCATCGGCGACGCGCACCAGTTCGAGGCTGCCGCCACCGAGATCGCCGACGATACCATCCGCGTCGGGAATTGCGGCGAGCACGCCATGGCCGGCGAGCGACGCTTCGGCAGTGCCGGGCAGCAGTTCCACCGGCAGGCCGATTTCAGCGAGCCGCATTATGAAATCGGCTCCATTGCTGGCGTCGCGGACAGCGGCGGTCGCGACGGTGCGCAATTTCACCACGCCCATGTCTTCGGCCAGGCGGCGGAAACGCCCCAACGCCGCAAGCGCGCGATCGACCGCTTGCGCGTCGAGCAGCCCGGTCTTGCCCAAGCCCTTGCCGAGCCCGGCCATGATCTTTTCGTTGAACAGGATCGACGGGATGCGCCCCTCGCCCTCGTAGATGACGAGGCGAATCGAGTTGGACCCGATGTCGATAATTCCTACCGGCTGGCCAACCAGCTGCGCGTCGTGCCTGAGGAGGTTTGTCGCGCGCATCCGGGAAGCATGTTTAGCCGGGAACTCGCCTGCCGCCAATGGTGTGCGGAGCAGACGGTTAACGATGCGCGATGCCATGGGCCAGGTTCAGCCTATCGGCCGAAATGGATCAAGCGCGCGGCGGACGATGCGTGCGCCCGCCGGGACGGGTCGGGCGCGGCTGGAAGCGCGGAGCCGGACGCGGTCCGCCGCGTCCGCCGCCTCCCTGCGGCGGCGCCTCGGACGGTTCGATCCGCACGTCGCCATCTTCCTCGTTCGCGGTCCGCTTGAGCGCCGCCTGGAAACGGCCTGCGGCGGCACGCGGTATCTGGAAACGGGTCTCGTCGGTCCCGATCCGGATCGCGCCCACATCCTGCTTGGTGATGTGGCCGCGGCGGCAGAGCAAAGGCAGCAGCCAGCGCGGATCGGCATTGTTGCGCCGGCCGATATTGATGCTGAACCAGACGATATCCTCGAAGCCGGCACGCGGTCCGTCAGGACGAACAGGACGCTGGGCCCCGCCTTCGAGCAGCTCCTCGGCGGCGGGCAGCTTCGCGCGGTGCGCACGCACCAGCATCGCGGCGATTTCGAGCGGATCGCGCTCGGCGAGCAAGTCGGCGCCAAGCGCCATATCCTCTTCGTCGAGCTCGACCGGCTCACTCAGTGTCGTGAGCAGCCGCTTGCGGTCGGCTGCGGCGATCACCGCCTGCGTAGGCAGGTCGATCCATTCGGCCTGGATCTTGGCATCGCGCAGCAGGCCTTCGACCCGGCGGCGGCGCATGAAAGGCACGATCAGGGCGGCGACGCCCTTCTTGCCCGCGCGGCCGGTGCGTCCTGAACGGTGCTGCAATGCCTCGGCATCGCGCGGCAGCTCCACATGGACGACCAACGACAGCGACGGGAGATCGATGCCGCGCGCGGCGACGTCGGTCGCGACACAGACGCGGGCGCGGCGATCGCGCAGCGCCTGCAACGCATGGTTACGCTCGTTCTGGCTATGCTCGCCGGACAGGGCGACCGCGGCGAAACCGCGTTCGACCAGGCTGGCATGGAGGCGGCGCACCGCCTCGCGCGTCGCGCAGAACAGGATCGCCGTATCCGGCTCATGCAGGCGGAGCAGGTTCACCGCCGCATTTTCGATATCGGAGGGCGCGACCGCGAGCGCTTGATAGGTAATGTCGCCATGGCCTCGCTCGGCGCCGACCGTGGAGATGGTGAACGCATCTCGTTGATAACGCCGCGCAAGCGCGACGATCGGCTTCGGCATCGTCGCCGAGAAAAGCAAGGTGCGCCGGCCTTGCGGCGTGGCGTCGAGGATTTCCTCGAGCTCATCGCGGAAGCCCATGTCGAGCATCTCGTCGGCTTCGTCGAGAATGACCGCCTTGAGGCCGGACAGATCGAGCGCCCCGCGTTCGAGGTGATCGCGCAGGCGGCCGGGCGTACCGACCACGATGTGCGTGCCGTAAGAGAGCTGCCGGCGCTCGCGCGACGGGTCCATGCCCCCCACGCAGGTCGATACCCGCGCGCCAGCCTTGGCGTAGAGCCATTGCAGCTCTTTCGCGACCTGGAGCGCAAGCTCGCGGGTCGGCGCGATCACCAGCGCGCGCGGCAGGCCGGGCTGCGACAGGCGATCACCATCGAACAATTGCGGCGCGATCGCCATGCCGAAGGCGACGGTCTTGCCGGAGCCGGTCTGTGCGGAAACGATCAGGTCGCGGCCATCGGCTTCAGTTTCGAGCACGGCGGCCTGGACGGCGGTGGGCGTGGCATAGCCGCGCTCGGTCAACGCCTCGGAGAGGGGCGCGGGTAATCTACTAAAAGGCATGGCGCCTAAATGGTCGTTTGCCCTCCGACCGCAAGGAAAAAGAGGGTTAGGGCACACAAAAGCCCTCTCCCCTTGCGGGAGAGGGTTGGGAGAGGGGACGCGAGCGCCAGCTCGCGATCCATCATTTTGGCGCTCGCAGCCATCGAGGCTGCTCGCGCCATCCCCTCTCCCCAACCCTCTCCCGCAAGGGGAGAGGGAGTTAGCCCCGCTTGAACGTGAGTCGCGGCACCGATCCCGAGCCTTTGAGCGCCTGACCGCGGCCTGACAGCGACGGGTTGGTCATGAAGTAGCGATGCAGATTGAACGGCCGCTTGCCGGGGGCGATCCGTTCGTAGCTGCCGTCGGGATGGAGGCGCCAGCTCTGCTCATCGTCGATCAGGTTGGCGACCATCACCTGGTCGAGCACCTGCGCGTGCACGGTCGGATTCTCGATCGGCAACAGATATTCGACGCGCCGGTCGAAATTGCGCGGCATCCAGTCGGCGGACGAGATGAAGATCTTGGCGCCGGGATTGGGCAATTCCTCGCCATTGCCGAACGCCATGATGCGGCTGTGCTCGAGGAAACGGCCGATGACCGATTTGACGCGGATATGCTCGCTCAACCCCGGAACGCCGGGTCGCAGGCAGCAGATGCCACGCACGACGAGGTCGATTTCGACGCCTGCCGCGCTGGCGCGATAGAGTTTCTCGATGATTGCCGGATCGACCAGGCTGTTCATCTTGGCCCAGATCGCCGCCGGCCGTCCGGCGCGGGCATGGTCGATCTCGGCGTCGATCATCTCGCCCAATTTGTCGCGCAGGCCGAGCGGCGAGAGCGAGAGCAATTCCAATCCCGCCGGCTCCACATAGCCGGTGATGTAATTGAACAATTGCGCGGCATCGCGGCCCGCGCGCGGATCGGCGGTGAAGAAGCTCAAGTCGGTGTAGATGCGCGCGGTGATCGGGTGGTAATTTCCCGTCCCGAAATGGCAGTAGGTGCGGAAGGCATCGCCCTCGCGCCGCACCACCATCGACACCTTGGCATGCGTCTTCCAGTCGATGAAGCCGTACACCACCTGGACGCCGGCCCGTTCGAGTTCCGCCGCCCAATTGATATTCTGCTCTTCGTCGAACCGCGCCTTGAGCTCGATCACGGCGGTGACCGATTTGCCCGCATCGGCCGCGTCGATCAGCGCGCGGATCACCGCGGACTGCTTGCCCGCGCGATAGAGCGTCTGCTTGATCGCGACCACGTCGGGATCGGCGGCCGCCTGCTTGAGGAAGGCCAGCACGACGTCGAACGTCTCGTACGGGTGGTGGACGACGATATCCTTGGAGCGAATCGCCGCGAAACAATCGCCGCCATGTTCGCGGATCCGCTCCGGGAAACGCGCGGTGAAAGGCGGGAATTTGAGATCGGGGCGGTCCTCGTCGACCAGTTCCGCCAGGTCGCCGACCGCGAGGAATTCGGAGGTGTCGACGATGACGTCCTCGGTGCCGCCAATCTCTTCCTTGACCAGACGCGCCAGCGCCTTGGGCATGTTGGGGGTCGGCTCGAGTCGAATGATGCGGCCCTTGCGGCGGCGCTTGATCGCAGACTGGAAGTAACGGACGAGATCCTCGGCCTCTTCCTCGATCTCGATATCGCTGTCGCGAATGACGCGGAAGGCGGTGTCGCCCAGCATCTGATATCCCGGAAACAGCACGCCGGTGAAACGGCGGATCAGCGTCTCGATCGTGACATAACGTGCGCGGCTGCCCGGCAGGCGGACGAAGCGCTTGAGCGTCACGGGGAGCATCACCAGTTCCTGCGTCGGCTCGCCGTCGGACAGGCGCTTCAGGTCGAACAACAAGGTAAACCCCTTGTTCGGAATGAAGGGGAAAGGATGCGCCGGGTCGAGCGCCTGCGGCGTCAGGACCGGGAAAATCTGCTGGCGGAAATGCTCTTCGCACCATTGCGCGACATCGCCGGTGATATCCGCGCCTTCCAGCACCTCGATGCCGGCCTTGGCGAGATCGGCGCGCAAGGTAAGCCAGACCTTCTGCTGGACGTCGGTCAGTTCGTCGGCGCGCTGGGCGATCGCGGCAAGCTGCTGGCCCGTGGTCAGCCCGTCGGGCGAACGGTCCTCGATCGCCTGCAATTGCTGGCCTTTGAGGCCGGCAACGCGGACCATGAAGAATTCGTCGAGATTGTTGCCCGAGATGGAAAGAAAACGCAGCCGTTCCAGCAGGGGGTGCGCGGGATTGCACGCCTCGTCCAGCACGCGTTCGTTGAAGGCAATCCACGAGAGCTCACGATTGAAATAGCGCTCGCTGGGTGCGATCCGCTCATCCGAGCCTTCGACAAGCTCGTCGTCATTCTGGGGTGCGGGTGCGCTCGCCTGGTCCATGTGCAAGGCTTACGCCTCGATTTGTGACTCCTCAATGACTCCCGCAGCTTATTGATCGGACTCTTCGGCATCCGTCCGATCGAGACCCAGCGCCTTGCGCGCGAGCGGCACGGTCAGCCGCTGGCGCTGCGCATAAGCCAGCTCGTCGAGCGCATCGATCGCGCGGTGCACGCCAAAATAGGAGCGTTCGATGCGCGGCACGAGATAGCGGACCAGCTCGGGCGGGGCCGCCAGTCCGCGGGCATGGCAGAGCTTTTCGATCAACTGGCCGACCAGTGCGTCATCGGGCTCCTCGATCCGCACCACCGGCGTCGCCGCGAGGCGCGAGCGCAGATCGGGCAGCGTCACGCTCCAGCCGGGCGGTGGTGCATCGACGATCAGGATCAGCGGCTTGCGATTGGATTGCGCACGATTCCAGGCGTGGAAGGTCGCCTCTTCATCGGCAAGCTCCGCATTGTCGATCAGCTCGCCACCGGTCTTGGCGGCAAAGATGCGGCCGAGCAGTGAGCGGCCTGATTTGCGCGGCCCGGTCAGCATCGTCGCCATCACCGGCCACAAGGACCAATGTTCAAAATGCCGGATCAGCGGCCGATTGGCGTCCGAGACGAGATAATCCTGTTCGCTGTCGCCCGCCGGCCAATCGAGCGGCAGCGCGATCTGGCTCATTTCGGCCGGGTCAGACGGAGCCCTCCGCCCGTATCCAGGACGTTATAGCCCGCGCTCGCGAGCGCGGTGCGGAAGGTCTGCGGGTCGCCGTCAAAGCCGACGCGCAATACCGACACGCCGCCGAGCGCGACGCTGTTGGTGGCGACCGCCTTGACGCCCGCAATGCCGCGCAGGCTCGCCATCGCCTGCACCAAAGCGGGATCGTCGGGCGTGTCGACCTGGACCAGGAAAGTGGAAGCCGCGCCGGGCACGGCGATCCCGCCGGTATCGCTTTCGACCGCAGCCTCCTCGGGCAGATCCGGCACGACCGGCGCGGGTGCCTCGAGCGAGGGATCGGTGCGCAACCGTCCATCGCGCAGCGCCGCGGCATAAGCCTCGTCGATCCGCCGCACGCCCTCGTCGAGCATCTGCGGGAGCTTGTCGCTGTCGCTTGCGGTCAGGTCGAAGCGCGCGATCACCTCGCCATCGGGCCCGTGCAGCGCCGAAAAATGAGCCAGCACGGGGCCGCCCGGATATTGGCGCACGAGCTGCACAATCGGCACGACCACGTCCGACGCACCATATTGATTGAGCAGGTTGCGCCACAGACCGCGGCCGGGGCGGCCGGCCTGCGCGACATTGAGGATCAGCGGATCGAGACCATTACCCACCGGCCGCACATAATCGATGGGCGAACCGCCCGAGCGGAAGCGCGCCCAGGCTTTCTGCCATTCGGTGCGATGCTCGAAGCTTTGCGGCGCGCCGCCCGACCACATGACGGGAATCACCAGCATCGGCACCGACCGTACGCCCGCCTCGGCCTGGCCGAGCGCCTGCGCCGCGCGACTCCGGTCGAACAGCACGCCGAGATGCGCGATGTAGCGATGCGCGCCGATCTGCTCGTCTTCGACCTCGATCCCGGCGACCATCGAATCGAGCGCGCCGTCGGCGAGATTGGGTGCGTCGGCCTCGGGCTGGTTATTCACCTTGG
>Ga0070660_100000737_pt1 | contig 21666 bp, 18 predicted proteins | sample KBSC33metaG_FD_64670 | JGI IMG/M metagenome (GOLD analysis project Ga0070660, IMG submission 64670) | Corn rhizosphere microbial communities from Kellogg Biological Station, Michigan, USA - KBS C3-3 metaG | ecosystem: Host-associated > Plants > Roots > Rhizosphere > Soil ... | reverse complement strand
CAACCGCAGCCCATGCGGATGCCCATGACGCGCATGGCGTCGAGTTCCTCCGTCACGCGCATGACGCCGATTTGCGCCGTGATCGCCGACCCCGATCGGCCCGCGACGAGGATCGCCGCGAGCACCGGCCCGAGCTCGCGAATCACCGCCAGCCCGAGAATGTTGACGATGAACTGATTGGCGCCAAAAAGCCGAAGCTGCTGCGCCGAGAGGTAGCTGAGCACGATGCCGATCAGGAACGCCACGAGTGCGGTGATCGGCAGCGCGCGTGTGCCCGCGTGATAGATATTGGCCGAGATCTCGGTCCACGGGGCGCTCGACGGATGGCGCACGATCGAGAGCAGATCGATTATCACGCGCCCGAACATCGCCACGCCGCCCTGGACATGCCCGGCGAACGTGAAGATCGCTTCGCCGAGCGCCGTGACCGGACCGATGCGCTCCACGCGCTCGGGCTCCTCGCGCTGTTTCTCGAGCAACGCGATGCGCGCGAAAATGTCGCGCTGCGTCTCGGTCAGCGTGAGCCCGTCCGGCATCTTGCGTCCCCAGACGCTCCAGAGCGCCTGCGCACCGACGTGGTCCATCCGTGCGATCTCCGACAAATCCCACTGCGCCGACGTGTTCCCCATCAGGCCGACCAGGCGGGTGGTCGCACCGGCGCGGGCCCGGTCGCGCGCAAGCGCCAGCGCGGTCCATTGGCCCGACAGACGCACGAGCGGACCGGCGCTGCCGGCCGTGACCTGCAACCCGGGCGGAGTATCGAAGTCCAAGGACGACACGCTCCTTTCGCGATGGTGAGCGGCCATTGTAGCCAGCCACACGGGCAAGCGCACCGTTCGCGTCGCCCGACGCCGCGCTCCCTATGATGCCGCTCGATGCCATTAGCCGCCTCACGCGAATGACAGGCCCTACAATACGCGTCATGACCGATACCCATTTCGACGCGTCGTCCTCGACGCCCTCGGGCGAGCCCCGCCCAAATGAATCGCGCATCGATCGGGAGCGCGCCGTGGCGCTCAGCCGCGCCGTGTCCTCGCCGATGCTCGAGATCGTCGACGAAACGGCCTCGACCAATACGGATCTGATGCAGCGCATGAAAGCGATGCCGCGCGAAGGGGCCGTGGCCGGCGTGCACGTGGTGCGCGCAGCTTACCGGCAAACGGCCGGGCGCGGGCGACAAGGTCGTAGCTGGCAGGCGGAACCGGGCCGCGCACTGATGTTCTCCGTGGGCTGCATCGTGCCGCGGCCGCTCTCGGGGCTCGCGGGTTTGAGCCTGGCCGTTGGCGCCGCGCTCGTCGAACGACTGCGCGCGTTGCCCGGGCTGGCGGCCGGCGACGCGGCGCGCATCGGCCTCAAATGGCCCAACGACCTGCTGCTCGACGGCGGCAAGCTCGCGGGCATTCTCGTCGAAACGGCCTGGAGCACGGCTGCGGCGACCGCAGCCGTGATCGGCGTGGGCATCAACGTTCGCAGCGATCCCGCGCTCGATGCCGAGCTCGCCGCAGCGGCAGCCGCCTTGCCCGAGCAGGCTCGGCCGACGCCTCCCGCGGCGCTCTCGCAGATTCTGCCGGACGCTGACCTCACGCTGACGCTTGCCGCCGCCCTGGCGGGGCTCTCCGCCATGCTCGACACGTTTTCCAGCGAGGGTTTCGCGGGATTTCGCGCGCGCTGGAGCGCCTGCCACGCCTACGCGGGGCGCGAGGTCGTGCTGCTCGAAAACGGCGAACCGTTCGCGCGCGGCACGGCACTCGGCGTGGACGACGCCGGCCAGTTGCTGCTCGAAGCGGCCGACGGCATCCGGGCCATCGCGACCGGCGATGTCTCGCTGCGTCTCGCACCATCGACACCATGACACGCGCGCCGTTTCTGCTGGTCGACGCAGGCAACAGCCGCATCAAATGGGCGTTGACCACGGTTGATGGGACGATGTTGGAAACGGGGGTATTCGGGCACGCGAGCGCTGCGCAGGCGCAATCGGATCAGCCTGTCCCCGCGGAACCGGCGTGGCAGTCGTCGTCGCTGCGTCCTTCGGGGGCATGGATATCGAACGTGGCGGGCGCCGCCGCGGGAGAACGTCTGGACGCGCTGATCGACGCCGCTTGGCCGGGCCTGCCGCGCACGACGATCCGCGCATTGGCGCATCAGTGCGGCGTCACGAACGGCTATCGGGAGCCGGCGCGCCTGGGCAGCGACCGCTGGGCGGCGATGATCGGCGCGCGCGCGGCCTTTCCCGGCGAAGATCTGCTGATCGCAACGCTCGGGACTGCGACGACGCTCGAGGCGCTGCGCGCGGACGGCACGTTCACGGGAGGCCTCATTGCGCCGGGTTGGTCGTTGATGATGCGCTCGCTAGGCGAACACACGGCGCAACTACCGATACTCGCGGCCCATTCCGTACAGGAGCCGTCCAGGTCCAGCACGGCTCACGCTCGCGAGTGGTTCGCGACGGACACGCCGCAGGCCATTTCGGCGGGCTCGCTGCTGGCGCAGACGGCACTCGTCGAGCGTGCCTGGCACGAACTCGCGCGGGCCTGGAACGCGCCGGTGCGGCTCGTGCTCGGCGGAGGCGCAGCCGATACGATCGCGCGCGCGCTGAACGTGCCATGCACGCGCCACGATTCGCTGGTGCTCTCGGGGCTGGCGCTCATTGCGGCCGAGGGTTCCGCATAGGAGAAACATGGGAGAAAGCCGAGCGCGCGATGCGGCGCGCGGTGCGGGCACGCTGGGAGCCTGCGGCTTTTGCGATCGTTCAAGTTCGACTACGAGGGAGACAGGCAATGTTGCGCTGGCTGATCGTCATTCTTTTACTAGCCAATGTGCTCGCCTTTGGCTTCGCGAGCGGCATGCTCGGCCGCCTGCCGGCATCCGGGCCGCTCGAGCCCGGCCACCTGAACCGGCAGGTTCACCCCGAATGGCTGCAGGCGCATCCGATCACGGCCGCCGACGCGGGCGAGCAAGCCGTTGTCGGAACCCCTGCACCGGCGCCGCTGGTTGCGGCGACGCCGCTCGGGCGATGACGTGTGTGATTCGCTTGTGGTCGTTTGCTACGGTCGGCAGCGCGACGCGAGCCAGACGTACTGGAAACGACTGCCGGACTACGCGCCGGATTGCGCGCGGACCCTCGTCAACAGCGCTGTGGTCGAGCGGTCGTGCTCGAACGGGATCGCCAGCGCACGCCCTCCCCAGCCGCGCACGAGCGCCGATTCGGGTAGCGTGTCCATGTCATAATCGCCGCCCTTCACCAGGATGTCGGGATGCAGCGCCGCGATCAGATCGATCGGCGTTTTTTCCTCGAACGTCACGACCCAGTCCACGCTTTCGAGCGCGGCCAGCAAAGCCATGCGGTCGACTTCCCGATTGATCGGGCGATCGTCGCCCTTGCCGAGCATGCGGACCGATGCATCGCTGTTCACGCCGACTATGAGGCACGCGCCAAGCGCCTTCGCTTGCGCGAGATAGGTCACGTGGCCGCGATGAAGAATGTCGAAGACGCCGTTGGTGAATACCACGGGCGCCGCCAGCGTCGCGCGGCGCGCGGCCAGTGCCTCGCGCGTGACGATCTTGCGCTCGAAGAAAGCGCTCATCAGGCCGGTTGCTGCTCGGCCGAGCCTTGTTGCGACTGCAAACGCGCCGCGACTTCCTTGCGATAGCGATTGAGGTCCTGCGCCGTCGTGAACGTGCGTTCGAACAGGATCGACAGATTGTGCAGGATGCGCTCGACGACCTTCTTCTCCCAGCCGTCGTCGAAACGGATCTGCTCGTCGAGCCAGCGCTCGAGCCATTCTGGATCGGGAAGACGCGATTGGATCGTGTCGCGCGGAAACAGGTCGCGATTGACGTGCAGGTTGGTCGGGTGCAGCGGCTTTTCGGTGCGGCGGGCCGACGCCATCAGCACGCCGATCTTGGCGAACGCGGCACGTGCCACGTCGCCGCAATTGGTGAGCGCCTTTTTCATATACCGCAAGTACGCACCGCCATGACGCGCCTCGTCACGCGAGATCGTCTCGTAGATGTGCTTGATGACGGGCTCGGTATGCCACTCGGCCGCGCGGCGATACCAGTGATTGAGGCGAATCTCGCCGCAAAAGTGCAGCATCAGCGTTTCGAGCGGCGGCGCGGGATCGAATTGGAATCGCACGGCATGCAGCTCTTCCTCGCTCGGTACCAGTTCGGGGCGGAAACGCCGCAGGTATTCCATCAGAACGAGCGAATGCTTTTGCTCCTCGAAGAACCACACGCTCATGAACGCCGAAAAATCGCTGTCGTGATGATTGTCGCGCAGGAACATCTCGGTCGCGGGCAGCGCCGACCACTCGGTGATCGCGTTCATCTTGATCGTGGCCGCCTGCTCGTCGGTCAGCAACGAGGCATCGAACGTGTCCCAGGGGATGTCCTTTTCCATGTCCCATCGAACCGATTCGAGCGATTTATAAAGTTCCGGATAAAGCATGGTGTTCATCTTCCCACCCCTCGTCTGCCCATTGCGACTCGTCAGTCGTCCACTCAACTATTGCTGCAAATGCACCAATGAGCACATCGAAGCAGCCAAATTCACTATTTTACGCGGTAATGTTGGCCGATCGTTGATCGAGCTCAAGTCACGAGCCCACGGCATCGGCCCGGCAGTCCGCCCGCCAGGACGGCCTGTCGCCGCCCGTCGATGTCGGCCGCCGGATGTCGAGCGGGGCATCGCCCTGGCGCCGAGCCTTTCCTTTCGTGTACCCGGCGGACGGCGGCTCAACGGACTGCCGCGATCATGGTTTTCGGTATCGCCCACAAGATCGAAAGCTTTGGAATGATAGCATGGCGCCGCCCGCCAGCGGGGCATTTGGAGGCCGCGCCGACGCGATCCGGCCTCCGCGCAAACCGTCGCATCCACACGATGCGGATCGCGTTCAACGCGCCGCGTCGCCGCTTTCGTGCATCGGCGCGTTCGCAGGCGGTGGGCTCGCGCGCACGCCGCGGTGATTCGCGGCCGCAATCCACGCGCGCAGTTGCTCGCTATGGGCCAGCGTGTCGCGGTAGCCGAGTTCCAGCAGCTCGCTCGCGAATTCGGCCTCGAAAAGCAGGTAGCTCGCGAACGACGCGCCGGCAGCGCGATTGCCCCCTACGGCGCCGAGCAGTCCACGCACGGTCAGCGGCAGCCGCTTCAAATGCCGTGCGGCGAGCAACTCGATGCGCTCGGACGGCGCGATCGCCAATACCTCGATATGGCGCCATCCGCTGGCAGGCTCGATCTGATGCGGCAGATGAAGAATCATCCGGTTGATGTGCTCGATACGCTCGATATCGGCACCGATCGAATCGAGAAACACGCTGGCCATCACCTGCTGGCCGATCTGCGCCAGCGTCGGATAGCCGGTCGCCGCACCCGGTGCAACCGGCACTTCGGGCCGCGGCGCGGCGGCGCCGAGCACGATGATGCGCTCGGCTCCGAAGTGGATGGCCGGGCTGAGCGGTGCGATCTGGCGAATCGATCCGTCGCCGAAATACTCGATGCGCCCATCGAGCGGCAACGGGACGGCCGGAAAAAGGAATGGAATAGCCGAAGACGCGAGGAGATGCTCGGGGCCGAGCTTCACCATGGCCGCCGAGCGCTGCGCGCGCCGCCACTGTTGGATCGGCTCGGCGGCCTGGTAAAAAGTCAGATGCCGGCCGCTCGAATAACTGAGCGCGGAGATCGACAGCGCATGCAGCGCGCGCGATTCGAGCGCGGCGCCGATACGCGAGAACTCGAGTCCGTGGGCCAAAAGCTCGGCGAGCGGGCTGTTGTCGAAGAGCCCCCGCGGCGCTTGATGAACCGCCCAACCGATGCTCATCGCCGCGAGCCAGCGCGCGCCGGCCGCGGCGACGCCCCGCCAGTCCGTCCGATAGACCTGCCGGGCGCTGATATGGGACCAGAAATCGACGAGCCGCCCGACCCCCTCGGCAAAATCGTCGGCATGGCTCGCTATGGAAGCCGCATTGATGGCACCGGCCGAGGTGCCGCAAACGACTGGAAACGCGATCGTGCGCCGATCGGGATCGACCTCGCGCGTGAGCTCGGCCAACGCCTTTAGCGCGCCCGCCTGATAGGCGGCTCGCGCGCCGCCTCCCATCAAAACGAGCGCGAGCCGCACGGCGCCTCCTTGCCGAGCGCCCCATGCACGCCCATCGATGCGTTCCGTCCGCCCGCTATTGCCACGTCAACCGCCTTCCCGCCATTCGGCCCGCCGTTGGGTCTCTCATTAGCGGGTTTATCGGCTTGTTCTCTCACTTCTTTACCGGCGCTTTCATCGTAAATCTAGCCTCGGTTTGAAACCCCGGCCTGAAGGCCGGTTGTGGACAGTTGCTGCAGCTCCTGCAAGTCGTGCGCCTCGTTACCCCACGCGCGCTTCATACGGTCCCGCGAGCGCCTACTTTTCGTTCGGCGAAGCCGGGGCGCCGCCGGCCGGTTTGCGCGTCGAGCTCCGCTTGGGCGAACTCTTCGCGCCCGTCTTCGCCGAGCTGCCGGTCGCCGTCTTGCGCGCACCGGCCGCCGCGTCGCCCGGGCCGTCGGGCTTCGCGTCCGGCGCCGCGCCGGGCTGCGACACCGCGAACGATGCGAGCTGGTTGAACTGAGACTGCAGCATGTTCCACCAGGCCGTCGGGTCGAACGCGCCGGCATCGCTCGCTGCCTCGTCCTCCTTCGCACCCGCGCTTTCCTCGCGCGGTGCGCTGCCGGCGCCCGAGGGCTTTGTCGATGCCGCCGATGCGGCCGATGCCTCGCCGGCCGCCGGCTGCGTCATCGACGCCTGCGCAAACGCGCCGAACGCGCGCAGCGTGGAGAGCGTGGCGCGCTGCACCTCGAGCCCCTGAATCGCGGACTGCAGCATGTTCAGATTGAGCTTGAGCCACTGTTCGACGGCACGCAGATCGGTGATGCGTTTATCGAGCTCTTCGACGTTCGTGAGCGGCGTCATCATGTCCGACATCGCCGAAAGCGGCGAAGGAAAGCCCTGCGCGGTACCCGGCTGCGTGCCGGGAAACGCCGAGCCGAACGGGGTGAGGCGCATCATGCTCCACATCTTGTCGAGCATCTCGGCGGGCGGAAAACCCGGGAACCCGGGAAACGGCTGGTCGCCTTGGTTATCGGTCATTTGCGTCTAGCCTCTCAACGTCTATCGGTTATCGGGACGCGCCCCGCGCGCCGCCATCAGTGTAGGCTGCTTGTCTGCCGCATGCATCGGGCGAAACCCGGCGCGGCGACCAGAACGCCGGATCAAGCCGCGACAGCGGCATCGAGCGGCGCGACGGATTGCTCGATCGCGCCGAAGATCGAGCGGCCCGGCTCGTCGAACATCTCGATTCTGACCGTGTCGCCATATCGCATGAACTCGGTGACAGGGGCGCCGTCGGCAATTGTTTCGAGGCAGCGTTTCTCGGCGATACAGCAATATCCGCGCTGGGCATCCTTGTTCGATACCGTGCCCGAGCCCACGATCGCGCCCGCTCGCAGGTTACGCGTTTTCGTCGCGTGCGCAATCAACTGCCCGAAGTGAAACACCATGTCGGTGCCCGCGTCGGGCTGTCCTACCTTCTTGCCGTTCCAATGCACGATCATCGGCAGATGCAGCCGTCCCTCGCGCCAATGTTGGCCAAGCTCGTCGGGCGTCACGGCCACGGGCGAAAACGAAGTGGCCGGCTTGCTTTGAAAGAAGCCGAATCCTTTCGCTAGCTCGGGGGGAATCAGATTGCGCAGCGACACATCGTTCGCCAGCATCACGAGTCGCACCGCGCGCAGCGCGGCGTCGGGGGCGGTACCCATGGGCACATCGCCGGTGACGACGGCCACCTCGGCCTCGAAGTCGATACCGAACGACTCCGACGGGCACACGATGTCGTCGCAAGGCCCCAGCAAATCGTCGCTGCCGCCTTGATACATCAGCGGGTCGGTCCAGAACTCGGGCGGCATCTCGGCACCGCGCGCGCGGCGCACGAGTTCCACGTGATTCACGTAGGCCGAAGCGTCGGCCCATTGATAGGCGCGCGGCAGCGGTGCCATGCAGTCTTTGGGCTCGAACGCGAAAGTGTTGCGCGCACGGCCCTGATTGAGAGCGTCGTAACGCTCGGCAAGCTGCGGCGCGTAAAACGGCCAGTCGTCGAGCGCGCGCTGCAGCGTGGGCGCAATGGCGTCGGCAATCGAGGCCGTGCGCAGATCGCGCGAGACGACGATCAATTGACCGTCGCGCGAACCGTCCTTGAGCGTGGCAAGTTTCATGAGTGGATGGAAATCGTTGTAGTGACGATGGAGGAAATCTATTTTACGATGGTGAATCCGCAACGGCGCCTTATCGTCCAGCGTCCCTATCGGCCTGATCGCTCCGATCATGCGCCGCACAGGTTTCAGGCCATATGTCCGCTTCCTCGATCATCCCTGAAGATTCCAATACGCGCACGGCCGCGTCCGGCGGTCAGGGCCACTCCGGCGATCCGCCCGACGATACGCCCGAGACCGAAGAGAAGGCGCGTGCCGGAATTCAATCGATCGAAGTCGGCTTCCGGCTGCTCGACGTGCTGACGCAGGCGCCCCGCGCGATGATGCTGCGCGACCTTGCGAGCCGCGCGGAAATGAGTCCGGCGAAGGCCCACCGCTATCTGGTGAGCTTCGTGCGACTGGGCGTCGTCGCCCAGGATCCGCTTAACGGACGCTACGAACTCGGCGGCTTCGCGCTACAAATGGGGCTCGCGCGGCTTGCCCGCATCGACGGCGTGAAGCTCGCGCGCATCGCGCTGGCCGAGCTTCATGAAGCGCTCGACGCGACGCTGGGCATCGCCGTCTGGGGTAATCTGGGGCCGACGGTCGTGCACTGGATCGAATCGAGTCGGCCCGCCAAGGCCGCGCTGAAGCTCGGCGACGTCATGCCGCTGATCGGCTCGGCCACGGGCCTGCTTTTCGCTGCATATTTGCCGCGCGGCAAAACGGAGCGGCTCATCGAGCGCGAACTATCCGTTGTACGGCGCTCACCCCACGGTTCGGGGCCGCGCACGCGCGAGGAGCTCGAGCGCTTGCTGGCCGATGTACGAGCGCATGGCGGGGCGCGCGTCGAAGGATTGCTGCTGCCCACGATCGATGCGTTTTGCATGCCCGTGTTCGATTCGACGGGCGGGCTCGCTCTCGGGCTCATTGCGCTCGGCCACGAAGGCACTTTCGACATTTCGTGGGAGGGCCAGATCGCCTGTGCGCTGCGAAGCTGCGCGCACAGGCTCTCGTATGAGCTCGGGTATAGCGCCGAGCCGCGGTAGTCGCAACAGCCACCGGCTGCGGCGGGCAGCGCCCACCGCCGGAACACGTTGCGGCGAATGCCGGTCGAACGGGACCTCGGTATGCGCCGAAGCGTCGTTCTGCACGCTGGAGCCTGCATTGCGCCGCACCTCGTTTCATCTGACTTTTGCGCTGGATCGCCATGCCACTCAGTTACACCGCCGATTCGTCCCAAGCGCCGCCGGGCGCCGCGACGCTGCCGGCGCGGCCATGGCGCTGGGGCCTCGTGGCGGCCGGCGTCGTGCTGGCGCATGCCGTAGCCGCGCTCTGGCTCGTCCGCCATCGCGATGCATTTGCGCCCGATATCGCGAAGCCGCCCGTCGAGGTCGCGCTCCTTACGCCCGAGCGCATCGCGCGTGAGCCGGCTCCCCGTGCGACGCGCACCCCGGCGGCGACGCCGCGCGCAGCGCGTGTTCGGCGCGAAAAAGCACCGCAGCACGTGCTGCAGTCCATCGCGCCAGACGCACCGCGAGCCGCCGCGCAGCGTCCGAGCGCGGACGCCGCCACCGCGGCGAGCACGAGACACGGCAACGCATCGGCAACGACTGCGGCCGGCGGCGCGTCGGCCGACGGCGCCGGCACGGCACAGGACAAAGCGGTCGGAGTGAAATTTTCGGTGCCGCCGTCGGGCAATCTGAACTACGACACGTTTTACAACGGCGTGCAAAACGCGCCTGGCACGATCCAGTGGACGAGCGATGCCACCGGCTATCAGATAGTGGTCTCCGTGCCGCTGCCGTTCGTCGGCACGTTCACTTATGCCAGCGAGGGGCGCATCGACGCCTTCGGGCTCGCGCCGGAGCGCTATGTCGAGCGTCGCGGCCGACGCCCGGAGCAAGTGACCACTTTCGATCGCACGGCCCACCGCATCGCTTTCACGCGCACGAGCGCAACACTGGCGTTGCCCGACGGCGCGCAGGACCGCTTCAGCATGGTGATGCAGCTCGCCAGTCTCGTGCGCGGCAATCCCGATGCTTACCGGCCGGGCGTGACACGCAATTTCTATGTAGCCGACGACGATAGCGGCGAAACCTGGCCGATCGAGACAGTCGGCGACGAAACCGTGCGTACCGCCGCCGGTTACATCGGCGCGCGGCACTTCACCCGGGCGCCTCGGCACGCAGGCGATATGCGCCGCATCGATGTCTGGCTCGCGCCTGCGCTCGGCTGGTTACCGGCAAGAATTACGCAGACTGAACCGAACGGTACGCGGATCGAACTCGTCTGGCGGGGGCCGCTGGCCGCGCCAGGCGCGGAAAATGCATCGGCACAGATGACGACGGGCGAGCGGCCCGACGTTGTGCCGGTGCCAGTTCCGACACGCGAAGAACCCTGAACCGGCGGCCTGAGCAGCCGCGGAAGGACGCATCCGAGTAGTGTGGTCGGCCCCACGTTGCACGCCTCGAATGTTCCTTCGCCGCTCGAACGTTTTGTATGACCGGGGTCTAACTTTCAGGTCCGCGACGCTTTGTTTCGAATTCGATGTATGTTTCTTGCACGGTTTAAGCGTCGTTTAAGACCCACCCCTTGAAATTCCATACACAACGCTCCAATTACAGGGCGGAAACGGCCAGGAGCCAAACGGAATAAGGAGTGTCGCCATGCAAATGATCTACAACAGCCCTAATTATTGTGTCGTCGAGTTCGCGCCGCAGGCCGGCCACCTCGCGATGAATGCGGGCGGCTATGAAATCGTAGACAAGAACACGCAGCGCGAGATCTTCATCGACGGCGCGATGGCGGCACGTTTTCGCGAACACGTCCGCAAGCTGATCGAAGAGGAGCCTAGCCTCGACGAAGTGGACGAGTTCCTCGGTCAGTTCGACAGCCTGATGAACCAGCCCGTCGTGCTGCACTGACGTACGAGCGGAGCCCCGCACGGGCAGCGCCTCTCCTGCCGTAACCTACTGCAAACCCCTGTCCGGCATCCGCCGGCGGGGGTTTCGTCTTTATCGATCGCCACGGGCCCGCGCCGGCGGTGCCGGCGATGTCGAGCCGCAACCGCTACAATATCGGGCTCCCAACGTGCTCGGGCTCACGCCCCTTTAGCCATGACCTCGCAAGCCGCCCCATCCGTCGACACCGCCGCGGCCGGCGCAACGACCTATACGCGTGCCCACGCGCTGCCGGCACTGCTCGCATCGCGCATCCTCATTCTCGATGGGGCCATGGGTACGATGATCCAGCGCTACAAGCTCGACGAAGCGCGCTACCGCGGCGAGCGTTTCAAGGATTTCGAGCGCGACGTGAAAGGCAACAACGAGCTGCTTTCGATCACGCAGCCGCAGATCATCAGCGAAATCCACGAGCAGTATCTGGCGGCCGGGGCCGATATCGTCGAGACGAACACGTTCGGTGCCACAGCCATCGCGCAGGCCGACTACGGCATGGAAGCGCTCGCCCGCGAGATGAACCTGGCGTCGGCGCAACTCGCGCGGGCGGCCTGCGACAAATACTCGACGCCCGACAAACCGCGCTTCGTGGCCGGCGCGATCGGGCCGACGCCGAAGACGGCGAGCATCTCTCCCGACGTCAACGACCCGGCAGCGCGCAACGTGACGTTCGACGAACTGCGCGCCGCCTACTACGAGCAGGCGCAAGCGCTGCTCGAGGGCGGCGTCGATCTTTTTCTCGTCGAAACGATCTTCGACACGCTGAACGCGAAAGCCGCGCTTTTCGCGCTCGACGAATTGTTCGAAAACACCGGCGAGCGCTTGCCGATCATGATCTCGGGCACGGTAACCGATGCCTCGGGCCGCATTCTCTCGGGTCAGACGGTCGAAGCGTTCTGGAATTCGCTGCGGCACGCGAGGCCGCTTACGTTCGGTTTGAATTGCGCGCTCGGCGCCGCCTTGATGCGGCCTTACATAGCCGAGCTCGCGAAGCTTTGCGACGTCTACGTCTCGTGCTACCCGAACGCCGGACTGCCGAATCCCATGAGCGATACGGGCTTCGACGAGACACCGGCCGATACTTCGGGACTGCTGAAGGAATTCGCCGAAGCCGGGCTCGTCAATATCGCGGGCGGCTGCTGCGGAACGACGCCCGAGCATATCGCGGCGATCGCGAAGGCGCTTGCCGGCGTCAAACCGCGAACATGGGCCCACTATCGGGAGAAGGCCGAATGAGCATGACCGAGCACACGATGCGCCTTGCCGGCCTCGAACCGTTCAACGTCTCGACCGGCGCGCTTTTCATCAACGTCGGCGAGCGCACGAACGTCACGGGCTCGAAGGCATTCGCGCGCATGATCCTGAACGGCCAGTTCGACGAGGCGCTTGCGGTGGCGCGCCAGCAAGTCGAAAACGGCGCGCAAGTCATCGACATCAACATGGACGAGGCGATGCTCGATTCGAAAGCGGCGATGGTCCGCTTCCTGAATCTTATCGCCTCGGAGCCCGACATCGCGCGCGTGCCGATCATGATCGATTCCTCGAAGTGGGAGGTGATCGAAGCAGGCCTGAAGTGCGTGCAGGGCAAGGCCATCGTCAATTCGATCTCGATGAAAGAGGGCGAAGACGCCTTTCGCCATCACGCGCGTCTCATTCGCCGCTACGGGGCCGCGGCCGTCGTCATGGCCTTCGACGAACAAGGGCAGGCCGACACCTTCGAGCGCAAGACGCAAATCTGCGCACGCTCGTACCGGATCCTCGTCGATGAAGTGGGCTTCCCGCCCGAGGACATCATCTTCGATCCGAACATCTTCGCGGTGGCAACGGGCATCGAGGAGCACAACAACTACGCGGTCGACTTCATCCAGGCAACGCGCTGGATCAAGCAAAACCTGCCGTACGCGAAGGTGAGCGGCGGTGTGTCGAACGTGTCGTTCTCGTTTCGCGGCAACGATCCGGTGCGCGAAGCCATCCATACCGTGTTCCTCTACTACGCCATTCAGGCAGGCATGGACATGGGGATCGTCAATGCCGGTCAGCTCGGCGTGTATGCCGATCTCGACGCCGAGCTTCGCGAGCGTGTCGAGGATGTCATTCTGAATCGCCGCGCCGATGCGACCGACCGGCTGCTCGAGATCGCCGATCGGTTCAAGACCGGCGCCGCGAAGAAGGAAGAAAACCTCGAGTGGCGCAACCAGCCCGTCGAGGCACGCCTCGCACACGCACTCGTGCTCGGCATCACCACGTTCATCGTCGAAGACACGGAAGAGGCGCGCCAGAAAATCGACGCGGCGGGCGGACGCCCGATCAACGTGATCGAAGGCCCGCTCATGGATGGCATGAACATCGTCGGCGACCTGTTCGGGCAGGGCAAGATGTTCCTGCCGCAGGTCGTGAAATCGGCACGTGTCATGAAGCAGGCCGTCGCGCATCTGATTCCGTTCATCGAAGCGGAAAAAAAGCTGCTGGCCGCAGCCGGCGGCGATGTGCGTGCGAAGGGCAAGATCGTCATCGCCACCGTCAAGGGCGATGTCCACGATATCGGCAAGAACATCGTTTCGGTCGTGCTTCAGTGCAATAACTTCGAAGTCGTGAACATGGGCGTCATGGTGCCGTGTAACGAGATCCTCGCGAAGGCGAAGGTCGAAGGCGCCGATATCGTCGGCTTGTCGGGACTGATTACGCCGAGCCTCGAAGAGATGGCCTATGTTGCGTCCGAAATGCAGCGCGACGAATATTTCCGCGTGAAGAAGATTCCGCTCTTGATCGGCGGCGCCACCACCTCGCGCGTGCATACCGCCGTCAAGATCGCGCCGCACTACGAAGGGCCCGTGGTCTACGTGCCCGACGCGTCGCGCTCGGTGTCGGTCGCCTCGAGCCTGCTCTCGGACGAAGGCGCAACCCGATATCTCGAAGAGATCAAGACGGAGTACGAGCGGATCAGGCAACAGCATGCGAACCGAAAGACGCAGCCGCTCGTCACGCTCGCGGCGGCCCGCGCGAACAAGACGAAGATCGATTGGGCGCATTTCAAACCCGTCAAGCCCAGAGCCGCCGGGCGGCGCGTGTTCAAGAACTACGATCTGAACGAACTCGTCAATTACATCGATTGGGGCCCGTTCTTCCAGACCTGGGACCTCGCGGGGCCCTACCCCGCGATCCTCAACGACGAGATCGTCGGCGAATCGGCGCGGCGCGTGTTCTCCGATGCGAAGTCGATGCTCGCGCGGTTGATCCAGGGCCGTTGGCTCACCGCGAACGGCGTGCTGGCCCTGTTGCCGGCCAATACCGTCGGAGACGACGACATCGAGATCTATACCGACGACTCGCGCAGCGAAGTTGCGCTGACCTGGCGCAATCTGCGTCAGCAAAGCGTGCGGCCCGTCGTCGACGGCGTGATGCGGGCGAACCGTTCGCTTGCCGATTTCATTGCCCCGAAAGATTCGGGCATTGCCGACTACATCGGGCTTTTCGCCGTCACGGCCGGCATCGGCGTCGACGTCAAGGAAAAGCAGTTCCTCGCCGATCTCGACGACTACAGCGCCATCATGCTCAAGGCGCTCGCCGACCGCCTCGCCGAAGCGTTCGCCGAAGCGCTCCACGCGCGCGTGCGGCGCGACCTGTGGGGCTACGCGGCAAACGAGGCGCTCGACAACGAGGCGCTCATCGCCGAGCGCTATACCGGCATTCGCCCCGCGCCCGGTTATCCGGCGTGCCCCGATCACCTCGTCAAGCGCGATCTTTTCAGGGTGCTCAAAGCGGAAGAAGTAGGAATGAGCGTGACCGATTCCCTCGCCATGCTGCCGGCCGCCAGCGTATCGGGGTTCTACCTTGCGCATCCGGATAGCCGCTACTTCTCGGTCGGCAAGATCGGCCGGGATCAGCTCGAGGACTACGCGCGCCGTATGGGCCTCTCCCTGCCCGACGCCGAGCGGGCGCTCGCGCCGCAGCTCTGAAATGGCGGGCCGCCGGTCGGCGGCCCGCCATTTCGCCCAGCGAGGATGGATTTCGTCGAGCCCCCCAAAGGCCGGGTGCGCCACGCGGTAGCTTACGCGTTCTGGGTATTGCGGAAACGGCAGCGTGAAGCGGCTTTCCCCCGCGGTGCCGGCCAATAACACCGCACTCGCCGGCCGCCCATTTCCGGCCGAGGGGAGCCACACGATGTCTCGTTTTCACTTTTCGCCGACCGCGAGTCCCTTGATCACGGATACGGCCTCGCCGATGCTGCCTGTTCGGCACAGCCCGTCACAACCGCCATCGCGTGAGCCGCCCGCATCATCGCCTGCCCAGCGCTCCGCGAGCGGGATGCTGAGCGCACTATCCGGTTTGCGCAGGTCGCCGCGAACGCCAGCGCCAGCCCCGCCGTCAACGCCTGCCGCTTCGCCAACGCCTGCCGGTTCCCCAACGCCTGCCGCTTCGCCAACGCGTGCTGCTTCCTCGTCGGCAATGGCGGCGGCGCGCGCACGCCTCGACACGACCGTTGCCACGGACAGCAGCCCCAGCTACTGGGACGTGCACAACGGTATCCAGCATATGTCGACTTTGTCCGCCAAGCGCGAGAAGCGCTTGTTCAAGAAATCGGCATCGCAGCAGTACCTGTATGCGAAAGGGCTGACGCCGGAGGAACGCACGGATCTGGAGCAGGCACTCGCATTCACGATCAGGTCCGGCCCGGACGAAGCGGCCCGTCAGGCGATGGCCATGTGGTTGTCGGTACAGCAAGCCCGCTTGCGCATCCATAGCCAGGTGCAGCGGGTCCGATACGAGGCCGAGCAGTATCAAAATATCGCCATCCCGCTGGCAACGATCGTGGGTGCGCCGGCGGCGTTGCCGCTGCTTTACAGGACGCGCAACAGGTACTACGCCGACGCAGAGCGCCCCGAGTATGCCACTGCGTTCAACAACTTCATGAAGATGATCGACGATCCGCACGTCAGCGAGGGTCTGCGCAACGTGGCGGCGTCGCGCCTCGCCTATCATGCGCGCAGGGAAGGAACGATCGCGCCCTTGGAGCGATTGTTGCTCCGTGCGGGCGGTCCGGCCGGGCTTGCGGAAGAAGGCTATCGTGTCGATGCAAGCGAGAACGACATCGCGTCGCATATCGGATCCGCATCCGACGACATCGACGCTCAGCAACGGCCGCTTGGCGCCGAGATCAACCGTTTTCTGTATTTTGCGCGCCAGCCCGCGATGCCCGATGCCGGCCGTTTCGATGACGGGGTAGGCGCCCGCGCGTTTGCCCGAGTGTTGGCGCGCACCCTCGAAGACGTGGTCGACACCAACACGCCCAATCTCCACAATCACCCGACGATGCGGGCAGGCACCGACGTATTGAATGCCATCTCGCAGGATGCCGAACTGCGCGAATTCGTCTTCGCGATGTCCGTCAACGCCCTGGGCTCATGCACGGACAATGTCGCCGAAGGGTTTTCGTCGATCGTCAACGCGGTTCAGAAGCACAAGGTACTGACGGAGATCCAGGCCGGACGGATGGGCGAGACGGGGTTGAGAGAATGGACGGACGCCCAATTCCGGCTATCGGCACTCGAGACCGAGGTTCATCGCTTCATCGGACACACGCTCGCCGAATGCAACAGGCTGCTGCCCGAGCACCGCCAGGCCTTGACCGAGATATCGCCTGAATTGGGGCAACTGGCGAATCAGTCGGTGGAACCTCACCGCTCGGAGCACGAACGTATGGCTATTCTGGCCCGGCTCGGAGACGCGCAGCAGGATATACGAGAACAACTGGATAGCGGCATGGAGAGCGGGGCACTGTCCGCCGACGAGAAGCAGCATCTGGAAGCGCAGCTGGCACTGCTGCGAACGCACGACGACCTTGCGCGGCGCTGGACCAGCTTGACCTACGAGCCGCTCGAAACCATGCTTCATGCGAAGGCTTCGCTTTATAAAACGTTACACCTGCCGGACAGCACGCCCAGAAGCATGCAGTTCGACTTGACGAGCGCCCTGACGAAGCAGGATCTGCGGAAACTGGCCGAAGCGGTTCGGCAGCAGGCATCCGATCCCGAAGTCATGCGCGCCTACCGCCTCGGCCATGACACCTGGTGCGCGGGCACTCGGCTGATTCATCACGAGGCGTTCGACAAGCTCGAGGAGAAATTCGCGAGCGATCCGCTCTATGATCGCCCGATCCCACCGGCCGGCGAGGAGCATATCGAGGCGCAAGCGGCCTATGCGGCTGCCTTCAAGGAACTGGAGGCGCGCCAGCGGCAGGAGGAGAACGCCCTTTTGCAGCAGTACGCCCAATAAACGCGGTCAGACGCCCCAAAGCACGTCCGTGTTCTCCTTTTTTGCCGCGCGCAGCATATCGAGAAACGGATAGGCGCGCTGAGCGAGCCCGATCGGCAGCTCGTGCGGCTCGTGGCCTTCCTCGCCCTCGTGAAAATGGCCTTCGTGCTCGGCGGTTTCCTTCTTGTCGACGACGATCGCGGCCTCGAGCCGCTTGATGGCCGCATCGAGCTCGTCATGCGTTATGACGCCGCGCTCGCCCAGTTTCTTGCCGACGATGCCGACGAGGTACTGGGCCAGATTTTCCAGCATGACGACGTCCGGCGCCGAGCGGCATTTGAAGGTGATCAACATGAGCATTCCTTACGTTTTTCTGTCGAATCGAAACGCCCCGGCGCACTCCGACTGGCGGCCCCGCGCGAGGGCTTCTGATTCGAGATATTAGCACCTGCTAAAATCCGGCTAGACCGAAAAACGCATCGTCGCATGGTATGGTGCGCCGCACCGTCATTCGACGTCCAGGGCTCGCGCCGGCTGCCTTCGGCGCGCCGCCCGCTTGCAAGCGAGCGCCTGCCTCCTGCCGGTCCGCACGCGCGGGACCGCCTCACTCGATTCGCACGAAACAGCATGCTGCCTGATCAGAAAGAAACGCTTGAATCCCTGCTCGCCGCGAGCATTCGCCAAGTCACCACCGAGCCGGACGGCGCCGCCGCGCCCGCGCTGCCCGCGATCGTGCTCGAGCGGCCCAAGGTGGCCGCGCACGGCGACATCGCCTGCAATGCCGCGATGCAGCTCGCCAAGCCGCTCAAGACGAACCCGCGCGAGCTCGCGCAACGCATCGTCGACGCGCTGATGGCCGCGCCCGGCGCGCGCGATCTGATCGAGAGCGCGGAAATCGCGGGCCCGGGCTTCATCAACCTGCGCCTTGCGAGTGCCGCCAAACAGGCAGCGGTAGCGGCCGTGCTGAGCGCCGGCGAGGCATTCGGGCGCGCCAAGCGCGCAACGGGTCAGCGCGTGCTCGTCGAGTTCGTCTCGGCCAATCCGACCGGGCCGCTGCATGTCGGCCACGGACGGCAGGCCGCGCTCGGCGACGCGCTGGCCAACCTGCTCGCAAGCCAGGGCTTCGACGTGCATCGCGAGTTCTACTACAACGATGCAGGCGTGCAGATCCGCAATCTCGCCATCTCGACGCAAGCGCGCGCACGCGGGCTCAAGCCCGGCGATACGGGCTGGCCCGAATCGGCGTACAACGGCGAGTACATCGCCGACATCGCGCGCGATTACCTGAACGGCGAGACGGTAGCGGCCAAGGACGGAGAGCCCGTGAAGGGCGCGGGCGACCCCGAGGATCTCGACGCGATCCGCCGGTTTGCCGTCGCCTATCTGCGTCACGAACAGGACATGGACCTGCAGGCATTCGGCGTGAAGTTCGATCAGTACTATCTCGAGTCGTCGCTCTATACGCACGGGCGCGTCGACGAGACGGTGCGAGCGCTGATCGCGGCCGGCAAGACGTTCGAGCAGGAAGGCGCGCTCTGGCTGCGCACGACCGAGTATGGCGACGACAAGGATCGCGTCATGCGCAAGTCCGACGGCAGCTATACCTACTTCGTGCCCGATGTCGCCTATCACGTGACGAAATGGGAGCGCGGCTTCGCCAAGGTCATCAACGTCCAGGGCTCGGACCATCACGGCACGATCGCACGCGTACGCGCGGGGCTGCAGGCCTTGAACGTGGGCATCCCGCAGGGCTACCCCGACTATGTGCTGCACAAGATGGTGACCGTCATGCGCGACGGCCAGGAGGTCAAGATCTCCAAACGCGCGGGCAGCTATGTCACCGTGCGCGATTTGATCGAATGGTCGGGCGGCGCGGCCCCGGGCTCGGAAGCGGCGCCCGATCTGCTCGATGAAGCGACGATCCGGCGCGGGCGCGACGCGGTGCGCTTTTTCCTGATCTCGCGCAAGGCCGATACCGAATTCGTCTTCGACGTGGACCTCGCGCTCAAGCAAAACGACGAAAACCCCGTCTATTACGTGCAATATGCGCACGCGCGGATTTCGTCGGTACTGGCCGAGTGGAAGGTGCGCTTCAACGGCGACGAAGCCGCGCTCGGCACCTGCGACGTTACGCCGCTCACGAGCGCGCGCGCGATGGCGCTGCTCGCGAAACTCGCCGAATACCCGGACATGCTCGCGCATGCGGCCACCGAACTGGCCCCGCACGCCATTGCCTTCTATCTGCGCGAACTCGCAGGCGAATTCCACTCGTTCTACAATGCCGAGCGCGTCCTCGTCGACGAACGCGCGGAGCGCGAAGCGCGCATCGCACTCATCGCCGCGACGCGGCAGGTTCTCGCCAACGGTCTTGCCCTCATCGGCGTGTCGGCGCCGGCCAAAATGTAACGCCGAGGCGGCATGCGGCTCATCGCTATAATCGGGGGCCGCTCGCCGCGCGGTTTCAGTCGACGGGTTTTCCGGGTTTCTTTCGCAGGTGATTCAGACAATGGCCAAACCGAGCCGCACTTCGCCACGCAGCGCATCCAAGCAGTCCAGGCAAACGGGGAGCACGTTCCTCGGCATCGTGCTGGGACTCATCGTCGGACTCGCGATCGCTGTCGTGGTGGCGCTTTACATCACGCGCGCCCCCACGCCATTCGTCGATAAGGTCGCGCCGCCCGCCGCCTCGGGCGCAGGCGCCGATCAACAATACGATCCGAACCGCGCGCTGCAAGGCAAGTCGCCAGGTCAGCCCGTGCCGCAAGCAGCCCAGAATCCGCCGCCCAACACGGCGCCCGGCCAGTCCACGGCCCCAGCCGGCAAGCCAAACGCGCCGGGCCTGCTCGAAGAGCCGCAGATCGTCGAAGTCCCCCCCGCCGCGTCGGCAACCAGCGGGACACCGGCGCAGCCCCCGCAGGCCGAGCAAAACGGCGGCGCGGCCGCTCCGGCGAAAAAGCCGCCGCAAACGGCCAACGCACCGGCAGGCGGCAGCGTGCCGGCACCGCCGCACGCGAACAACGCGTCGGTGCCCGCCGCGGCAAGCGCCGCGAACGCACAGGCCAATACGGGATACTTCCTGCAAGTGGGCTCGTACCGTACCGCGGCCGATGCCGAGCAGCAGCGCGCGCGCCTGGCCTTCCAGGGCTTCGAATCGAAAGTGACGCAACGCGACGCGAGCGGTACGACCTACTACCGCGTGCGCATCGGACCGTTCTCGAAATTCGAGGACATGAACGCGACGCGCCAACGACTCTCGGAAGCCGGCGTCGATACGGCCGTCATTCGCTTCACGAAACAGTAAATAATCAGGATCAACGCGACCGCCATGAAAAAACTGATTCGTTCCTTCCTGTTCGCATTCGGCCTCGCCGTCGTCGGCGTCACGCAAGCCGCGCCCGCGGTGCTCGTCGCCGGCAAGGACTACACCGTCATGAAGACGCCTCAGCCGGCGGACGTGCCCGCCGGCAAAGTGGAAGTCGTCGAATTCTTCTGGTACGGCTGCCCGCATTGCAACGAGTTCGAGCCATATCTCGAATCGTGGATCAAGAAGCAAGGGCCGGATGTCGTCTTCAAACGCGTGCCGGTCGCTTTCCGTCCCGAGTTCGTCCCGCACACGAAGCTCTATTACGCGCTGAAGACGCTCGGCGTCGAAGAGAAGCTCACGCCGCTGGTCTTCAACGAAATCCATCAGAAGAAGGACTACCTGCTCACGCCTGAAACGCAGGCGGATTTCCTCGCCAAGCAAGGCATCGACAAGCAGAAGTTCCTGAGCGCTTATAACTCGTTCTCGACTACGAGCGAAACCAACCGTGCCGCCCAGATGGTCAAGGACTACGATATCGACGGCGTGCCGACGCTCGTCGTTCAAGGCAAGTACGTGACCGGTCCCGCGCAGACGAACAGCCTGCCCGGGACGCTGACCGTGCTCGATGCCCTGGTCGCGCAGGTCCGCGCCAAGAAGATGTAAGCCGGCTGTGCGCCGACGGGACGTACCGCTCAAGGTATTCATCACGGGTGCATCGAGCGGCATCGGGCTCGCGCTTGCCACCGAATATGCGCGCCGCGGGGCCGTGCTCGGCCTCGTCGCGCGGCGCACCGAAGTACTCGATGCATTCGCCAGCCGCTTTCCCGCTACGGCTGTCGCCGCTTACCGCGCCGATGTGCGCGACGCGCACGCGCTCGCCGAAGCAGCCGAGCAGTTCATGGCCGCCCACGGGCTGCCCGATATCGTCATCGCCA
>Ga0070660_100000735_pt1 | contig 21710 bp, 19 predicted proteins | sample KBSC33metaG_FD_64670 | JGI IMG/M metagenome (GOLD analysis project Ga0070660, IMG submission 64670) | Corn rhizosphere microbial communities from Kellogg Biological Station, Michigan, USA - KBS C3-3 metaG | ecosystem: Host-associated > Plants > Roots > Rhizosphere > Soil ... | reverse complement strand
CGTGGTGTTCGATCCGAGTGGTGATTGCTCTGGCAGCGGTGGCTCGTTCACCTGCTCGAACTCGACCGGTCTCGCGGCCGGCGCACCTGACGACAGCTATACGGTGCACGCGAAGGTGCTCGCATCGGCCTGCCCGGGCGGGACCGTTATCGTGCCCTCCTGTAACGGCAACGTCACGGCAACCGCATCTGTTGCGACCGATGGCACGACGGATCCCAATCCTGCCGGTGCGCCGCCCGCCGGGGACGACGCGAGTGCCACCACCTCGATCGTCACCAAGGCCGATCTGGAGGCGCAGTCGATGAGCTCGACCGCGAGCTCGCTGTTCGCCAACACCGCGCCTGCGAACGCGACCACCTTCACCTACCAGTTCACGAACCACGGACTCTCTGACGCGCAGCACGTGGTCATCAGCCTCCCCGACCATCCGCTGGCGTCAGCCAACCCGACCTACTTCAAGATCGATGACCTGTGCCGGGTCACCGGCACAGTGACCTGCGCCAACCAGGGCGACTTCGGAACGGGCACGGATATCGGCGAGGTCGATGCCGGAGCGACCGTCACGGTCATCATCCACGCGCATGCCAACGCACGTCTCGGGCACAACTCACCGGATCCGATCGCGACCGGGAGCTTCGTGGTCACGAGCACGGCCACCGTCGCCACGTCCACCACCGATCCGGGCGCGTTCCCGAACGTCCGGAACAATCTGTCGCCCAACGTGACCATCTCCACGGTGCCCAGCCCTCCGCGGAACCCGTTCGGCATCCCCGGCACGGGCAACGCGATCCTCACCTGGGAGAACCCGGCCGGCAACGGCGGCCAGCCCGTCCAGAACTTCCTGATCACCGTGACGCCGCCCGTCGGATCGTCCTTCACGCTGCCGACCGTTCCCTTCAACGCCAGCCCGACCAGCAAGTGCGGCGCGGTCAACGCCAGCGACTGCTATCAGCTGACGGTGACGGGGCTCCAGAACGACCACGGGGCGTACACGTTCGGCATCCAGGCGCAGAACGCGGTCGGCCCCAGTGACTCGGCCACCACCACCGCGACGCCGTCGGTGAATGCCAAGAACGCGTCGGTGCCGACGAATACGGCGACGACCCTGACGACCTGCACGACCGCCACACCCACCACGCCGGTGTGCGTCGTCTACAGCATCCCCAGCGGCGCGGGCGGCGTGTTCGGCGCCGGCGGCCTGGTGGCGCTCCCGACCGGCCTGTGCGGAATCAATGTCAGCTGCATCAACAACACCGGCGCGCAGAACCTGGGCTCGCTGGCCGGGTACAACGATCGCACGCATCCCTTGATCGAGACGATCACCTGGGATTCGTCGCTGATCAATTCCAGCTTCTACACCAACGTGCCGTCCTGCCCGAACAATTCGACCGCGACCAACTGCTACCCGAACAACATCCCGATCTACTACGAGGATACGTTCACGCTGCTGCACTGCGGCGTCGGCTTCCCCGGTACGTGCGATCCCAACACGCTTGTCGACCACTCGCTGTTCCCGGTCGTGCCGGGCACGGTGCTGAACACGCACTTCTGCGCTCTGGCCATCAACAACGGCGGCGCCGGGAACAAGAACTACGCACGGCCCAAGCCCAGCCCGCTCGGCATCTACAACGGCTACAACGACCCGTCGGGCAGCGCCTGCATCAAGTCGATGAACGCCCTCGGTAGCTCGAACTCGCCAGGGGCGAACCGCGACATCCAGGTCGTCATCAACATGACGTCCGACAGTGACGGCCTGGCCGGCCGCCACTAGCCTCGGCCGCTACGCGCTGACCCGGACGATCTCGAGCGGCACGGCCGGGACGAAGACGATCCCGAGCGCCTCGTAGAGCTCGTCCGCCTGGGCCCTCGCAGCCGGGTCGGAGCCACCGCGCGCCTCTGCGACGCGGGCCATCGCGTCGAGCGCGTGGGCGACCTCGTGCCGTGCATTTCGTGCCTTCGCGATCTCGAGGCTGCGGTTGAAGTCACGCTCCGCCGGTTCCCACTCGGCGCGCTGGGCGTACGCGTAGCCGCGCACTCGGTGGAGCAGGGGATCCTGCGTCGCGCCACCGCCTGCCGTCGTGCGCTTGAGGCATGCTGTTGTAAGTTCGATCGCGTCCTCCGACCGTCCCTGGAACGCGAGCGCCTCTGCGATGCGTGCATCCGTGTCGATCAGCTCGGATTCGGCCACCAGCGCCTGGAACTGCTCGCGGGCGGCGTCGTACAGCTCCGCCGCTCGCTCGAAGTCGCCCTGGCGGCTCGCCACCTGGCCGAGGCTGCGCGTCGCGTAGGCCACACCGGTGCCGTACTCGGAGGAACGCCACACGCGCAGCGCCTCCGCGAACAGCGGCTGCGCCTCGGCCAGCCGACCCTGGTCGCTCATCACCTCGGCGATGTTGTGGGTGCCGGTGGCAGCGTCTACCTCGTCCCCGATCCGGACGCGGAGCTGGCGGCCCTTGTCGTACAGCTCGACCGCCTCGTCCCAGCGTCCCTCCCACCATGCGAACAGGCCGAGGTTGTTGTAGATCGTGGCCTGCGGTCCCAGCTTGCCGAGCTCCTGGTACAGCTCCAGCGCCCGTTCCGAGTGCACGGCCTCGTTGCCGCGCCCGAGCTCGACCAGCGCCCAGTCGAGGATGAAGTAGGCGTGCGCGAGCGCCTCCTTCTCATCCGCCTGCTGGGCGATCTCGATCGCGCGGCTGAGCCAGGCAACCCCATCGAGCCGGCGCCCCTGCGCCTGGCGGATCTGCCCGTAGGATGCAACCAGCCGCGCGTACTGCTGCGCCGCGGGTGCGTCGGTTCGCCCCTCCAGCAGCTGCATCCCCCGCCGCAGCCAGCGAAGCGCCTGCGGATTGCTGCCGCTTCGCTCCTCCAGCACGGAGTGCTTGAAGTAGAGCCTGCCCAGCGCGACCTCGTCCTGCTCGAGCAGCCGGCGCGCCCTCTGGTATGCCGCGGCCGCCTGCGGGTACTGCCCCATCCGTTCGCGCAGGTCGCCCAGCGCCTCGGATGCCTCGGCCTCGGCCGCATGATCGCCGTGGGCGCCGCGCGGCGCGACCTGCAGCGCCCGCTCAAGGTGCTCGGCTGCGTCCGCGATCGCGAACTTCGACTCCGCCACCGCGGCGGCCCGGCGCGAGTAGTCCCAGGCCTTTTCCTGCACGTGGCCGTGGAAGAAGTGCATCGCCAGGAGGTCGATGTGGGCCTCGTCGGTAGCGCGCTGCCGCTCGATCGTCTCACCGGCGCGGAAGTGCAGATCTCGGCGCCGGCGGTATGCCAGCCCCTCATAGGCGGCGTCGCGCATCAGCGCGTGGCGGAAGCGATAGAAGCCGGCGCCGTCCTCGGCCACGAAGTCGCCCAGCCGCCGCCAGGCCGCCGCGCCGGCCGCGGCCGGTTCGTCCAGAAGCTGCTCCGCAAGGGCGGAGCGGAACCGCATCCCCAGCACCGATGCCACGCGCAGCAGGCGCCGGTCGGGCGACGCCAGCTGGTCGATCTGCGCCGTCACCATCGCCTCCACCGTGTCCGGCAGCCCCTCGGTGGTGCCCGCCAAACGCGTCGCACTCAGCAGCTCCTGCAGGAACAACGGGTTGCCGCCCGATCGGCGGGCAAGGATCGACATCTCGTGGGGGCGAAGCGGCGAATCCTCGGTTGCAGCGATCAGCAGCTCGACCACCTTCTCCTCCGCCAGCGTGTCGAGGTGCAGCGACACCGTGGCCCCGCCGGCCGGCGCTGCGAACCCGGAAGCCTCATTGCGCCGGGTGACGCCGATCAGCCACGGCCGCCCGGCCACCTCGCGGCAGAGCTGGAGCAGCAGGTCAGCGGACGCCTCATCCATCCAGTGCGCGTCCTCGATCGCGATCAGCGTCGGGCCGCTGAGGATGATGCTCAGGAGCTTCGTCACCACCTCGTTCAGCCTCGTCCGACGGAACTCCTGGCCGAGCTGTTCCACGTCCGGGTTCGTCGGCATGTCCAGGTCGAGCGGGACACCCAGCAACGGCAGCCACGTGGAGAGCTCCGGGGCGCTGCTCCACACCACGTGCATCAGCCTCGACACGATCGCCTCGCGCGATGCGTCGGGATCCACCTCCAGCGCCTGCAGCAGCAACGGGCGCAGCGCCGCGTAGGGCGTCGACGCGCCGTACAGGTCGCAGCTGGCGGACAGCAGCCGCATCTCGCTGCCCACCTCCCGCATCGCTGCCAGCATCCGCGTCTTTCCGATCCCGGGCGGTCCGACGATCTCGACGATCGAGCCCTCGCCTTGCAGCGCCGCGCGGACGGCGCGCTGCAGGATCCCGGTCTCGAAATCGCGCCCCACCATGGGTAGCTCGCGCTCGCCGGTCGTCGATTTCGTCCCCAGCGGGCGGCCGATCACCGACGCGTAGACCGGGAGCGACTTGCCCTTGACCATGAACGGGTCGAGCTCGGTCGTCTCGAAGGTCACCGAGCAGGCGTCCAGCACGCTCTGCGACGCCAGGATCTGGCCGGGCTCGGCCTTGCCCATCACGCGGGCGGCCAGGTTTACGGCGTCGCCCATGACGGTGTAGGTGCGCCGGTAGGACGGACCGATGTCGCCCGCGAACACCGGGCCGGTGTTGACGCCGACCCGGATCGGGATGCTCAGCTCGGCGGCCTGCAGCTCACGCAGCGCCGCCAGCATGCGAGCCTCGTCGTCCGGGCTGGCGGTGGGCGCGCCTGCCACCAGGATCAGCTTGCCGCCGTCACGGTCGACATCGGTGCCCAGAAAGGTGACGCCGTGCGCCTCGCAGGCAGCCTGGGCAGCCGACACCAGCGCCTCCAGCGCGTCGGCCACCTCCTCGGCCGGGCGAGCGGCGACGATCTCGTCGAGGCCGTCGTAATGGATGAACCCGATGGTGACGCGACGATGCTCCGGATCGCCGTGTCCGGTCAGCAGCAGCTCACGCAGGGCGACCGGGATGCACTCCGCCAGATCCACCGACGGGGGCACGTGCTGTGGATCCGGCTCGTAGTTCCTGGCCTCGTCCGGGCGCAGGTGACGCCGCAGCCGCATGCCTTCCCCCTTCGGCTGGGAGAGCAGCTCGGACGGCAGCTGTGCCGCTGTGTCAAGGCTGACGACGACCTCGCCGGCGTCGGCCGTGCCCTCCATGGCCACCACGGTGCTCGCTCCGGGGCCGGTCAGCAGCAGCTCCCGGTGGCGCTCGCCGACGAGGAAGAAGTGGAACTCGCCGGAGTGGACGCCGACCGACATGCGCAGGCGCACCTTGCCGGCCGAGGTGTCGATCGCACCCATCTCGCTGAGCGTGCGCCGCATGCCGATCGCGGCGGCGACGCCGTCCGAGGCATGGTGCTCACCCGAGAAGAACAGGAGCAGGGCGTCCCCGCCGAACTTGATCAGGCCGCCGCCGTTGGCGTAGGCCGTGCCCAGCAGCTGGCGGAACACGAAGCCGACGACGTCGGTCACCTCCTCGGCGCCGACGCGGCCCAGCCGTGCCAGCCGCTCGGACATCTTGGTGAATCCGGAGATGTCGACGAACACGACCGTACCCTCCAGCGCCCGCACCCGCACGTCCGGCTCCTCGCTGATCCAGCGAATGGTCAGGCGCGGCAGGAACGGCCGCAGCTTCGACGAGCGATCGGTGGAGACGTCGGCCACGTGATACCTCGATAGAGGACGGCGGTTCGTCAAGTGTAAACGTGGACAGCGCGCGCAGGAACCGCCGGCTCAAGCCTGCAGCTCGCCCAGCTCGCTGAGCCGTGCGTCGGCGATGGCGCCGGCCTGGCCGGCGACCGTCACGTCGCCGGTCACGATCCGCAGGAACTCGTCCCGCTCGAGCGCGTACAGCTCCGCCGGGTCGGCCACCCGCACGGTGGCGGTGCGCGGCACGTCTCGCAGCAGCGCGATCTCGCCCACCAGCGACCCGGGGCCGAGATCGGTCACGTGGAAGCCGTCGCTGATCACCTCGACGGCGCCGCTCTTGACCAGGAAGACGCGCTCGCCGCGGTCACCCTGCCGCATCAGCACATCGCCGGACTCCGCGTCGACCCGCTGCAGGTGGCTGGCCACCCGCTCCATCTCGGCCGGTGGCAGGAACGAGAACAGCTCGACCGAGCGCAGCAGCCGGATGCGCGCGGGGTCCGCCCCCGCCAGCCGGTCGACCCGGCTGAGGCCGCGCCATGCCACCAGCAGGCCGATCGGCTGCAGCGCGCCCACCAGCACCAGCGTGGTCGAAAGCGACGTCACCGAGGCCAGCGCCGCCACCGTCAACGCGCCGATGCCGATCGCCGCGCGCATCAGGCTCTCCAGCACCCCGAATACGCGCGCCAGCAGCCGGTCGTCGGCCGCCCGCTGCAACAGGGTGAACGTGACCACGTCCATCAGCACCAGGCCGGTGCCGGTCACGATCACCATGGCGTAGGCGACGACGGCGGCGCTGGTGACGGCGAGCGCCACCAGCGCCGCCGACCACGCGATCAGCCCCGCCGCCATCGCCGGCACCAGGCGCGGCCGCCCGACCAGCCCGGCCGACCCGATCGCGCCCAGGATCGCTCCGACGCCGGCCGCCGAGGCCAGCAGCCCAGCCCCGCCCTCTGCGGCACCCAGCCTCTGCACCGCAACTGCCACCACCAGCACCTGGAAGAACGCGCCCCACACGACCATCGACAGGCCGAAGGTGCCCATCAGCACGCGCACGTCGGCGTTGGACGCGACCGTCGCGAAGCCGGCCAGCAGCCGGCGGGTGCGCGACACTCCGGCGGCGAGGGCGGCAGCCGGCGTGCTCGGCACGCGGCTGACCGCAAGCGCGGTGGCGAACGACAGTGCCGCCAGCGCGGCGAATGCCGGGGCGGCCCCCGCCCACACGATCAGGCCGCCGGCCAGCGCCGGCCCGGCCAGGTTGCCGACGCCCTCGAGCATCGACACGATCACGTTTGCGGCCGTGAGCTGGGCAGGGGTGTCCGACAGCCGCGGCATCAGCGCCGCCTGCACCGGCCGGTAGACGGGGATCACCACCGCCGCCACCACCGCCAGCACGAAGACCGGCCAGCGGCTGTGGGCCATCGCCACAGCGAGGCTCATGCAGGCCACCACTGCCGATGTCAGCAGGGCCGCCGCGACCAGCACCAGCCGGCGGTCGAAGCGGTCGCCCAGGCCGGCCGTGAACGGCGCCGTCACCGCGGAGGCGGCCGACCGCGCGGCCGCCAGAAAGCCCGCCGCAACGATGCCGCCATGGCCGTAGGCGAACACCACGAGCGCGATCTCGAGGCCCTGTTCGGCTGTGATGTAGGCCGCCCAGGCGGCCTGCGCCCAGGTCAGACGGCGGCTCCGCCCCACCAGCCGTACCGCTCGCGCCACGGGGGTTAGTGCCCGCATGGCCGCGTCGAGTCAGTCCACTGCCGAGGGAGCCGACTCTCGCATGCGCGCGGCCAGCGTCCGCAGCATCGCGAGCGCGACCTTGGGCTCGCTGTCCAGCACCTTCTGGAACGCCGTCCGCCCCAGGCGCATCGTCAGCACCTCGGACTCGGCCTCGACCGTTGCGGTGCGCGGCGCCGCATCGAGCAGGGCCAGCTCGCCGAAGAAGTCGCCGCGGCGCAGTTTCACCGAGCGCTTGCCGGGCTTGCGCACGGCGGCCGACCCGTCCAGGATCACGTAGAAGGCATCGCCTGGATCATCGACCCGCACGATCGCCGTGTAGGGCGCATAGCGCTTCATCGTCGCCTGGCCGGCCACGCGCCGCAGGTGCCGCTGGGAGAGGCCTGTGAACAGGGGGACGGTGCTGAGCACGTCGGCCCAAGCCTTGACGGAGCGACCGTCCGTGCCCAGCGAGAGTGCCCGGGCGATCGGGTCGCGGTGTTGCGTGGACGGCGTCATGTGTGTGTGCGCTCCTGATCGGGTCGCCCAGTCTACTGAGCGGCGGGCGCGTGCTCAACCCGGGCCAGCCGGTCGGGCATCAGTCGCATCGTCGTGGTGCCATCGTGCTCGAAGCCGACCTTGAGGTACGCATGCACGGCCGCCTGGTTGCGGGGGTCGACCTCGAGCGTGATCTCGCGCAGCCCCAGCTGCTCGAATCCGAACCGGCAAACCATGGCGGTAGCCTCGGTGCCGATGCCCAGGCCGCGGAACTCGGCGGCTCCGATCATGATCGAGAACTTGGCCCGGCGGCGGCCGATGGGGGTGAGACGGGCATCGCCTATCAGCCGGTCGCTCTCACGGTGGCGCAGCGCGAACACCACCCGCTCCGGATCGCTGAGGATGCGCCGGCCCCAGTCGAGCAGGGAGCTGGGCGAGTGCGGCTGCACCGGCTGGTCGCCCGGCGCGTAGAGGTACCGGGTGGTGGTGGGATCGTCCATCCAGCGAACCCAGTCGCCAACGGAGTCGGTGGACAGCGTGGCCAGGCACACCAGCTGTCCGCAGATCGGCTCCTTGATCGTCACCCAGGCAGCGTACCGAGCCTGCCCGGGCGACCTCGTTGGAGGCGTCCCGGGCAGGCCCGATCACGTGCCTCACGGGTGGGAGAAGCTGACCAGCTCCGCGACCTCCGGTGGACCCTGTGCGGCGCGCTCGCTGACCACGCCGATGCCCCGGACGTACAGCTTGCGGTCGATCACGTTCAACTCGAGGCGTGACCACTCAAGCGTGAGTGCGGCGTGACGAAACGCCCCGAAGGGCACCGCCACATGCTGACTCAGGTCGACCAGCCAGTACTGGTCCTCCGCCTCTCCGGCCAGGTACTCCTGCCGGTGGGTGTCGCCGACCTGTGGATGCGCGGTCATCACAATGCCGGGCCGGGCGCCGTGAACGCCGGCCTGCCAGGAGCCCGACGTATCGACCCCGCCGCCGCTGTAGTCGGCGGTGCGCTCGCCCAGGTACCAGACGTTGCCCCGGTCGTCCTGGGCGTACCAGTCGGTGGTGCGCTCGAGCACCGTTCCACGGTGCGTCGCGACGTCGGTGATGACCGTGGCCGTCACCCCGGCTGCTCGTGATCGCACGGACGGTGGAGGGACGGATGCCGGTCGAGCGCGCGCCGACCTCCCTGGCGGCGCTGGTCGGCGAGCGCGCGGAGGCCTTCTCCGGGATGGCACGCGATCGTGAAGTGGAGCTGGTTGTGCGGGCCGGCGACGAGATCGTGGAGCTCGATCCGACGCGCGCACGTCAGGCGATCGACAACCTGCTGGACAACGCCGTCCGCCACTGTGCGCCCGGGGGACGCGTGACCATCGACGCGACCGCTGGCGGCGGGCGCGGTGTCGATCATTGTCCAGGACGGCGGGCCCGGGTTCAGCGATGCCGCGCTGGCGGCGGCGTTCCAGCCGTTCAACCGATTCGACAACCGGTCGTCCGGTGCGGGCCTTGGGCTGGCACTGGCCCGAGCGATCGCCGAAGCGCACGGTGGCCGCGCCGAGGCATGGAACGTTCCGGCCGGCGGCGCGGCGGTGACGCTCACCTTCCCGGCAGGCACGGTTCCGCGACCGGGCGAGCCCGTGCTGCGTGGCCCCGTATCTAGCGTACGGAGTTGACGATCTCGGCGGAGAGGCTCGGATACTGGGCCAGGAACTCGGCCCGCTCCGCCTTCAGCCGCTCCACCCGCTGCCGGTACTCATCGCCGCGGCCGGTCGCCTCGTACAGCCGTCGCGGCTGCAGCAGGTCGATGTCCGCGGCGTCGATGCCGGGCACCTGCGAGGCCACCTTGTAGCCGAAGTCGGGATCGACCTCCCACTCGATGGTGCCCTCGGCGATGGCCTTGACGATGGCCGAGGAGTGGGGGATCCGCACCTTCTTGGAGCCGCTCTCGCTCTCGGGCCCGCCCACGCGGCCGGTGTTCATGATGTACACGTCGATCGGATGCTGCTCGAGCAGCTCGAGGAAGCGGTTGCCCTGGCCATCGTGGTGCATCGGGAAGAACGGGTTCGTCCCCGGCACGCGCAGGAACACGCCCTCCTCGTCCTTGCCGCCGGCGGCCGTCCCGGTGGTCTCGCCGAGCATGAAGAAGGCGGCTGCCTGCGGGCCTTCCAGCCTGGCGACGGCCGGGATCACGTTCTCGTTCCGGTTCAGCACCAACAGGAAATCGGCCTGTTCGATGGAGGACGCCTCGGCCGCTTCGATGTCCTTGAACGAGAACACCGCGCGACCGTTCTTGGTGTAGCTCTCGTCGAAGAAGTCGACGACGCCGTGGTCGTCCATGCTGACGTTCTCGAGATAGGCGCCGGGCTTCGTGACCGCGCCGTGGATGGTCGGCTCGTCCTTGGGGTTGAGCGCAAAGGTCTTGGCGAAGCAGCCGGCCTCGGTGGCCGAGATCGACCCGTCCGGCCACCAGGCGACGAAGTCGTCCTGCACCGGCAGCGATCCGTTCTGGCGGGTGAACGTGGTGGTCGTCTTGCCGGTGCCGGACAGCCCCACGATCAGGCCCGTCTTGACGCCGGCGCTGGTCGGGATCATCTTGCAGCCGGCGTGCAGTGCCAGGCCGCCTCGTTCGAAGACGAGGTGGTTCCACATGCGCAGGCCGCCCTTCTTCGACTCGCCGAAGTAGTCGGAGTTGAAGACGCGGGTGACGTAGAGATCGAGGTTGACCGCGATCAGACGGTCGTCGGGGTAGCCGGGCACGGCCAGGTTGGGCGTGTAGATCACCAGCAGCTCGGGCTCGAACTCGCCGGCCTCCGGATCATGGAAGTAGAGGACATCCTGCATGCCCGCGATGTTGGCGTTGGCGGCCTCGACGTAGAGGCGGGCCGGGACGCGGCGCTCGGCGGTGTCGCCGATGTAGCCGTCGACCACGATCATCTCCTGGTCGGCGATGTAGGCGTTCTGAAGGTCGGCCACCCGCTGCCACTCGTCGCGGTCGATGGCCTGGTGCGGATAGGACTCCGGGTCGTCGGCGACGATGTAAGTGCTCCCCTTGGAGCGGGCCAGCACCTCCGTCTGGACGTTCGGCGCGCCGTACTCGGTGGGGCGCGCGGTGGGCATGGCCAGAGCTCGCGCGAGCAGCTCGGACTGCGGTAGGTCGTGGTGCACCTGCCGTGCGGCAGGTAGCGCAAAGGCCATCTTCGCCAACGTTCCTCCCAGATGAGAGCGCGACGAGGCGGTCGCGCGCCCATCCAGGATACCCGAAGGTGGAGGGTTTGGCTTAGCTTGTGACAAAGCTTGTAACAACGGCTTCGTGCCGGCCTGGCAGCGCGGCCCGCCGGTGCGGCTTGGTAGGCTGCAGACAGCGATTCCCTCGAGCAGCGGAGGCGTGGATGGTGCGTCACGACGTGGTGGTGGTCGGTGCCGGATTGGCCGGAATGCGGGCTGCAATCGAGGCATCGCGCTACGGCGTCGACGTGGGGGTGGTCTCCAAGCTGCACCCCACGCGCAGCCACTCGGGCGCCGCCGAGGGCGGGATCAACGCCGCGCTCGGGAACGCCGGCGAGGACGACCCCCAGAAGCACACCTTCTTCACCGTCAAGGGCTCCGACTACCTGGGCGACCAGGACGCGATCGCGGTCATGTGCGAAGAGGGGCCCGGCGACATCTACGAGCTCGAGCACATGGGCGCGATCTTCTCGCGCACCGACGACGGCCGCATCGCGCAGCGCCCGTTCGGCGCCGGCGGCGCGCCGCGTACCTGTTACGCGGCCGACATCACCGGCCACGTGCTGCTGCACGTGCTCTACGAGCAGCTCGTGAAGAGCGGCGTCACGGTCTACGAGGAGTGGTTCGCGCTCGACCTGGTCACCGACGGTGAGCGCTGTGTCGGGGTGACGGCCTGGGATCTGGTGCGCGGCGGCGTGCAGGGCGTGGAGGCATCGGCGGTGATCATGGCCACCGGCGGGCTGGGGCGCATGTACCGCGGCACCACCAACGCCTACGCCTGCACCGGCGACGGCATGTCGATGGCCTGGCGAGCGGGGGTGCCGCTGAAGGACATGGAGTTCATGCAGTTCCATCCGACCACGCTCAAGTCAAACGGCGTGCTGATCACCGAGGGCGCCCGTGGCGAGGGCGGCTACCTGCGAAACAGTGAGGGCGACCGCTTCATGTTCAACTACGCCCCCAACGCCGGCGAGCTGGCCTCGCGGGACGTGGTGTCTCGCTCCGAGCAGACCGAGATCGACGAGGGCCGCGGGGTCGACGGCTGCGTGCTGCTCGACCTCACCCACCTCGGCGCCAAGCGCATCAACGAGCGGCTGCACGGGTCGCGCGAGCTGGCCATGGACTACGCAGGCGTCGATCCGATCGAGGAGCCGATCCCGGTGCGGCCCGGATCGCACTACCACATGGGCGGCATCGACACCGACGTCTGGGGCCATACCCTGATGCCGGGGCTGTATGCGGCCGGCGAGTGCGCCTGTGTCTCGGTGCACGGCGCCAACCGGCTGGGCGGCAACTCGCTGCTGGAGACGGTCGTGTTCGGCCGGCGGACGGGCGCAGCCGCCGCCCAGGACGTCCGGCGCAACGGCAGCGGCGGCGTGTTCTCGCCGTCCGCGGCGGCCATCGCCGAGCGCAGCATCGGCCGCATGCTCGACAAGAACGACGGCGAGCGCCCGCACGTGCTGCGCCAGGAGCTGGCTGATGCCATGTATGACAACGCCGGCATCTTCCGCTCCGCCGAAGGGCTCGAGGCCTGCAAGGCGAAGGTCGAGGAGCTGCGGGAGCGCTACGACCGCGGCGTTGTCGTGCAGGACAAGGGCCGGGATTTCAACACCGACCTGATCCAGGCGATCGAGCTGGGCTCGATGCTGGAGATGGCCGACTGTCTGGTCACCGGCGCGATCGCCCGCACCGAGAGCCGCGGCGCCCACAGCCGGCTGGATTACCCCGAGCGCGACGACGAGGCCTGGCTGCGGCATACCCTGGCGTTCTACGACGAGGGCCAGGTGCGCCTCGACTACCGGCCCGTCACCATCACCGAGTACGAGCCCGCCGTCCGCAGCTACTAGGAGCACGAGTGCAGGTAACCCTCAAGATCGAGCGCTACAACCCCGAGTCCGACGAGAGCCGGCAGGAGACGTTCAGCGTGGACGTGGTCGAGGAGGCCACCCTGCTGGACGTGCTGGATGTGATCAAGGACGAGGTGGACGGGTCGCTCACCTACCGCAAGTCCTGCCGGATGGCGGTGTGCGGCTCCTGCGGCATGCGCATGGACGGTGCCGCCGTGCTGGCCTGCAAGACGCCGATGCGCCCGCTCGTCGAGGCCGGCGAGGTGCCGGTGATCTCACCGATGGGCAACCTGCCGGTGCTGAAGGACCTGGTCGTGGACATGGAGCCGTTCTGGGCGAAGTTCCGCGCCATCAAGCCCTACCTGGACGACGGCGGCGAGGAGCCGCCGGTCAAGGAGTGGCGCGTCCAGCAGGAGGAGCTCGACCGCGTCATGACCGAGGCGCTCTGCATCCAGTGCGGCTGCTGCGTGTCGGAGTGCAACTCGATGGAGGCCGACCCCGACTTCCTCGGCCCGGCCGCGCTCGCCAAGGCCGCCCGCTTCGTCAACGACGTCCGTGACCGCGGCGGCAAGAGCCGGCTCGAGATCTATAACGGCCCCCACGGCGTCTGGGACTGCACCCGCTGCTACTTCTGCAATCAGCGCTGCCCCAAGGGCGTGCACCCGCGGGACGCGATAGCGAAGGTGGGTGCGGCCATCTACCAGGAGGGCATGCACTCGGACGGCGGCGCGCGCCACGCGAAGGTGTTCGTGAAGTCCACGCACCAGACCGGCTACCTGCTGGAGACGCACCTGGTGCCCGAGACGGTGGGGCCTGTGAACGCGATCAAGGAGATCCCGTTTGCGCTGCGGCTGGCCCGGGCCGGCAAGGTGCCGAACCCGCTGAAGCCGCACAAGGCCAAGAAGCTGGACGAGGTGCGCAAACTGAACAAGCTGATCGAGTCCCAGGAGCAGGCGACGCTGGAGGCCGCGAACGCCGGCCCGACCAGGCCGCCCGCCGACCCGGCACAAGCAAAGGAATCCGAGTGAAGTCAAGCTACGCCTACTACCCCGGCTGCCTCGCGAGCCTGTCGCAGAAGGAGCTCGACACCTCCACCCGCGCGATCGCGGACAAGCTGGGGATGACGCTGGTCGACATCCCCGGGTTCACGTGCTGCGGCGCGGGTGACGTGCACGAGGCGCGCCCGGAGTACTACCTGCACCTGAACGCCCGCATCCTCGGCCAGGCCGAGCAGCTCGGCCAGGACACGCTGATGACGATCTGCAACGTCTGCACGCTCAACCTGCGCCAGGCCAACGCCAAGCTGCAGGCCGACCCCGAGCTGCTGCAGCGCGTCAACCGCAACCTCAAGGAGGTCGGCGCGGCGTCCTACTCGGGCGGCGTCGACGTCCGCCACCTGCTGTGGGAGATCGCCGAGGGCGATGGCTACGAGAAACTCAAGCAGATCGCCGAGAAGCCGCTGACGGGGATCAAGATCGCGCCGTTCTACGGCTGCCAGATCCTGCGGCCCTCGCGCCTGCTGGGGTTCGAGGATCCCGACCGGCCGCAGTCGCTGGAGCGGATCATCGAAGCCTGCGGCGCGGAGCCGGTCGACTATCCGAGCAAGATCAAGTGCTGCGGGTTTCCGATCGTGCTGGCCCGCGCCGAGGTGGCGCTGGGCGAGCTGATCCAGCCCCTGGCCGAGGCCAAGGAGGCCGGCGCGGACGCGATGGTGACCCCGTGCCCGCTCTGCCACCTGTCGCTCGACGCCTGGCAGAGCAAGGCATCACGCGAGGCCGACATGGAGTTCGACCTGCCCATCTTCCACCTCGCCCAGCTGGTGGGCGCGGCGGCCGGGCTCAGCTACGACGAGCTCCAGTTCAAGCGCCACGTCGTCAAGGCCTACCCGGTCACGGACAAGATCTACCAGGGGGTCTGACCCCGGTGGGTGTCCGGCCTGCACGCGGAGGGGGCGCGTGAGCCCCAGCTACGCCGCGCTGTTCCGCTCCCCCTACCGAGCGATGATGGTGGCCGCCCTGGGCGCCACCTTCCTGGGCTCGCTGGACGCGCTGATGGTGGTGACCGCGCTGCCCAGCGCGGCCCAGGACATCGGCGGCGTCGACCTGATCTCGCTGGCCGTGGGCGCCACGATGGTGACGATCGTGATGACGCTGCCGCTGGCCGGGGCGCTGATCGACCGCTACGGCGTTGCCCGCAGCTTCGCGATCGCCTGCGTGCTGTTCTCGGCCGCGAACGTGCTGGGCGGGCTGGCCCCCTCGATGCCGGTGGTGGCCGTGTCGCGGGGCGTGCTGGGACTGGGCGCCGGGTTCATGTTCGCGGTGCCGCTGGGCCTGTTCGCGCTGTACGTGCCGAACGAGCTGCGCCCGCGTGCCTTTGGCCTGAACGCGGCCATGTGGGGCGTCTCGGCCCTGATCGGGCCGGCGCTGGGCGCCGCCCTGACCGGCTCGGTCGGCTGGCGCTGGGTGTTCTGGGTGAACCTGCCGCTGATCGCGATCGTGGCCTGGGCCGCGCGCCTGGCGCTGCAGTCGCATCCCGCCCGCGAGCCGAAGCATGCCGCCCAGCCGCTGAACGTGGTGGGGCCGGTGCTGCTCGGCACCACCGTCCTGTTCCTGCTGGTGGCCGCCCGCGAGCCGGCCGTCGCGCTGGCCGCGCTGGTGCCGGCGATCGCCTTCCTGGCGCACGAGCGCCGCACGGCTGTGCCCGTGTTCACCCACCGCCCGGTGTCGATTGCCGCCAACGTGACGGCGCTGGCGGCCGGCTCCGCGTTCCTCGGCGCCGAGGTGTATCTGCCGTTGCAGCTCCAGGTCGGGTTCGGGGAGCCGGTGGCGGTAGTGGCGGTGGCGCTGGTGCTGACGACGCTGGGGTGGACGACGGGCTCGATGGTGGCGGCGCGGATCGGAGCCCCGCCCCGCGATCAGATCGTGCTCGGCTCGCTGCTGGTGTTCGTGGGCACGCTGATGATGGCGCTGCCCGCGGGCGGGGTGGTGCTGCCGATCGTGTGTTACGCGGTGTCCGGCCTGGGCATGGGCATTGCCAGCCCGGCCCTGTTCGAGGTGGTGCTGGCCGACGGTGACGCCGGGCGCGAGGGCAAGTCCACCTCGTCGATCCCGCTGGCGCGCCAGGTGGGGGCGGGGCTGGGCACGGCCGTGGCCGGCATCGTGTTCCTGGCCTCGTTGTCCGATCAGGCGATCAAGGCCGCCGAGCGCAAGGGAGCCCACGTGCCGGCGGTGGTGCCGGCAGCCCGGCACACGTATATCGCGGCCGCGCTGCTGAGCGCGATCGGGCTGGTGGCCTGCTACTGGCTGCGCCGCGAGCCCAGCCACGCGGTGGCGCCCAGCGCCGACCGCGCTGCCGCGTAGCTGTCACGACCTGGTGGCGGTGCTGTCACACCGGCCGGCGTGTCCGTGATCCGTGCGACACTGACGACCATGGGCGCGGGCACCGCCACCACCGATCTCTCGGCCGAGCTGCAGCGGCTGTTCGGCTTCGAGCGCTTCCGTCCGGGGCAGCGTGAGGCGATCGAGGGCACCCTGTCGGGCCGCGACGTGCTCGCGATCATGCCCACCGGGTCGGGCAAGTCGCTCTGCTACCAGCTGCCGGCGCTGCTGGGCGAGGGCGTCACGCTGGTCGTCTCTCCGCTGATCGCGCTGATGCAGGACCAGTCGGCCGCGCTTCGCGCCGGCGGGCACCAGGACGTCGAGATGATTGCCTCGATCATGACCGGTGAGCAGGTGGGCGTTGCCCTCGCCCGCATCGCCGCCGGCCGCGCGCGTCTGGTCTACGTCGCCCCCGAGCGGTTCTCCAGCCGCCGCTTCCTGGACGCGATCGGCCAGGCCAACGTCGACCGCCTCGCGATCGACGAGGCGCACTGCCTGTCGGAGTGGGGTCACGACTTCCGGCCCGACTACCTGCGGCTGTCGGATGTGCGCAAGCGGCTGGGCAGCCCCGCCACGCTGGCCCTGACCGCGACGGCCACGCCGCGGGTCGCTCGCGACATCGTATCCGCGCTGGAGCTGCGCGACCCGGTGATGGCACGCACCGGTTTCGACCGCCCCAACCTGTTCCTGGAGGTGCTGCACGTGGCCGGCGAGGCCGGCAAGCCGCGCATGCTGCTGGCGCACCTGAAGGACCGCAAACGGCTCCCGGCGGTGGTCTACTGCGGACGCCGCAAGACCTGCGAGCAGGTGGCCGCGCACCTGCTCGGCGACGGCATCAGCGCCGCGCCCTACCACGCCGGCCTGCCCGCGCACGAGCGCACCGCCACGCTCCAGCAGTTTCTGGCCGGCGAGCTCGAGGCCGTCGCCGCGACCACCGCGTTCGGCATGGGCATCGACAAGGCGGACGTGCGCTCGGTCGTGCACTGGACGATCCCGTCCTCGCCCGAGGAGTACTACCAGCAGGCGGGTCGTGCCGGCCGCGACGGCGCCCCCGCCGTCTGCACGCTGCTCTACACCGCGGCCGACAAGGGCCTGATCGCCTACTTCATCGACCGCGCGAAGCTGACCGAGCCGCAGCTGCGCTCGGTGCACGCGCTGCTGGCGGCGAACGCCGACCCGTCGGGGGTGTTCCGGGTGTCGGAGTCGGACGTGCCCGCCGACGATCCCCGCGTCGCTGTCGCCGTGCTGGAGCGGGCCGGGGCGCTGGAGCTGTTCCCGGCCCGAAGCGGCGCCTTCTCGGGCAGGCTGGCGGAGCCGTCGCTCAGCCGCCGCCACTCGGCTGCGGCCATGGTCGCCATGAAGCGCCAGCAGAACCTGCGCTGGGACCGGTTGAAGGCGATCGACCGCTACGCCGCCGGCGACGGTTGCCGCCGCGCCGCCCTGCTCGGCTACTTCGGTGACACGCCGGCGCCACGGCCCGACGAGCTGTGCTGCGACAACCACGGCACCCGCGCCCGCTCGCCGTTGCAGGTGGACGAGCGCGAGGCGGTGCTGCTGTGCGTGGAGGAGACACGCGGCGCCGTCGGCCGCACGCGGCTGACCCAGATCCTGCGCGGCGGCCGCGCCCGCGACCTGCTGGCCGCGGGCCACCACAAGCTCGACAGCCACGCCCGCCTCGCCCACCGCAACGAGGCCCAGGTGCTGGAGGTGATCGACCGGCTGATCGCGGACGGCACGCTGGTCAAGACCGACGGCAGGTACCCGGTCGTGCGCCGCGCGCCGGCCGGCGAATGATCGAGGACGACCGTGTCAGCCGGTTCTGGAGCGCGTTCGTCTCGGCCACCGGGACGGACGGCGACCACACCGCCTGGGGATTCGGCAGCGACCCCGGGATGGCCACCGAGCTCGGCCTGCTGGTGCGCGACGGCCCGAAGCGGGCCACCGCCAGCCTGCGTTCCGTGTACGAGCATGGCGAGCCGATCCCGCGGGCCGGTGAGCTGAGCGTGATCCTCGACGGCGACGGCGACCCGCTGTGCGTGATTCGCACCACACACGTCGAGATCCGCCGCTTCGCCGATGTGGACGAGGAGTTCGCGTGGACCGAGGGCGAGGGCGATCGCAGCCTCGCCTACTGGCGCGAGGCCCACGTCAGCTTCTTCACCGCCGCCGGGACGCCGCCGGAGGATGACACCGAGCTCGTGCTCGAGCGCTTCGAGCTGCTCTGGCCGCCGCCGGCCGGCGGCTGACTCCTGCACCGTTTCGCCACCATCCGTGGCCACCCCGTTGCTGCTTCCGCCGGTAGCTTGGCGACATGTCCCGGCTGATCCCGATCCTGATCGTCGCCGCGCTGGCCGCCGCCGGCTGGTGGTGGGTGCACGGGGGCGGGCCGCCGCCGGCCGAGGCCACGGTGTCGCGCGTGGTCGACGGCGACACCGTCTGGGTGCGGGCCGGAACGCGCTCGCTGGACGTGCGGCTGCTCGGCATCGACACGCCCGAGACGGTCGACCCCCACCGGCCGGTGGGCTGCTTCGGCCCGGAGGCGTCCGCGTACACCAAGCACCTGCTGACGGGCCGCCGGGTGCGGCTGGTCTACGACCGCCAGCTGCACGACACGTACGGACGCTGGCTGGCGTACATCTACCTGGAGCGGCCGGGCCGTCCCGACCTGTTCGTGAACGCGCGGCTGGTGTCGGCCGGGTACGCCCGAACGCTGTCGATCCCGCCCAACACCGCCCACGCAACCGACCTGTCCGCACTCGAGCGGGAGGCGGCGCTGGCCGGCCGTGGGCTGTGGGCGGCCTGCGGTTGAGGGACCGGTAGACTGCGGCCATGCGCCGTCTGATTGGCATAGCTGTGATCGCCGCGACCGCCGCGGTGATCGCGCGCCTGCTGACGAACCGGGATGACCCGGTCGCCGCCAGCGGCAACGGGCACACGGCGGACCAGGAGCGCGTCGAGATGCTGCGCGAGCGGATCGGAGCCGCGCGTCGCAGGCTTCGCGACGAGTTCGACAGCGTGCGTGGCAGCGACTAGACGCGGGCTCGCCGCCCTGGTCGCGGGCGGCGGACTGCTGGCCGGCTGGGGCCTGTTCGAGGCGCAGTGGCTCGAGCGCCGGGAGCTGCTCGTGCCGGTGGCGGGGCTGCCGCCGGAGCTGGACGGCCTCAGCATCCTGCACCTCTCCGACTTCCACGCCGGCACGCCCTCGCTGAACCTGCGCACGATGCAGGCGGCGGTCGCCTACGGCGTGTCCCAGCAGCCCGACATGGTGGTCGTGACCGGCGACATCATCGCCCACCCGCGCGGGCAGCAGCGGGTGTTCGATCAGCTGGCGCGGCTGGATCCGCCGCTCGGCATGTTCGCGTCGCTGGGAAACCACGACACCGGCTCGACGCGCGACCCGTTCTCCCGGGGCGTGGTGCCGGACAGCTGGGGAGACGCCCCCGTGCAGCTCCTGCGCGACCGCAGCGTGATGGTGAAGCACGGCGGGGTGCCGATCGAGGTGGCCGGCCTGGAGCCGGAGCCGTGGATCCGGGGACTGTCGCGGCCCGAGCGGCTGTTCACCGGACCGGGAGGGCTGAGGATCCTGCTCGCGCACTTCCCGGACGTGGTCGACGATCTGCCGCCCGGGGCCTGCTCGCTGGTGCTTGCCGGCCACCTGCACGGCGGCCAGATCTGCCTGCCCAGGCCGGGCGGGCGCGTGCGGCTGTCGCACACCCGGTGGCGCTACCTGGACGGCATCCACCGCGTAGTCGACACCACGCTGGTGGTGTCCCGCGGCACCGGCACCACGCTGGTGCCGTTCCGGCTGCTGGCGCGGCCGGAGGCATCGCTGCTGCGCCTCACGGCCGGCTGACCGGGCGACGCCTCGTTCGGGCGCCGCCCGGCCGTCCGCCATCAACCATCTAGGCCGAGGCCACCGGCGCGGCCCGCTGCAGGCGGATGTCGCCGCTGGCCGAGTTGGCCTTGATGCGCAGGTCGACCTCGCCGCCCGCGCCGGCCTCGTCCGGCTCCAGGTCGGACTGGGTGCTGCCGCTCATCGAGCTGACATCCATCCACACGCGGGCGCCCGCGGCCACGCCCAGCGTGATGTCTCCGGATACCGACTGCAGCCGGGCCTCGCCCCGTCGCACGCTCTCGACGGTGACGTCGCCGGAGACGCCCTTGGCGTTCACCGAGGATCCGGCCGACGTCACGTGCAGGTCGCCGGAGACCGTGCTGGCCGAGATCTCGCCCGCCACCGGCCCCAGCTCGAGGTCGCCGGAGACGCTGCTGAGGTTGGCCTTCCCGTCGACGCGTTCGACGTCGAGGTCGCCGCTGACGGTCTTCACGTTGGCGTCGCCCGCCACCGCCCCCAGCGAGACGTCTCCGGAGGTGGTGTTGACCTTGGCCGTGCCGAAGCGGCCGCGGCCGGCGACGTCGGCCGACACGGTGGTGGAGTCGATCGAGCTGCCGTGCGGCACCGAGATGGCGAACCGCAGCTCGGGCCCGCGGCGCAGCCCGAACAGCGAGTGGCCGCTGGGCGCCTCAACCGACAGCTCCTGGTGCTCGCCGCTGCCGCGCAGCTCCTGCTGGACGTTCTGGGCCGCCTCGATCGATGCCTGGTCGTCGCCAAGCGGCGTCACCTCGACCTCGGCGCGCGGCTCGTCCCAGGTGATGATGTCGATGCGTCCGGCCTCGAGCTTCAGGCGCAGGCGTAGGGGATTGGGTGTCTGGTAGGTGGTCATCGATGCTCCTCTCTTACGAACGGGCGAAGCCGGTCAGCCGCAGCGTCTGCTGCGAACGGATCGCGGAATGCGGTGTGGGGGTCGCGGCGGGCGTCCGCACCGGCTGCGTCCAGGGCGTGTACATGGCGGCTGCCGCTGCCGGCAGACGGGGGGTGATGGAATCGCGTGGGTCGGTCATGGCTCCTCCGTTTCAGCTCGTTGCGTAGCCGGTGATGCGCCGGCCGGGCCCGCCGCTGCTGCGGCCGCGGTCGAGGGCGCGGGAGGTCGCGCGCACCAGCCAGGTGTTCAGCGACATCCCCTCCGCCGCCGCGGCGGCTTCGGCGCGGGTCTTCAGCTGCTCGGGAATGCGCAGCGTGATGCGGGCGGCCTGGGCGTCGTCGCCGGCCGGCTCCGCTTCGTGCGACGACTCCGAGTACGTGAACCCGACGTCGCCTCCCGCCAGCCGCACATCGATCTGACCGCTGGTGAGCTGGCCGTTCACCTCCAGCGCCGCCTCGGACAGGATGTCCAGAAGCCGCAGGCGCATGGCGGGGTCGAGCGCCCTGCTGAGCTGCTCAGCCACCCGCAGGGTGCCCTCGTCTCCGATGCCGGCTGTCGCGATCAGGTCGGCGCGGAGGGCTTCGATGTGTCCGGCAATGTTCATGACGTCATTATGACATCATTATGGCGTCTGTCAAGTGTCAAGGTGACGCCGGTGTAGAATTCGCGCATGCACGACGGACCCGGCGAC
>Ga0070660_100000732_pt1 | contig 21755 bp, 16 predicted proteins | sample KBSC33metaG_FD_64670 | JGI IMG/M metagenome (GOLD analysis project Ga0070660, IMG submission 64670) | Corn rhizosphere microbial communities from Kellogg Biological Station, Michigan, USA - KBS C3-3 metaG | ecosystem: Host-associated > Plants > Roots > Rhizosphere > Soil ... | reverse complement strand
ACCCAATATCCGCAGGCCGTGGGCTTCGCGATGGCGAGCGCGGCGCGCGGCGACACGCGCATTGCGGCGGCCTGGTGCGGCGAGGGCTCGACTGCGGAGGGTGACTTCCACTCGGCCTGCACCTTCGCCAGCGTCTATCGCGCGCCCGTGATCCTCAACGTGATCAACAACCAATGGGCGATCAGCAGCTTCTCGGGCTTTGCGGGCGCCGAGAACACGACCTTCGCCGCGCGCGCGATCGGCTATGGCATTGCCGGGCTGCGCGTCGACGGCAATGACGCGCTCGCGGTCTATGCCGCGACCGAATGGGCGGCCGAACGCGCGCGCTCGAACGCGGGGCCGACGCTGATCGAATTCTTCACCTATCGCGCCGAGGGCCATTCCACCTCCGACGACCCGACCAAATATCGTTCGGCGGAAGAGAATGTGAAATGGCCGCTGGGCGACCCGATCGCGCGGCTGAAGCAGCATCTGATCCTGATCGGCGCGTGGGACGAGGAGCGTCACGCGGCGATGGACAGGGAAGTCGCCGAGCAGGTGCGCGCCGCACAGAAAGAGGCTGAGGCGCAGGGAATCCTCGCCGACGGCCTGCTCCAGCATCCGTTCGAGACGATGTTCGAGGATGTATTCGAGGAGCAGCCCTGGCACCTCAAGGAGCAGAGCCGGCAGATGCTCGACGAGCGCAAGAAGGCGGGCATATGAGCGCCACCCATGACGTCATCCCAGCGAAAGCTGGGATCTCGGGAGATGGCGCCGGGAGCTTGCCTCACGAGACCCCAGCTTTCGCTGGGGTGACGGAGGTGGCGGCGTGACCGAGACCGCCACCACCACCAAGCCCATGAACATGATCCAGGCGATCAACAGCGCGCTCGACGTGATGATGGGCCGCGACGAGGATATCGTCGTGATGGGCGAGGACGTCGGCTTCTTCGGCGGCGTCTTCAAGGCGACCGAGCATCTCCAGGCCAAATATGGCAAGACGCGCGTGTTCGATACGCCGATCACCGAACTCGGCATCATCGGCGTCGCGGTCGGCATGTGCACCTATGGCCTCAGGCCAGTGCCCGAAATCCAGTTCGCCGATTATATCTATCCCGCGCTCGACCAGCTCGTGTCGGAAGCCGCGCGGCTGCGCTATCGTTCGGCGGGCGAGTTCACCGCGCCGATGACGGTGCGCTCGCCGTTCGGCGGCGGCATTTTTGGCGGCCAGACGCACAGCCAGTCGCCCGAGGGCATCTTCACCCATGTCGCGGGGCTCAAGACGGTGATCCCGTCCAACCCTTATGATGCCAAGGGCCTGCTGATCGCGTCGATCGAGGACAATGACCCGGTCATCTTCTTCGAACCCAAGCGCATCTATAACGGGCCGTTCGACGGCCATTACGACCGGCCGGTGACGCCCTGGGCCAAGCATCCGTCCAGCGCGGTGCCCGAAGGCTATTACCGCATCCCGCTCGGCAAGGCGGCGGTGGTGCGCGAGGGCGAGGCGGTGACCATCCTCGCCTATGGCACGATGGTCCATGTCGCGACCGGCGTGGTCGCGGAGATGGGGATCGATGCCGAGATCATCGACCTGCGCACGCTCGTCCCGCTCGACATCGAGACGATCGAGGCGTCGGTCAGGAAGACCGGGCGTTGCGTGGTCGTGCACGAAGCGACCAAGACGTCGGGCTTCGGCGCGGAGCTTTCGTCGCTGGTGCAGGAGCGTTGCTTCTACTCGCTGGAGGCCCCGGTCGAGCGCGTGACCGGCTGGGACACGCCGTACCCGCATAGCCTCGAATGGGCCTATTTCCCCGGCCCCGTGCGGCTCACCCGCGCGCTCGAAAAGCTGTTGGAGGCCTGATGGCTCGCTATTCGTTCAAGCTGCCCGACATCGGCGAAGGCATTGCCGAGGCCGAAATCGTGGCGTGGCACGTCAAGGTCGGCGACACGATCGCCGAGGACGATCCCCTGTGCGACATGATGACCGACAAGGCGACGGTCGAAATGACCGCGCCGGTCGCGGGCAAGATCGTCGAGGTCGCGGGCGAAGTCGGCGATCAGATCGCGATCGGATCGGTCCTGGCGGTATTCGAGACGAAAGACGCGGTTGCTCCCGAGCCGCAAGAGAAAAAGCCCTCTCCCCTTGTGGGAGAGGGTGGGGAGAGGGGTGGCGAGCGCAGCGAGCCTCCCCCGGCCGACAATTCGGACGACGGCGCATCGAGCGCCGCCGCCCGACCCCTTCTCCCCAACCCTCCCCCACAAGGGGAGAGGGAGTCCCGTCGCATCCTCGCCTCACCCGCCGTGCGCGAACGCGCCCGTAATCTCGGCATCGACCTTGCCCAGGTGAAAGCCGAGGGCGACCGTATCCGCCACTCCGATCTCGACGCTTTCCTGACTTACAACCAGGGCTATCGCGCGGGCGGTGCCACACGGCCCGACGAGCAGATCAAGGTCGTCGGCCTGCGCCGCCGCATCGCGGAGAATATGCAGGCGTCGAAGCGGCACATCCCGCATTTCACCTATGTCGAGGAATATGACGTCACCAAGCTGGAGGCGTTGCGTGGCGATCTCAACGAGACGCGTGGGTCAAAGGACCGGCTGACGATCCTGCCCTTGTTGATCATCGCGATCTGCAAGGCTTTGCCCAAATTCCCGATGATCAACGCACGCTATGATGACGAGGCCAATATCATCACGCGCTCGGGCGCGGTCCATCTCGGCATCGCCGCGCAGACCGATGCCGGGCTGATGGTGCCCGTGATCCATGACGCGCAGGCGAAGAATGTCTGGCAACTCGCTGCCGAGGTGAAGCGGCTTGCCGAAGCCGCCCGCACGGGCAAGGCGAAGAGCGAGGAATTGTCCGGTTCGACCCTCACGCTGAGTTCGCTCGGCCCGCTCGGCGGCATCGCCGCGACGCCGGTCATCAACCGCCCCGAAGTCGCGATCCTCTGCCCCAATAAGGTCGTCGAACGCCCGGTGGTCAAGGACGGCCAGATCGTGATCGCCAAGATCATGAACATGTCGATCTCGTGCGATCATCGCGTCGTCGACGGCCATGACGCAGCGAGCTTAGTCCAGGCGGTGAAGAAACTGGTCGAGACGCCCGCGCTTCTGTTCGTGGACTAACCTAATCTCCCCTCCTGCTTGCGGGAGGGGTCGGGGGAGGGGCTGTCAGCAATTCGGAAGCCTGCGAGCCTCCCCTCCCCAAACCCCTCCCGCAAGCGGGAGGAGCTTTCAGTCAAAGCTTCCGCATCCACAGCCCATCGACATGATGGTCCGCGCTCTTGCGGATGATCACGTCGGCGCGCTGACGGCTGGGCAGGATATTCTCGAACAGGTTGAGCTCGTTGACGTCGTGCCAGATGCGCCGCGCAATGCCGCGCGCTTCCTCCTCGGGGAGGACGGCGAGCCGATGGAAGAAGGCGGTCGGGTCCTGGAATGCGGTCGCGCGCAGCACCATGAAGCGCTCCTCGAACCAGCGCGCGACTTCGGCCGTATCGGCGTCGATATAGATTGAGAGGTCGAAGAAATCGGATGCGGTGAAGGGCGCGCGTGCGCCGTCGGGCCCGACGCCGATCTGCAGCACGTTCAGCCCCTCGAAGATCAATATGTCGGGGTTCTCGATCGTCTGCACCTCGCCCGGAATCACGTCATAGACATGGTGCGAATAAAGCGGCGCGGTCGCGCGGCCGGTCAGGCGGATGTCGGCCAGGAACTGGATCATCCGGCGCACATCGTAGCTTTCGGGGAAGCCCTTGCGATCCATCAGCCCGCGCGCCTTCAGCGTCGTATTGGGATAGAGGAAGCCGTCGGTCGTCACCAGATCGACATGCGGATGGTCGGGCCAGCGCGACAGGAGCGCGCGCAGCAGGCGCGCGGTCGTGCTCTTGCCGACCGCGACCGAGCCCGCGATCGCGACGACATAAGGCCGCCGCGCCGCCGGCCGTCCGAGGAAATCGTCGGTGACGCGCGCCAGCCCGTGCGCCGCGTCGACGTGCAGATTGATCAGGCGGGTCAGCGGCAGATAGATGTCCTGCACCTCGTCAAGCGAGACCGGATCGTTGGTGCCGCGCAGCCGCACCAGATCGGCTTCGTCGATCGTCAGCGGCACCGCCGAGCGCAGCCGCGCCCAATCGCTGCGCGTGAAATGGGTGTGGCTGAACCCGCTCGTGGGCAGCGGATCGACCGCCCGGCGGGCAGTGGTCGCCGATGCGGCGCCCGGCTCCTGCGGCACGCGCGTGTCGATGAAGTCGAGCGGGACCAGCTTCGCGCCGTCGACCAGATTGCCCGGCACCTGCGCCGCGGCCATGATCTCGGCGTGATAGGCGCCGTCGATATGGCCCTTCACCAGCCAGCGGTGCACGGTCGACGGCGGTTTGCCGATCGCCACCGAAAGCCGGGACAAGCCGCCGAACTTGGCGGCAACGACGGATGCGGGGGCCCCCCGATCGATGGGCCGCTTGGGATTGGTCTTCGCCACGATCACGCATTTCCATCCAAAAGAATTTTTCGCAACTGCCCATGCGATAATTTAGCGGGATGCAAAATTAACTGTTGCCATGCTGCGCTGCGGCGGGCACTTTTTGCGCGAAATGCGAAAAACTCTCCCCCCCGTTCGCCGCCGTGCGCTTTTTGCCCTCGGTCTCGTCTCTTTGCCGATGCCGGCTTTCGCCCAGGCAGCCACCGATACGCTGCCCGAGCTCGTCGTCACCGCGCAGCGGCGGCCCGAGGCAGCGCAGAAGGTGCCGGTCGCCATTTCGGTGCTTAAGGGCGCGGACCTGGCGGCGCGGGGTGTCACCAACGTCAACCAGCTCCAATATCAGACCCCGGGCCTCGAAGCCGAGCCGGCTTTCGGCAGCGGCCAACCCGAATTCCGGCTGCGCGGCGTCGGCTTCAACGATTATGCGTCGAACAACGCCTCGCCCGTCGGCGTCTATGTCGACGAGGTCGCCAAGCCTTTCCCGATCCAGACGCAGGGCCTGCTGTTCGACCTCGACCGGGTCGAGGTGCTGCGCGGCCCGCAGGGCACGCTCTATGGGCGCAACACCACCGGCGGAGCGATCAATTTCCTGACCGCGCGGCCGACCGACAAAGTCTCGGCGGGTGTCGATGCGGATTATGGCAGCTTCGGCCTGTTCCGCGCCGAGGGCCACCTTTCCGGCCCGATCGGCGACGGCCTGACCGCGCGCGTCGCCGCCGCGACCGAGCAGGGCGGAGGCTTTCAGCATGATCGCGCCACCGGCCGCACGCTCGGCGATGCCGATCGGTGGGGCGCACGTGGCGAGCTCGCTTATTCGGGCGGCGCGATCGATCTGCTGCTGGAGGGCCATTTCGGCCGCGATCGCTCGGATGGCGCAGGTCTCTATCTGTTCGATCCGCTCGGCACGATCCCGGCCGACACCAGCCGTCGCGCGACCGGATGGGGCGCGTCCACCCAGTTTGCGAGCCTGCTCGGCTTTCAGGCCGACACCAAGCCGTTCCGCGACAACAAGACCGCCGGCGGCCACGCCACGCTGAGCGTCGATCTTGGCGGCGCCAAGCTGACCAGCGTCACCGCCTACGAGCATTTCGACCGGCGCGAATATAATGACTGGGATGCGTCGAGCCTCGCTTATGCCGGCACCTATTTCGGTAGCCGCGCCAATATCTTCTCGCAGGAAGTGCGGTTGGCTTCGTCGGCGGCCGGCCCCGCGCATTGGATCCTCGGCGGCTATTTTTCGAGCGAGAAGCTGCGCGACCATTTCGACAGCGATTTCCAGCAATCGCTCGGCTTCCTCGCATTGACCTCTTATCGCCAGAGCGCGCACACCGTCGCCGGCTTCGGCCAGTTCGACTATGATCTCTCCTCGAAGCTGACCCTTACGGGCGGGCTCAGGCTGGAGCGCGAGAGCCGCCATTTGCGCGACTTCGATACGACGACCTCGCCCGTGATCGGCATCGGCGTGCCCAACGGTAAAGCCGACCAGAGCTATACCGAGGTGAGCGGCAAGCTCGCCGCCAACTACCATCTGAGCGACGCCAGCCTGATCTATGCGAGCGCCAGCCGCGGCGTGAAGTCGGGCGGCTTCACCGCCTACAACACGCTTACCCCGGACCAGCTCGCGCCGTTCAAGCCGGAGGTGCTTTACGCCTATGAAATCGGCACCAAGAATGAGCTGGACGGCCATCGACTGCGGCTGAACGGCGCGGCTTTCTATTACGATTACCGCCGTCAGCAGGTGCAGTCCGCCATCTACGATCTGGTCTATGGCGCGGTCGGCAAGATCGTGAATGCGCCCAAATCGCACATTTACGGGATCGAGGCCGAGCTCGACTGGGCGCCGGTCGCGGGCCTCGAAATCACGCAAGGGGTGAGCTGGCGGAAGGGCAAGTTCGATCGGTTCGACGATCTCGACATCGCCGCCTCGACCGCCGCCGGCCACGCCGTCACCGTCAGCCGCGCGGGCCAGGATCAGGGTTTCCCGCACTGGAGCTATAATGGCTCGGCCAGCTACCGCATGCCGGTCGCGGGCTACACGCTCACCGCCGAAACCGATTATGCCTATCACGGGGCGCTCGATCCGGTGCTGTTGGGCCCCAATTTCCGCGTGCATGACTATTGGCTGGTGAACGCGACGCTGACTTTGGGGCAGGGGCCGTGGAGCGTGGGTCTGTACGCGCGCAACCTGTTCAACCAGCATTACGACCTGACCCGCAACTTCTTCCTGGGCGGGATCGACATCGCCGCCCCGGGCCGGCCGCACAGCTTCGGTGTTCGCGGGCGATACAGCTTTTGATGATCCGTCACCCTGAACTTGTTTCAGGGTCCATCGTGCCACATGGACCGACGTGGCTGAGAGGAGATGGATGCTGAAACGCGTTCAGCATGACGGAAGAAACCGGTTCGCGGCTTTGCTCCTCCTTGTAGCCACACTCATTCTGGGAGTGGCGGGGCCCGTCTCTGCGCGCGACCGGGTCGTGGTCGCGCTGCAACTCGAACCACCCACGCTCGATCCCACCTCGGGTGCGGCGGCGGCGGTCAAGGAAGTCTCCTACCGCATCATCTATGAAGGGCTGACCACGCTCGACACGACCGGGCGGGCCGTGCCCCTGCTCGCGACGAGCTGGGCGATGGCGCCCGATGCCAGATCCTACATCTTCCATCTGCGCGGCGGCGTGAGGTTTCAGGATGGCACGCCCTTCGATGCCAAGATCGTCGCGTTCAGCCTGACGCGCGCGATCCGGCCCGGATCGACCAATTCCATGGCCGAACGGCTGGCCGAGATAGCAGGCGTGGATGTGGTCGATCCGCTGACCGTACGGATCCGCCTGAACCAGCCCGACGCCGGCCTGCCCGCTCTGCTCGCCTGGGGCGACTGCGTGATGGTGGCGCCCGGATCGGCGGATCACCTCGCCACCGCGCCGGTCGGGACGGGACCCTTCCGTTATCAGAGCTGGAAACGTGGCGACCGGCTCGTCCTGATCCGCAACGATGATTATTGGGGCGCGAGGCCGTCGCTCCGCCGGATCGAATATCGCTTCATCAGCGATCCCGCCGCGGCCTATGCCGCGATGAAGACGCATAGCGTCGATCTCTTTCCCGATTATCCCGCGCCTGAAAACCTGGCCCAGCTCCGCACCGACCCGCGCCTGCGCGTCACCACCGCGCCGAGCGAGGGCGAGGTCATCCTCGCGCTCAACAACCAACAGGGTCCGCTGCGCGACGTGCGCGTACGGCGCGCCATTTCCTATGCGCTCGATCGGCGTGCGATCATCGACGGGGCGATGTTCGGCTATGGCCAGCCGATCGGCAGCCATTTCCCGCCGCAGAACCCCGATTATGTCGATCTGACCAACCTCTATCCGCACGATCCGGCCAAGGCGCGCGCGTTGCTCGCCCAGGCCGGCTACCCGCATGGCCTCACGCTGACGCTCAAGCTGCCGCCACCGGCTTATGCTCGGCGCAGTGGCGAGATCGTCGCGGCCGAACTGGCGGCGGTCGGCATTCGCGCCACGATCGTGCCAGTCGAATGGCCGCAATGGCTCGACGAAGTTTATGCGCGCCACGCTTACGACATGACGATCGTCAGCCATGCCGAACCGGCGGATTACGATATCTATGGTCGGGCGAATTACTATTTCGGCTATGATGGCCGCGCGGTGAAGGCTTTGCTGGACCAACTGCGCGCGACCGCAGATCCGGGCGATCGCCGCGCTTTGCTGGCAGCGATCCAGCGCCGTATCGCGGAGGATGCGGTCAACGGCTTCCTGTTCCAATTCCCGCACCTCGCAGTCGCCGATGCGCGGCTGACGCACCTCTGGGCGAATACTCCGTTGCAGGCCGTGGACTTCTCCACCGCGCGCTTTGCGGGCGCCGACACCGCTGATGCGGGCGACCGACGCGTCCATCACTGGGGAGCCCCGCTGTTGCTTGTCCTCTCGCTGGCGGGCCTGGTCGCGCTGGCGTGGCGCGCGGGGGTGGGCTGGTTGATGCGGCGGCTCGGCATTCTGGCGCTGACGCTGGCAGGGGCGAGTATCGTCGTCTTCTCTCTGCTCCAGCTCGCGCCGGGCGACCCTGCCCAGTTCATGATGGGATTGCACGCGAGCCCGGAGGCGGTGGCGGCGTTGCGCGCCGAGCTTGGCCTGGGCGGCCCGGCGGTGACGCGCTATCTCTATTGGGTCGCGCATATGGCGCGGGGCGATTTCGGCACCTCTTATGCCTACCGTGTGCCTGTTGCCGGACTGATCGCGCCGCGCCTTGCGCTGTCGCTGCCGCTCGCCTGTCTGGCAATGCTGGTGTCTGTCCTGGTTGGCCTGCCCGCCGCTTTCCTGGCCGCACTGCGTCCGAAGGGATGGCTCGATCGCACGATCGGCGTTTTGAGTCGGGTCGGCGTCGCGATTCCCGCCTTCTGGCTGGCGATGATCCTGCTGCTGGTTTTCGCGGTGCGCCAGCCCTGGTTCCCCGCCAGCGGTTTTCCTGGTTGGGAGGCGGGCCTTGGCCCAGCTTTTGTCGCGCTGATCCTGCCGACTCTCGCGCTGGCACTGCCGCAGGCGGCGCTGATCGCGCGCGTGGCGCGGGCCGCTCTGCTAGCCGAGCAGGGCCGCGATTATGTCCGCACCGCGCGCGCCAAGGGATTGGGGCGTGGGCGCATCCTCATGCGGCATATCGCGCCCAATGCGGCCGCGCCGATATTGGCGATCGTCGGCCTGCAATTCCCCTTCCTGCTCGCCGGTGGCGTGATCGTCGAGAATGTCTTCTACCTGCCCGGTCTCGGCCGCCTGATCGTGCAGGCGATCACCGCGCGCGACCTGATCGTGGTGCAGGCGGTCGCGATGCTGATGGTGGCCGCCGCCGTGATCGCCAGCTTCCTGACCGATGTCGTCCAGGCGCTGCTCGATCCGCGCTTGAGGCAGCGCGCATGATCCAGCGGATCGGTCCCATCCTGCTTGGCCTGATCGTGGGCATGGCCTTGCTGTCCTTCGCCTGGACGCCGTGGGATGTCTCGACGATCGATATCGCGCACCGACTCGCGCCCGCTTCGGCCGCGCATTGGCTGGGGACGGACCAGCTCGGGCGCGACCTGCTGTCGATGCTGATGGCGGGCGCGCGTCCGTCGCTCGGCGTAGCGGCGCTGGCGCTGGCCATCGGCGTGGGCGGTGGGGTGCCGCTCGGGCTGATCGCCGCTGCGCGTCCCGGCTGGATCGACGAGCTGGTCGCGCGCGGCGCGGATATCCTGCTCGCCTTTCCCGCGATCCTGCTCGCCTTGCTGGTGATCGCGATCCTCGGCCCCGGCGCGAGCCATGCCGCGTTCGCGATCGGGCTGTTCAACATCCCCGTTTTCGCGCGTGTGGCGCGAGCGTCTGCGCGCGGGATATGGACGCGCGATTTCATCCTCGCCGCGCGGCTGGCGGGCAAGGGCTCGGCGCTGATCTCGATCGAGCATATCCTGCCCAACATTGCCGGCCCTCTGATCACCCAAGCGAGCCTGCAGCTTTCGCTCGGCGTGCTGGCCGAAGCCGGCCTGTCTTTCCTCGGCCTCGGCGCACAGCCTCCGGCGGCGAGCTGGGGGCGGATGGTCGCGGACGCGCAGACGCTGATCGGGGTGGCGCCGAGCCTGGTGCTGCTGCCGGGTCTTGCGATCGTCGTCACCGTGGTCGCGATAAACCTGACGGGCGAGGCGCTGCGCGACGGAATCGCGCCGGAGACGGGCCTGTGACGCCGCTCCAGATCGAGCATCTCTCGGTACGCTATGGCGACACGGTCGCGCTCGACGATGTGTGCCTGACCGTTAGCGCGGGCGAGATCGTGGCGCTGGTCGGGCCATCGGGATCGGGCAAGTCGACGTTGGCGGCGGCGGCGATGGATTTGCTGCCGGTCGAGGCGATCGAGCAGGGCGTGGTGCGGATCGAAGGAACCGACATCCGCACGCTTCCCGAGAAGCAGCGTCAGGCATTGCGCGGAGGCCGCGTCGGCATCGTCTTTCAGGAGCCCGCGACCGCGCTCAACCCCGCGCTCACGATCGGGCGCCAGATCGGCGAGGTGCTGGAGCTTCACGGCAATTTCAGCCGCGCGGAGATCGCGGCCGAGGTCGACCGCCTGCTGGTGGAGGTCGGGCTCCACCTCTCCGCCAAGCGTTTTCCCCATACTTTGTCGGGCGGCCAACGCCAGCGCGTCGCGATCGCGATGGCGATTGCGGCTGGGCCGGCTTTGCTGCTCGCCGATGAGCCGACCGCCTCGCTCGATCCTGTCGCACAGGCGGAGATTGCCGCATTGCTGCAATCCTTGGTGCGGAACCGCGGCATGGGGCTGCTGCTCGTCACGCACGACCGGGCGCTTGCCCGCCGGATCGCGGACCGCGTCGTGGCATTGGACCGTGGCAGGCTGGGCGAACAGGTGGCCGTGGAAGCCGGCTCGCTCCCTCATGCGCGGGCCGCCCGAGGCGCGCCTTTGCTGGTGCTGAATCAGGTCACCCGAACTTACCCGGTCAAGCGCGGGCGGGTTGCGGCGTTGACCGAAATCTCTCTGTTGCTCGCGCGCGGCGAAACGCTCGCGGTGATCGGCGCGTCGGGCTCGGGCAAGTCGACCCTCGCGCGTCTCGCGCTCGGGCTCGACAAGCCCGACACGGGGCGGGTTACGTTGAACGGGCGGGACTGGGATTCGGCGCGCGGCGCCGGCCTGCGGGCGATGCGGCGCCATGTGCAGGCTGTGTTCCAGGATCCGGCGGCAAGCTTCGATCCGCGCCAGACGGTCGGGCGGATCGTGGCTGAACCCTTGCACTTGCTCGGGCGAATATCCGCCGCCGAGCGCAAGGCGAAGGTGGCGGACGCGCTCGCACAGGTTGGTCTGCCCGCCGATGCGGCGGAGCGCCTGCCTCAGGCCTTTTCCGGCGGTCAGCGCCAGCGCATCGCCATCGCCCGCGCCTTGATCCTCAGGCCCGATCTGATCCTGTTCGACGAGGCACTGAGCGCGCTCGATCCGGCCCTGCGCGAGGAGATTATCGCGCTGCTGCTGCGGCTTCAGGGCGAACTGGGCCTGACCTACCTCTTCATCGCGCACGATATGGATCTGGTGCGGCGCATGGCCGATCGCGTGCTGGTGCTGCGCGAGGGACGCGTGATCGCGTGCGGACCGGTGGCCGAGCTGTTCGACCGTCCCGCCGATCCCTATCTCGCGGGGATGCTGGCCTAGAGCGATTTTGAAGCGGATCTTATCATCCGGCGACACGGAAATCGCGGAAAAACAATTAAGCTAGAGCGGGAACCGCTCTAGCCGATCAGGATCGCCGCCGCTTTATCCCACATGAGCGGCGATGCCGCGGCGAGCAGCCCCTTGCCGTCCTGGGTGATGTCGTAAGGCGTGCCGTCGAAGCGCGCGACCTTGCCGCCCGCTTCCGCCAGGATCAGCGCGCCCGGCGCATGATCCCAGACGTGCGTGCGCCAGAACAAGGCCAGGTCGTTGGTGCCCAGCATCACGCGCGGATATTGTTCGGCGGCGCAGCGCGGGATTCCGACACATTGCATCCGGCCCTCGGCGCGGCGCTCGATATCCTCGCGCAATTCCGGCGGCAGATAGCGTGTCGAAAGGCCCGCGACAGGAATTTCCTGGCCGCTCGCGCGCGAACGGACGCGCTCGCCATCGACGAACGCACCCTGGCCACGGCCCGCGCTGCACATCCGGTCCAGCACCGGGTCGTACAGCCAGGCCGCCTCGCTCACGCCATCGACGGCCAGCGCGACCATGATCCCGAACGGCGTCTCGCCCGCCGCGAAATTGGCGGTCCCGTCGATCGGATCGACGATCCAGACGGTGCCGCTGCCGATATCCTGGAGAAGGCGCTCGTCCGCGGAGACCCCTTCTTCGCCGACGACCCGCGACTCCGGCAGAATCCGGGTCAGGCCTTCGGTCAGCGCGATCTCGCTTTCCTTGTCGGCGATCGTGACGAGTTCGTCCGGCGCCTTTTCCTCGATCTCGGCGGCGTCGAGCATGCGAAAGCGCGGCATCACGATCCGCGCGGCGACATCACGGATCACCGCCTGAACGTCGGCATCGTGCGCGATCATGGTTCTTCTCCGGGTTCGAGGCCGCGCGTGTCGGGGCGGAAGCGGTCATGGCGCGGCTTATCGTCCGCGGCGGGTGCCCAGGCGATGCGGCTGGCATAGAAAATGTGGAATTCCGGCACGACGCGATCGGGCTCGTCCAGCGTCGCGATCGAGAAGTCGACCGTCTCGGGCTGATGATTCACCCGCATCAGAAACGGCGTGCCGCAGCGCGAGCAGAAGAGCCGATGCCCGAAATCGCTCGAGTCGAAGCGCCCGACCAGTTGCTCGCCCTGCGTGAATTCGAAATCGCCGACCGGCACCGACCCGAACACCATCGCCGGGCTGCCCGAATTCAACTGGCAGGTGCGGCAATGGCACCAGCCCGCATCGAATGGATCGGAGGCGAGGCGGTATCGCACGGCGCCGCAGGCGCATCCTCCGGTCCAATCCGCTGTCATCAGCTGCGATAATCCGCGTTGATCGAGATGTATCCGTGCGTCAGGTCGCAGGTCCACACCGTCGCGCGGCCTTCGCCCAGGCCGAGATCGACTCCGATCTCGATCTCCTGCCCTTTCAGGTGCGCGGCGACGGGCGCCTCGTCATAATTCTCGACCGCGAGCCCGTGGCGCGCGACCTGCGTCGCGCCGAAGCGGATCGAAAGCAGATCGCGCTCGGCGGGCTCGCCCGCCTTGCCGACCGCCATCACCACGCGGCCCCAATTAGCATCCTCGCCCGCGATCGCCGTCTTCACCAAAGGCGAATTGGCGATCGACATCGCGATCCGGTGCGCTGACGCGTCGCTTTCGGCGCCGTCCACGCTGATCTGGATGAATTTGGACGCGCCCTCGCCGTCGCGCACCACCAGATGCGCCAGCTGGCGGCAAATATCGGTCAGCGCCGCCTGGAAGGCATCCGCGCCGTCATCGTCGAACGAGGCGAGCGGTGCATTCCCCGCTTTGCCCGTCGCGAAGGCCAGCACCGTGTCCGATGTCGAGGTGTCGCCATCGACCGTGATGCACGAGAAGGTCTGCTTGTTGGCCGCGTCGAGCATCGTCTGAAGGAAAGAGGCCTCGACCCCCGCATCGGTGAAGATGAAGCCCAGCATCGTCGCCATGTCGGGCGCGATCATGCCCGATCCCTTGATGATGCCGACCAATGTCACTGTCCTGCCGCCGATGATCGCGCTCGCGCTCGCGCCTTTGGCGAAGGTGTCGGTCGTGCCGATCGTCTCCGCTGCGTCGCGCCAGCCCGCCTCGGGCGCCTGCAGCACCGCATCGATGCCGGCCTCGGCCTTGTCGATCGGCAGCGGCACGCCGATCACGCCCGTCGATGCCACGAACACGTCGGAGGGTTCGCAGCCGACATGGCCCGCGACGCGTGCCGCGATCGCCTCGACCGCCGCGCGGCCGCGATTGCCCGTGAAAGCGTTGCTGTTGCCGGCATTGACCACCAGCGCCCGCGCCCGGCCGAGCGGCAGCGCCTTGCGGCACCATTCGACCTCGGGCGAAGGGCATTTGCTCTGCGTGGTCACGCCCGCAACCACGGTCCCCTCGTCGAGCGCGGCATAGGTCAGATCGGTCCGCTCCCACGCTTTATACCCCGCGCGCGTCACCGCGATTCGCGCGCCCTCGATCGGCGGCAAAGCGGGGAAGGGCGAGGCGAGGGGGGAGATGGCTTCGGACATACCGGCGCGCCTAGCAGCGGAAATGCACGAAGTGTATCCGCAATGCATCAAGCTCAGGATAGACGAGCGGCTCGACTCATCTTACATGAACGCCTGATGCGTTTGCTGCTTCTCCTCTCCGCCTTCCTGACCGCGCTGACCGGCGCGGTGGTGGGCACGGCTGCCTCGGCGCAGCCGATCGTGGCGAGCACGAGCGCGACGCACGCTAAGGCGGGCAATGTCGTCACGGTAACCGCACCCGTGCCCGAAGAGGTGCGCGGTGCCTTCGCGGCGCCCGGAACCTGGCACGCCAGTGCGGTTCCCGGCTCGCGCGTTTCGCGCAAATCCTATGGCGAGCGCCGGCGCGAATAGCGCCTCCTGAGCCGCTTTCCCCGGCCGATCGGCCGGTCCGCACCCATATCCATCATCAAGCGTTCGGCCGCTCGCGGCGACGCGCTGCATTTCAGACAGGAAAACCACCCACATGTTCGCTGGCATTGCCAAAGCCGTCTTCGGCTCGTCCAACGACCGCTACGTCAAGTCGATGCAGCCTCTGGTGCGCAAGATCGCATCGTTCGAACCCGATTTGCAGGCGTTGAGCGATGAGGAGCTGGCGAACCAGACCGCCCTGTTCCGAGCGCGCCTCGACGCGGGCGAGACGCTCGATCAATTGCTGCCCGAGGCTTTCGCCACGGTGCGCGAGGCGGCGCGGCGCGTGCTCGGCCAACGCCATTATGACGTGCAGATGGTCGGCGGCATCGTGCTCCATCGCGGCGAGATCGCGGAGATGCGCACCGGCGAAGGCAAGACCTTGGTCGCCACGCTCGCCGTCTATCTGAACGCGCTGCCCGGCAACGGCGTGCATGTCGTCACGGTCAACGATTACCTCGCCGCGCGCGACGCCGACTGGATGGGCCAGGTCTACAAGTTCCTGGGGCTCACTGTCGGCGTGATCGTACCCAATCTGACCGACGAGCAGCGCCGCGCGGCCTATGAAGCCGACATCACCTACGCGACCAATAACGAGCTCGGTTTCGATTATCTGCGCGACAATATGAAATATGATCGCGGCCAGATGGTGCAGCGGCCGTTCGCGCACGCGATCGTCGACGAGGTCGATTCGATCCTGATCGACGAAGCCCGCACGCCGCTGATCATCTCGGGCCCGACCGAGGACAAGTCGGAACTGTACAAGTCGGTCGACGCGATCGTGAAGACGATCGCGCCGGAGCATTACGAGCATGACGAGAAAGCCCGCTCGGTCATCCTGACCGAGGACGGCACCGAATGGGTCGAGCGCGCGCTTGAAACCGCCGGGCTGCTCCAGGGCAGCAACCTCTATGATTTCGAGAATACCCAGGTGGTCCACCACCTCAACCAGGCGCTCAAGGCCAACGTCGCCTTCCGCCGGGACATCGATTACATCGTCAAGGACGACAAGGTCGTCATCATCGACGAATTCACCGGCCGCATGATGGACGGCCGCCGCTGGTCGGACGGCCTGCACCAGGCGGTCGAGGCCAAGGAAGGCGTCAATATCGAGCCCGAGAACCAGACGCTCGCCTCGATCACCTTCCAGAATTATTTCCGTATGTATCCCAAGCTGTCGGGCATGACCGGCACCGCCGCGACCGAGGCGAACGAATTCTACCAGATCTACAAGATGAACGTGGTCTCGATCCCGACCAACGTTCCCGTCCAGCGCAAGGACGAAGACGACGAATTCTACAAGAATATCGGCGACAAATTCGCCGCGATCACCAAAGCGATCCGCGGCAAGCAGGAGATCGGGCAGCCCGTGCTGGTCGGCACCGTCTCGATCGAGAAATCGGAGATGCTGTCCGAATATCTCACGCGCGAGGGCGTGACGCACAATGTGCTGAATGCGCGCTATCATGAGCAGGAAGCCTTTATCGTGGCGCAGGCCGGCCGACTGGGCGCGGTCACGATCGCGACCAACATGGCAGGCCGTGGCACCGACATCCAGCTCGGCGGCAATCTCGAGATGCGCATGCTCGCCGAGCATCCCGATCTGGTCGCCGGCACGCCCGAATATGAGAGTATCGCCGAGGGTATTCGCGCCGAGATCGCGACCGAAAAGGCGGCCGTGCTCGCCGCCGGCGGCCTGTTCGTACTCGGCACCGAACGACATGAGAGCCGCCGCATCGACAACCAGCTGCGCGGCCGTTCGGGCCGTCAGGGCGATCCGGGTCTCAGCCGCTTCTATCTCAGCCTCGACGACGATCTGCTGCGTATCTTCGGGCCGCAGACGATGTTCGCGAAGATGATGAACAAGAATCTGGAGGATGGCGAGGCGATCATCTCGCCCTGGATCTCCAAGGCGATCGAGACCGCGCAGAAGAAGGTCGAGGCGCGCAACTACGATATCCGCAAGCAGGTCGTCGAATATGATGACGTGATGAACGACCAGCGCAAGGTCGTGTACGAGCAGCGCGCGGACATCATGGACGCGAACACGGTCGACGATGTCGTCGCCGACATGCGCGCCGAGACGGTCAATGCGATCGTCGCCGACGCCTGCCCGCCGGGCTCCTATCCCGAGCAGTGGAACGTCGCGGGGCTCAAGGAAGCCGCGGCCGACATTTTCGGGATCGATGCGCCCGTGGAAGCGTGGCTGCAGGAGGAGATGGTCGAGCCCGAACTCCTCGCGACGCGCATTCAGGAGATGGCGGAAACCGAACTCGCCAAGCGGGTCGAGGAAGTCGGCCTGGAGAGCTGGCACAATATCGAGAAAAGCGTCCTGCTCCAGCAGCTCGACCATCACTGGAAGGAACATCTGTCGACGCTCGATGCGCTGCGCCAGGTGATCCACCTGCGCGCTTATGCGCAGAAGACGCCGATTAACGAATATAAGCAGGAAGCCTTCGCGATGTTCGAGCGCATGCTCAGCGTGATTCGCGAGGACGTGACGCGGACGCTCTCGAACATCCGCTTCAACTTCGCGCCGCCGCCCGAAATGCCGAAGATGCCCGACATCTTCACCACCACGCACATCGATCCGCTGACCGGCTATGACGACAGCGCCGACCGCGACGCCGCCTCGCTCGGTCTCGTGACCACGCGCCTCCCGCCGCTCCAGATGGTCCAGCCCGAAACGCCGGTGCTGGGCGATCCGTCCGAGTGGGAGAACCGCGTGAGCCGCAACGCGCCATGCCCCTGCGGTTCGGGCCTCAAGTACAAGCACTGCCACGGACAGCTATAAGCTGAGGTGAAACCGGCCGCCGATTTAAACCTTCTCCCGCTTGCGGGAGAAGGTTTGGATGAGGGCCTTTCTTGTTCTTCCCGATACGAGTGCCGCACCAAGGCGTAAGAAGGCCCTCACCTAACCTGTCATCAGGCCGATCCGGCCTGACGATCAGCCGCGACCGAACAGCCGTGCAAAGAAGCCGCGCCTCTCGGTGGGCTCCGGTTCGCCGCCGATCCGCTGGAGCATCGACCAGCGAAAGCCCTCGGGTGGGTCTTCGTGCGGGCTAAAGTCGCATATTGCCTTGGATAGCGCGCCGGGCACCTCGAACAGCACATCGACGCCAATGTCGCTGCCCCGGCCCTCAGCTTCGGCCGTATGCGCCCCGGCGACGATGGCAGCCAGATTTGCCGGAAGTTTCCCCTCCACCAGCAGCAACTCGCCGCCTCTACGACTTTCCAGGTCGTAGTCGACACTCCAGGCTTCCTTGCCATCTTTATAGGCACGGCCTTCTGCGTAGTTGCCGATGCGGGATATGTCGCCGGCAAAAGCCGGTCCAAAGCGGGCAAGCTGCAACAGAAGGTCTTTCTGCTCCTCATCGAGATTGCCGAACAGCAGGAGCCAGTTCCCGGGGAGCTGGCCCATGAAAATGCGGTCGTGAAAATCCCGCCGATTGAGGAAATCTGGCCAGCCGGGCACCTCGCGCGCCTCCGCGCTTTCCAGGAATTCCATTTCAAGCGCGGCGAGTGCCTTGTCCGGCGAGAGGCCCTGAACCGCTATCCAGACAAGCATATAATTTACATCGTCCATCGCGTGCCCCATCGTCAGTTCCAGGCTTTACGCCTGCTCTGGCCGCTCTTCAGCCGCGACCGAACAGCCGCGCGAAAAAGCTCGGGCGCCGTTCCGGTTCGCCGCCTATCCTGCGCAGCTTGAGGTAACGGAAACCTTCCGGCTCGCTCTCGCCCAGCATGAAGCCGCAAATCGATCGGGCGAGCAGCGCCGGGATCTCGAACAAGGCGTCCACATCCGCATCCTCGCCGCCTGCGGCTTCCTGTTCCGCCTTGGCTTTACGCTGGATTTCGCCGAACTGCGTCGGCGGATTGCCATCGACGCGCAGGGCGTCCGGCCCTTCTTCGCAGTCGTAGATAACCCGCCAGCTTTCGCTGCCCCCGTCATAGCCGCGCGCTTCGGAATACATGACCCGCTCGTTGACCTCGCAGGCGACGGCAGGGCCAAGATTCGCCAGGCCCGCCAGCGCGCCCTCGAAGGCATTGGCTCGATGGTCAGTGAGCGCGATCAGCCAGCCGTTCGGCGCTACGCCCAAATAGAGCCCGTCGGCGGTCATCTCATCCGGCGTGCGCTCTTCCTCGACTTCCAGACCAAGCGCCTCGATCGCCCGCTCCGGCGCCAGCCCCTGAACCGCGATCCACGAATGCGAAAAGCCCATAACCGATTCTCCCCTCTCTTGGCTCGCATGCTGCCAAGATCGTTTCGGAATCGCAAGAACAAAATGAGAACTTCCGGCCGGGATATGGCCCGAAAGTGGAGGGTGAACCCTATTTTTTGGGACCGAACCCCGAAAGCGGCTTCAGCACGATCCAGATATAAGCGAGCGTGCCGACCAGCACGACGATCGCGAGGCCGTGGTTGAGATAATCCACCCCGCCCTCATGCTTGATCGCCTGGTTGCCCAGATAATTGGCCGCCGCGCAGCCGACCGAGGCGGCGAGATACTGCCAGATCGAATCCTGCGGCTCGCCCGTGCCCGAGGAGCGTTGCAGGAAGAGAACGATGAGCCCGGCGAAGATCGCCACCGTCACCCAATCGTACACTGTTTCCATAAAGCGGCTTCTCCCCTGTAGCGCCTCCCTGCCACGGCGGGGCAGGGCGATGCAACAACAGTCATGCGAACGCGCGCCCGATCGCGCCCGCGCGCATCCATGATCATAAAGGTCTGTTGCGGCCTCCCGATCCCTCAGGCAAGCTTCGCGCTTTCAAGGACAGGGACAGGCATGGCGAGCAGAGCCGGGATCGCGAGCGAAGAGCGGAGCCGCGATCACGGCCTGTTACGCGCCATGGGAATCTTCACCTTCGCCGCCGCGATCACCAACGAGGTGGTCGGATCGGGCGTCTACCGTCTGCCTGCGGTGATGGCGGGCGCGGCGGGGACGGTGGCGCCTTATGCCTATCTCGCCTGCCTGATCGCGATGGCGGCGGTCGTACTCTGTTTTGCGGAAGCCGGAAGCCGCGTGCCGACCAGCGGCGGACCTTATGGCTATGTCGAGGCGGCGTTCGGTCCGATGCCGGGATTCGTCGCCGGATTGCTGGTGTGGCTGTCGAGCGTGCTCGCCTGTGGCGGGATCGCGGTGGCGCTGGCGGATACGGTCGGTTCGGCTTTCCCCGTCATGGCCCCGCCCGTCCCGCATTATGCGGTGGTCGCCGTGGTGCTGGGGCTGATGACCTTCATCAACCTGATCGGGGTCGATATCGCCGCCAAGGTGTTGGGGCTGGCGACGATGGTCAAGCTGCTGCCGCTCTTCCTGTTCCTGATCGTTGGCGGCGGAGCCTTGCTCATGGGCCATGCCGCCGCCGCGCCGATCGACACGCCCCCGACCGAGGGTTTCGGGGCGGCAGCCATTCTCGGCGTGTTCGCTTTGACGGGCATGGAGACGCCGCTCGCCGCCTCGGGCGAGGTGCGCGATCCGGCGCGCACCGTGCCGCGTGCGCTGCTGCTGGCGATGATCTCGATCGGTCTGCTCTATATCGCGGTGCAGATCGTCTCGGATCGCCTGCTCGGCGCCGGTCTGATCGGCTCGAAGGCGCCGCTTGCCGACGCGCTCGGCACACTCGATCCGCGTTGGCGCGCGCCCCTGCTCGCCGGCGCTTTCGGGTCGATGCTGGTCTGGCTCGGCAGCGACCTGCTCGGCGCGCCGCGCGTCCTGTTCGCCTTCGGCCGCGATGGGTTGTTGCCTGCCATGTTGGGCAAGGTCCATCCCCGCTGGCGCACGCCTTACGTCGCGATCCTGACCCATTTCGTGCTCGCCCTCGGCCTGGCGCTGACCGGCACCTACGAGAAGCTCGCCGTGCTATCCACGCTCGCGATCGCGCCGCTCTACATGTCGGTCTGCGCGGCGGCGGTGAAGCTGCGGCGTCGCAATGTCGCAATCCTGGGCAAGCCGCTCACCGTCGCCGGGCTCCCGCTGATCGCCCTGTTCGGGATCGTCAGCATGACCGTGATGATCTGGCTCGCCAAGCCTGGCGAGAAGATCGCGCTGGCGGGCGTGCTGGTCGGCGGCGTCGCGATCTACTACGCGACGCGCGCCATCCATGGCGGGGCCAAGGAATAGATGCCGACCTGCCGGCTTACGCCAATATCTTGGCCAATCCCTTCGAAAGCTGGAGCGCACCATGCAGCTGCGCCGCGGCATCGGGCCAGGCGCGACTGATCACCAGCTTGCTGTCGGGGCGCAGCTTGGCCGTGCCCTTGAGCCGGTCGACATAGCCGAGCAGACCCGGAAGATCGGGGAAATTGTCTTGGAAGAAGGTGACGAGCGCGCCCCGCGGGCCGACGTCGAGCTTGGCGATGCAGGCCTTCTTCGCGTTCAATTTGGTCTCGATGATCGACAGCAGGTTAGCGGTCGGCTGCGGAATCGGGCCGAAACGGTCGATCATCTCGGCCGCGAACGCCTCGATCTCGGCCTTGTTCTCCAGCTCGTTCATGCGCCGGTAGAGGCCCATGCGCAGGTCGAGATCGGGGACATAATCCTCGGGGATCATGATCGGCGCATCGACGCTGATCTGCGGCGAGAATTCGCGGCTGCGCGCGGCCTCCGCCAGTCCGCCGGCCTTGGCCTCCAGGATCGCGTCCTCCAGCATCGACTGGTACAGTTCGAACCCGACTTCCTTGATATGCCCGGATTGCTCGTCGCCGAGCAGGTTGCCCGCACCGCGAATGTCGAGGTCGTGGGATGCGAGCTGGAACCCCGCACCCAACGTATCCAGATTCTGCAGGATATGCAGGCGCTTTTCCGCCGTCTCGCTGACGATGCGGTTGGGCGGGGTGGTGAGATAGGCGTAAGCGCGCGTCTTGGCGCGGCCGACGCGCCCGCGCAGCTGATAGAGCTGCGCCAGGCCGAAGCGATCGGCGCGATGGACGATCAGCGTGTTGGCGCTGGGGATGTCGAGCCCGCTCTCGACGATCGTGGTCGATACGAGGACGTCGAACTTCTTGTCGTAGAAAGCCGACATCCGCTCCTCGACCTCGGTTGCCGACATCTGGCCATGGGCCACGACATAATGGACCTCGGGCACCTCCTTGCGCAGGAACTCCTCGATATCGGGCAGATCCTTGATCCGCGGCACGACGAAGAAGCTCTGCCCGCCGCG